>Ga0102956_1000299_pt1 | contig 17542 bp, 9 predicted proteins | sample SalPonF2_A_D2_MG_FD_84515 | JGI IMG/M metagenome (GOLD analysis project Ga0102956, IMG submission 84515) | Salt pond soil microbial communities from South San Francisco under conditions of wetland restoration - Salt Pond MetaG SF2_A_D2_MG ...
AAATCACCTACATTAAACCGGTAATTAATTCCACCGGCCGCATTACTTACATAAAGATGATCGACACCGAATGATTTGGCTAACTGTACCGGAAGGATAGTACGTTCAAATGGATGACCTTCATAATGATGAAAACGTCCTGCAAAGATCATCACTTTTTTATTTCCAATCATTCCGAAATTAAGCGTGCCGCTATGTCCGATAACGGTTGTCTGAGGAAATCCATCAATATTACTATACGGAATGGTCAATCGGTCACGTAACCGGTTTTCGAAACCTCCCAGCCCTGAACCGAGTATGACAGCAGTATCAATTGTATCGAAAGAAACTGTTTTTTTTAAAGATTTATAAATCTTATGCACATTTTCAGGTAGGAACATATTCAGTGACGTTTTCAATACTGTAACCTTGCTTTTCATGATAGTCAGTCAGACGAAACATGGGGGTTTCGCTACTATGGTATGCCAAAATCACCATATGTTCTTCATAAGCGATTTTGACCAGCTTTTGTCGTACCTGAATACTCTGTTGAGGATCGAAATCATATTTGGCGGCAAATTTTTGATTTACATGTCCTTTTGTCGGAAGAACATCCCCAGCCATCAGATATTTGCTATCATCAAGGCGATAGAAGAAGGCCTGATGAAATTCCGAATGGCCGCCAACTTTAAGTACTTCAATTTCCGGATATGGGTAATCATGATCAGAAAGAAAATGAATATCACCTCTTGCGGCTATAAAATGAATAAACTCTGTTTTTTCCTCGTCATAAAAAATATCTTTAGCCATCACTTTTTCCCAGTCCATACGTGATACCCAGATTTTGGCATGCGGGAAAGTTAATTCCCAGTAGCCATTATCTCTATTGGCGAGGCCACCTAAATGATCGAAGTGGAGATGGCTCAAAAAAATATCGGTGATATCATATTCATTTAAACCATGAGCGGCAATATTTTTACAGAGAGTTTTTGTAGTGGTACCTTCACCGAATTCTCCCAGACCAGTATCAAATAATATCTTTTTATCCGGTGCATGTAATAAAAATGGTTGAATTGAAATACGTAATGCACCTTTTGCCGGTTTGCCCTTTCGATCCATCGGAACAAATTTTTTATCCAGGCCAACAGAAAAAGTACCTTCGTATAACGGAGCTGCGTAAGTTTGCACTTTTATTAATCGTTATTTTGCTTGCTAATATTCTATGTTTATCTCAAGAACGAAAAATATATTTTTAAATTACTTTTTTCGTTCGTGCTTTTCATAAGCTGTAATAATTTCCCTGATAATCCGGTGACGTACCACATCCCTCTGATCAAGATAGACAAAAGATATTCCTTTTATGCCATCCAGTACATTTTGAACGGATATGAGTCCGGATTTTTGTTTACTGGGTAAATCCGTTTGGGTTACGTCGCCCGTGATAATGGCACGGCTATTAATACCCAAACGTGTCAGAAACATTTTCATTTGCATTTTTGTCGCATTCTGAGCTTCATCCAGAATAACAAAAGCGTTATTTAGCGTGCGTCCTCTCATATAGGCAAGGGGGGCGATCTCAATAATGTTCTTAGCCATATTCAGCTCAAGAGTCTCATAATCAAGCATTTCCTCAAGAGAATCGTATAATGGCCTTAAATAAGGATCAATTTTCTCACGTAACCCACCGGGGAGAAAACCAAGACTTTCCCCCGCTTCAACAGCAGGGCGACAAAGAACAATCTTTTTAACGGTTCGTTCCTTAAGTGCTTTGACTGCCAGCGCAACCGAAGTATACGTTTTCCCTGTTCCGGCCGGTCCGATGGCAAATGTGATATCGTTATTTGCTGTCGCATCAATAATTTGACGTTGTCCGGGTGTTTTAGCACGGACCGTTTCACCGGTATATGTTTTTATGATAATATCCGATTCCAGGAATATGGGTGTATCGGCATGGGGATCACTCTTTTTCAATGACAAGATGGTTTGTAAATCATCCTCACTTATTGAACCTTTACGTGAAGCTAAATCAATTAAATCATCGATGATCCCTTTTATGGCTTTCACATCTTTACCTGATCCGCTGACTTTAATCACACTGCCACGTGCAGTCAACTTTGAATTGGGATATGCCTTTTCTATCTCGTTGAGGTTATGATCCTGAAGACCATATATAAGTACAGGTTCAACCTTCCGGATCACTATTTTTTGTTCTTCTGAGTGAACTTGTGTCTCGATAATGGTAATTATTTTGGTTTATATTTACACAGAATACAGGTGTTTTATAAAGACCTGTTTAATAACAATATGTTTAATCCTGTATTAAGAATCACTATTGTTCGGGGAAAAAGTTAATTAAATTGTTCAATGATTTAAAATAGTCGTTTTTCCCTGTATCGTTATGTTACGTTTCATCGCTGACCCCGAAAGCTTTAGTATCTCGTTATGTCCCTCGGGGCGTAACGTACCCCGTGATGCTTTGCGTCCCGTCATTTTTATGAGTAATGGAAGACGGGTGCTATCCTGTGAGTGGACACAGAGTGTCCACCTGTTCATTACGAGAAGTCTCATAACGAGATAACAGATCGATTTCTAACTAAATATTGGAATTCTCTGTCCCATATACGTGATAAAATAACGATTTAAATCAATAATTATTGGGAGTTGCCAGATCAAACAAGCAGTTGTTTCCCGTGGGAGGCCCGTTTTATGAGTTCTTTGACACGACTTTCGATGTCATTGGCTTTGAAGACACTGCTACCGGCAACAAATACATCCGTACCGCACCGGGATATATGTTCAATATTTTCCAGATTGATACCACCGTCGACTTCAATCAGAAAATCAATACCATCTTTCTGCCGTATAGTAACAAGATCTTTGATCCGTTCATAACTTTGCTCAATGAAAGTTTGTCCACCAAAACCGGGATTCACACTCATCAGAATAACCAGGTCGACATAGGGGAGGATGGGTTCCAGGTTCTGCAGGGATGTGGCCGGATTGACAGCTACACCGGCCTTAATACCATGCGATTTAATAAGCTCAATGGAGCGGTGTAAATGTTGCGTTGCCTCAATGTGAACTGATATTAAATCGGCCCCGGCATCGACAAACTTCTCTATATAATCATCCGGATTGTAAATCATCAGGTGAACGTCCAAGAAAGCATCGGTTGACTCGTTAGCGGCTTTTACAATCAATGGGCCGAAGCTGATATTCGGCACGAAATGTCCATCCATGACGTCACAATGAATCCATTGTGCTCCACCTTTTATACTTTCTTCAATATCTTTTTTAAGATGTGTATAATTAGCTGCAAGTATAGAGGGAGCCAGGATTGGAGCTGTCATAACTTATTTTCGATTTAATTGCTTATTGGATTGTCTGGGTATCGAGTCCTGCTTATTAACATCGGTACTGTCTTTAAAAACAGGGCCTGTTTCAGGCACTTCCTGTGGTTTAGGGCGTTGTGATACGACAAGATTAACGGGAGATCCTTCCAGTAAACTATCTTTATCAGAAGGACTGTAACTTAAAACAATATTCGGAGCCTGATTCTTGCTGTCTTTAAAAGTAACCTGACCGGTACGCAGATTAGCGTTACGTAATTTACTTTGGGCTTCGGGATATTGCAGTCCTGTTATATTAGGCACAGCCACTTTGTTAACACCTAATCCATCGCTGACAGTCAGATTGACAATCGTTTCCTTTTCAACGCTTAAGCCGGGTTTTATCGATTGTTTGATAACCGTATTCTTAAATGGATTGGAAATGTAACTGATATTACCCACTTTCAATCCGTAATTCTGTAACTGAAGTTTTGCATTACGCAATGACATATTGGTAACATCCGGAATAATGACTTTTGGAGTGCTGGCCGCGTTAACAGTGAGATAAATTAACCGTTTAGGTTTAACAATGAGTGATGGGGAAGGAGTCTGATCAATAACATAATCAGGCGGGTAGGAGGCATTATACCTGCGGTCCACCACGGAGTCTCTGAGTCCTTCCCCGGTTAACTGTACGCGTGCTTTATCGAGAGGTAATTTGGTAACATCAGGTACAGTAACCCCTTCGTCATGTCGTGTATAAGCAGGCATGATGTACTGGTTAAGTAAAAATAGAAAAACAGCACCAAGTATAGCAATACTCAGCAGTAATATGTAAAATCGTATGTCTTTTAGTATTTGCTTCAACATTTTATAAAGATACTATCTGGAGGTGGATCCTAAAAACTATATCGAATCATGAATCCATTATTCTGATTCGATATATAATAGGTAGATGCATGCAAATGTTCATTATGAATTTTTGAGGTAAAAAAAGCGTCAAAAGCGGAAACAAAATGATTCGCGATAACAATCATGACCATTCGTTCCGCCGTACGGTAGTGATCATTAAAATCGGCTGCACGCCTTGCACCAAGGTGCCAGTCGGCCGACATTCCATCAGGATTCCAATTTATTGATTTTAACGGTACATTGAAATCCTTCCATCCCGGACCGAATTGATAGTATTTACTCATTAACTCATAATATTGCTGAGAGCCTAAATCGGGCAGGTTGTGCGAAAAAGCATCACCTGTTGTTCCTCCATATAACGTTTGTCTTTCAAGTTCTCGTATAGCTCCAACATCCACCCGGTTCCAATCGTTTCTTGTGTCAGATGAACTTGTGCCGAGATGCTGACCCTGTTTTGCTAATGCGTCATAACTAATAGGATTATTAGGATAATAGGCATTATGATAGTCAACTAAAAATCGGGCATATTTAACCAAACTCCAATTATGGTCCGCATAATTATGATAAGCTTTTTCCAGGTTTCGTGCCTGATTATAGACATGAAAATGATAGATGATCGCAGCCGCCTCAATGGTTACAAAAATACCTGCTTTCAATAATTGATGATTTTCTACCTGGCCCAGTCCCGGTATTACTGCGGATGAAAAAAATGGGATACCGGGTTTCTTTGAGAGGCTGTTGAAAAAACTCTCCTTACTGGTTACTGAATCAGGATGTTCTTCAGGGCGGAAATTTCTATATGAGAAGATGTATTTCATCTCCAGCTGTTTCGGTGTTAATGTCTGATTTTCTATGTTTTGTTCAGATCGAATGATTTGAGCCCGCCCCTGTTTAGTAAAGATCAAAAGAAGGGTTAACATAATCGATATCATAATTATTGAACGGAATAGCTTCATCGGACAAAATCTTTAAAATTATTAACAGGAAAAATTATGGCATACTAAAATATGATACCTCATTAAATTATCATTCGGTTGCATATTAAAATTGATCAAAACTGAATAAGAGACCAAAATTAAATAATACCTGGCGACCGTAGGAAACGGTATTGTTCCCGGAGTTTGTCAGAAACTCGGCCGGCAAATGGACGTTGAATTTATTAAAACCATATGCTCCGCTGATGAAAAACTTACTTGGAAACAGGTAGTTGGTATTTAAACTTACACGAAGTTCAGCTCCGATACCTGTTTTAATATTATTACCGATATCCAGGGGACCTTTCCAGCCATTTCCCGCTTCTACAAAAAACCGGGAATAAATCTTATCTAAAGTAAACCGGCCTTCCTGTTTATCGATGTGGGTTATAAGGGGCATGTTATACGATAAGATCGTATATGCCGTCATGTTACCACCCAAACCAAAATAGGGATAACTTCGCATACCACTCAATCCGCCAATATAATCAAGGAAGAAATAATCACTCGGGTTGTTGAAATAGGTGAAAAATCGCGTTTTAACTGTTGCGGTATGATCAAGAGCACGGAAACCGTATCTGAATGACATTTCGACCGATGAATTACGATAAGTCTGATAATTAGGTGTCAATACGCCATCCTTGATATCGTAGTTATCTAATAGTTTACTTGGTTGATAATTCAAACGCAGCGAGCCTTTGACACCGAGTGGAGCTATATCATCATTTCTGTAAGGCGTATCCATATCAAATACGTAGGCGGCGGTCAGGCCTGTTCCTATGAAATACCTGGATGAAGAGGCCGCCAGGTAACTTTTATACTCCTCTGAATAAAACGATTGGGTTGTTACCTGATATGGCGAATAGGAGAGTCCCAATTCCACCATGTTATAATCATTTATCTTGCTGCGTAAATATACATCCGCTTCCCAGATATTGTAAGCAACGTTTATCTTATTGGTGTCCGGCAGACATGAAGAGCACGGGAATTCTTCAATGGACAAGCCATTTTTAACATTTCTGTGCATGTTATATAAGTCGACCGTGATTGTGGGCGACCAACGGCGTTTGATGAATGGGAGACCGTCGTAGCTGACTTCCAGAAACAAATCCCTGTCGAGATCGACCAGTCGTGCCGGAGATATAAAATCTCCAATGCCACTGGCACTTTGCGATCCAAGGCCAAATAATGCACCACCAAAAAGTGAAAAATGATTTAAGACATCCCGTGATGACATATAAAACCCTACTTTGCCATCTCTCCACAGGTTATTAGCCAATTTACCGACTTTTCCACCGGTAATGAGTGGCCCGTTCGGGCCTTCAGGCCGGGCATAATTGTCGAATCGTAAGACCGGGTAGAAACTGAACGATGTGAAAGTGTCTTTATAGGAATATAACTTTCGTGTATTCGGTTCACCTCGTGTGGCTATATCAAAATGATACGATCCGGTATCCGCACGGGCCATATCAACTTTTGAAAGGGTACGCAGATCCGTGTCGTTAAAGGTATTCAGCTTTGTATAAGGTTGGGCAAAGTGCTCGGTATCGGTTTTAAACAATGGATCGTGATATCTGCCATTTAAATTCATTTTCAGCACAGATGGTAGTTTTGCCATCGATATCTTATATCCGTCAGCCATATATTCTGCATAAACAAGTTGACCATGTTGGTTGACAGATGGCATAAAAGCGCCACCCAAAACACTTGTTAGTTTCTCTTTTTGTCCGTTTTTGATGTTCAACCGGTAAATATTGAAGATTCCATCCGGATTACTTGAATAATAAAGATACTGCCCTTTAGGACCGACGCTTGGATCCCGATAATCTACGGAGTCATCAACATTATCCTTTAGTATGGTTGATATATCATGCGTATCTACATCATATCTGTATATAGCCTGTTTCTTCAGGTTGGCTGCTGCATAATAAAGACTACGCCCATCCGGACTCCACGAAGATTTGTAAATTTGTTCACCGTTTTTGAAATGAGTTAACGGGGTTATGGAATCGTTTTTTACATGAAATAATACGAGATTTTCTGTTTCATCCTTTTGGATAACGGCGGCTATGGTTTCATTTTTAGGATTCCAGGATGGTTCATAAATCCGTTTACCGTGAGTCAGGCGTTTTTTCTTCCGTGTCTTTAGATTATAGATATAAAGATCCCGGTAACTTTCACCGTACTTCGTGAGAGCATGATTGCTGTAGACGATACGATTACCATTGGGAGAGAAATCAATACCGGCTTCATCAATTTTGATACCGGGATGGATCGCGGCGCCGTCACTGTACGTATTATCCCGGTCGAAATGAAGATTATCCACTCCTTTAAAAGCCAGTTTCGATGAATTATTATCCAGATCCCGAACATAAAGATCTACGCGGTAGGTATCCCGGCCTTTATTAGACAGATAAGCTACCGAGCGGCCATCAGGGGAGAAGACAGGATTCAAATTATAGAATCCTTTGGGCTCGAGAGTGTCCGCCGGCGTCCATTTTAAATCTCTGACAGCTTTTCCATACATCGTTTGCAAGGTATCTGTCCACTGTTGATAAAGTGTATAACCATCGGTTCCGGTTGCTATTTTCAAAGCCTTTGAGATGTCATTTACACCTTTTTGAGATAAAGCTTTGGATAATTTATAGAGTACATTTTCACCAAAACGGTTTGCCAGGTAACGGACAAATGCAAATCCCTGGTTGTATACGACTTCCCGCTCAATACTTGTCTTGGAACTGAAATTACCCATATCAGGCAGGGATAACAGTGAGTGATTGAGGACACGTGTACGTAAAACCATATCGCGGTGGCTGTCCCAATTATCGTAATGAAGGCCAATACGCTGAAACTGAGCAGTGCCTTCGGCCAGCCAACCCGGGATACTGATACTGGCGAAGGGCAGGGTAATGACTCCCTTGGGATAACCATATAGAACATCGGGACGCCGGACATTTTCGTATGTCAACCATTGCAAATAAATCGCCGGAACACTCCTGTTTCGCTTCATCGACTCCTGTATCTGGATCATGTGAGTAAACTCATGGGTAATGACATTCCGGAACCAATTATGAGTACCTCGTAACGGCATATCCAGTGCCGGAACCCAGATATCAATCATATTATCAAAAAAATAGGTGGCTCCGTTGGCATAATCCTGCCGGTCTATCAACACAATACTGATTTTACTGTCAGGCTGATGATGATACAGTTTGGTTATCGGTCCGTATACTTCTTCAGCTACCCTCGAAACCACTTGTGCTGTCCGGCTGTTTCCTTTCTGAAAATGGATAAGGAAATGTTTACTCTCCAGGGTATACCATTTTAGTTGGTTTTGAGGATAAAAGTAATCGAACGGACTTTCCTGAGCCTTGCTTACCCATGGAGTCAGCGAGAACAGAATCAATAAAACAAGTGATGAAAGGGTGATATGTAATTTATTCGACATCAATGGATAACAGCGATTTTTATTAATTTGCTTTCTGTCTGATTTCCCATGGCAGCACGAATTCTGGCATAATATACTCCATTGCCCCAATTATTTGTAGAGATCCTTATTTCCTGGGGAACCCTGCCGGAACTGGTTACTGTACGATCAAATAACGTATTACCGCTCATGGTAATAATGGTTATGTGAACATTGGCCTGGCCATTTGTCTCATATCGCACATACGTTTCTTCATTAGCCGGATTGGGCCAGTTATATGTTTCATTCTTATTCAGAATCCTGAACTGTTTGACAATGGAACCGGTCAATTTATTATGGGAGTATACTTTATTAAAATCTCCATTACCATATTGAGATGCCCACTGAACATTTTGAGATTTTGGAAAATGCCAGGCCCTGACATCACCGTTCGGACTTACGGCATAAAGCGTATTATTAAAAAATACCGGGTGGACGGGATCCGTATCTTGTGAATTCATATCACCAACATAAAGTGGAAAATTTGGCAATTCATTCATTGATTTATCATAACCGTTTATGGTATAAGAGATACTGTCACGGGCCTCAACTAACACATCTGGTTTGCCATTCCCGTCAATATCCAGAATTAATGGCGTTCCGGAAAAATGTGTACCACCGGGAGCGTCTTTAGGGAATCCTGATAAAATACCGCCATTCCTGTTACGGGCTATGAGCTGATTCGTTTTGGTATCAACATAGATAACATCAATATTCCCATCGTCATTAACATCAGCAAAAGCGGGCCAGTTGAAATCGGTTGACTGGATTAACGGAGGTGCTGTATAATTTGCATTTCCACCGTTCGAATTTGACTCAATTAAAAACAAATCGTTATCAAAGAGTGCAAACCAAGCCGGTTCATTTTTATTATCCATGATTAGAGAACCGGTATATCTTCGTTTGGAAGAGATAATCCCAAACGTATTTTGATTATGATAGCCCTGGTTGGATAATTGAAATAGATTATCTGACAGGTAAGAATAAACACCACCAACCGGTTTGGACGTTTGTCCGGCGGAAGCTTTAACCGGCAATGTTGAACCGTCTTTAATCAGCAGATGTTGTTTGGTATAATCGAAATTCAGCGTATCGTCATAATCAGAGCTGATAAATCCATTACTCGAAGCGATATCTTTATTTTCCCAAAGGGTATTCCAGGTATTGTTTTGATAGGTGAATGCCACTGTCGATCCGGTGTCGGTAAGTGCCGTATTATGTGTAAGGATCAAATATTTACCAACATAAGGTTGATCCGGATAGGGGTAATCTATGGTTGAAAGATGGTGTGAGCCGCCTTTTTTCAGGTCGATACTGTATGTTTTCTGAGGGGAGGGGATGATCAGTAAGGTATCGGTGTTGTTTGTATAAATGCTCAATCCCAAAGGATAACGTTCATTATATACTTGTGTATTCTCAATGTTGTTGCCAATGGTTGTAGTATCCTGTAGGATCTTTTCCTTGGAAAACCAGCCTGGTGAAGTGGCTTTGGCCCTGAAACTTGCAACCGGTTGATTTGCTGAGAAATCATAAAACTCAAAAAAGCTTGGGCTTCCCGTATTACTTCGATTATTGGGATGTGTATTCATACCGAATTTATTCTGATAAAGCTGTAAGGTATCACCATTCTGTGTGATGGATGAAGCATCATTGCCATTCCACCAGAAATCGAAGGGATTACCACCGGTTACGGAGCTCAGGAAAATGCTTAATGATTTATGGCCGATATCCTGCGCACCGTCAGCTTCCATTAAGTTCACACCTTTACGATCGATATTATTATTAACAGCATTTTGAGTAATTTTTTGCCGGATAATACCATTATCGATGTGCCATATTAGAATACCGCCATTCAATACCCGTTCACTTGTAATCCCATTATTAATGTTTCCTTCATCTAATCCTCCGGGAAGGCTCCAATCAAAATTATTGACATTAACTACAACGCCGGCTTTTAGTTCACCGGTAATACTATCAGGGTACTGGGCATTAAAATGATCTTTGTCAGTAAAATGTTGTGTGATCTGTTTTCCACCGGGCTGTTGTATGGTTACAGTAAGACCGTTGTTATCAGGGTCCCGATGCCTGTTCTCGACCAGGAAATATTCGTCGTTTGAGATGCGTTCCCTGGCGATACTATGCGGTTGGTGAAGTGATGCTGCCGGGAGTTGTATGGCCTGATCAGGATTCAATGATATATCAAAGGGCTGTTGCCAGCCGAGAAATATTTTCTCCCATGCTGATGGCTCCGGAGGGAAAAGTCCGAGATACGAAAAGAAGCTTTCGGGATCCATTAAGCCAAACCGACCAATACCTGAAGCCCCTGTTTGGGTATTAAATAAATCCGGTAACCCGAGATGACTTCCGATGGTGGCACAAAGCAACCCGTTAATAGAGAACTGCAGCAGGAAACGGGTATTCGTTATATCTGTTCCCAGATGGGACTCCGTTTCCGGCATTATAATGGAATTGGTAATATAAATATTTCCATTATCGACCGGAAATCCTTTAAAATTTGATTCATTAAGCAGTTTGCCAAGAGACTCACGACTCAGATAAAGCGAGGGGATATCCTGCGGAGTATGATCCAGTGATGTTCCCGTAAAATCAAATTCTCTTCCGGTACCGGCATGAAATATAACAAATACAGTATTTGCCCCTTGTAAACCGGATGTATCGAAACCACCATCCTGGTTTACTTTTTGCCAGGTATCCCTGACCAGGTCGGCGAGTTTATAATTTTGGGCATCCGTATCACCAAGCGGGGCATAGGCTTCCATTTTTTTGTTTAGATGGTACACCCTGGGTAGTAAACGGTACTGTATCTGTAGCTTACCTCCGGACACTTTTTCAAAATAGTTTTTTGCAAACTCAAGATGCGCCAGAAAGTAATTACGATCATGCGGCAGCGGATCTATTTTTACATTATCAGGTGAAAAATAACCACTTTGGGTCGTGTCTTTAATTGCAGTACCGAATTTACCATTCCCACTGGTAAAACGATTTTGATCTGCCTGGAAATCAACCATCACACCTACGATGTGGAGTACGCCCGTCGTTGGGATATTACCCTGTTGCAAGGCCCCTGCATCGGTAGCAAGGTTTCTCGCATATGTAATTCTATTAAGTCGTTGCTGACCAAATGAATCATTACTAATAAAAAGGAGCAGAAGCAGGCACATAACAGCCGTACTTCTGTTATTGATAGATCCCAAAAGCATTAAATAGGAATTACTGCAGATTGTTAATTATATGTTTAAAAGTATCGAAAATCGAATGGTATTGGAAAGCGGGCTATTTTGTTCTACGGTATAAATATAACTGAAATCCACACCAAAAATATTATAACGAAGTCCGGCTCCAAACGTAACATAACGTCGATCACCATTTTTCGGGGACTCATAGAAATAACCTGTTCTCAGTGCAAATTTTTGATCATACCAGTATTCAATACCCGTACCTATCATTATCTGATCTAACGGGCTTAGAGTAACATATTTAGTTCCGTCATAACGGGTGTAAGAGCCCCAGGAGTCAAACAATGCCTTACCCAGTGGCATGGAATGTCCGGATGTATCATTACGAGCAATCAGCTTGCTGAAATCGTTAGCGATCGTAATAGTATTATAACCGTCCTTATCCAGGTTCATCGTGTACGACCAACCGACTCGCAGGATAGTTGGCAGGGGGTCTTTTTGGGCGTTATCGGAATATTGAATACCGGGGCCCAGGTTTGATAAATCGAAACCGGCGTTCAATTGGGCTTTTCGGTTAGCAACCTTAAAAGGGCTCGATTTATATAAACTGGAAATATCGAAACTCACACTTGTACCGATTCTGGCCTGTTGCCCACCAACCGTTATACTGGTAGGTACGAGGTTACTATAAATGAAACGGGCACCGGTACCAATCGATAAGTGTTTGTTGAGTTTAAAACCATATGCGGCGCCAAGAGCGAATTCATAACTCCTGAATTTGCCCAGGTTATTACCTTTTTCATCTGTGTATTGTTGTTCCCCGAGGTTCAGGAATGTTACATCAGCACCAATGGTTCCGATTCCGTCTACATAGTATTTCCCCACAAGAAAATCATAAAAAAGGTCTGTATTAAACTGAGGCAGCCAATTTGAGTGAGTGATACTGACCTGATTACCGGTTTGAAATCCTAACCCTGCCGGGTTCCAGTAAATTGCTGAGGCATTGTCGGCCAGAGCCACATTGGCATTCCCCATACCGGCAGCTCTCGAATCAGGTTCAATTTGCAAAAATGGAACAGATGTTATACTAACTTGTGCCAATCCACGACTGATGGCGATAAATGTTAGCAGAGTGGTTAAAAGGAGGTATTTACTAAGCTTATTCATTGTCATGCTTCCTGCTTACTTTTATTTAATATATGGATTTTTATCCATTTTATTAGGTTAACAAAGTGTGTTATTAATGTATGATCACAAGTTTTTCAATTTTCTGTACCGATTGCTCTCCTTTGGGAGTATCTGCTTTCACTCTTACCGTATACAGATAGGTTCCCGTTGCCAGACGGTCGTTATCATCATCACGGCCAAACCAATCGATACTTACATAGGGTGAACTGGTAATGATGTCATCTCTTTCAATATGCGCCACCGGCCTTCCGCTTAATGTGTAAATTCTGATATTAACATTCATGGGGTTACCCGGTTGATTATGTTCAATGATGAACCGGGTTTTATTATTCATGGGATTCGGAAAATTATAAACTCTGCGTATCGTGAGTTGATTACTTTGGGCTACTTTGAATGATATCTCTGAAGTTGACGGGTTATTATAAACATCCCAGGCCCTGATGGTAAGGGTGTAATCACCGTTAGCGAGATTATCAAATGGGTAGACGATTTTACCACTCGTAAAATCATTCAGATTACTCGTATAGTAATCATTCAATACAATTGTCTTTTCCGGTTTATCCGGGCTGTCAAGTTTGGCAATAAGCTGGTGCCCCACACCGGTCCCCGTTGTATTTATACCCGATGGATCTTTCAGGTCGACGATCAGTTTCGGAGAATTATTTACGAGGCTGCCGTCCATAAATGTTTGATTATTCAGATAAACATCCATTTTGGGCCCTTTTTTATCACTTGCCGCATTCGGATTGGTACCGCCAAGCGTGAAATCAGCAAATTCGCCGGAAGCATCAGTACTGGGTTCCTGTGCATATAACAGTATCTTACCCTTTTTGCCGGAATATGAAATATCCTTGGGAACAATGAAATTAGCAGTAAAATGTCCGTTTTTAACACTGGCCCGGCCATTGAAAAGAATATCATTCTGAACCTTATACCGGCAATTCTTGAGAAAGCAACCGAACGTTTGTTCCCAACTGCGATCCGGTAATTTCACATAACGGCTGGCATCGTAAACACGGATATTGACCTGACCGTCAAAACCGGTATTTACGGTACTGTCACTATTGATAACATTTCCCTGAATATTAACATGATCCAGGGCACGAATATTCAATGTTGTATCCTGCAAATTAGTGACATTATTTATACTCGTAATATTCATCTTCCGTTGCGGCAGGCCAATACGCATGGCAGGATCGCCCAAAAGAATAAATTTTCGGCTGTTAAAACTGGGACCGGCCGTTCCTGTTATTTTGGTGAGCCGGTATATATTTCCAAGGGTACGAGGTTCCTTCGTTTGGGGATTACGTGAACTCATGTACCGGGTTAAAATCCGGTTTAGTCCAAAATTCAGACTATTTGGATCGGAACTCGTATAAACGACACGGGTTGTCGTGAAAGCGGCAGCCATCCCGCCATCGGGCCAGAAGACCGTCTGTTCGGCACCTGACTGCTGATCCGTGTCATCATATCTCCCAAATTGACAAGTGGCCGTTACGAAGATCGAAAGTTTATTCTTGTTATGGAATCGATTGACATAATTGGATACAAACAGTCGTTCATCGCTGAGAACCTGCTCTGCTCCATGTCCGGAATAATTGATCACCAGTGTACCATTATTGATACTATTGATAAATGCATCGGTGGCCTGAGGGATTCGACGGCCGGCTGTTGTGTTCTCAACCGGGTAACTGAATTCATAGATCTTATTAACGTGCAGGCCTTCATCACTATTCTCAACAATGGAAGCGGTTGAATCGGCATTCAAAACATGAAGATCCCTGTTTTGATCTGGATTGGGATAATCATCATCAGCAACGAATGTGAACAAAGTCTTCCAGTCGCCTTCATCACTCGTATTATCGTACGATTCGATCTTATTTAATGCGGTTTCGGCATCTTTAACAGTCTGTACGGGGATTCGGCCTACGCCAATGTCCAGTAATTCAATATCATTTTTCCAGGTACCCTCGTTATTGTCCAATAATCCGTAATAATCGTCGCTGGCAAAACTATCGATGCGTTGAAGGGATTCTTCACTTTCGTAGGTAAAGACATAATTCGTCATTTTAGCATCTTTAACAATGCCCTTATAATCATAAGTCGTATTACCGAAAAGAAGCAGGTACTCGGGTAACCTGTCCGTATTATTTCCCGCTCTTAAATATAGAAATCGCATAAAATCACGTATGGCGACCGGGTCAGGAACACCACCGGAATATTCATTGAAGATCTGACTTTGGGTCACTACCAAAGGACGTAAGCCGTTATGATTTTTCCTGTAATTGGCTAATTGTTTGGCCTGATCTAAAAACTTTTCATTCGTAACGATGATATAATTGGGATAATCACTGATAGCATGCAGATCCTGATTGGGCACTACCGTGCCTTTTTCGGGCGCATAAAAAGTTGTCTGAGCAATTAGTTGCAGCCCCGGATTCGCATTATAAATACAATCGAAATCTTTATTACTGGCTGTTACGGACAATAATTTTGGATTTACGGGATCGGTGACATCCATTACAACGGGCTGTTCTGAAAAGCCCGTTAAAACATAATTACCAATATCACCTGATTGGCCATCATGGGGGGAGAAGAAATATAAGCGTCCGTTTTTAGGAGTGAGTTTTCTGTCGATGTTAATTTGAATCCAATCGAGCCATCCTTTGGCACCCGAGGATGAATTACTAAATGTTGCATTAACATTGATGATATCCTTATCAGCCGTGAAGTTACTTACTGTCGCAGACAGTGTGCTTTCATGTGCTGAATAACCTGTTTCACCATTTATATTATTTATAGACTGAATATACACTTGTCCGATAGATTTGCTATCTGTATTAGCATAAAATATGGTCGATGTCTCTGCCTGTGCGGCGAATCGTATTTGAAAATCAGCCGGTTGATTCTGAATAATACCCGGGATGGTATCCTGAAAAACTGACTGGGTCCGCGCAAAGCTTTCATTCGTAAAAGTTTGTCCAAGCCATTGTGTACCTGATTTCATATCACTTTCCGACTTTGTCAGTTCCTGTTCTTTCCAAATAAAGTCCCGAAATGTATTTATGGTACGATTGGCAGTTAACCCGTTATTAGATGGTTTAAGCCGTTCGCCATTTTGATCAGCCACTGTTAAAAAAACATAGTTATAGTTACTGTACGGATGAACGCGGTGGGAATAACTATTAGAATTGGAGTTGTAGATAGTGCGGTTAGGGCTATTGCCATAAAACAGGATATAGTCATTATTATTGAATTGGCCGTCACTTTCACCCTTAACAATTATGGGGATCTGTTTGAATTGGGGCCGGGGAGTTGAATTGGGATGCGGTAGTTCATAGCCATCGGTTCCCCATATTTGAATTTTTCGCGGATCAATATTATTGACATCAATACCTAAATCGCTCAGATATGAAGAGGTGATTTTATAGATGCCGTTTTTTCGAACAGGTATTTTATACCATGTGCCGGTGGCCAGGGGAGATTTTTGTGTGGCAGCTACTCCAAATTCATCATTCAGTGTTTTTGGAAGGACTGATTTCGGTTTGTAACCGGATTTATAAACCCTGATTTTGAGGTATTTGGTAATGAGTGTCTTATTCCCGGTAGATGGCCTGCTTATTCTGATATGCAAGCTGGCAACCGGTCGTTTCCGGTATATACCTTTACTAACGACCTGAATAAGGGGTTGAACACTTGATACGGATTTTTGTTTATAGGTCGGTTTCCCGGTACTTACAGGCACGATAACCTGTTCAAGCACGCGGTATACATCATTACCACTATAATATGGAATGAGTATATCAATAGGAGGCCCTGATTGCAGACTATCATTTGTTATGACATAATCCGTAAAATTGGGTGTCTGATCAGCGATTTGTAATGATTGCGCTGTAACATCGACTGATGTTGCCAGGAATAACACTACTAATCCACATAAATAATATGGTATACTCTTAGAGCTCAATTAGAAAAGACTGACTGCGATTAATAAGTTAAATGTGTTAAAAAGTGAGACGAAATCTATAAGACAGTAACAATATATCGCAATAAGCTCTGTAGTTTGATCAGTGTTGGTTTTCTCTTATTCGAGGGATAACTTAGCTTCTTGAAAGAATATAATCAAGATACAACATGCATATTAATAGATTATATTAAAATATCAATAAAATAACGTTCTATTATGGCCTCTCATATATTTAACGTAAGGTTCATTTAAGCTTATAATCTATCTACTTAATAAAAGTAGCTGTTAAATTAGATTATTCTATGATCACCGACAACCGACAACCGACAACCGACAACCGACAACCGACAACCGACAAATACCCTGATATTCATTAAACATTATTTATTCTGATAAACCGTATAATCAACGTGAGTCCGGTATCGGAATCATACTTTATGCATCAAAACAGCTCCGTGTCGTTGATGGTCAGTCGTCCGTCGTCAAGATATGTTATATTTTCACAGGTCGTATTCTCAATGTAATTATTA
>Ga0102956_1000302_pt1 | contig 17507 bp, 13 predicted proteins | sample SalPonF2_A_D2_MG_FD_84515 | JGI IMG/M metagenome (GOLD analysis project Ga0102956, IMG submission 84515) | Salt pond soil microbial communities from South San Francisco under conditions of wetland restoration - Salt Pond MetaG SF2_A_D2_MG ...
AGGCAGCACGGCAATGGAGCGTTCTGGTGGCGGCGGGTCGTCATGTTTCGGAAGGAACAGCAGGAAAAGCGCGGCCAGCGTTGCCATTGCCAGCATCAGGGTACCGCGCGACCGAAATCGGCGGGTTGATTGAGTTTCCCTCACGGGCAAAGCGGCCGCTTTTGTCTCGGCGGGGCGTTCCATCGGTTCTGGCGTCGCCAGGCGATAGCCATAACCGTGTACCAGCACGACGTAGCGTGGGTCACCGGCGTCGTCGCTGAGAGCCTGGCGCAGCATTTCGACCCGCTTTGCGACAGTCGCGGGGCTCACCACGCGGTCTTCCCATACGCGATCCATCAGTGCCTCGGTGGACAACGCCTCGGGAGCGGCTTCGATCAGTGCGAGCAGCAAATCGAATGAAAGTTTGGTGACATGAATGGGATGACCGTCACGTTCGACCGTGCGCGCGCCGGCATCGACCACCAGGTCACCGACGCTAACCACCCTTCTCATTGAGCGCTCGTCCATCAACATGCCGCTCCGCGCAGGCTTCGTCGAATCCTCGCATTACCTTCAAGCAGTTTAAAAGGTATCCGTACAGACTCAAGAGCGTCGGGGCGGGCGGCGCCGAACAACCGCGTCACCGCAACCACTTACCCCCGATCATCGGACTGACTATGAGGGCAAAATTAATGATCCAGACGACGCTAATGAACTTGTACAGTGATTTTGTCAGGAGAGTCTCGGGGCAGCGTCTGGCGCTGCTCCTTGTGATGCTGCTGGTCGGGCCCAGCGGCATGGCCAACGCCGGGGAGGATGTCGAGATCAGCGAGATCGTGGTGTTCGGCGACAGCCTGTCGGACACTGGCAACGTATTCATGCTCACAGGGCTGGCCCCGACGCCGACGAGCCCGCAGCTACCCGCCAGCCCGCAATGGTTTAACGGGCGTTTTACCAATGGCCCGGTGTGGCACGAGATCCTCGCCGACGGGCTCGGAATAATCCCTGCGTTCCTATCCAGCTTTATGGGCGGCCGGAACTTCGCCTGGGGTGGCGCGGAATATGGTCCGGGTCCGGCGTTCGCTTTCGCCGTCCCGAACGTCGGTGCGCAGATCGATTACTACCTGACCGGCGTGCCGCCGGCCTTTCTGCCTTTCCTGCCTCCACTGCCACTTGGCACGCCTTCGGACGATCAGCTATTCGTTGTTCAGGCCGGCAACAATGACCTGATTCCGCCCGGCGCCCCGACGAGCCCCGACGACTGACCATAACTTACGCCAATCTCGCCCGGGCCGGTCGCATCGTGAACAGGCGCCCCGCTCTGTTCGGTATCGACGAGGTGGCTACGCCGGCACTGAACGCGGGACCTTTCCCGCCCACCTGTTTCTGCGGTGGTACCGTTGCGGACGATCCGGACCGGTTCTTCTACTTCGATATCGTCCATCCGACCGCCACGGTGCATGAGATCTACGGAGAGCTGGCCCTGGCCAAACTCAAGTGGAAGCTGGTCTGGGCCAGCCGGCACCATTAGACTCAGAACGCGAACACACGTCGCCAGCGGTGCCGGAGGTAACCTTATGTCTTTGCAAGCGGCCGCGGTTCACTTACGAATAAGGCGGTTGCCCGCAAGGGTTATAGGGTTACCTCCGGCAACGACTGCGGCGCGCAAAACCCCGAACGCGAGGCACTGTCACCCGCTAGTGCGATAAACACTTTTCCGGTCCCCGATTTTAACTACGTAGACGATGAGCTGGTTGTCCTCGATCGCGTAGACGATGCGGTATGGTCCCTGCCGGATCCGGTAGCGCTCAGACCCGGATAGTTTCTTGCAACCCGGTGGACGGGGGTCTTCGGCCAACGCTCGAATGCGAGTGACAATGCGTCGGCGATCGGCTCGGCGAGAAATTGCTTCTAATTCTTTTGCTGCCGACTTCTTGATTCGTAGCCTATATTTTGCCACGTCGTTTCAAATCCTTAACGACGTCTTCGAAGGCGAGATCGGGTTCTTTCTCTCTGCTTTCAAATGCGGCGATGTCCTCGGCATCCTCTGCCAGCGCTTCCCTGACCGCATCGTTGACCAGCTCGGACACACTGCAATCCGTTTCCGCAGCCTTGAGCCGCAAAGCTCTGTGGATATGCGGATCGAAGTAGACAGTCGCGCGTTTTTGCGGAGAATCAGCCACTCAGGCACCATAGCGTTACAACGCTATAACGTCAATGCCCGTAATGACCAGGTTCGGCGGCGCCACGATCGGTGTTCGCTTGAGGCCATTTCCGGGACAGTGGCCGAAGTAGTTGGCGGTTGGAGGAATTACGGTCACTGTCCCCAATCTTCGCCGCTTTCTTTGCACCTCCGGTCGTAACCGGGAATGTTATTGCCGCGAAAAATCGATCGTCCTCGCGCTGTCCCGTTGCTGCTGCTCCGTCGCCAGATGATCGTGATACATGCCCAGCAGCAGGCGAATTCCCCAAAGATGATAAAAGGCTGCGAGAAAGAACACCGCGACGGGAATCGCGAAGACACCGAGCGGAACCGTCATTTTGTAGAGCACGTGCCAGGCGGCATACGCGGGAGAGAATATGATCGGCAGACCGACGATGACGAAGAGCGCCAGGTGCTGGTCGAAGCGCTCCCAGCGCTGGACGAACTCCCCATCTGGAAGCGTCTCGGCGTTGACACGGGGGTCGCCGAGCCAGCGAACCAGCAGGCTCTCGTAGCGATCATGTCGATATAGAACAGACCGGAACCAGAGCACGAACGCCGATACCAGCAGGTAAAAGACCGCGGACCCGACGGCGATCAGCACAACCGGCCACAGCTCCTGCAGCGGTGCTTGCCGTACCTTGACCAGATACACGAACAACCCGACGACATACAGGCCGGCAGCCGCCAGGCCCACGGCGAAGCGGCCAGGCCATATGGAACCCACCGAGAAAGCCCGTGCGGAAAGATCCTGGAACGCGTCGTCGTCGGATTGGCCGCCGGGAACGCCAGAGCTCTCCGCGTAGTGTGCAAAGAATTCTTTGCGGGCAGACAAATGCCGGACCAGGCATTGACCGAGGTGTCGCGCGACATAGGCCCAGGCCGTCAGCAGCCCGAATACCAGGTACGGGGTCATCGGCTCCGGCATGAATGCCCCGTAGGTGGCGGAACTGGCGGGCGCCGATGGGCTGTTGGTCGCCGCAGGCTCCTTTTGGGCAGCACTCGCGGTGCCGACCCCGGACTTTGCTGCTCCCTCCGGCCTCGGCATGTACCGCACCAAACGGGCGACGGTCGCATCGAAGTATTCGTGGCTGTAGGCGACGCCGTTGTGCCGGCTGAGAGACTGGAGACTGTCGGGGAGGCCGCCGGTGTTCGAGAAATCGAAACCGGGCATCAAAAGCGGAATGATGTTGCGTCCGGTGGCCAGGGCATGATCGATTTCCCGGCGCAGCCAGTCGCCCTGGTCGGAGACACCGTCAAGGGCGCGCGGTGACAGGATCAGGATGAAATGCGGCGTGTTTTCGATATGCGTGAGCAAACGATCGTCGAAGTGGCCGCTGGCGAGATCGTCCACGTCGAGGAAGACGCGGTAGCCCCGCTCGGACAGCGCGATACGCAGCAACCGGGCGGTTTCGGCACCCTGGTCCCGGCGATAACTGATAAAGACGTCGTAGTCCTCCACGGCGTCGATTGTCGGTCCGAATTGATGCCCGACGCAAAGTTTCGCGACTGATAAAGCGCTCGATCGATGGGTTTCGTTGAAGAAGAGAGGGGTCAAAGTAAAAATCGATCATTGATACTCTGACCGCGTCTCTACTTGTTTATCCCGTCTCGGCTTCCAACTTGCCGCTCTCTATCTGCTTGGAGAATTGCGCGTAGTCCCGCTCGTTCTGGTCGGCGTAGAGTTCCGCGAAACGTGCCACCGCCTTGTCGAAAGCGTCACTCGAGCCGAGATAGCCGCTGATCGCGATCGGATCCCCGGAGCGGGCATGCGCCCGCGCCAGGGTCCAGCCGCATAGCCGCGCGTAGAAGTGCAGGTCCGGCGCGGTGAGGTTGTCGATATTCACCGAACCCTTCCAGTCGCGCAGCTGCCGCCAGTAAAAGTCGCGTCCGGAATCCGCCTCTCTTGCCCAGCCGAGGAAAGGATCGCTGACCGCCTGCATCAGGCGCTGACCCTCCACGACACGCCGCCCCTGGTGGTCATAGGGGCTCGGTGACAGGTACTCCTCGAGCACCGAGCGGCCCGCCTGTTTGATTTGCAGGAACAACGGATCCGAGCGGTCGCGGCCCTCCAGCAGCAGGACGAAACACTCCGTGCCCACGCTGCCGACGCCCACCACTTTAAACGCCATGTCGAGCGGGCGATAGCGGTCCAGCAGGCGCTTGCAGTGATGGGGCACGGTCGCCTCGTATGCCTCGAAAGAACGCAGCAAACGCTGGCGCAACCGTTCACCGCCATGCTCCGGGCGCGCGTACCGCAGCGGGATCAGCACCGGCGGCACGTGCCTGATCCGGTACTCGCCCTCGACCTCTTCGGTCAGCTTGTGCAGCGCCTGGATGCTGGTTTTCGATTTCGCCTTCTCGTCGAGCGCTCTGAGGCGCTGACGACGATGTTTGTCCTTCGTCGCGCTGAGCATGTCGTCCGCGCTGAGCATGGCGTAGAACACGTCCGTGTTGCGCTTTTCGGCAAATTTCGCCATTGCCTCCCGGTAGGCGCGCAGCACCCGCTCTGCGACCCGGCGGCCGACGCTCTTTTTGAGCCCGTTGTGGCGCGCGGTGATGGTGAAGCTCGCTGCCAGGCGCTTTATATCCCACTCCCATGGTCCATCGATCGTCTCGTCGAAGTCGTTGAGGTCGAAGACGAGCTCACGCTCCGGCGATGCATACAGGCCGAAGTTGGCGAGATGAGCGTCGCCGCAGGTCTGGACGTCCAGCCCGGTGGTTGGCGTCGCAGCGAGATCCGCGGCCATGATCCGCGCCGCACCGCGGAAGAACGTGAAGGGCGAGGCGCTCATCCGGCCACGGCGTATCGGGACCAGCCAGGTCACCCGGTCTGCGTTCTGCGCCTCGAGCAATGCGACCGGGTCGGGCCGGTCCGTGCCGGGCGACCAGTCGGCGTGGCTCGAACGCGGCGCCCGCTCACGCAGCGCCCTGCCCCTGGCCCGACGTTCCTCGACCGAGAAGTGTGCCGTCATCGTCATGAGCGAGCAGTCGGCGGAGGCGGCGCACGGTTGCATGAAGCCGCTGCTGGCTGGCCCGATGCCCGACGGCCGCTCAAGGCGTTCACGTTTTTCGGCGCTCCCGGTAGGCTGCAATCATCGCGTCACCGGATTCATAGTAAGCGTCAGCGCCGACCATTTCGGTAACGCCGAGACGATCGAGTTCCTTGCGGGTGTGTTCGCTGACGAGCACAAAGACCATCCTGATGCCCTTTTCTTTCAGCACCTCGCAAGCCGAACGCAGGGCGGCGGCCCCGGAGTAGTCGACGTCGTCGATTGCCACAGCATCGACGCAGAACCACTCGAGTTTCGGGTCTGCCGCATCTGCCAGCTCGACAACCTGTTCCGAGAACAGCTCGGCGTTGGCGTAATACAAGCTGTGGGAAAAGCGGTAGGCCACAAGCCCCGGCTCGTACTGGGCAACACTGTCGATTGGCAGGTGCCGCCAACCGCCCTGTTCGGATCTGGCGATCAGGCTGTTGCGCGGGCGGTAGCCGCGCCGGACGTGGTCGAGCAGCGACAGCGCCATCGCCAGGATGATGCCTTGCTCGACACCGACCACCACGACGACGATCGCGGTGAGCAGCGCCACCCAGAACTCCGAGCGCGCGGTCGCATAAATCCTGCGCATCTCGTCGAGCTTGATGAGCTCCAGCCCGATCATGAAAACCACTGCCGCGAGGACGGCTTCGGGCATGAAGGACAACGGACCGGTGAGGAAAAACAGGACGAGAACGACGATGGCGACGGTGGTGAGGTGGGTGAGCTGGCTGCGACCGCCCGCGCTGTCGACCATCTGCGTCTTGGTGGGACTGCCAGCGACCACGAATGTGCCGGAGAGCCCGGCACCCACGTTGGCCATTCCCAGCCCGACCAGGTCGGTGTTCTCGCTGAAGCGCTCCTTGTAGCGGGCGGCGAAAGCCCGCGAGGTCGCCGCGCTCTGTGACAGTATCACTATAAAAATTGCGAATGCGACGGGCAGCAGCCTGCTGATCAGGTCCCAGCTCCAGTCGACCTGCGGCAGCGTGATGCTCGGCAGGCCGCTCGGAACCGCCCCGAGGACATGAACCCCGCGGGACTGAAGATCCATCGCCCAGCTCGCCGCCGTCGCGCCCACCACCGCGATCAGCGGCCCCGGGATCTTCGGCGAGATCTTTCTCGACCCGACGATGACCACGAGCACGGACAGCGCGATTGCGAGCGCATGGAGGTTGGTTTCGCCGATATGTTCGAGATCGGCGACGACCTTGCCGATCGTGCCGTGACCGGTGCCCTCCAGGCCCAGCATGCCGCCGACCTGGCCGAGCGCAACCTGGATGCCGACGCCGGTCAGAAATCCGGCCAGCACGGTGCTCGACAGAAAATCCGCGAGGAAGCCGAGTCCGATGATGCGGGCGAGGAACAGGAAGCCGGCGGCCATCAGCGCAAGCAGGCCGGCCAGCGCAACGTATTCGTCGGAGCCTGTCGCGGCAAGCCCGGCGAGGCCGGCGGCGAGGATCGCGGCGGTCGCGGAGTCCGCGCTCACCACCAGGTGCCGGGAGGACCCGAAGACCGCAAACAACACCATCGGGATCAGCATCGTGTAGAGGCCAGTGATCGGCGGCGTGCCGGCGATCTTGGTGTAGCCCAGCACCTCCGGTATCGCGAGCGCCGCCAGCGTGAGTCCGGCGATGATCTCGGAGGGCACCCTCGAGCCCTCTATCGGCAGCAGGCCCTCGCACAGGGCCAGCCTGCGCCGACCGGATCCGTTTTTTGTTTCGACATGCTGCTCCCTTGGGCTGCAGTTTTTGCCTAGGTTAGTCCGTTTTGCCAAAGGGATGGAAATTTGTCGGCCTCGCCGGTCGCGTCATCAAAGATTTTACTCTGACCCTAATCATTATAATTATTTCTCCGCGACGGCCTCATCCGCCACACCGGATATTATCTGCGTGGCGCTGACATGCCTCGGGCCAGCCATACGCATCCCAGTACTTGTCGAGGCCGATAGCGGTGACCAGATCGCCGAACTTCGGATGCTGGCGGAACATTTTGGCCTCGCGTGAAAACAGAAACTCGACGTCGAAACTCGCGGGGTCTGACACCAGCGCGTTCGCGACGACCATTGCGCGGTCGTGTTCGCCGAGATAGAGCCACCCGCCGAATAGCATGCGCGGCTTGATACCACCGGTACGCGCCGCCTCTGCAAGAGCCTGTACTGCCGTTTCGCGTTTACCGGTGCCTTCCTGTGCGGCGATAAACGTTTCCACCCAGTCGATCGAGCCGCCCAGCCGGGCCTGTACTGCCTGCATCAGTCCGAGCGCCTCCCGGTAACGGCCCTGACGCAGCAACAACACCAGATAGGCGCGCGGATTCACGGCAGGGCCGAGACCGAGCAACGCCGCCTCTTCGAACTGGCGTTGCGCCAGGTCATCCTGGTCCGCCCATAGATAGGCGACCGCGAGGCGGTCGTTGACGACCGGTGATAGCGCATCGAGCTCTTTCGCCCGCAATGCAAACTCCAGCGAGCGTTCCGTCTTTCCGAGGCTCGCCTGAAATTGCGAGTACCACTGGTACAACTCGGGGTCGTTGGGATCGAAGGCCATCGCTTTCCGGAAACTCTCCTCGGCGCGGAGCCACTCCCAGCGGCGGAACGCGATGAACGCGCTCACACCGTCCGCAGTTTCGCCAATCGGGGCCCCTCGCGCCCGGCCGTTCGCAATCACCGAGCGCGCCAGCTCGAACATATTCTCTTGCGGTTCGCTCGAGTAAAAAGGCATCAAGGCCCAGGCATGCGCCAGTTCCACATAAGCCGCCGCGAATGTCGGATCGAGCGTGATGGCCTCCTCGAGCAACGCGATGGCGTGGCGGATCGGCGCTTCCTCTCTGCGTTTCACCATGTGACGGCCGCGCAGAAACAACACATAGGCATTTTTGTCCGGTGCCGGCGGCCCGTTTGCCGCAATGGTCTCGGCCGCCTGCGATTGCAGCATCGGTGTGACCGCGGCGACGATCGAGCTGGCGATCTGGTTCTGAACCGTGAAGATCTCTTCGAGCGTGGCGTTGTAGCTGTCGGTCCACAGTTCGACACCGTCGCCGGCATCGACCAGCTCCACGCTGATCCTGAGCTTGCGCCCGTCCACCCGTACCGTGCCCGACACGAGTTTCGACACGCCAAGTTTGCGACCGACCGTGCGCGCGTCTTCGGCACTGTCTTTCAGTGCCGACGAGGTCGTTCGCGCGATGACTTTGATGCCTTCCACGCGCGACAGGCTCGTGATGAGTTCGTCGGTCAGCCCGTCGCTGAAATAGTCCGTGCCGGGCGTGGCGCTGACATTCTCGAACGGCAGCACCGCGATCACGTTGGCGGAAGGCACGGTCGGCGCGGACGCATCCAGTTGCGAGACTTTTGATTCGGACTGGAAGAACGGCCTCTGCAGCGCGAACACCAGCGTCATCAACATCAGCGCCATCAACCCATAATCCGCGCGGCCGCCACGCAGCAGCGGTATCGAGAACCGGCCCTGCCCGCGCGATCGAACTACCTGCAACCATGCGACCCCGACCACCGCAGTGCATACCCCGATCATCAGCAACGACAACGCGCGCAGCAGCCAGCCCGGTGCGGAATCGGCACCAAGCACGGCGACGCCCTGGACGATCCAGAAACCGGCTGCGGCGGTCAGCGCGGTCAAGCGGAATACGCGGCGCAGCCGGCCGATCGGTGTCAGGAGCCGACCGGATACCGACGCCGCGCCGCCAGCCGCTTTCTCCGGAGCCGAGGGCACCGCCGGTGCGACTGTCGATACGGCTTTGTCCGGCACCGTGACCGGCGCTACCAGCCGGTAACCGACACCGGGAATCGTCTGGATATACTCGGGGTGTTTCGGGTCGTCGCCGAGCGCACCGCGAAGCAATGAAACACACCGCGAGAGCACTTCGTCGGTGACCGGGCGTCCGCGCCAGACTTCCTCGTAAAGCGCCTGCCGGGTCACGATCTCACCGGGTTTTTGCGCCAGCGTGCCCAGCACCCAGATCGCCTTTGGTTCCAGCCGCAGGTGTTCGCTGCCGCGAGTAAGTGTGTTGCCCAGCGGATCGACCTGCCACTGGCCGATATTGAAAAGTTGCTTCAACTTGGTGGCCTCCCGGCCCCCGGCAAGACTCCAAGCATAGCAACTTGTCCCGCCAATTACGTCAGCTCTCTGCAAGCTGTTCCCTGCAGAGAAATCACCCCGCCATCAGGATTTCTAAGCTTGCGGGCGCGTAGCGTAAAGCCTCGTACGGTCAGAGGTTGAAGGATTTTCCGATGAGGGTCTTGCAGTTTGAGTTTTCCGGTTTGCGATTGGCATTGCGGCGCAAAAAGCTTGCGCTATGCCTTATTGCGGGCGCAGGTTTTTTTGCCGGCGTAACGGCTGCAGCCTCCGACATCGCGATCCAGAAAACCGTCAGCGACGCGACGCTTGCGCCGGGCGCCGCGGTCGACTTCACGATCACGGTGCACAACCTCGGCCCGTTTGTCGCGAACACCGTCAAGGTGATCGAGTGGTTGCCGTCGGAGCTCGTGATCCCGCCGGGGGTCGCCCCGTTCATGAGCCACGGCGATTACGAAGTGGCGACCGGCCTGTGGGTCATTGACCAGCTTGCGGTTGGCGAGAGCGCGGTGCTTGTTGTCCCGGCTCAGGCTGTTGCCGACCCGTTACCTCAGTGCGTGGTCAACGAGGCCATCGTCAGCCCTTATCCCGACGATCCCGACCCATACAACGACAGGGCGTCGGTTGCGGTTCATGCGCCGGGGGTCGATCGCTGCGTCGATCTCTCCATCGCTCAGACCAGTTTCATGCTCGCCGAGCCGTACTGCGCGAATTCGACGCGGGTGCTGATGACGCTGTCGGTGACAAATTACGGCCCCGACCCGGCGCGCCAGGTGCGGGTCGATGTCGCCGATGCCCCGGACGTGGTACCCGGGCTCGTATTCGACGATCCGCTTTGCACCGTGTCGGGCACCACGACCTGCATCCTCGCCGAACTCGCGGCCGGCGAATCCGTGCTGTTGTCGCTGCGATCGCAGCAGTTCAGGAACTCGGACGGCCGGGAAGTGACGGTGACCGCGACTGTGACGAGCCCGGATCCGGAAACCGGGCTTGGCGACGGCCAGAGCATCCAGAGCTGGTACGTTCCGGCTTTTGGCGATTGCACCTACGATTTGGGCTCGAGCGGTGGCAGTTCGTGTTTTATCGCGACTGCTGCTTACGGTTCGCCGCTGCACCCGCATGTCGCCAGCCTGCGCCGGTTCCGTGACCGCCATTTGCTGACCCATGCGGCGGGCCGCCGCCTCGTCGACCTCTATTACCGCTACTCGCCGCCGGCGGCAGACTTCATTGCCGAGCGGCCGGCGTTGCGTGCCGTGGTCAGAACCATGCTGTGGCCGGTCGTGTTCCTGGTCGAGTCCCCGTTGCTGGCGGTCGTTTCGATCTGTGTATTCGCGGCCGGTTGGTGGGGGGCGGTGCGCGTGCGACGCATTCGCCGTGCAGTGGGTTGGCGGATGGTTCAGCGACATGCTGCAAGACCATTTGGCCGTTGTTTGCCAGATGGAACCGAAAGAGGGCGATGACGTGAAAAAGCGTTACAACGCGACGGGCTTGCTGGCGCTGGGGATTGTCTGCGCTGCAACCGCGACGGCAGCTTCCGATATCGCGGTCGAGAAGACAGTAAACGATGCTGCGCTCGCGCCGGGTGCGGCAGTCGAATTCACAATAACGGTGTCCAATCACGGGCCCGATGCGGCGACCGGCGTCAACGTCAGCGACAAGCTGCCGGCCGGTCTGGCTATCCCGGCGGGTGTGGCACCGGTTGCAAGCCAGGGAGACTACGACGCAGCCGCCGGGTCATGGGCTGTCGGCGAACTTGCCGTCGGCGGCGACGCGGTGCTCGCGGTGCCGGCCCAGGTCGTTGCCGATCCGTTGCCGGTTTGTATCGCGAACCGCGCGGTTGCCGACGCCGCGGGCGACGACCCGGATTACAGCAATAACCTGGCGATCGCGGCATTGCGCCAGCCGGGTGAGCCGGGCCGCTGTGTCGATCTGAGCGTCGAACTCGTGCGGTTCGGGCCGTTCCTGTATTGCGACGACGAAACGGTCGAGATCTGGGTGACGGTCACGAACCTCGGCGCCGATGCGGCAACCGACGTCGTACTGCAACTCGAGGATGGCCCCAACCTGCCTCCGGGTCTCGAATTCGTAGACCCTGCATGCAGCGGCGAGAGCTGCACCGTGGCGAGCCTCGGTGCCGGGTTGTGGACAACCCGGATCCTGCGTGCGAGCGGAATCCGCAATGCACAGAGCGTGACTTACAGTGTGGCGGTATCGGTTTCGAGCGCCGACCCGGACGTGCTGCCAGGTGACGAGAGCGCCGTGCTTTCGGTCGCGAAGCGCGCCTACCAGGAATGCGATTTTGATTTTGGCGACACGTTCGACAGTGGCGGCGGTGGCGGCGGGTGCTTTATCGCAACCGCGGCATATGGCTCGGCGCTGCACCCGCATGTCGCGAGCCTGCGCCGTTTCCGTGATCGTCATCTACTGACGAACGCGGCCGGCCGCGCGCTGGTCGACCTCTATTACCGCTACTCGCCGCCGGCGGCCGATTACATCGCCGGACGCCCGTTTTTGCGTGCGGTGGTGCGGGTCATGTTGTGGCCGATCGTGATGGCGGTGCTCCACCCGCATCTTTCCGCGTTCGTTGCGCTGCTGATGCTGGTGGCCGGTGTGTCGGCATACCTGAGTCACGCCGGCAAATCCGTTACCACGGGCGATCGGGCCGCAAGGGAGATGCCGCGATGATCGCATACGGAAATCTGCGGCTCGTGCCTTTCATTGCGCTGCTCGTCTTCGCAGGCGGCTGCACCAGCGTGCGCACCGTCGATAACGGTACTGCGCAGTCCGCTCGCAAAGTCGAGGTCGGCGATATCGTGCGCATCGTGACCCATTCGGGGCAGCAAATCGAGTTGGAAGTGACGGACATCGACAAAGAAAGGCTGACCGGCGTGCGCAGGAAGAAAACCGGCCGTGCGGTGACCGGCTATGAGATCGATCCGGCGGACAAGGATTCGACGGAGGAGACGCTGCGAGTGCCGTTCGACGATGTGGCGACGGTGCAGGTGCGCGGACTCGACGGCTGGAAGACGGCCGCGCTGGTCGGCAGCACGGTCGCGGTGCTGTGGCTGATCGGTCTGGCGCTGGCCAGTTTGTTGGTGGCCGGGCCGCTGATCCAGTAGCGGTTGCGCCGCCGGACTCACGGCGGGTTGGGGAAAAGCCAGTTGGATGCGGGTGAAACCGAATTCCCGATGACTGCCCCCAAACATTGGTGAGAGGCGAGGCGGCGAACCGGCCGCTGGTCAGGTCAGGTGAAAGTTTTTTTGGTACGCCGCGTTTCTAGTAAAGAACACGCGGTGCGCCGGGAGCCGGCCCCATACCGGGACCGGGATGAGGATGCTGGACATCCATGAGGAGAGTGACATGAGGTACAACTTTTCAGGCGCGGTCGGCGTCATGCTGGCTGCCTTGCTGGTTCTGGGTCCGGCGCAGGCTTTTGCGCAGGTGCAGGAACAAGAACCGAATAACACCTGTCTGACCGCGCAGGCGGTCGGCGCATTGGCGGGTCTGTCGACGATCGTCTCGGGCAGTCTCGATACCGACTACGTTTCCGATCCGCCGGTTTACGATGTCGATTTCTACCAGGTCGAAGCCACCCCCGGGATGCGCTTTCGCACGGAACTACGCGGCGCCAGCAGTGGCGTTGGCACGCTGGGCGACCCCTTCCTCGGCTTGTTCGCATCGGATTGTAGCCTGCTCGCAGCCAATGACGACTCCGTACTTGGTCTGGACTCGCAGATCGATTTCGAAGTGCCCGCTGACGGCGTCTTCATCCTCGCCGCAACGGGTTGTTGCGACCAGGAGTTCATTGGCGCCCACGGCCAGGAAGGCAGTTACGAGCTCGGCATTTTGGAGGCGCCGGCTGCAATTGGATCGATCAGTGGCCGGGTGTTGGATGCAGTAAGCGGCGAGCCGTTGTCGGGTGTCGAGCCGCCTTATGCCTTTGCGGAACTCTTCCGGTGCAGCGACGCGGGCTGTTTCAACTATGTTGCATTCATACCGGTTGAGGCCGACGGAACGTTCCGGATCGCGACCGACAACGACGGCAATCCACTCGAAGCGGGCAGCTACCTGATCGCGGCGCGCGCCGATGGCTTTGAGCCGGCAGAGGCCGGTCCGTTTGCGGTGGGCGCGGCCGAGGATTTCGATGTCGGCGATATCGATCTGTCGCCGCCGCCGGTAGTGTTTGCCAATGTCGTGCCGTGCGCGGATTTACCGGCCGGCGGCGGGGTTTGCCGTTACACGGTCGACGTGCGCAACAACACACGCAGTGCTATCCGCGGTCTCGGTTGGAGCAACGTCCAGGCGTTTGGTACCGGTTCGCCGCTGGGTTTCAGTTTCTTCCCGGCGCAGCGCGATCAGTTCCTGCGCGTGCCGGCGCTGTCCAGCCGTACGCTGCGCTTCAGCTTCAACGTGCCGGCGGGCGTTGCGGACGGAGCGTTCTTCTGTGCCGACGGCTGGTTCTCGGATCGCGAAACGGCCTTCATGGGTACGCTGCGTAACGAGTTCCTGTTCTGTAGCGTCAAACAGTTCGGCATGTTCAAGGCGTTGGACCCGAAGGTGGCTGCGGGCATGCTGAAGGCTCACGGACAGAACCGCGGTCGCGGAGTAAAGCCGTAAATCGGAGCAATTTATTTCGAGCGATACCAGTCGAGAGAGCCCCGCCCCGCAAATGGGCGGGGCTTTTTTCTTCGGGAATAAATAGCAATAAATAGGGTCAGAGTAAAAACCTGCTACCAGGGGCTAAATACCGCTCGCTCGATTCTGCGCGCAAATCCTGGCCAGTGTGGGTTCTACCGCATCGCAGCGGCGTCATTCGATACCGATCGGCGGAAACGGACTCCGGCCCCAACGACTAACCGAACTCGAAAATTCCCTTGTCCCACATCTCCGGCGCTTCGTAACCGAGCAGGTTGACGGTGCTTGCCGCGACGTTGCTGAGGCCGAAGCTGCGCCCGCCCGCGATCCGGATCGCGCCGTTGGAAACATTGTCGTAAAAGTAGAACGGCACCGGGTTGAGGGTGTGGCTGGTCTTGGCTCTCTGCGTGCCGTGTTCGTCCACTGCGGGCTTGCCGCTCTTGTCGAGTTGGAACATCTCGTCGGCGTTGCCGTGGTCGGCGGTGATCATCGCCACGCCACCGAGCTTGTCGATCACCGGCAGCAGCCGTGCCAGCGCGAGATCGACGCACTCCACCGCGACGATCGCCGCGTCGTAATTGCCGGTGTGGCCGACCATGTCGCCATTGGCGTAGTTGACCCGCAGCGTGCGGTACTTCCCCGACTTCAATCGTTCGATCAGCTCGTCGGTGATCTCGGCGGACTTCATCCACGGCCGCTGCTCGAACGGAATCACGTCGGAGCGGATTTCGACGAAGTCGGCGAGTTTCTCGTCGAACTTGCCGCTGCGGTTGCCGTTCCAGAAGTAGGTGACGTGACCGTATTTCTGGGTCTCGGAGATCGCAAGCTCGGTAATGCCGGTCGCCGCGAGATACTCACTCATCGTGTTCGCGATGGCCGGCGGCGCGACCAGGAAACGCTCGGGGATCAGCAGGTCGCCGTCGTACTGGAGCATGCCGGCGTAGGTGACATCGGGACGCGCGCCACGGTCGAAGAAGCCGAAATCGTCATCGGTGAACGCGCGCGAGATTTCGATCGCGCGGTCGCCGCGGAAGTTGAAAAAGACCACGCTGTCGCCGTCGCGAATCGGTCCGACCGGCTCACCATGGGCGGCGATCACGAATGGCGGCAGGTCCTGGTCGATCGTGCCGGGATGCTCGGCCCGCAGCGATTTGATTGCCTCGGCTGCTGATTCGAACTGCTGGCCCTCGCCGTGCACATGGGTCTGCCAGCCCTTTTCGACCATGCCCCAGTTGGCCTCGTAGCGGTCCATCGTGATCACCATGCGCCCGCCGCCGCTGGCGATCGCGACGTCGAAGTTCCCGCCGCGCGTCTCCGCCAAAAACTGCTCGAAGGGCTCGACATACTCCAGCGCGGAGGTTTCGGGAACGTCGCGGCCGTCGAGCAGGATGTGGATGCGCACCCGCTTCGCGCCCTCGTCCCGCGCCCGCACGATCAGCGCCTTCAGGTGGTCGATGTGGGAATGGACGTTGCCATCAGAGAACAGCCCGATGAAGTGCAGCGTCGAGCCGCGCTCGCGAACGTTAGCGACGATCTCGTGCCACGCCTGTCCCTCGAACAGCGAGCCCGAGGCGATCGCGTCGCTGACGAGCGCCGCGCCCTGGCTGAACACCTGGCCCGCGCCGAGCGCGTTGTGGCCGACCTCCGAGTTGCCCATGTCCGCGTCGCTCGGCATGCCGACCGCCTTGCCGTGGGCGAGGAGGGTGGTGTTCGGGTAGTCGCGGGCGAGCCGATCCAGCGTCGGCGTATTGGCATGGAGCACGGCGTTGCCGACAGGGCTTGCGTTGAGGCCGATGCCATCCATGATGACCGTCAGGATCGGGCCCTCGATTCCGGGAAAAGACGGGTGTTTTTTCAACATGGCAGGCTCCGGGTGGTGAATCGCCGGGGCGGGACTCGCGGTCCCCGCCCCCGAACCCCCAAGCATAGGACGCCCTGCATTGCAGGGTCTACCCCGGTCTGCAATCCAAATTCGTCACGACCTGTCTGGCTAGCGCGGGAGCGCCACCCGTTCAGTGGTGCCATCGGTATGCGAAACCCGAAGCTGGGCGACGGCAATGGCCGTGGAGCGGGCAATATCGTCCGCGGTCGAGCGTATCGCGAGCGCCGGCCGCGCTGCGCCCAGAGCATGGCGTTTTTTTTGCACTAGACTTAGAGCAACGACAAGGTCGCGCTCGCGACTTCAAGGCTAGGTTTGGCATCGACAAGGGAGAATGCAATGCCGTCCGTTTTTTGCTCCTCCACCCGGCGCTTGCTGATTGCCGCGGTGCTTTATTCCCACGCAATGGCGACGATTGCTCTCGAGCCGGGTGCCTCCTACCGCCTGGTCGACCTGACTCACCCGTACAACGAGGAAACGGTTTTCTGGCCCACTTCGCCGACCCGATTCGAACTGAAGACGCTCGCGGAAGGTGAAACCGAAGGCGGCTGGTACTACTCGTCCTACTCGGTATGCACGCCAGAACATGGCGGCACGCACCTTGACGCGCCGGTGCATTTCCACAAGGACGGCAAGGCCACCGACGAGCTTCCGCTGCGTAATCTCGTGGCGCCGGCTGTCGTTATCGACGTCTCGAAACAGGCGGCGAAGGATCGCGATTATCGTCTTACCGTGGCGGACGTCGAAGACTTCGAGTCGCGCCACGGCCGCATCGAGGCGGGGACAATCGCGCTATTGCGGACCGGTTGGAGCCGGCACTGGCCGGACGCGAAAAAATATCTCGGCGACGACACGCCCGGGGATGCCAGCAGGCTGTCGTTCCCGAGTTTCGGGCTCGACGCCGCAACATTGCTGGTGGAGCAGCGTGGCGTTGTCCTGCTTGGCGTCGACACGGCCTCGATCGACTACGGCCGGTCGCAGGACTTCCCGGTGCATCGCATGGCCGGGGCGCATGACGTTGCAGGCCTCGAAAATCTTACCAGTCTCGACGCGTTGCCGACGACCGGGATTTTGTTGCTGGCGTTGCCGATGAAGATCGAGGGCGGTTCGGGCGGGCCCGCCAGGGTCGTCGCGCTGCTTCCCGAGTAGCGCGCCCGGCTTTTTCGAGCAAGGCGGGCCAACGCGGGTCGTCGTGCAGCGAACGGAACAACAGGTCGATATTCCAGTTTCGGGGCCCGGAGTACGCCGGGGGGTCGATCCGCCTGGCGGCGTTGCGGCGGGCGGGCGCGTCATGATCGACCGTGTTGTCGCGGGCGAGGCCTTCCGGCGTCAGCTCGAACAGCCACGGGGACGAGCACCGGCACCAGGCCGATCGCGAGCACGATCACGACAAGACCGGTCACCGCATCGCTGAGGCCGAACACCGGCGCCAGGGAATCGAGAACCTGAACGACGAGCCAGGCAAACGCGACGTACGCGGTTCCCACCCGGATCACGTTGCGGCGTTGCAGCTCTGCGATCAGCGACATGCAGAGTATCCCTGCGGATATCGGCGAATGACTGCTGCTCGGCAAAAGCGCTTGACTGAATACTCAGATCTCGATTGGCAGGCTGCGGTGACGCTTGCCGGTGGCGGCATAAATCGCGTTGGCCAGCGCCGCGGCTATCGGCGGCACCGACGGCTC
>Ga0102956_1000303_pt1 | contig 17501 bp, 13 predicted proteins | sample SalPonF2_A_D2_MG_FD_84515 | JGI IMG/M metagenome (GOLD analysis project Ga0102956, IMG submission 84515) | Salt pond soil microbial communities from South San Francisco under conditions of wetland restoration - Salt Pond MetaG SF2_A_D2_MG ...
ACAAAATAAGTAATACAGGTTCTCAATAATTATTAAAAATTTTCATCAATACTCTTGAAAGTGAAGAATTGTATGTATTTTTACTTCGGGTTACAAACACTACAGGTCGAAGAGTTATGAAAAACAAAAAAATCAGGAAACAGGTTATCGGCAGGATCGAGAAATTAGATTTCCCAAAACTTGACCTGTTTGATATTGGTGCCAAAATTGATACCGGTGCTTTTACCTCTTCAATCCATTGCACTAACATCAAAAAAATTAAAAAAGAGGGAAAATCCTACATTCGTTTTAATTTATTGGATTCAGGCCACCCTCTTTATAATAACCGTCTTTATACGGTTCCCCTGTACTCCGAAAAAGAAATAAAAAACTCTTTTGGACAGGTAGAAAAACGATTTGTTATTAAAACCGCCGTACGATTATTTGGTAAAACTTTTACTATTGAATTATCCCTGACCGACCGTTCAACAATGGGATACCCCGTATTATTGGGAAGAAAAGTATTACATAACCGATTCATAGTAGATGTCTCGAAGAAAAATCTCTCATATAAACAAAAAGTCAGCAACAATTAATGAAAATAGGAATACTCTCTCGTAATCCTCGTCTCTACTCAACTAAACGATTAGTGGAAGCAGCAAAAGACAGGGGGCACGACGTTGATTTGATTGATCATCTGAAATGTTATGTGGTAATGGAAAAAGGGAATCCTGCTATTCATTACCAGGGTCGAACTCTTACTGGTTATGATGCCATCATCCCACGCATTGGCTCGTCCGTGACATTTTATGGTACAGCTATTGTGCGCCAGTTTGAAATGATGAATGTTTTTTCGGCTAACGAATCACAGGCTATTGTCCGGTCCAGGGACAAATTACGCACCATGCAGATATTGTCGCGTGCCCATATAGGAATGCCTAAAACTTGTTTTGCCCGCACTCCGGATGATAAACATGAAGTTATCGAACATGTTGGTGGGGCTCCTTTGATAATTAAATTACTGGAAGGAACACAGGGTGTGGGTGTCATGCTGGCGAATACAAAAAAAGAGGCGGAATCTATCCTGGAGACGTTTTACGGATTGAAAGTAAATATATTGATACAGGAATATATACGGGAATCAAATGGTTCGGACATCAGAATTATTGTTGTAGACGGCAAAGTGGTAGCAGCTATGAAACGACAGGCTCATGAAGGCGAATTCCGTTCGAATATTCATCGTGGTGGATCTGTAAAAGCAATTTCACTCACACCTGAAGAACACGATACGGCACTCAAATCTGCAAAGGCTCTTGGCCTGTCCGTGGCCGGTGTGGATATACTACAATCCTCACGCGGCCCTCTTGTCATGGAAGTCAACTCTTCCCCGGGGCTGGAGGGTATCGAAAAGATTACCAAAGTAGATGTGGCCCAAAATATCATTCAAATGATTGAACACAAGGCAACAGGTAAAAGTCAACGGGATTTAATAGGATATTAAGCCTATTATAACTACACGAAAATCATTTTCTTAATTAATCGTAATATGCACTGCTAAATTGATAAGATAACAACAATAGTTATGGATGATATAACAAGATATAGAAAGCTGTTCCCCCATCTGGAAAGTAACAATATTTATCTGAACCACGCAGCCATTGGTCCCTTTACAAAGAATGTCATTAATCGAGTTAATCAACATTTAACACAGCGAAGTTCCGGCCTGATAGATAATTTCAAAAAGGATTTACGGGTGATGGAAAGCTGCCGTGATAAACTGTCTCAACTTATTCATGCCGAATCAGCCGAACGTTTTGCTTTTACGCCTAATACCAGTGAAGCGATTAATATTGTTGCCGGGGGTTTACAATTGAATAAAGGCGATCATATCCTTTTAAATACAGCTGAATTTCCTGCAAATGTGTATCCATATGTTAATCTCAAATCCAAAGGTGTGACCATTGATTTTATAAATGATCGCGATGGTATGATAACCCCTGATATGATTGAGAATGCTATTACGCCAAATACACGGGTACTGGCTTTGAGCGCTGTTCAATTTTTAAGTGGTTATCGTGCGGATCTTAAAACCATAGGTGAGTTGTGCCAAAAACATGACATAATTTTTGTTGTAGATGGGATTCAGGCTGTCGGTGCTATGGATATTAATGTTCAGGAGATGAAAATTGATGCCCTGGCTTCAGGTGCTCATAAATGGCAAATGGGTCCGCAAGGGATAGGTTTTCTGTATGTATCTGAACAGCTACAAAATAAAATACAACAAACATCTGTGGGTTGGTTGTCTGTTGAAACACCCTGGCAATTATTTAATTATAATCAATCGTTATCAGAAACGGCAAGACGTTACGAAACGGGAACCTATAATATTCCGGGTATTTACGGTTACGATGCGGCACTTGAGCTACTTCTTGAAGTTGGTGCCGATACTATCGAAAACAGATTGCATGATCTGACACAATTTATCATGGAAGAGTTGTCTGATACTAAAAATGTCTCTGTTTATACACCAGTCGAGGCCCGGGAACGTGCAGGTATAGTGACACTAAAACTCGATGAATCAATTGATGCCGATCAACTTCTGGAGTATTTAAAAACTCAACATATCACATTGGCTGTGCGAGAGGGAAAAGTAAGGTTCTCACCACATTTTTATAATACCAAAGAAGAAGTTGCAGAAACAGTATCCATTTTAAAAGATTACCTTGTAAATTGTAGGTAACCATTGATTTACTGAAAGATGCATGATAAATATTTACAGAGAGGTTAAAGAAACAGTAATTGAAACGGTTAATAACTGGATTGAGGATAATATACCGTTACATGGAGCCGCGCTGGCATTCTCGACGATATTTTCCCTGGCGCCGCTTCTTATTTTAATAGTTGCCATTTCCGGTTTCATTTTTTCAAGAGAGGCTTCAGCCAGCCAATTATCCTTTTATCTCAGAGACACACTTGGTCCGGACATTACTAAAAGTCTGATGCAACTGCTTAAAAATGTTCATCAAAGAAGCGGTGGTATTATACCGACTCTTATTGGTATCGGTATATTATTGTTTGGTGCAACAACTGTAATAACACAGTTGAAAAACTCTTTAAATAAAGTCTGGAATGTAGCACCTAAACCCGGACAAACAGTTAAGGCTTACGTTTTTAATCGGCTGCTCGCACTTCTGACTATCCTCATTTTGGCACTCTTACTTACATTATCATTACTAGTGGAAGCTGTACTATCCTTTCTTCAACCAACATTAAATACAATTCTGCCCCTGGGTGTTCACTTCTGGAATACACTTAACGAGATTATTTCAAAAGCAATTACCTTCCTGTTGTTCGTATCTATATTCAAACTGCTTCCTGATGTTAAAATTCGTTGGAGAGTAGTATTCATCGGTGCTTTGGTAACAACTTTACTTTTTGAATTAGGCACGTATATAATCGGTATCTATTTATCGATGGGACATCTTACCACAACTTATGGTGCCGCCGGTTCTTTTGTAGTATTTCTTGTTTGGGTTTACTACAACTCACTGATCGTTTACCTCGGAGCTGAGTTTACCCACGTTTATATGCAGCGATATGAGCCTTCCTTTGAGATTCACGAGCATGTACGCTTAACTAATCATCCTGACGAAGAAGCCGATATTGACCAGGATGCCCTATCCTGAAATTTACAACCGTAATAGTTTCATACAGTAATGAACGTATTAACGGAAAAATCATCTTTACTTATGTAATCCTTCTTTCCATCTTCTCAGGATAATTGATATAAAATCAATTACATCTATTTGGTACATAAACATTTTAGAAATACTTTTTTAAAAAATCTTGTAAAAGATATAATTTTTTCTATGACACACCGTTATAAATAACAAATAAAACATTATTAGTAATTAACATTCTTAAAACAAGACAGTATTAATTTTGTATGGAAATATTCATCCGAAAACAGAAGAGACATCGAGCACATTTCGTTGACTGCTCATAAGTTAACGAATACCCCTCATAAATCCTCCACAAAGGGTACATCGGTGAACGATGTGCCCTTTTCTTTTTGATAATAACTTTAGTAAAAATGGAAAATTCACACAGAGAATGTAGTAATAAGGTGACTGTTAGTGATTAATAATTTATCACTGTACATTCATAGTACTCCACTTGGTTATTCACCATACAAAACTTCAAAAGCGGTTAATCTTCTGCAGTCATTTAATAAACTTCAACGAAAACCCTGTCTGTTGGTTTTATACCGGATTTGATGTCGTCGGATGTCCATTCAAATACATCCTTGGCTTTTAACTCTTCGGAAATGTCACAATAGCCATCCAAACCGGACTGAGCCATCATTTGATATATTCCTGTTTCCATGCCTTTCAAGCCACATATATACATCAGTGTATTATCCTGTTCCAGTATGGGTTGCATCAGATCTGCTTTATCCATGATCTGGTATTGTACATAATATTTTGTCCCATCAGCTCTTGGATCTTCCCGCGAAACAGAAGTTAAATAATGAAAATTTCGCTTTTCTTTAGCAAGGGGCTGGAAATATTCAGCATATAACAAGTCAGTTCGATAAGGACAACCAAAAATTAAAACGATTTCCGACTTCACACCTTTTTTCATCAAATCCATGATCATACCCCGATAAGGTGCAATACCTGTTCCTGTGGCAAAAAACACATAATTATAATCGTCAGGATTGGTTGGTAACAAAAATCTTTTCCCACTCGGACCCGTCATCTTAACAGTATCACCAACTCTCAAATTGCATAGATAATTCGAACACACACCCAAAAACAGGTCATTATTCTCCGGATTCTCTTCAATGACTCTTTTAACTATGGTCGACACAAGTTTTCCGTCTCCCTCTTCTCCATCAGTTGGAGAACTCACGGAATACAAGCGAAGTTTGTGTGGCTTTCCGTTTTCACGTGTACCCGGGGGTATAATACCGATACTCTGGCCAACCATAACATTCCCCTCCAACATAGTACCCGAGACATCAAATGTGATATGCCTGATGAAATTCGGACTACGCCCAATAGTTGCGATACGATTTTCAACTACAGGTACTTCAACCGGATCATTGGGTTTATACAAATTCATTTTTACATCCGGCAGATTTATTTCAGAGCTGACGCTATTAATCATGAAATTCTGTTATTGGTGAATTATTCCAGTTTGGCTTTACTACTTTTAACACAAATCCTGAAGACAAGATTAAAAATCATAATACCAATTTTAAGAAAGGTGTTCGCCAAATGATTATCAACTAATTACTACAAATTTTATAAAGAATCCCGGAATACGACCCGGCCTTCCTTACCTATTTAGTGTTAACAGCAAGGTCTAACATTCATCATGGTAGAAATATGTTTTTATTTTATTGATAATTATTTATTTGAATAATATCTACTGATAAATTTTAGCCTATCCTTATTTTATAATAGATATAACACATTAGATTATACATAATCCCATTTATTATTAACAAGAAACATCTGGGGCTCTTTTGGCGTTAATGGATAACCGAGGTTTAAACACAAGTGATAGTGAATATTGTGTTCGATTTACGTATTCATAAAGTTTATATAGAATTGAGTTTATATTAAATTATTCTCTATTAACCAATAGTTATAGCAAGTATTTAATAACATACACTTAAGAAGATCCATATCACCGGAGAGTAGCCCTGCCTATCTTAATTTATATGAGTCAAGGGTCGTTATCCGTACCTATAATTGTAATGTATAGAGGAATATTCAAATGGATAACAAGTTATTATCAATTGGTTTTCATTTATTGCAAAAATTCGAAAAATTAGTTGCCAAATATTCCATTTTTGGTGATAAAACCTTTTTTGATACCACAGATTTTCCCTGGGTTAAAGATTTAGAGGATAATTGGCGGGATATCCGAAAAGAATTGGACCAGGTTCTGAAATACCGAAAGGATATACCCAATTTCCAGGATATTTCCAGGGATCAGAAATCCATAACCAAAGATGACAAATGGAAAACATTCTTTTTATACGGTTATGGTTTCAAATCAAAACCAAACTGTGAGTTGTGTCCACGATCAGCAGAGTTGATGGAACGTATACCAGGCATGAAAACAGCAATGTTCTCCATTTTAGATGGTCACAAACATATCCCTCCACACCGTGGACCCTATAAAGGTGTCTTGAGATTTCATATGGGGCTCATAGTTCCAACCCCAAATACTGATTGTCGCATCAGAGTCGGCGATGATTATCAATCCTGGCATGAAGGCAAAGGGATGGTGTTTGATGATACTTTCAACCATGAGGTTTGGAATGATTCCGATCAACAAAGAGTTGTACTTTTCGTAGATTTTATCAGGCCATTACGATTCCCGGTAAATATCCTGAATAAATTTATCATATTCCTTATTGGAATTTCTCCATTCGTCCAGGAGGGGAAAAAGAACCAAACCAAATGGGATGAAAAACTCGAAAAAGCGATCAACAAAGCTGAAAAACAACTGGCTTGAACAGTAAACACCGGACAAAGGTGCCAGCCATATGAGTTAGTATGAATGATTAAAGCTAACTGGCAATAGTATTTCGATATTTACCATTCATTATTCGAATTTTAATACACTTTCCTGAAAACAAGTTTTTCTGCTTCTGGCATTGTATAAGCTACCCATACACCAGCCGTTTCAAGTACTACAAAAATAGCTAACAACATTTTAACCCCATATATATCTGCTATTACTCCCAATACCATAGACATTATTAAAATAATACCAATAATAGTATTGCTCAGTGCCACATACAAAGGACGTTCTTTTTCCGGAGCACCATCCACCAGGTATGTTTTACGGCCAAGCCTGATTCCTGATTGGGCCAATCCGATTAGCATGAAAAGAATAGCATACACATAAACATTTTGAATCATATCAGTAGAAAAACTTACAACTAAAGTCACTAAACTTACCAGAGCTGCAAAAATTCCTGCCGACATCATAACCCTACGGCTCGATTTATCAGCGAATTTCCCCCAAAATGGACTGCTTATGATTTTAGATATTGCAACGGCAATAATAAATATGCCCAAATTACCCATCACATCACCTACTTGCTGCCTGGCATAAATAGCGAAAAACGGGATGGATAATTTCACACTCAGTAAAAGTGAACGTGCTGCAATAAATTTTGCAAAACCTCTGTTATCTCTCAGTAATGAAATACCTGCTTTAGCTTCCTGAAGGGCACTGCGTCCACCACCGGTTGCACCGTTCGTTTCATCAATAGCCATAAAGAATAGAGTACCCATCAACCATAACAAAGCCGCGGTACCAATTAATATCAGATAGAGGTTGATAGAATTTGTCCCGCTAACATAAAAACGTATCAGTACACCGGCTGCCAGGGAGAGAATACCACCAATCGTAGCTCGTACAGCAAGTAATCTACCTCTCCTTCCTTTGGGAATCGTCTTAGCTAATACATCCTTGAAGGCCACAGATCCAACACCACTGGCGACACTGAAGATGACCAATAGTAATACTACCAACCATCCTGTGGTTTTTGGCGGAAGTAAAAACCCACTAAGCAACATAAGAAATAACATCAATGCTTGTGTTGTACCTGCCGCCACCCAAAACCACTTACGTTTTTTATATTGCCGGATATGCCCTGCAATGGCCAATTGAGGAAGCATGGAACCGCCACGACGTATAGGAACCAATAATCCTGTTAAAAATGCCGGAGCTCCTAATGCCGACAAAAACCATGGTAGAACCAGTTCGGGACTGACTATCTGCTCAGCAATTTTGGTAGCACTTCCGTTTAAAGCATTTAACAAAAAATTTCTCGGAACTTCTTTGCAAGCTTCGTCCGGAATGGCTTCACAAATTCTGCCATCCTCCTCTTCTGTGATAAAATCATAAATCTGTTCAGTAAAATCTTTATTAGCCATAGTGTTTTTTTGATATACCAATTCAGACTATTGAACAGGACATAAATAATAATCGTTTTATAGGCTTTTTGAACCAATAAACAATTAAACAGTGATCCAAAACAGATATACCAGAATGTTTTGGACACTAATGAATGGTAGAAAGCAGTTTACATGTTATAGCAAGCAAGTTTAGTAAACGAAATTATTCACTAAAAAAAATTTTGATGAAGGCATCAGATTTATTAGTAAAAGCACTGGAAAATGAAGGGGTTCAATATGTGTTCGCACTTCCCGGTGAGGAAAATCTTGATATCCTCGATTCCCTTAGCAGATCAGATATCGAATTGGTTATCACCAGACATGAACAGGCCGCCGGATTCATGGCTGCAACCTATGGGAGGTTAATGGAAAAAACCGGCGTTTGTATGTCAACACTTGGACCGGGAGCCACAAACCTTGTTACAGCTGCTGCATATGCCCAATTGGGAGGTTATCCTGTTTTAATGCTGACCGGACAGAAACCTATCAAAAAACATAAACAAGGTAAATTCCAGGTTTTAAATGTTGTCGAAATGATGAGTCCGCTTGTTAAATACAGTGAACAGATAAAACATGGCTCGCTAATACCGGCAACCATCCGGCAGGCCTTTCGGGACACTGAAGCAGAACGGCCGGGAGCCGTGCACCTGGAAATACCGGAAGATATTGCAAAAGAAGATGCCGAGCCTCAAAGTTATCCCGTTGATACCCTCAGTAACACTATTGCTGACCGGGAGTCTATTGATGAAGCCGTTGATTTAATTCATAAAGCAAAAAATCCGCTCATTTTGATAGGTGCCGGAGCGAATCGAATGAATATTTATGACCATCTTACACATTTGATTGATCAAACCGGTATCCCCTTTTTTACAACCCAAATGGGTAAAGGTGTTGTTGATGAACGTCATGCACTGTGGATGGGAACAGCAGCGATATCCGAACACGATTATGTTCATGCAGCTATCAAAAAAGCCGATCTGATTATCAACTTCGGACACGATATTGTAGAGAAACCACCTTTCTTCATGCATCAGGGAGACAGCCTTAAAGTCATTCATATACATCACTTGCCGGCTAATATAGATGAAGTTTATTTCCCCCAATGTGAGATAATAGGTGACATAGCTTACACTGTTGATCAGTTAACCAAGAAGATAACCTCGCAAGATCATTGGGATTTTAAAGATTACGCGCATATACGGCAGGAATTCGAAAAACATTTAGCCAAACACGCCAATGACAAACACTATCCTATCAGGCCACAAAGACTGGTTTCTGATATACGAAAAGCATTACCATATGACGGCATCCTGGCATTGGATAATGGTATGTATAAGATCTGGGTGGCACGTAATTTCAAGGCATATCATCCGGCTACCTTACTGTTAGATAATGCATTAGCTTCCATGGGGGCGGGACTCCCATCTGCAATTGCAGCCGCTCTTGTACATCCCGAAAGAAAAGTAATAGCAATGTGCGGAGACGGGGGATTTATGATGAACTCACAAGAACTTGAGACTGCGATCCGCCTGGGTATAAATTTGGTTGTATTAGTCTTGCGGGATAATGCTTATGGCATGATCAAATGGAAACAGCAAACGGAAGAGTTTACTGATTTCGGCCTCGATTTTGGAAATCCGGACTTTGTCTCATACGCTAATAGTTTCAACGCCCGGGGCCATAGAATTGAACAAACCGAAGATTTCAGAAATACATTGGAACAATGCCTTGAAACCGAAGGAGTAGATGTTATTGACATACCTGTCGATTACTCGGAAAATGTTGAATTCTTTAAAAAAGATATTGAAGAATTAACCAGCAGTTTATAAAATAATCAGGGTACGATGTTATCGTACCCTGTACCTTTTTCTCATTTATTAACTAACAACATTATTGTTTTTGTTCCTTTGAAAGCAGACAGGTGTAATACTTCCATATGCTTTTTAGCATTAAATGTGAGAGGTAAATTATATCCCATATTGCGCATTTTCTGATACATAAAATGAACTTCAACCGGCCGCTTTTTATCATTAGTTATTGTTAATGTATACTCACTTCCATGCTTTTCATAATTTGCGGCAATACCATTTGGGTTAATGATATGACCGTTATCCCCAGGCCAAATTTGCAGGATTCTTTTAGGTTCATCACTGATACTGATAATGTCTTTTTTCATTTCCGAATTACGTGGTACCAACGTTTGAATATTCTCCGGAAGCATCGGTATGATCGAGCCATATCGAACAAATAAGGGAATTTGTGAAAGAGGTACATGGTCCTCAATATTAACCGGCCCATGAACAACGTTTCCTGTCCAATAATTTACCCACTTGCCTTTTGGAATATAAACGGATCGCCAGGTTCCGCTTCTGTACATCGGAGCTACCAGTAAATCAGGACCGAACATATACTGATAACGATGTCGACCGGCTTCAGGATCGTTTTGAAAAGCCAGTCCCATTGCCCGAATAACGGGCATCCCGTTCTGTTGTGCAGTTAATGCGGCATTATAGATATAAGGAAGTAAATCGGTATGTAGCATAGCATATCTTCTGAAGATAGACAGAACTTGCCGACCGAAATTCCAGGGCCCCAAATTGGAAGTCATATGTACCTGCATGAAAGGTGATAATGCACCGAATTGTGTCCACCTTACGAATAATTCCCTGGAAGGTTTTTTACTGTTCAAATAGCCGGAAATGTCTGATCCCCAAAATGGGATACCGGACAATCCTGCATTTTGTCCAGCTACAATAACGGTGGGCAATCCATCAGAAAAGGAAAAATTACTGCTGTTATCACCGGCCCAAAGAAATGGAAAACGTTGTGCTCCCGTAAAACCGGATCGATTTAGTAAAACCCCATCGCCGTCAAATACACTATCGATATACATCTGTACTGCTTTATGATATAAAGCCGCATACTCATTGGGCATGTGCCATGGCTCCGTATGGTTATAATAGTCTGCATTCGGTATATAATTGCCTTCGCCATCATCAAGTTTAAATGCCCGAACCCCGTCAAGTTTCCGGGTTTTACCAATTTGGCCGAGCCACCATTTCACCGCTTTAGGATTGGTAAAATCAATAACTCCACCAGTCCCCTTCCACCAGTTAACCTTCAATATTTTCCCGGTAGAATCATGAATGAGATACCCGTTTTGAGCCGCTTCTCTATAATTACCTGAAACAGAATCAACTCCATGCATATCGATATTATCCCGTGAATTGATCATTGGAGTAAACCACAAAGCACTATAAAATCCGTTTGCTTTTATCGTTTTAAATAACTGTTCCGGTTGACTGAACTGTTGTTTATTAATTTCGAAATTATTGTATCCGGTTTCCCAGGGACTATCAAAAACAATTACTGAAGCCGGGATATTATATTTTCTGAGTTTATGTACATCCTCCAACACTGAATCCCTGTTTTGAAAGACGTCGCGGCTCTTCCAAAAACCAAAAGCCCATTTGGGCGGAATATGAGGTTTACCTGTTAAACGGACATATTCTTTCAAGATATTTTTCAATTTTGGTCCACCAATAAACACAATTCTTATTTTCGAGTCATTATAAGTAATGTCTATGCGATTGCGGTCTGTCCCACCAATATCAAATTTCCCTCGTGAAGTATTATCTACCCATAAACCATATCCCTGACTGCTCATTAGAAATGGGATTGTGGCATATGAACCCACTCCTTTTTCCAATACATGGTCATCATTAGCAACAGGTAATATATATCCACGCTGATTTACACTATTAAACCGTTCACCACTTCCATAAAATGCAGAACCCGTCGGGTCGATTATACGCATTGTCATTTTATTTCTTTTATGATCCAATGCATCCCATGTTATACTGACTGATCGTTTACCAGAAGGACTCAAGACAACGCGAAATTTTTTATTCTGTAGGACCCTCTTAGCATCGGAATTAATTACACTAAAACCTTTTTGAACCTTTCCATTTAACAAAAATTCAAGATGTTTGACTTGAATGGCATTTATTTGATTTTCATTAGGAATGGTAAGTGATAATATGCCGGTTTGATTATGATATCTCACCACTAAATGGGGAGTTTTTACTTCTTCAGTTTGAGATTTCTTCAAAGTACCGGCATTCGCATAAACCGCCATCAATAGGACGGAAATAAATGTTGTAATGTATCGGTTCATTTTACTCTTTCCAGTTAATCTATATTTGTGTACATGGTGATCACTAATGAAAATCTGCCTTCTCTAAGATGTTTACCTGATTTAATAAAGTAATATTATTATTTGAAGTTGCTAATCCATTGTTATAAGGAGTCATAATTTCATTAAAATTTTCTCTTTACGTTTGGTAAATTTCTTGATTCTATAAATACTCATTGAAAACCAATTGTTTATTAAGTACTATAGTTGTTACCGGTAACATATAATTTTGCAAAAGATCCTAAATATTTAATAAAAATTGTTACCCATATTTTTGTTCTCAATATCCACCACTAAAATCAAGCAAAAAATGAATATGAACCAATTGTTACATACTCTCTTCATTGATCGATGTTTGTATAGATATAAATCAATAATGAATAAACCGGGTCACTTTCTACCCGTTATGCCCATAATAGTTCTTTTATTGTTAGCACCTGCCACCATTACTGTGGCAAAATCCAATGGTAAAAAAGGCACATTCAGCGCAGCCGTAAAATCTCCATTATCTGGAATCGTTTACAATGTAAAAGATTACGGCGCAACTGGAAAAGGAACCACGCTTGATTCTCCGGCAATAAACAAAGCTATTGAAGATGCAGCTAAACACGGTGGTGGCACGGTCCTTTTTCCTTCCGGAACTTATCTTTCGGGTTCCATTCGATTGAAAAGCAACATTACCCTGTATTTGAGTCATGGTGCCGAAATAGTAGCTTCTTCCAATCCTTCCGCATATGATAAAGCTCAACCCAATAAATGGAGTCAATATCAGGATTACGGGCACAGTCATTGGCGTAATAGCCTGATTTGGGGAATTAATTTAAAGAATATCTCCATTTTGGGTCCCGGTTTGATTTATGGAAAAGGATTAACCCGTTTACGTAATAAAAAAGGTATTGGAGATAAGACGATCGCCTTAAGAACCTGCCATAATGTAATCATGCGTGATTTTAAAATTCTCTATGGCGGACATTTCGGAATTCTCCTAAATGGAGACAATAATGTAACGATCGATAATCTGATCATAGATACCAATCGGGATGGTATGGATATCGGTTGTACACAAAACGTTCATATCTCAAATTGTACGGTTAATTCCCCTTATGATGATGCTATCGTCTTAAAAAGTTCTTATACGCTTGGTTACAACAAACCGACTACAGATGTTACAATATCAGATTGTATTGTTTCTGGTGGTTACAAAATTGGTACCGTTCTTGATGGAACATATAAACTACGAAATCGAAAAAAACATTATGGATATGGAACAGGCCGTATCAAGCTGGGAACGGAATCGAATGGAGGTTTTAAGAATATATCCATTACCAATTGCGTTTTTGACCGTTGTATGGGATTGGCTATTGAAGAAGTGGATGGAGGTTCTCTTCAGGATTTAACTATTTCGAATATTACTATGCGACATATTTTGAGTACTCCAATTTTCATTCGCTTAGGCAGGCGTCAACGTGCCCCAAAAGGAACCCCTGTCGGAAATATTAAACGAGTCGATATCAGCAATATTAATGTTTATGATGCTGATCCTAAAAATGCGTCTATCATTAGCGGTATACCCAGTCATGATATTCAGAATGTAAAAATCAGTAATGTTAGTATTGTATATAAAGGTGGCGGAACAAAAAAAGAAGCCAAAATCGTACCTCCTGAAAAAGCAGCGGGTTACCCAGAACCCACAAGATTCGGTGCTATTCCATCCTATGGATTTTACATTCGTCACGTAAAAGGCATTGAATTTAATAATATCAATCTGCGTTATGAAAAAAGAGATGAACGTCCTGCATTTATTTTGAATGATGTGCAAAATGCTCGTTTTTATAATATTCATGCTGAAGTGGCACCTGGCGTTGCTCACTTCATCTTAAAAAACGTGCGAAAATTTTCCATTGATCAATCCGGACCAATCGAAAATACCAGGGTATTAAATACTTCACATAAGGTTATTCAATAATCAAAAGTAAATAAGAAAATACCCGTCTGATGGCCCATGATAATCTGATGTTTTGACAAAAGTCCGGATTTTTAGCCATCAGGCGGATATTGTATTTATTGGGATTTTTCTGATTAGCCTATCCAAATGATATTTTAGTTAAATTTTTAAAAAGGGACCCGATTGACATCCTCATCTTCACGAAATTGCAAATCATGCAATCGCTTATATGTCCCCCCCTGTCGTAGTAAATCCACATGCGTTCCATCCTGTACTATTCTTCCATTATCAAGGACGATAATCCTATCGGCGTGTTTAACCGTTGATAAGCGGTGCGCGATGATAAAACTCGTGCGCTTATGCATAATACGATCCAGTGCTTCCTGTACGAGACTCTCGGATTCAGAATCGAGTGATGAAGTGGCTTCATCAAGTAATAGTATCCGGGGATCTTTCAATATAGCTCTTGCGAGGGCTATCCGTTGACGTTGCCCGCCACTTAATTTTACTCCTCGTTCACCTATCCGGGCATCGTAACCACCCGGTATGACTGAAATAAACGTATCTGCATTTGCGGATTTTGCAGCTTCAACAACTTCATCATCGGTAGCGGATATCTTGCCATACCTGATATTATCGCGGATACTGCTACTAAATAATTGCACATCCTGAGGCACAAGGGCAATCTGCTCGCGCAGCGATTGAGTCGTTACATTTGTTATCGGATAATCGTCAATTGTTATTTGTCCTGATACCGGATCAAAAAAACGAGGAATCAAATGCATTAGAGTTGTCTTGCCGGCACCACTTGGGCCGACAATTGCAACGGTCTCACCAGGATTAACTGTAAATGATATATCATAGAGAACACTCCGGCCTTTCTCATAGGCAAATTCCACACGGTTAAAATCTACCCTTCCTTCAATACGAGGTAAATTTTCAGCCCCGGGTTCATCAACAATTTCCGGTGATTTTAGCAACAATTCAAATATGCGATCCGTGGCACCTGCAGCGGTATTAAATGTGGTATATAGCCTTGACAACATACCAACCGAACGAGATATATTGAATGCATAAAAGATAAAAGCAACCAAATCTCCCGTTGTCAGACGTCCGGCCAATACCTCAAACCCACCAAACCAGAATATGATCACAAGTACTGTCATAAACATAAGGCCAATACCCGACCAAAATAAGGTTGTCACGAGTATTTTACGCCGTGCGGTTTGGAAAAGAGACTCTACCGATTCATTATAACGTTTAATTTCATAGGGTTCCCGGGCGAATGCTTTGACAATCCGTACAGCGCCTAATGCTTCTTCAGCCACCGAAGTAGTATCCGCTAAACGATCCTGCACACGCCGTGCCAACACCCGAATCCGATTTCCAAAATAACGGGTAGCCAGGGTTACCGCAGGTACCGTAAGAAAAATGACAGCACTTAACCTCCAATTTAAATATATCATCAAAGCTAACGAGCCTATTAAAGAAAAGATCGTGGTTAACATCTCTGGCATCGAATCGGTAACCGCCGTTCTGATTGATGAGACATCATTGGTAAGCCGGGATGTTATTTCACCAAGACGTGTATTGGCAAAAAACATAAATCCCATATGCTGTAAATGCTCATAAAGACGTTTTCTCAGATCTGTTATAACACGTTCACCCACCCATTCCAGCCAATAGTTACCTACGAACGATAATACTGCTTGCAATAAAAATAACCCCAATAAACCAACAGTCAGCATATTTAGCATGTGTTTATTGGTATTTTGAAAAACGGCATCCAATAACGCACGTAAACCTAACGGTACCGTAAGCCAGACGGCCGATGCCAAAACAGTTAACAAAATGCCGGTATAAAAAAGCTTTCTATAAGGCTTGCTGAGTACAAAAATTCGCTTAAATGCCACCCTTAAGGTAACCGCCGAATTCTTTTCTTTTTCTTCTTTCATCAAACTCTGATCATTTTAATCCGATATACTTACGAATAATACGAAAAATCACCGATTAGAGTTTGAAGTATTACGACTAAGGGTTTAGAAGTAAATATTATTATTAAATTTAAAGACTTAAAAAAAGTCAGCCAGATTTTAACATCTGGCTGCCTTTTTCTGAACATTTATTTAACTGAAGCTTTTTCTCTTTGGGATTTACGAATATAGTCACTGGCCCTGTTTATTTCTGACGTGAATTGATCGAAATCTATCTGTAAGCCATTAATATAGGTGCTCCAACCGGACGTATGCTTGGCATAATGCAAAGCATTCTCAATCTCTTCCTCTGTGGCGCCATGCAGCTTTGCTAATTCTGTATGAAACAGTTCACAGTAACGACATTTGGTGGCAGCGGATACAGCCACTCCCATGAGTTCCCTATACTTTTGTGGAATCGGACCGTCATCCAGTTCAAGCATTTTAAACAATTCCCACTCTTGTTCCAATGATTGATCGGGTACAGATTTAAACATACTCGGTATTAATCCGAATCTCTCTTCAATCTGATGATATATTTCATTGCGGTTCATATAGATATCTCCATTTTTTAGTTTGATCACTTTATAATGCCACCATTCATTTTTAATATATTCAGTAACATTATACTGTGCTTTTTGCAGCAGTTTGTAGAAATAAACCCGGCTTAAAATTATATTATATATTATTGTTTTTACTTCATTTACTAACATAACTAACTCATAGGATAATATTTACTATTTCGAAGTGATCAGGATAACAACAGTGGAAGAATTCGAAGGTATTCGATACCAGTTTAGTTGAAATTCTTTATTGTTTTATTCAACTGTAAGCAATAGGGTTAATGGATAACCTCTTTACTATGTTACTGATTACATACAGATACTGTAATTGCATCTATATTTAATACATTAAGATTTTAAAATTGAATATTTATTAATAATTAAAGAGGTCAATGATTTGTCTTATTCAGATTATTTAGTAAGATGTCTTTTTTATTACAATAAGTATTCTTGTGAATAACCAGCATTCTGTTAACTTTCCCATTATTGAACTTTCATAATCACTTCAACCTGGCAGGTTTAGGATATTAATGAAGTGATTGATACATATAATACTAGTGGAGGTGGTATGTTTCGCTTAAAAAAAATTGACCTTTTATCGGTCGCTATTTATTCCTTTATAATGTATTTCATTTTAAGCCTTTTATTCATTATACCCATGAGTATGGTTTTTACAATGATTAATCGCTTAATGCCAGGCATGATGGGACAGGAACAACCGACATTATTTCCATTTTTCAGTGGGATATTTCTCGTGATATTGCCTGTCATTTATTCGTTTTTCGGAACTATTATGAATGTGATAATAGCACTGGCCTATAACCTGATTTCAATAAAGCTGGGTGGATTGAAATTCAG
>Ga0102956_1000305_pt1 | contig 17465 bp, 11 predicted proteins | sample SalPonF2_A_D2_MG_FD_84515 | JGI IMG/M metagenome (GOLD analysis project Ga0102956, IMG submission 84515) | Salt pond soil microbial communities from South San Francisco under conditions of wetland restoration - Salt Pond MetaG SF2_A_D2_MG ...
CAGGTGGCCCAGCTTCGCGATCTTGGTCTCGAGGTAGCGCTCGTTGTAGGGGTTGTGGCCGGCGTGGAGCGGCACCCGCTCGACGATCTCCATGCCGTACCCCTGCAGCGCCGCCACCTTGCGGGGGTTGTTGGTCAGCAGGCGCAGCTTCCGGACACCGAGGTCGGCGAGGATCTGCGCGCCGATGCCGTAGTCGCGCAGGTCGGGGGGGAAGCCGAGCCGCTCGTTGGCCTCGACCGTGTCGGCCCCCTCGTCCTGCAGGCGGTAGGCGCGGATCTTGTTGAGCAGGCCGATGCCGCGCCCCTCCTGGCGGAGGTAGACCAGCACCCCCCGGCCGGCGTCGGCGATCGCCTTGAGCGCCGCGTCGCGCTGCGAGCCGCAGTCACAGCGCAGGCTGTGCAGGGCGTCGCCCGTCAGGCACTCCGAGTGCATGCGCACCAGCGCCGGCTCGTCGGTCGACACGTCGCCGAGCACCATGGCGACGTGCTCGTTGTCGTTGAGCTCGTCCTTGTAACCCACCACCGTGAACTCCGCCCAGGGGGTGGGCAGGCGGGCGCTGTCGACGCGCCGCACGAACACCCCCTTGCGCAGCCGGTAGGCGATGAGGTCGGCGATGGCGCCGACCTTCAGCCCGTGCTCCGCAGCGAAGGTACGGATGGCGGGGAGCCGCATCATCGAGCCGTCGTCGTGCATCAGCTCCGAGAGAGCGGCCGCCGGTCTCATGCCGGCCAGAGCGCACAGGTCGACCGCGGCCTCGGTGTGCCCCGCGCGCCTGAGCACGCCGCCCGGCCGCGCCCGCAGCGGGAACACGTGGCCCGGGCGCGCCAGGTCGGCGGCGGTGACGCCGTCGCGGATCGCCGCCTGGATGGTGGTGGCGCGGTCCTTGGCGCTGATGCCGGTGGTGACGCCCTCGCGGGCTTCGATGGAGACCGTGAAGGCGGTGCTGCGACGCGCCGTGTTGTGCGCCACCATCGGCGGCAGGTCGAGCTTGTCGGCTTGCTGGTCGGTCAGCGCCAGGCACACCACGCCGCCGCTGTAGCGGATGACGAAGGCGAGGTTGTCGGCCGTGACCCGCTCGGCCGCGACGATGAAGTCGCCCTCGTTCTCGCGGCCCTCGTCGTCGACCAGGATCACCGGCCGTCCCGCGCGGAGCTCGTCGATCAGCTCCTCCACGGCAGCCAGGTCGGTCCGGGGTTCGTGTTCCATGTCAGCCCTCCTCGCCGGCAGCGGCGCGGGCGGCGGAGCGTACGGCCGCGCCCGCGCCGCTGCCGGCGTCCGCTTCGTCGCCTTCGGCGAAGGCCAGCAGCCGCTCGGCGTAGCGCGCGAGCACATCGGCCTCGAGGTTGACGCGGCTGCCCGGCGCGAGCTCGCCCAGCGTGGTCACGTCCAGGGTGTGCGGGATCAGCCACAGTGTGAAGTCGGTGGGTGCAAGCGCCGCGTCGGTGCCCGCCGGGCCTCCCACGTCGACGACCGTCAGGCTCACGCCGTCCACGGCGATCGAGCCCTTGGGGATGAGGTAGCGCGCCAGACGCTCGGGCGTTCGCACCGTCAGCACGAAGGCGCCGGGCTCGCTGCGCTTCGCCAGCACCTCGCCCACGCCCTCCACGTGCCCGCTGACCACGTGCCCGCCGAGGCGCGCGTCGGACCGGAGGGCCCGCTCCAGGTTGACGCGGCCGCCGGGGTGCCAGCGGGGCGCGGTCCTGGCGACGCTCTCCTTGGTGAGCTCCACCTCGAACGCGCCGTCCTCGACCCGCACCGCGGTGAGGCAGCAGCCGGAGACGGCGATGGAGTCGCCGACCTGAAGATCCTCCAGGACGCGATCCGCTTCGATCCGCACGCGCAGGTCGCCGCCGCCGTCGACGGCGGAGCGCACCACGCCGACCTCTTCGATGATGCCCGTGAACATCTCAGGCCTCCTTCGTTCCGTCCGTCGTGGCACCGGTCGTGGTGCCCTCCGTGACGCCCTCCGTGACGCCCGCCGCGGCGCCTGGGTAGCGCACCCGGCCGGTCACCAGCAGGTCGCCGTCGAGCGATTCCGTGCGCACGTCGCCGAGCGTCAGCGCGTCCTCCATGCGGGCGACGCCGATGCCGCCGAGAGGGCTGGCTCCGGCGCCGCCCAGGAGCTTGGGGCCGATGAACCACGCCACGCGGTCGACGGCCTGGGCCTCGAAGAACGCCCAGGCCAGCGTGCCGCCACCTTCGAGCAGCAGGCTGGTGACGCCGCGCTCGAGCAGCGCCGGCAGCGCGGCGCGCACGTCGGTGCGCCCCTGCGTCTCGCCGGTGACGACGACCTCCGCCCCCCGCTCTCGCAGCGCCGCGACCCGCTCCGGCGACGCCTTGGCGGTGGCGAACAGCACGACCCGGGCCGGCACGCCGGCGGCGTCGGGCTCGAACAGCCGCGCCGTCGGCGGCGTGCGGGCCACCGAGTCGAACACCACCTTGACGGGGGTCCGCCCCCCCTCGATGCGGCTGGTGAGCAGCGGATCGTCGAGCAGCACGGTGTTGATACCGACCGCCACGCCGTCGAGCTCGTTCCGCCAGCGCTGCACGCGCTCGCGCGCGGCCTCTCCCGTGATCCAGCGCGAGCGCCCGGCGCGCGTCGCGATCTTGCCGTCGAGCGTCATCGCCGTCTTGTAGAGCACGAACGGGCGCCCGTGGAGCTGGGCGACCCGGAACACCTCGTTCTGGGCCTCGGCCTCCTCACGGGCGAGGCCGACCTCGACCTCCACCCCCGCTTCGCGCAGCCGACGCACGCCGGCGCCGTCGGTGACGGGGTTCGGATCGAACGCCGCCACGACCGCGCGCCGCACGCCGGCCTGGATCAGCGCCTCGGTGCAGGGCGGTGTGCGGCCGGTGTGGTCGCAGGGTTCGAGGGTGACGTAGGCCGTCGCCCCGCGGGCGCGCTCGCCCGCCGCCGTCAGCGCCTCCACCTCGGCGTGCGGCTCGCCGGCGCGGCGGTGCCAGCCCTCGCCCACGACCTCGCCCTCTCGGACCAGCACGCAGCCCACCAGGGGGTTGGGCGACACGTGCCCGCGCCCGCGCTCGGCAAGCGCCAGCGCGCGCCGCATGTGGCGTGCGTCCTCGGCCGCTTCCCGCGGGCTCCGCGCACCTGCCCGTCTCTCGTCGATGTCGTTGTCGCGTCCAACCATTCGAGCCCGCGCCCGGCAGTCGCCGCGGCGCAGCTCACCTCCTTCTCCCATCCGGACTCTCACCGTCGGTACCGGAGTCGCACCGGTTCGGGCCTGCCGTTCGGCGTAGGCTTCGCGGACTCGGCCGGCCGCGGCGACGCCGCGCACCGTCCTCACCGCCGGTCGGGAATTTCACCCTGCCCCGAAGGATGTCGAGTTGTGGAGGCCGAGCACGGCCTCAGCGCCCATTGTAGAGGAGGGTCCGGCGTCGGGTGTCGTCGGAATGTCCCGGCGCGCCGGGACGCCGACCCGCCGCGGCCCTAGAATCGGTGCCATGACGACGTCGTTCGCAGGCCGGGGCGGCGGGCGCGGGCCGGCGGTCGAGGGGCCGGCGGGCCCGCCGGCCCCCTCCGACCCGCCGGTGCGCAGGGACGTGGTGACCTGTTTCCTGCGTCACCGGGCCGAGGTCCTGCTGGTGCGCCGCAGCGCGCGGGTCGGGAGCTACCGCGGCCGCTGGGGTGCGGTCGCCGGCCACGTCGAGACCGAGGACCCTCTGCTGGACGCCCGACGCGAGGTCGAGGAGGAGACCGGGCTGAGCGACGCTGTGACGCTGGTGAAGCGGGGGGCTCCCTTCGATGTGGACGACCCCGACTCCGGACGGCGCTGGCGCGTCCACCCGTTCCTGTTCGACGTCTCCCGGCGCGACGCCGTCCTCGACTGGGAGGCGGTGGAGGCGACATGGGCGCCGCCGACCGCGATCCTGGAGCGGAACTGCGTCCCCCGCCTGTGGACCTCCTACGCGCACGTGGCGCCGACGCTCGAAGCCGTCCGGGCCGACCGCGAGCACGGTTCGGCCTACCTCTCGCTGCGCGCGCTCGAGGCGCTGCGCGACCGCGCTGCGGCGGATGCGGCCGGCGTCGAGGCGCCCGGCGATGAGGCGCCCGGCGCAGGGGAGCCCGGCGGGGAGCGGGCCGTCGACGGGGAGGAACGCGTGCCGACGCCCGGGGCGGGCCCCGCGCCGGCCGACGCGGACGCGCTGCGCGGCCTTGCACGGGCGCTCCGGGAGGCGCAGCCGGCGATGACCGCGCTGCGCAACCGCCTCGACCGGGCGATGAGCGCTGCGCGGGCAGCGACCGGCGGGACCGTCGCCGGCGGCGCGGGAGGGGCGTCCGGGGCCTGGCCGCGCGCCGTCGCGGCCGCGGCGCAAGACACCCTCGAGCGTGCGCTCGAGGCCGAGGAAGGCGTGGTGGCGGAAGCCGCCCGCCTCGTCGCGGGCCGGCGGGTGCTGACGCTTTCGCTGTCGGCCACGGTGGCCGGGGCCCTGCTCGCGGCCGAGCCGTCGCCGGAGCGGGTGGTGGTGGCGGAGTCGCGTCCGGGCGGCGAGGGACGCACGCTGGTCGGGCGGCTGGCCGCGCGCGGCATCGACGTCACGCTGGTGCCCGACGCCGCGGTCGCGTGGGCGCTGGAGCGGTTCGGCCTCGATCTGGCGCTGGTCGGCGCCGACACCGTCCTGCCGGGTGGCGACGTGGTGAACAAGGTGGGCACGCGGCCACTGGCGCTGGCTGCCCGGGAGGCCGGCGTGCCCTGCCTGGCGGCGGCGGCGCGCGACAAGATCGCCGCCGAGGGGCGGGCGTGGGACGAGGCGGCCGCCGGAGAGACGGCGGACGCGGAAGGCGGGGGCGCGCCCGGCCCCGATCCCGGCGCGCGCGAGCGCTGGCGCGCGCCGCTGTTCGAGCGCACCCCGGCCGCGCTCGTCGGCGGGATCGTGACCGAGGCCGGGGTGCTGGACGCCGCCGGCGTCCGGCGGGCGGCGGCCGAGCACGGCCGGCGGCGGGGTTGGGACCGCTAGCCGGAAGCGGCTGCGGCGGTGCGCTCGGCACCGGCCCGTTGCGGAAGGCGCGCGGCCGGGTTGCCTGGTAGCATCGCCCCACGATGACCGATTCCGACGCTCCCGCTCTCCCAGGCGGCGCGGCCTTCGCGGCGCGCCTCAACGCCTACGCCGACCTGCTCGTGAAGGTGGGCGTCAACCTGCAGCCCGGGCAGGGCCTGCTGGTCCGCGCCCAGACCGAGGCCGCGCCGCTGGTGCGGCGGGTGGCCGAGGCCGCGTACGGGCTGGGCTCGCCCTACGTCGAGGTGTCGTGGGCGGACGACGCGGTGACCCGGGCACGCTTCCTGCACGCCCCCGACGACAGCTTCGAGCGCGTGCCGCAGTGGCGCGCCGACGGCTACCTGGCGATGGCGCAACAGGGCTTCGCCTCCCTCGCCATCCTCAGCGACGACCCCGACCTGCTGGCCGGCACCGACCCGCAGCGCTGGGCGACGTACGCTCGCGCCTGGCAGCGCGCCAACCGGGCCTACCAGCAGATCGCCATGAGCGACGGCGTCGCCTGGAGCGTGGCCGCCTACGCCGGGCTGGCGTGGGCGCGCAAGGCGTTCCCCGGCGTCGAGGACCGGCAGGCCGTCGAGAGCCTGTGGGACGCGATCTTCGCCGCCAGCCGGGTGACCGGGGCGGACCCGGTCGCGGCGTGGGAGCGGCACGACGGCCAGATCAAGGGTTGGGGGGAGCGGTTGAACGGCCGCCGCTACGCGGCCGTGCGCTTCCGCGGCCCCGGCACCGACCTGCGCGTCGGCCTCGCCGACGGCCATATCTGGGAGGGCGGGAGCTCCGTCACCCCCGACGGCACGCCCTTCATGCCCAACATGCCCACCGAGGAGATCTTCACCGCGCCCCACCGCGAGCGGGTGGACGGCGTGGTCAAGGCCAGCATGCCGCTGGCCAACGGCGGCTCGGTCATCGACGACTTCACGCTGCGCTTCGAGAAGGGCGTCGTGGTGGAGGCGCGGGCCGGCAGCGGACAGGCCGCGCTGGAGCGCATCCTCGACACCGACGAGGGGGCCCGGCGGCTGGGCGAGGTCGCGCTGGTCCCGGCCTCCAGCCCCATCGCTCGCACCGGCGTGCTGTTCTTCGAGACCCTCTTCGACGAGAACGCCGCCAGCCACATCGCGCTGGGCCGCGCCTACCCGACCACCGTCGAGGGGGGCGCCGCGATGAGCGAGGACGAAGCGCGCGCCGCGGGCCTCAACGACTCGCTCGCCCACGTCGACTTCATGATCGGCTCCGCCGCCATGGACGTCGACGGCGAGACCGCGGACGGCGAGCTCGAGCCCGTGATGCGCGCCGGGGAGTGGGTGGACGGATAGGCGGCGTACCCGACCCCCACCGAACGCAGGCGCCCGGTCTCGAGGCCGCGCGGCGGGTGCTGCGCGAGCGCTTCGGTTTCGACGCCTTCCGGGGCGCCCAGGAAGCGATCGTCGGACACGTGCTGGAGGGCGGCGACGCCCTGGTGCTGATGCCTACCGGGGGCGGAAAGTCGCTGTGCTACCAGATCCCGGCGATGCTGCGACCCGGCGTGGGCGTGGTGGTGTCCCCGCTGATCGCCCTCATGCACGATCAGGTCGGGGCGTTGCGGCAGGCCGGGGTGCGCGCCGCCGCTCTCAACTCCAGCCTCGAGGCGGCCGAGGCGCTGGCGGTCGAGCGCGACCTCGCCGAGGGGCGTCTCGACCTGGTCTACGTGGCGCCCGAGCGGCTGCTCACGGAGCGGTTCCTGGGACTCATCGACCGCAGCCCGGTGGCGCTGTTCGCCATCGACGAGGCCCACTGCGTGTCGCAGTGGGGGCACGACTTCCGCCCCGAGTACATCGGGCTGGGCGCGCTCGCCGAACGCTACCCGGACGTTCCACGCATCGCGCTCACGGCGACCGCCGACGACGTCACACGCCGCGAGATCCTCGACAAGCTCCATCTCGGCCGGGCGCGGCGCTTCGTCTCCAGCTTCGACCGGCCCAACATCCGCTACACGGTCGTCGACAAGGAGAACGCGCGTCAGCAGTTCCTCGACTTCTACCGCCAGGGTCACGAGGGCGACGCCGGCATCGTGTACTGCCTGTCGCGCAAGAGCGTCGACGGCACCGCGGCCTGGCTCGCCAAACGAGGCATCGACGCCGTGCCCTACCACGCCGGCCTCGACGGCGCCACCCGCCGCGCCCATCAGGAGCGCTTCCTGCGCGAGGACGGCGTCGTGGTGGTCGCGACCATCGCCTTCGGCATGGGGATCGACAAGCCCGACGTGCGCTTCGTCGCCCACCTCGACGTGCCCAAGAGCCTGGAGGGCTACTACCAGGAGACCGGTCGCGCCGGCCGCGACGGGCTCCCGGCCGACGCCTTCATGACCTACGGCCTGGGCGACGTCGTCCTGCTGCGAAGGATGCTCGCCGGCTCCGAGGGGGACGAGACGTTCAAGCGCGTCGAGGGTCAGCGCCTCGACGCGCTGCTGGGCTATTGCGAGACGGCGCGGTGCCGCCGCCAGGTGCTGCTGGCGGCCTTCGGGGAGGACCTCGCCGAGCCCTGCGGCAATTGCGACACCTGCCTCGCGCCGCCCGACACCTTCGACGGCACCGTCGTGGCGCAGAAGGCGCTGTCGGCCGTGGCGCGCACCGGCCAGCGCTTCGGCGCCGGTCACCTGGTGGACGTGCTGCTGGGCAAGGCGACGCCGCGCGTGCAGCGGCTCGGGCACGATTCCCTGCCTACCTTCGGGGTGGGCGGCGAGCTGAGCGAACGCCAGTGGCGGGCGGTGCTCCGGCAACTCGTCGCGGCGGGCGCGCTCGGCACCGACGCCGAAGGGCACGGCTCGCTCAAGCTCACGCCCCGCAGCTCTCGCCTGTTGAGGGGCGACGAGATGCTGACCCTCCGGCGCAGCCACGCCACGGCCGGCGGCCGGTCGCGCGGCCGCGCGCGGGGACCGTCGCGCGTCGGCGCGGAGCTCTCCGGCGTCGAGCTGGCGTTGTTCGAGGCCCTGCGGGGGCTGCGCAAACGCCTCGCCGACGCGCAGGGCGTGCCCCCCTACGTCATCTTCCACGACGCCACCCTGCGCCTGATGGCGGAGACGAAGCCCCGTTCCAGGGCCGCGCTCGCCGGGCTGTCCGGCGTCGGCGCGACGAAGCTGGAGCGCTACGGCGCGGCCTTCCTGGAGGCGGTGCGGGAGGTCGCGGGCGACGGGCCCGCAACCGACGGCGCCGACGGCGTTGGGTCGGCGGGCGCGGCGGCGTCCGGAGGTACGAACGGCGAGGCGTACGGTGGGGTGAACGGCGAGGCGCCGCCCCTCTTCGCCGGCCCCCAGCCCGGCGCGGGCGCGGAAGCGTCCGGCGTCGACGGGCCCCCGGCCTTCGACGAGGACCTCGACACCGTCGAGCGCACCCGCGAGCTGCTGCTGCAGGGGTACGCGCCGGAGGCGGCCGCGAGCATGCGCAACCTCAAGGTCCGGACGGTGGAGGGCCACCTCGCCGAGCTGGTGAGGCGCGGCGACCTCACCGTGGAGGAGGCGACGGGGCTGACGCGCGAGCAGATCGACGAGGTGGAGCGCGCCTACGGGGCCCTGCCGGACGGCGCCCGGTCCCGCCTCAAGCCGCTGTTCGAGGCGCTCGGCGGGCGCTACGGCTACGCCCATCTCAAGTGCGTGCTGGCGGCACTCGCTTGAGAACGGTGGGGCGCCGAGGCGTCGGCGACGACGCCCGGCCGGCGTAGCTCAGCGGTCCTTGTGCACGCCCAGGTAGAGCGCGCCGATGTCCTCGCGCCTCAGCAGCTCCCGGGCGGGTCCCTCGAAGCGCACCCTGCCGTTCTCGAGCACCACGCCCCGGTCGACGTGCTCCAGCGCCTGCCGGGCGTTCTGCTCGACCATCAGCACCGACGTCCCCGTCCGGCAGATGTCGGTGACCGTCTCGAAGATGAAGCGCACCATGCCCGGCGAGAGGCCCGCCGACGGCTCGTCGAGCAGCAACAGCTCGGGCTCGGGCATGAGCGCCCGGGCCATGGCCAGCACCTGGCGCTGCCCGCCCGACAGCGTGCGCGCCGCCTGCCGCCGCCGCTCCAAGAGCAGCGGGAACAGCTCGAAGAGCTCACCGATGCGCCGGGCGGCGCCACGGCCGAGCTGCGCTCCGCCCATCTCCAGGTTCTCCTCGACCGACATCGACCCGAAGACGTTGCTTATCTGGGGGACGTAACCGATGCCGCGCCGCACCACCGCCTCGGTCGGGAGCCCGGTGACCTCGTGGCCCGCCAGCCGCGCTCGGCCCCCGGTCACGGTGGCGAGCCCCACCAGCGCCTTCATCAGCGTGCTCTTGCCGGCGCCGTTGGGGCCGAACACCAGCAGCTGCTCCCCCTCCAGCACGCTCAGGGACACCTCGAACAGGATCTGCAGCGCGCCGTAGCCCGCGTCCAGGGCCTCCACCTCGAGCAGCGGCCGCCCGCCGGCGCTCACGCCGCGCCCCCCAGGTAGGCTTCGAGCACGCGCTCGTCGCGTTGCACCTCCTCGGGCGTGCCCTCGGCGAGGACGCTCCCCTGGTGCATCACGACCACGCGCTCGCACAGCCGCATGATGAGGTCCATGTCGTGCTCGACCACCAGCACCGTCACGCCGCCGGCGTTGACGTCGCGGATGCGCGCCATCAGCGTGCGGGTGAGCGTCTGGTTCACGCCCGCCGCGGGCTCGTCCAGCATCAGCAGGCGCGGCTCGGTCATCAACGCGCGCCCGAGCGAGAGCAGCTTGCGTTGCCCGCCGGAAAGCTCCCGCGCCGCCCGACCGGCCACGCGCTCGAGGCCGAGGAACGCGAGCAGCTCCGTGGCGCGCGCCTGCAGCGCGCGTTCGCGGGCCCGCGCGGCACGCCCCAGCACCAGCCCGCCCAGCAGCGTCTCGCCGGGATGACGCCCGCCACCGGCCAGCAGGTTCTCCCAGGTCGACATGTCGGGGAAGATGCGCGGCGTCTGGAAGGTGCGCGCCACGCCGGCGCGGGCGATGACGTCGGGTGCGCGTCCGGTGAGCGGCCGGCCGGCGACGCGCACCGTCCCGCGGTCGGCCCGCGTCACGCCGGTCACGAGGTCGAACAGCGTCGACTTGCCCGCGCCGTTGGGGCCGATCAGGCCGGTGATGGAGCCCTGCCGGACGGCGAAGCTCGCGCCGGCGACCGCCATAAGGCCGCCGAAGTGCTTCTGCAGGCCCTCGACCGACAGCAGCGCATCGCCGCCCGCGGGCCCGGCAGCCGGCCGGTGGGCCCGGGCCGGGGTGCCTGCGCCCGCGCTCACGGCTTCGCCTCCCCGGGGGGCGCGTCGCCTGCGGCTTCGTCCCCGAGGCCGCCCCCGGCGTCGCCGCCGCGGTCCTCGCCGCCGCGGTCCTCGCCGCCGTGGTCCTGGCCGCCGTGGTCCTGGCCGCCGTGGTCCTGGCCGCCGGCGGAGCCTTCGCCGCCCGCGCCCTCGCGCCGTCCCGGCCCCGCCCTCCGGCGCGGCCGCCGCGGCCGCTCGGGCAGGATGCCGCGGGGGAAGAAGCGCACCACGCCGATGAGCAGCAGCCCGATGAGCACGAAGCGCAGCGACGGCACGAAGCTGGGGTTGCGGCGCGTGAGCCCGGACAGCAGGGGGAGGTCGCCCAGGAAGCGGGTGCTCTGGGTGATGGCCATCAGGGCCAGAGAGCCCAGCAGGGCGCCGTAGGCGTTGCCGGAGCCGCCCATCAGCACCGCCAGCCACACCTGGAAGGTCACGATCGGGACGAACTGGCCCACGTGCACCACGCCCAGCGAGTGCGTCCACAGGCTCCCGGCGAAGCCGGCAAGGGCGCCCCCCACGGCGAACGCGCCCAGCTTCAGCGCCGGCGTGCGCTTGCCCAAGGAACGGGCGGCGACCTCGTCGTCGCGCACCGAGCGCAGCGCCCGTCCGTACGGCGACTCCGTCAGGCGCACCGTCAGCGCCAGCAGCACCGCCACCACCACCGCGGTCGCGGCCAGGTAGGCGTACGGGTAGACAGAGGCCGGGATCACGGTGTCCTTGAGCGGCTGCGGCACGTTCGAGATGCCGAACTCACCGCGCGTCAGCCAGTCCTCGTTGGTGAGCACGCTGCGCACGATCTCGGCCATGGCGAAGGTGGCGATCGCCAGGTAGTGCGACGACAGCCGCACGCTGGTCGCCCCGATCAGCAGCGCCAGCAGCCCCCCCGCCACGCCGGCGAGCAGGAAGCCTACCGGCACCGGCCAGCCCAGACCGATCTGATAGTGGGCGCCGGCCTGCAAGTAGGCGGCGCTGCCCTTGGGAGGCAACGTCAGCAGCGCGCTGGTGAAAGCGCCGATCGCGAAGAAGGCCACGTGGCCGAAGTTCAGCAGGCCGGTGACGCCGTATTGCAAGTTGAGGCCGAGCGCCAGCAGGCCGTAGATGAGCGCCAGCGTGAGCAGCCCCACCAGGAAGGGCAGCAGCGCCATCAGAAGGCCCCGCGCAGGATGCCGCGCGGCCTCAGCAGCAGCACCAGCACCAGGATCAGGAAGGCGAAGGCGTGGCCGTAGTCGGGCGAGAGGTAGGTGGTGCCGAGCTCGATGCCCAGGCCCACCACCAGCGACCCCAGCATCGCGCCGTAGGGGTTGCCGATGCCGCCCAGCAGCACGGCCGCGAACACCACCAGCAGGAAGCTCCAGCCCATGACCGGCTGCACGGCGATCTGGGTCATGGCGAGCAGCACGCCGCCGAGGCCGCCGATGGCGGAGCTCAGGAACCACGTCGCGGCCAGCACGCGCGCCGTGGAGATGCCCGAGGCGCGGGCCAGGGCGGGGTTGTCGCTGGTGGCCCGCATCATCTTGCCGATGCGGGTGAGGGTGAGCAGCAGGTGCACGCCGATCATCGCCAGCAGCGCCACGACCACGACCAGCACCGGCACCTTCGGCACGAACAGGGCGCCGACGTGCCACGGCCGCATCAGCGGCAGCGGGAAGCGGATGGGATTGGAGCCGGCGAACATCCTGACCACGTTCTGGAGCACGAACGCCAGGCCCACGCTGGTGACGAGAAGCGGAAGGAAGCCGCGGTCCATCAGCGGGTCGAAGAAGACCCGGGCGAGCGCGACGCCGGCGATGCCGACCGCTGCCATGGCGAGCACGATCGCTACCGGCAGCGACAGCCCCAGCGCCACCCCCAGGACCGTGAAGTAGGCGCCGAGCGTGAGGAACTCGCCGTAGGAGAAGTTGATGAAGCGGGTCACGCCGTACGACAGCGACAGGCCCACGGCGCTGAGGCTGATGACCGCGCCGGTGGCGAGCCCGAAGATGAGGGTCTGGAGGAAGGCGGTCATGCGCGGGCGCTCACGCGGCAAACGGGAGCCCCGGCGATCGCCGGGGCCCCCGTCCGGGTTTGGGACGCCTTACTGAAGCGCGCTGGCCGGGAGGATGGTGACATCCGTCCAGGCGCCGTCCTTGACCTGCCGGATGGCGAAGGGCGCGGTGATGTTGCCATAGGCGTCGAAGTCGATCGGCCCCACCAGGCCCTGGTAGTTGATCTCCTGGCCGGCCTCCAGCGCCTTCTTGCCGGACGTGTAGTCGGTCACCTGCACCTTGCCGTTGCCGGGGTCGGCGACCGCGCGGATGTTCTGCGTCACGGTTTCGCGGTTGACGGCGCCATCCTTGAGCTGGGCGCGCAGCATGGCCAGCGCCAGCACGTTCATGGCATCGAAGGTGTTGGTGCCGAAGATCTGCACGTCCTTGCCGCTGTACGCCTTGAAGCGCGTCTTGAAGGCGTCGTTGCGGGAGCTGGACTCGGGGGAGGCGACCTCCTCCAGGCCGTAGATGCCGTTGGCGAGCTGCGGCGTGGCGAGCTTGATGAAGTCGGCGTTGGTCTGGTCCTGCGTCACGAACCAGGTGCCCTGGTAGCCGGCCTGGAAGGCCGCCTGCATGATGCGCACGGAGTCCTCGGGGGTCCCCACCAGCACGATCACGTCGGGGTCGTGGGAGAGGGCTTGCTGCACCTCGGAGCGGTAGCTCGGCTTGCCCGGCGCGTACTCGAGCGTCGCCGTCACGGGCGTTCCGTACTTCTCGAACGAGGTTTGCAGCGGGCTCTCGAACGACACCATGGCCGGTGACTTGGCGACCATCAGCACCGGCGACGTGAACGCCTGCGCCCGTCCCAGGTACTGCGCGTTGGTGGCCGCGCGCGCGATGGCGCGCCCGCCCAGCGAGTCCGACGGCACGGTGCGGAAGAAGTACTTCGTGCCCGCCTTGTCGAGCTCGGTCGTGCCGGCCGTGGGGGTGACCATCGGCACGCCGGTGTCCTGGATGAGCTGCTTGGAGCCCGAGAACGACAGCGAGGTCGGGCCCACCAGGGCGACGACGTTGTCGACGTTGACGAGCTTCTGCGCGGCCGTGAAGCCGGCGTCCACGGTGCCCTCGGTGTCGCCCTGGCTCAGGACGATGTCGCGCCCGCCGATGCCGCCGGACTGGTTCACCTCGTCGGCGATCATCTGGGCCACGGGTTGGACGTTCGCCCCCACCCAGTCGTACTGACCGGTGAACGGCAGGAGGAGGCCGACCTTGATCGAACCCCCCTGGGCGAGGGCGACGGTGGTCAGAATCGCGGCAAGGAGCGTGATGGCGCGTCTCATGGGACCTCCAGAGTTGCGGTCGAGAACCTAGGACCTCGGCTTCGGTGGCGGAGCGACGTCCTCCGCGACGGAAGGGTTTGCGTGGGAGTCTAGCATGGCCGACGCACCGGCGGACGGCGGGAGGCGCGCCCTTCTCAGCGCACCTCGCTGCCGTCGGGCAGGTCGGCCTCCAGGGTGGCCACGCTGAGGTTCCCCGCCTCGTCCTCCGCGGCCAGGATCATCCCCTCGGAGCGCACGCCGCGCAGCGTGACCGGCTTCAGGTTGGTCACCAGGATGAGCTTCTTACCGACGAGGTCGCCCGGCGCATAGTGCTCCCGGATGCCCGAGACCACGGTGCGCTTCTCCGGACCCATGACGACGGTGAGCACCAGCAGCTTGTCGGCGTTGGGGTGGGGCTCGGCCTTCTCGACGGTGACGACCCGGAGCTCGAGGCGCCCGAAATCGTGGATGGAGATCTCCGCCTTGTGCTCCAGGGGCTCCGCCTCGGGCTCGGCCATGGCCTTCTCGAGCGCCTCCAGATCGATGCGCGGGAACAGCGGCTCGCCGGGAGAGGTCTGCGTGCCGGCAGGCACCAGCCCCCACTGCGCGGCGCTGTCGAGATCGAAGGGGGCGCGTTTGATGCCGAGCTGCTTGCGCAGCTCGCGCGCCTTGCCCGGGATCACCGGCTCGAGCAGGATGCTGGCGCAGCGCAGCGCCTCCACGCAGGTGTTGAGCACGGTGTCGAGGCGCCCCGCCCGGGCGGGGTCCTTGGCGAGCTCCCAGGGGGCGGTCTCGCTGATGTACTTGTTGGCCTTGCGCACCGCCTCCATCACGGCCTCCAGTGCGCGGTCGAACTGGAGGTCGTCGAAGCGCCGGCTCACCAGCGCCGGAAGTCCGGTGAAGCTGGCCACGAGGCCCTCGTCCAGCGGCTCGAGCGCGCCCGCGGCCGGAACCACGCCGTCGCGGTAGCGCGCCAGCATGCCGAGGGTGCGGTTGAGCAGGTTGCCCAGGTCGTTGGCCAGGTCGGCGTTGATGCGCTCGGCGATGCCGGCCTCGCTGAAGCTGGCGTCGAGGCCGAAGTTCATGTCGCGCAGCAGGTAGTAGCGGAAGGCGTCGTTGCCGTACTTCCGTTGCAGGTCGAGCGGCCGGATGACGTTGCCGAGCGACTTGCTCATCTTGCGCTCGTTGACGAGCCAGTAGCCGTGCACGTTGAGGTGGTGGTACAGGGGGATGCCCGCCGCCTTGAGCATGATCGGCCAGAACAGGCCGTGGGGCTTGACGATGTCCTTGGCGATGAAGTGCTCCACGTGCGGCCAGTAGCGTTCCTCCAGCCCCTTGGAGGCGAGCGCCGAGTAGTAGTTGATGAGCGCGTCGAACCACACGTAGGTGACGTGCTCGTCGTCCCACGGCAGCGGGATGCCCCAGGGCACGCGCTTGCGCGGCCGGCTGATGGAGAGGTCGCCGATCGGCTCGCGCAGCATGGCGAGCACCTCGTTGCGGTAGCGCTCCGGACGGATGAGCTCGGGGTTCTCCTCGAGCGTCTCGCGCAGCCACGGCCGGTACTTCTCCATGCGGAAGAAGTAGTTCGCCTCGGTGCGGTACTCGGGGGGCTCGTCGGACTCCGGACACTTGCCGTCGACGATCTCCTTCTCGGTCACGAAGCGCTCGGCGCCGACGCAGTACAGCCCGGAGTACTCGCCGTAGAAGATATCCCCGTTGTCGTAGACGCGTTGCAGGACCTCACGCACGACCTTCTGGTGGCGTTCCTCGGTGGTCCGGATGAACTCGTCGTACTGGATGCCGAGCCGGTCCCAGGTCGCGCGGAACTGCGCCGCCACGTCGTCGACGTACTGCTGCGGCGTCTTGCCCGCCTTCTGGGCGGCCTTGCCCACCTTTTCGCCGTGCTCGTCGGTGCCGGTGAGGAAGAAGGTGTCGTCGCCCTGCAGCCGGTGGAAGCGGGTGACGACATCGACCAGCGTGGTGGTGTAGGCGTGGCCGATGTGGGGTGCGGCGTTGACGTAGAAGATCGGGGTGGTCGCGTAGAAGCTGCCGCGGCGGCGCTCCTCGTCGGCTTCGCTCTGCCGTTCGGGGCGTGCGTCCGCAGGGGTCTCGACTGTCTCCATGGTCGTCCTCCGAGGTTCGGCCGGGAAACGCCCGTGCGCCAAGAAAGAAGGGCGCCGTCCAGACGGCGCCCACGACCCTACCGAGCGTGCCCGCTCAGTCGGGTCCAGGGCGGCATCCCGTCATTCGCCGGTTCATGGCACCGAGTCTAGCAGACGGCGCGGCGTTTTCGACGCCCGACGCGCCGGTGGGCGGCACGGGCAGGGCCGGTCGCGCGCAGGGCCGGTCGCGCGCAGTGAGGGCGTCCCGCGGAATGGGTGGCACAATGGAGGGCATGGCCGACAGCCTGGCCGGAGCTGCCTCCGCGGTCACCGACTTCCGACGCGCGCGGCGTCGCGCCGATATGCAGGCGGTTCTCTCGCTGTTCTCCGGTCACACCCGGGAGCTGCTCCCTTACGACGAGGTCCGTCGGCGCCTGCACGCCGTGGAGAGCGCCGCGAGGCACCTGGAGGACGTGCCGCTCGACGCCATCGTGGGCAGCGTAGACCGTTACCAGGACTTCAGCCGCGGCTTCCTGCCGCGGATGGACAGCGACCGCGACCGCTGGGTCGGCGTGAAGCTGGCCATGACCGGGATGGCGGGGGTCCCCCCGATCGAGGTGTACCGGCTGGGCGACGCCTACTTCGTCAAGGACGGCAACCACCGGGTGTCGGTGGCGCGCCAGCTCGGGGCCCCCACCATCCAGGCGGTGGTGACGCCGGTCCATGCCCGCGTGCCGCTATCGCCCGAGGACGACCCCGAGGACCTGATCATCAAGAGCGAGTACGCCTCCTTCCTGGAGGAGACCCGCCTCGACGAGCTGCGACCGGACGCCGACCTCGCGGTCACCGCACCCGGTCAGTACCAGGCGCTGGCCGAGCACATCCGGGTGCACCGCTACTTCATGGGCATCGATCTCGACCGACCGGTCTCCTTCGAGGAGGCGGTGACGCACTGGTACGACGCGGTGTACCTGCCGGTGGTGGAGGCGATCCGCGTGCACGGCCTGCTCGAGGGGTTCGAGGGCCGCACCGAGACCGACCTCTACCTGTTCCTGGCGGAGCATCGGGCCCGCCTCGAGCAGGCGTTCGGCTGGCGGCTCCCCTCCACGGCGGTGGCTGCCGGCCTGGCGCAAGGGCGCAGCATGCAACCCGACGAGCGCGCCGACGAGCTCCTCGAGGCCGTGCGCGAGACGCCGGACCGGCGCCGGGAGGCCATCTGCCTGGTGCGGGAGATGCTGGTCCTGCAGCAGGGGCGGCCGCTCGACGAAGCCGCCCTGCAGACCGCCCTCGCCGTGGCAAGCTTCGAGGGCGCCACCCTCTACGCCCTGCGCATGGGGTCGGGCGCCGTCCCGCCGGATGCGCTGGAGGCCGAGCGCCGTCGCTTCGAGGCGGCGTGCGAACGCGCCGGCGTCGAGGGGCAGTTCGCCGTGACCGCCCGCGACGCCGTGCGCGAGGTGCGCGAGCGCGCCGCCTACCTCGACCTGGTGGTGGGCGCGATGGTCGACGAGGCCGACGGCGAGCGGCGGCTGGTCCCGGAGCTCCGCGGCCTGCTGCGGCGTTGCCCGCGTCCGCTGCTGGCGGTCCAACGGGGCCCGCTGGGGCTGCGCCGCCCGTTGCTCGCCTACGACGCCGGGATCAAGGCGGACGAGGCGCTGTTCGCGCTCGCCTACTCGGCCGTCAAGCGCGGGCTGCGTCCGGTGGTGCTCACCGTCGCCGAGCACGGGCGCGGCGGCAGCCCGCTGGAGCGTGCGCGCGCCTACCTGGAGCGCTTCGACGTCGACGCGACCTACATCTCG
>Ga0102956_1000306_pt1 | contig 17425 bp, 21 predicted proteins | sample SalPonF2_A_D2_MG_FD_84515 | JGI IMG/M metagenome (GOLD analysis project Ga0102956, IMG submission 84515) | Salt pond soil microbial communities from South San Francisco under conditions of wetland restoration - Salt Pond MetaG SF2_A_D2_MG ...
ACTCGTAGCCGTAGGGCGTGGAGGTTCGCTTACTTCTCGGACTGTTGATGTTGCTATATTAGACGACGTTTATAAAGATTCTCAAGAGGGAAACAGCCCCGTTGTTAGAGAGAGTGCGTGGTCTTGGTTTATAGATGTTGTTAAGTCCCGTTTACATAATGATTCACAGGAGCTAATTGTATTTACAAGGTGGAACGAGGACGATATTATCGGTAGGCTCGAGGAGCTCGGGGATGTTATTATTGTTTCAAGTTGGAAGGAATTAGAAAACGCCCCAAGTGATAAGTATATTAAAATAAATTTTGAAGCCATAAAAGAGAGCGAAAAGACAGAGTTTGACCCTCGGGAATATGGAGAGCCTCTGTGGAATAGTAAACATAATTTAAAGGGCTTAAATGATAAAAGAAAGCTCGACCCTTTAAGATTTGATTGCTTATACCAAGGAAAGCCTGAAAGTAAAGAGGGATTATTATACGGAGAGTTCAGGGAATACGAACAAATGCCTCGTATGGTTATGAGTAAAGGAAATTGCACAGATACAGCCGACGAAGGGGACGACTTCTTAGCCTCAGTTAATTATAATAAAGTCAGGCACAAGTTCTATGACGACGAGAGAGAGCGAACTTATTTGTTTATAACTGATTTATTGTACACTCAGGAGAGTATGGAGACAACTGAAAAAGCCGTGGCAATTATGTTAGACAGAGACGGAACTCGTCAGGCAAATATTGAGTCGAATAATGGAGGGAAAGGGTTCGCACGAAAAGTTAAGGAATATGTTACAGGAGCTTGTAAAGTGGTTTGGTATCACCAAAGCAAGAACAAAGAAAGCCGTATATTGACCAATGCAACAACGGTCATGGACAGAATTGTTTTTCCTATTGGTTGGAAACAGAAATACCCTGAGGCGTATAGAGTCCTCAAAACTTATAAAAAACTATTTAAAGCCAATAAGCACGACGACTTAGCAGACGTTTTAACTGCCATGGTTGAGAAAGAGATCGTTCAAAATATTAAGTCAGGAATTAAAAGAAAGAACTAATAATGGTAAAAACTAAAGATCAAGTAAAGTTAAACCCTAAAGCCTCGTTTTATGCTGTTTTATACCAAGATTTCAGAAAGGTAGCAATTGAGTGCGGGTATGCTTTGGCTATACATGGAACTATGACAAACGATATGGATTTACTTGCGGTTGCATGGACAGAGGAGGCAGTTAATCCAATTGAATTAGTAAAGAAGTTAAACGATAGGATTGGAGATACTGTGTGGCATGAACATAATTTAACAACAGCAGGAAAAAAGCCTCACGGGCGAATTGCTTATACTCTTTCAATTATGGGAGACTGGTATATAGATTTAAGTGTAATTCCACCAAAAAGATAACACAATGAGAACAAAAACAAAGAAAATTCCTTTATATACGGGTAAGCTTACAATTATTCAGACTGAGAAAGAGGAGACTTTAAGCGATGTGGCTAAGGTTTTAAATATTGATTTTGATGTGAGTAATTATGACGGAATGGCTTGTATTGATAAGCATAATTACATTGTCGCTTTCATAGATAAGACTACCCCTTCTATTATAGCACATGAGAGCATACATGCAGTTGGTTTCATATTCCAAGAGCATAATATTAGAATGGATGCAAACAACGACGAACCTATTGCTTACTTATTGGAATGGATTGTAAGAGAATGCCACAGGTTTTTAAACATTGATTATTCAAAATAAGTTTGTCTCCACCCTGTGACGAACCCTAACGAAACCCGCACTACATAAGGCTTTTGGTTTTTTGGTTTTTTCTACATATCTTTAGGATATTATTAACTAAAAAATGTGGATATGTTAAAAGATTCTGACCTTATGCCTTTCGGCAAACATAAAGGTAAACTAATGATTGAAGTCCCTAGGAACTGGCTTTTATGGTTCTATGATGAAATAAACGCAAATGGCTATTTAGTAGCAGGCTCAGACCAAACGGATGTTTATATTTATATTGAGGATAACTTACAAGCAATACAGAAAGAACGGGAGATATTCGAAACAGAGGAAAAGAGAGCGGGCTTTATTGTATTGACAAAAACGGGGCTTAAAGGAATTATTTACAATGATGAAGCTCGAGAGGGCGGTAAGAATAAAACTTACATTGTTGACGATAATTTAAAGCCTACGGGATTAAAAATGTTATGCGACCCAATGACTCAACAGATAATAGGATTTATAAATTAACACAGTAGATATGAATATAGATAGATTATACACATTAAGCCAGTTTGTTGATTTAATTACAGATGAAGAACAAAATTTAGAATTAAATATTGAATATTTACATGAAATAAATGCCGTAATTGCTTACAATAATTTTCTAAAACAGCCTTTAAAAAAAGAAATGTTTGTTAATGAGATTGAGAAACCTCACATATCACAATACCAAAACGAAGATGGTACAAATAATATTGATGGGTTTGATGAAAGTTATAAAACATGGAAAAAATCTGAAAAGAAAGTGATATTTGAAGATGTTGAATATAAAAAGCAGTACAATAAAGGTTATCAAATACACATTGATAATCTTGTAATTAGTTTTATAGACTTAGAATGCTCAATGCCATTTAGAAAAACATTAAGGGAATTAGCAGAAGAAAATAACGGAGAATTAAAACTAAAAAACGTTGATATATAAACTAATTAAAAAACTAAGTGGATATGAAACAACAAGATTTAAAAGCAGGGGATAGAGTATATTACCAACCTGAACATTACGGGACAAAATTTGAGAACGGAATAGTAAAAGAGATTCCCGAGCACACAAAAGATTCAGTAAGGGTTGTTTATAATTGCGGTGGAGATTGGGGAAATTACAAAAACTATACCTCTGCCTTAACTAATTTGAGAGATTTAAAAAAAGGGTGGTTATAATTTAAAACATGGATATGGAACAACTAACATTATTTAACAGGAATGAGTCTTATAAAGAGATTCTAAAAAAATTACCTGAGTCCAAGGCTCGAGTAATTAAAGCCCTCGAGAAATTGGGGAAAGCGTCAAACAGGGAAATAGCAGAGTTCTTAAATCTCCCTGTAAACTCTATAACAGGTCGATGTAAGGAGCTAAGAGCCGAGGGGGTTCTTATTGAGAGCGGGAGTAAGTGGGACAAGATCACGAACAGAACGGTAACTTTATTTCAAATTAAATACGACTAATTAATGGCATACTTTCCAAATGGAACAGCGGGAATGGTTTTTGACGAGGAGTGTTCAACTTGCAAATATGGACAAGAGCCTTGTCCGATTGCCTTGGTTCAAATCCAATACAATTACGATACATGCCAAAACCCGAAATTAAAAGAGCTTTTAGACTGCTTAGTAAAGCAGGACGGAACATGCGAAATGAAAAAAGCGTTCTCGAGGGATTTCAAAACGGACGCTCATAACTTAAAATTAGATTTGTAAATATGGAAAATACAGCGACTACAAAGAGAACATTATCTCAGACAGCGACAGACATCGAAAAAGCTGTTACTGAAATCTACGGGCTACTAAGCACAGAATACGAAGCTTATGAAATTATTAAAAAGGAGGAGACGGCTTACTTGGAAATGAATAGAGAAAATATTAATAAGCTCTATTCCCACCAAATAGACGTAGCAATTAAAAAAGGAGCACAAACTCCCGAGGGTAGAGCTAAGGTATCGAGGGCTCGATTAAAATTACAGAAGAAATTAAAAGCCTATGACGAGGACGTAAAGGTTCAGCTCAGGAAATTAAAAAGGAAATATTTAACCAACTGTAATATAATTATTAAAAGAGTTTGCTGTAAATATGATTTGACAGTAAAGCATGTAAAACGTATCTTAGGACAAAATTTAAACTCTGAATTATGAGCAATGAAAAGAGAATTAACAAAGCTAAAAGCCAATTAATAGAGGCACTAGCTGAGAGAGTCCGCAGGAAAGTCCTGTATGATTCTCAAATGATTATACTCGAAGGTCAGCGTAAGGTTGTAATGGAGTTAGAGAATAGGGCTAACCACTTACAAGACGAATACAGGAAAGCCCACGAGGAAGTGGACAAATTAATAACTGAGCTCAATACCTTAACAGGAGAAATGGCTAACGAGCTCGATAATAATTTACAAAATGAACGAGAAAAAAATTGAAAACTCAATAGTTAGAGTAGAGGTAAAAGACGGGAATATGGAGTTAGAAATGGTCGGAGACATTATTAATCTTATCTGTAATGTTATGAGAGCAGCGAAAGACTTTAGGGATGTTATTTTTAGATGTAATGACCTTTATATAGAACACCATAAAGAGGAAGTCGAACAGGAGAAAAAAGAGGCTCTCAATAAATTAGGTGGAGGCTTTAATGTCGGACGCTTTGACTGTTAATTTAATTTATAAACCAAAAAGGCTACCATAAAAAGGTAGCTTTTTTTTTGCGTATTAAGTAAATCATTACTAATATTGTAAAAGTTCATTGATAATCTGACACAAAGATTTAAAACGTTGCTGACGGGCAGGCAAAAGGTAAAAAAATTGTTAAATTTAAAACCAACAAAAAATGAGTAAATATTGTAACTGCCCCGTAGGTGCGGCAATTAGTGACATTCCTTTGAGTGATTGTCCAGAAGATTTCGGACAGATTCAAAAAATAATCTTTCAAAGAGTTTTTTCTACAGGAGCGACTAAAAATCAGTTTCCAGTTGTAACAGGAGCGACAGGGCCAACTTTGCTTGCGTCTTGGACACCTCTATTGGCTGCAGCTGACGGAACAAAGGTTGTTCAATCCCCTTACATTCAATCTCCTTCAAATGAAGTAGGAGCAAAGAGAGAGTTCGGAGGTGGTAACGCTACCCTCGGAGGTATTCCTTTGGTTATCGGTAGAGAGGCGAGCACCTTTACTGCTATGATTCTACAAGCCCCTCAGGACACAATAAAGGCTCTTAAGGAGTACTCTTGTGAGAAAGTGGGCGTTTATTTAGTAGATGAATTTGGTAGAATTGGAGGTTTGAGTCCAGCCGATAACTTTTTACCTATTCCAATAATGAGTTTATTTATTGGAGACAAAAAGTTCGGAAATCTCGAAGAGGCTGACTCGAATAGTATAGAGTTTAAGTTAAACCCTAATTGGAGCGACGACTTTAAAATCGTAGTCCCTGAGGACTTTGACGCTTTAACAGAATTAGTAACCCCTGCTTAAGATTATGAGCAAGCCAACTAATGTTAAATTAAAGACAAAGGACATGAAAGAACCCCAAGAGTTCGGGTTCGATCATGCTCAGAAAATCCTCAATATTGAAAATAACGGGGGTTGGAAATTAGCGGACAGTAACTTTATATTAGACGAAAATGGTAATATTACCCGAAAACCTAAAGGAAGTACTCGAGAAGATTAGCCACTTGAATGCAATTTCAAAGGCTAAAAATCATGAAAACAGACTAAAGTTTCATATTGAAACGGAGGTAGCGAATAATAACCTACAAAGAACGGTAAACGATTTTTTAGAGTGGGTTAGGACATTGCTCCCAAACGATAAGTATCAAACTTTTTTACATTTGTTTAAATTTCCTTTATTCACAAACGAGGTTACTGAAAAAATATACAATCAATTAGAACGGGTTTTTGAGTCTAAGAACCCGTTCTTTACTTATAACTTCACTAACCCTGAGCTTAAGGGAGATTGGGAGGAATATCGAAACAAAAAACTGAAAGAACGCACGACGTGGAGAACTAAAGGTTGGAACGCCTACCAAGTAAAGATTAACTCAGTATTGGTTGTTGACTTACCACAAGAACAAGAGGGTTCAAGACCAGAGCCTTACTTTTATTGGTTAGATATTTCAAGAGTAAAATATTATGAATTAAGGGACGACAAGGAAAATTTTGAGTTTATAGTATTCGAGCACGATAAGCAGAACAATAAATATGCTGTATTCTGCGATAAATATTACAGGATTGTTACCCTCGAGGGAACTAAGTTAAAGAATGTTGATTTTATTAGTGAACATAATTTAGGTTATTGCCCTGCGAAGTTCTTTTGGACAACTGCTCTGAAAGTTGACGAGCCTGACGTAAAACGCTCGGACTTATCCAATCAACTTACGCAATTAGATAAACTTTTATTTAAAGTTATTTCAAAAGATCACTTAGACTTATACGCCTCTTACCCTATCTTCTCAGCTTATGAAACCGACTGTGATTTCGACATGGACGTTGAAGTTGACGGTAAACAATATCACGATACTTGTGAGGGTGGATTTATAAAAAGAGACGGAGAGTATGTTTTAAGCGGGGACGGTCTTGCTAAGTGTCCAAGGTGCGAGGAAAAGAGGTTGTCAGGAGCGGGTTCTTATATTGAAGTCCCTGTACCAAGTGAGGCAAATAATTTCCAAGATTTAAGAAACCCAATATCTGTGGCGGGTATTCCTAAGGATTCACTCGATTATAATGTTGAGGAAGTGGCTCGAATTGAAAACAAAATTATTGAGGCAGTTGTCGGAGGGTTAGGAGAAGAAAAGAACAACCAAGCTATAAACGAAAAACAAGTTATGGCAGGATTTGAGGCACGAACTACAGTTCTTCAAAAGATCGCTTGGAACTTTCAATTAGCTCATACCTTTGTAAACGACACAATCGCTCGACTAAGATATGACAACGCTTATTTGGGGTCAAATATATCGTGGGGAAAGGACTTTTATATCTATTCAATTACGGAGCTTAGAACTCTGTATAAGCAGGCAAAAGAGAACGGTCTTTCTATGACTGAGCTCGATGTAATTCAAAGGCAAATAATCGCAACCGAATATAAGAACAACCCGACTGAATTGCAGAGGGTTTTAATCCTTAAAGACCTCGAGCCTTATAGTAATTATACGTTCGACGAATTAATGAAGCTTGACGATAAGGGGTTGATTACTGACGAGAAAGAGTTGCAAGTTAAATTAAACTTTACTAATTTTATCGACAGGTTTGAAAGAGAGAACATTAATATTGTTGAGTTCGGTAGTTTATTGGACTATGACAAAAAAATCCAAATAATTAAAAACAAACTATTATCGTATGGAAAAGAACGAAGAAAAGTCGAACAATCGGGTAAAATCAATGACCCAAATAGCGGCAAGTAAAAAGCGAACTGAGCCTTTAAGAAAAGACGGAACAGTTTACGAAGTGCCTGTAAAGGAGAGAAAAATTTTTCATTTAGAGGTTGAAAATCCTTATTACGATGTAAAGACAGGAAAGAAGTTAAGTACTCCTCACATCGTTAAGTTAGACGGATTAAAAGAATACCGTCAGTTTGTAACCAATGCTTATAAATCAGGTTGGGAGTATGATATTATACATGACCCACGACCTTATATGGGTATGACTTTAGCTGAAATCAAAGCTCAAGATGCTGAGATTTTAAAGCAAGCGGGAAAAGAGAACCGCAAAAAATAATATCTAAATATTAATTTTAATCTTTAAAGGGACAAAAGATGAGTTTAACTAAAGAATTATTAAAGAAATCGACTGTGCTTGAGGCGTTGAGTGACGAACAGCTTGAAGCAATCGTAACCCTATCAGTAAACGAAGAGGGAGTGGTAATTGGACAAAAAACAGGCGAGATATACGGCAATATTGACCGTGATATTACAGAAGCCACAGGGCTTGAAAAGCCTCAGGGAGTAAAGACTTATGAATGGTTAAAAACTTTATTACCCGACTTGAAAAAAACAAAGGAATTAAAAACCCAAATCGAGACAATTACTCAGGAGAAAACAGAACTTGAGAAAAAGATGTCTGAGGGAACAGGATTGGATGAGGAGCTTAAAAAACAAATAGCTGCCAAGGATAAAAAAATCGAAGAAATTGAAAAGCAAATGAAAGCCGACAAAGAATTGTTGGAGACAAAAACAAAAGAGTATGAGAAAACTACTTTTGATTTGTCGTTTAATTTCATGAGCTCACAAGCCGAAAAGGATTTAACGTTCATTGATGCAATACAGCCAAATGTTCAAAAGATTTTGATTAATAGCGCAAAGAACGAAATCTTAAGCGAGTACGAAGTTGATGAGATCGACAACGGAAAGGGCGGCAAAAGGACAGTATTTAAAAAGGACGGAGTTGTTGCAAATAATCCAGACAAAGGTTTAGAGCCTTATACTCTCGGAGATTTGTACCAAATGAAGTTAAAAGATAGTTTAAAAACAGGAGAACCTAAAAAGGGAGCAGGCTCGAAAGATGGAGAACAAGCGGACGGTGGTAAACCTACTATTGATATTTCAGGAGCTAAAACACAAGTGGAGGCACACGAAGCTATTTCAAAACAAATTATGAGCGAAGGTATCGCTAGGGATTCTGACGAGTTTCAACCAAGGTTCGACGAATTGAGTAAAGAAAATAATGTGTCAGCTTTACCAATGAGAGAGTAAACGATTGTTAAGGGTAAGCATCGTAAAACAATTAAAAAGAATTATTAATTTAAAATTTTAAAACCATGAGTTTAGTTTTAACAAGAATGCAAAACATGCGTGCGAACTCTGCCAAATTAGACAAGTTTGAAACACGCCCAAGCCAATACGGTGCTTTAGACCTGTTCATGCAACAATCTAAGTCTCCTAACGGTATTATAAGCCCTGAGCTTATAACAAAAGCACAAGCGTCTATCGGACGAGTGCTCGAGTCTCCTGTAATTGATTACGATAGTGGCGTAACAATTTCCAATGTAAGAAGCGTAACCATACCTGACAGTTTAAATACTTCTCGAATGGTTCAATATACGTTCGTTACATATTCGTGGGGCTTTACTGTCGTTCCTTCAAATCACATGAACAATGAGATTTCAATACAGAGGGAGTTCGAACAGCAAATGAAAAAGCACCTTTACAAGTTTGCTGAAATGGTAGACGAGCAATGTGTAGCCGCTTTAAATGCAGCAAAATCAAAAGTTTATAATGATTTGCTTTCTCTTTATGAGAATTACGCAGATACCGTTGTGGCTACTTATGCACAGCGTGAGGAGATTTTGGGAGACCTTGAGCCTATTATGAACGCTAACGATTTCTACGATACCATGCACGTTTTAGGTAATCAAGGTATTCGTTCTTTATTGAATAAGTTAAGCGAGAGCGGTCTTTATAACGATAAGGATAAGCAATACCAATACCAAGACAAGGTGTGGCATTTTACTAACCGAGTTATAAACGGTGCGGGTAAATATGCAACTGGCTTTGTTGTTCAGGAGGGAGCTTTAGGAATGTTATTAAGATATGAGCGTGAGGCTTTCTTAAGGAGAAAAACCTTTAACCATGAGTGGGATATTGTTACCCTGCCTGTTGTTAATATGCCTGTGGGAACTTACTATTATGGTGGAGTTTCAGATGAGAGCGCAACTTACGGAGCGGCTACGGCTGACAATACTCGAGCTTGGAAAGAGCATTACGGGTTCTCTGTTGACATCGCTTATGTTACAGCTTATAACTCTGACCCTGACAATTTAGAGTCTCCAATTTCAAAGATTGCTATTAATACAGCAGCTACAGACGCTGACTCGACTGCTCCAACTGTTAGTTCAGTTACAGACGGAGGTGATGCTTTAGCAACTTTAACTGTAAATTTCGGAGAAACTATGTGTTCAGATAAGGCGGGAACAATTGCCACAGGAGATATAGTTGACGACTTAGCAGCTACTCACGGAACTCTTGAGAGTGCTGTTTGGAATGCCACAGGAACAGCGTTATTGATTACCTTTAGTTCTGTTTCAGGATTAGTTGCAACCGATACTGTGGCTCTTGACGGAGTTACTTTATATGATGTAAATGCTCAGGCATTAGCAAGCGGAACACTTGCAAAAGTGAACGCAGGCGGTACAGCTTGGGAAGCACCTGCATAATATTATAATTTTAGGTTTATATAATAAGGTGGAGGGGAGGTAGCAGTATCTCCCCTTTTTTAAAATTTTAAGACGAAAAGACGATGTATAGAGTTAGCGATTTACAAACAGGATTACTCCATTTAATAGGAGTTAGACAATATCACGATACAAGCATTTTGAAGGTTGCAGATAGCTTACTAACTTCAACCTCAGGATTAATGTTGCAAGATGCACACCCACTCTTGACGCTCGACAATTTATTATCTATCTATCCTGACGTTTCAAACATAACTTACCCCGCTTGGGTTGGAGCTCCAACTCCAACAACTTACAGGCAATTTGACAGGGTTAGTTATGAAGATATTAATTACAGAGCCTTAAGAGACAATGTAGATAAGCAGCCCGACACATCGACTGAGGATTGGGAGAGGTTTGACGAGTTTAGCGAATGGTTAGAAAATAAAATGAAAGCAAGTATTATACTTTCAGTTCAAAAATTTATTAATGAAAAGAAAGTAATTAAAACAGCCCGCTCTTTATTCGAGAGTAAGCCTTTATTTGACGGTGCGGGTTCTTTTAAAGACCTTATCACTAATGACCCTAATTTTGTAGGGTTCGAATTATCTCCGAGGAGAGCCAAGGGTTTAACTGTTCAAGTTAAAAGAGTAGGATTTCAGAGCAATAAATCCGAAACCTTTAACCTTTATTTATTCCACAGTTCGCAAAAAGATTACATTAAAAAGCAGGAAATTACAGTAAGCGACAGTTATTCGATGCAATGGAGCGACCTAACCGACTTTACTCTCCCTTATATGGAAACTTACGGAGCGGGCGGTAGTTGGTATATTGGATATTTTCAGAGCGAATTAACCGGTCAGGCAATCAATACAACAAGGGATTGGAGCGAAAAGCCTTGTAACTGCTCAAGAGGTAATTATAACCTTTACCAATTATGGAGCAAGTATTTAGCCGTAACTCCTTTAAAGATTAAACATACAGGCGAGGAGTTGTGGGACATTGAGGATAACATATACCTATCTGACAAAAACTTCGGTCTTAATTTGGAGCTTTCTGTTTATTGCGATTATACGCGACTATTCTTAGAGCAAAAGGATATTTTTAAAGACTTAATATTTTTCGGGTTGGCTATGGATTTAATGAGAGAGTTCGCTTACAATCCAAATGTAAGAATAAACCGAAATACTAAAAACACTCTACCGAGTGCTGAGAAAATCCTTTACGAGATAGACGGAGATAGCAGAGGGAAAGAGGGAGGATTAATTAAAAACTTTCGTTTAGCTATGGATGCAATTAAAATGGATTTCGAGGGTTTGGATAAAATTTGTTTACCGTGCCGACGAACGGGTATAAGATTTAGCTCGACATAATGACTGTATTTAGCAACAAATTAGCAGCGATAAAAGAGTATAAGAATAACATTTACGCTTATGCTTTTGAGGCTGTTATTGATAACGAGGATTTTATTGTCGAACTAATTACAGAGGAGCAGTTGTTTGAACAAGGAATTAGAGGGGACGAGACGTTTATTGCCGACTATGCTCCATACAGTCCATTTACTGTTCAAATGAAGCAATTAAAAGGGCAGCCGACGGATAGAGTAACCCTAAAGGACGAGGGAGATTTTTACAGGAGCTTTTTTATAAAGGTAGGCTCTGACCATTTTGAGGTTATGGCGAGCGACTCAAAGACTGAAAAATTAGTGCGGGAATATGGAGAGGAGATTATGCAGTTTACGGACGAAAATCTAAGTGAGGTTATTTGGTCATACATCTACCCCGCTTTAATATTTAAACTAAAAGAAATGTTAGCAAGATGACAACACCGAGAAACCCACAACAAAACTTTGATAATGCCACGATGTTAGACGTCGTATTATTGGAAATTAGCATAGAATTACGCAAGAAACTGTCTTGGTTGAATAATTCCTATACCGCAGCTCAAAAACTCCAAAATACGCAAGATTCTAAGAAAATAAATTACCCCGCTATTTTCACAGGAGGAACGGAGTATTTAAACCTATTACCTGACGGACATCTTGGAAACTATTCTTTTTTCAGAATGAGCGACCCCGAGGAAATAGAATACTACGCAAGGAATGTAAATAAGATCACTGCAACTTTCGACCTTATCTTATGGTTTAATCTTAAAAAGGTTTACCCAACCGATACGGGGAGGAATATCGAGCACGTAAAATCTGAGGTTTTAAAAGCTCTCAGGGAAATAACTATAACTCGAGGGACTTACCAATTGGAGCAAATCTATAAGGATGCAAAGAATATATTTAGCACCTATTCAATTGACGAAACCCAAGAACAATTTATGATGCACCCGTATGGTGCTTTAATGATTAGAGGTAAACTAATTTATAAGGAGGACTGTTAAATGAATTTAAATTTATTATTAATTACGGTAATTGTGGTTTTATTAACTATGTTCTGTATAATTTTATTAGATAAATTGGCATACGAAACTAAGCTTTTCGGGCTGCCAAAATTTAGATTATTTCAAAAGTGGTTCGATTGTAATTTTTGTAAGGGTTTTTGGATTTCTCTATTAATAACAATTATTCTTTACATAGTATTTAGAAACAATTATTTCGTACTGATACCATTCATGAGTGCGGCTTTAATATGGAGGGTTTTTTAAATGAAGACTTTAATAATTGGGACATATAAAGTTGAGTTTTTTGAGGCAATCGACGAAATGCCTATAACTCGTTATTGGGAGTTTAATAAATATCTATTGATTGAGTCGGGAATTGGGTCGACGCCTGAGGATATTGACAGGAATATCGACAAGGTTGCAACTTATATTAATGCAAAGGATAAGGAGAACGCTTTAAAACAAATAATGTTATTAAAGCAAAATTTATACTTTGCTATGAATGGACAAAGCCCTGAGTTTATGTCGTTCCTTTGTTTGATTAATTCAATTAATAAAGAGCCTTTAATCGACCTGAGTCCTGACAATTTAAGTAGGGTTTTAGATAAGTTTAAAAACAAATTAACTCCAAGAATTGTCAATAAAATAATTGAGGATTTAAAAAAAAAAATAGAGGAGGAAATGGAGTTGTATTTTCCAACTCTGACAGATAGTTCAGTACTTAAAGAGTTTTACGATAAACTTAGACAGCGGGCTTTATTAGTGCTGAGAGAAATAGTTGAGAGGGTGGATTTAACTGATGAGATAAAAAAAATTGATACCTTTTTATTGGGACAGGTTAAACCTGACGTATTCCACGGCAAAGACAGTAAAGAGTTGAAGTATCAAAAGGAGTTCGAGGAAATGTGTTTTATTTTAAATCAAAATATAAACAAAGAAGCTAAGACAATGACTGTATTAGAATTTTATACAGCCTTTGAAATGTTAAAAAAGCAGAAACCTAAAAAACACTAAAGATGTCAGGAAATAACCCAATATACGGTAAACAAATATACCAAACCGACGGAGCTCTCGAGAAACTTGAGGCTGACTTACTTCGTATCGACACTAATATGCGAAAGGTGGAAACCTCAGCAAATAGTTTGATGAATACGACAAAAAAAATGAACTCCACGAATAAACAACAAAGGGAGACTATTAAAGAAAGCGCACAACAAGCCGACAAACTATCTCAAGAGCATAAAAAATTAAAACAAAGCTATTCAAATACAGCGGTTGAAATCAAAAAAATTGAGGCGGTAAGGAAAAGACAAAACCAAATCCAAAAGTTAGAGATTCAACTAGCTAAAAGTGCAGAGGGTTCTTACAATCAGTTATCCGCAAAATATTCGCTTATTAAAATCAAACTCAATGCAATGAGTAAAGCACAAAGGGAGAGCACCGTAGCAGGTCGAGCAATGGTAGCTCAATCGAAAGAGCTTTATACTCAAATGAATAATTTACAAAAAGCCACGGGCAAAAATCAACTTAATGTTGGTAATTATGGAGCGGGTGCGAAACAAGCAGCGGGTTCTCTTTTAGGTTTTGCCTCAGGAGTTGGTGCTGCAATCCTCGTAACGAGAAAACTCTCACAAGCCGTTAAGGAGGCTGTTACTGTTTGGACTGATTACGACAAAGCAACAAGCAAAGTAAGAGCAATCTCAGGAGCGACAGGCGAACAAATGAAGATGTTAAGTAAGCAAGCTGAGGATTTAGGAGCGTCAACCGAAAAGACCGCATCTGAGGTTTCACAATTACAACTCGAGCTCGCTAAATTAGGTTTTGACCCTAAACAGATTCAAGACGCCACAGGTTCAATTTTAGATATGTCAACGGCAATCGACGCAGACTTAGCACAGTCCGCTACTGTTGTTGGACAAACGCTAAGGGCTTTTAATTTGGATGCAAGCGAAACGCAGAGAGTTACGGACGTTATGGCTGCGTCTTTCAGTAAATCATCTTTAGATTTAAGCAAGTTTCAGAGTGCAATGTCCACAGTTGCTCCCGTTGCGAAAACATTCGGTTTTAATGTTGAGGAGACAACCGCCTTATTGGCTCAATTAACTGACGCAGGCTTTGACGCCTCAAGTGCGGGAACAGCTTTAAGAAACATTTTATTAAACTTAGCGGATTCAAACGGAGATTTAGCACAAGCCTTGGGAGGCTCTGTAACTAATGCTGACGAATTACTCGACGGATTAGACAAATTAAGTGCCCAGGGAGTTGACCTTAACGAAACTCTTCAACTTACAGATAAGAGGAGTGTAGCCGCTTTTAACAGGTTCTTAGGAGCTACCGATAGCACGAGAAAGCTTACAAAGGAATTAGAGGCGTCCGCAGGTGCAGCCGCTCGTATGGCTAATATAATGAGAGACAACCTCGCAGGGGACGCCGATAAGGCTAAGTCTGCAATGCAGGGTCTTTACATTAATATAGGTAAAAGATTAAACCCAAGCTTAAGAGAGGGAGTTCAGGCGGTAACTAATTTCGTCGGTAAATTAAGCAAGATCGCAGAAATTGACGCAGCCGAACAGTTAATGAAAGAGCGTGAGGAGGTTATCCAATTAACAGGGAGACTTCAAGATGCTAACTTAAGTTACGAGGACAGATTAATCGTTATAGATAAGTTAAAACAAATTGCTCCCGATGTTGTCGAGGGAATTAATGCCGAGGAGATCGCTTACTCAGATTTGAATAAACAACTTGACAATTATTTAGAGAAAGTAATTGAGAAAATCGCAATTGCAAAACTCGAAATAGAACAAGAGAAACTCTTAACAGATATTGCCGACATACGTTTAAAGCAGTTGGAGACAATGGATAACGCATACGAGGTTCTAATCGGAGTAAGCGATAAATACAGAGTAACTGAGGGGTCAAGACAGGAGCAAATAAAAGGAACGCTCAAGTTATTAGCTCAAAATATTGATGTTAACGCAGCTCTTAACGGGAGTTTAATCTCCGTAAATTCAAGAACAGGAACGGTCTCGGATGCACGTAGCAAAGAACAAAAACAGTATGCAAGCTTAATCGCTTTATTGAGCAATTATAACAGGAAAGAGAACGAGATTTCCAAAATTGAAAAGGATAAACTCGACAGATTAAACGAGAGAATTGCAGCTTATAAAAAAGAGTTCGGGGTAGTTGAAGAGAAGATTAAGAAAGACGAGGAGGACGGAGAAACTACGGAGAAAAAGAAAAAGGGTGAAATTGATTATACTAATACCATAAAAGGGTTAAGGATTCAATTGAGTAAGCTTAAAGATGAAAAGGAAACTTTAAGTTTAGACGACGAGGCTGCAATCACAGCAAAGCGGGTTGAAATTGATACTCTAGAGGAGTTAATAAAAACTTACGAGGCTTTGGGAGAGGTTATACAAATAGACGCACAAGCTCCTAACGAAATGGATATACCTGACGATAATATCACAGTAAATGGAACGTTTGATTATTCAGGCTTTGACGCCTCAATATTAGCAGAGATACAGGCAGGGCACAAAGCTATGCAAGACCTCGAACAACAAAACTCAGACAATCTTTTAGGGATATTCTCAAAGTATTTAACTCTTAGGAATGCGAAAAGGGAAAACATGAACGCTGAGGAGATCGCAGCCGAAAAAGAGAAAAACGAAAAGATTGCGGAGGGATTAAGCACAGCCACAGAGTATGCAATCGACCAACTATCGCAACTTTTCGACTATCAAATGGAAATAGCTGAACAAGAGTATGAAGTTGCTCAAAGAAAAGTAGATGTAACGTGGAATGAGTTAGAGGCTGAAATCTCAGCACGAGAACAGGGGCTCGCAAATAATGTAGCCACAAAACAAAAGGAATACGAAGCGGACAAAAAGAGAGAGGAGAAAGCCTTAAAAGATAAACAGAAAGCAGCTAAACAACAGCAAAATATTGACTCTATTACTCAGGCGTCAAGTTTAATTACTGCGTCTGCTAATATTTGGAGCTCGATGTCTTCAATACCTGTTATTGGTTCGGTTCTTGCAATTGCTGCAATTGCTTTAATGTGGGGTTCTTTTGCTTACTCAAAATCAAAAGCAAGTCAAGCTACAAGTTACGGAAAAGGTGGAACGTTTGATATTGGAGGAGGAACTCACTCGAGTGGGAACGATACAAGTCTAGGGACTCATAATGGTGTAGAGCGAAAAGTTGAAAAAGGAGAAAAAGTAGGGGTTATTAAAGCAACTGCGGTAAGGAATTACGGACGCTCTACAATTGACGATATTATTAACAGTATTAATAAGGGCACATTTGAGAGTACCTTTAGTAAAGGGATTGTTGGAGAACGGGACATGCCTGCACACATGCTGTTTAACGCAGGGCACGACACAGCCGACTTGAGGGACTTAGAAAGCAATGTAAAAAAGATTAGAAAGCAGGGAGACGAGCGTTGGTACACCAATTCAAGAGGACAACAGGTAAGAGTTTATAAGAATTTGAAACAAACCTTTATAGATTAATTATGTATAATTTGCCAAAATATAAATTTATCCTAGATGTAAACGGAGAAAAAACTGTAGTTTATCCATTGTTTAGGGACGATATATCAATAAATAAAGAGAAAGAGGGAGAGTATGAGTTTTTTAGGACTAAGTTTAGTGGAAAACTTGAGTTTATAAAAAGGGATTACGACTTAATAAACGACGCTCCTTTTGAGACTGTTTTTTCTTTAGAGATTCAATTGAGAAATTACGATACAGGAGTTTACGAGGAATATTATACGGGAGGATTTGTAAAAACAGATTTAGAGTTCTTTAATGGAGACGGTATTCCTGAGAAAGTGGTATTAAAAAAGATCGAGACTTACGATGTTTATAAACCTATTTTAGACGGTTTAAGAAACGAGTATAATATGATCGAATTAAAGCCCGATAAAACATCTTTAGAATATTTAAACCGTCCTTTATGGCAATTTTACGTCCCTAATGGAACTCACGTTCTGAGCGTTCTCGGTGGGACTTATTGGGAAACAGAGGTTGACCCTACAGACGATTTTAATTATTTATATGTTGACTGTAAGTTTAGAGAAAGGATAGTAAGCGGTTATGTTAATGGAGTTGAGGTAACTTTATCTATATATGCGAGGCTTTTACATAATGTTAAAGGGATTAC
>Ga0102956_1000307_pt1 | contig 17382 bp, 15 predicted proteins | sample SalPonF2_A_D2_MG_FD_84515 | JGI IMG/M metagenome (GOLD analysis project Ga0102956, IMG submission 84515) | Salt pond soil microbial communities from South San Francisco under conditions of wetland restoration - Salt Pond MetaG SF2_A_D2_MG ...
AAGCTATTTGAGATTAATCCCGAAGGGATAATACATGAATAGTGCCGGTCAAGCCCTATGAAAGAATAAAGTAGCCAAATGCGAGCCTAAAAGGGGTTAAAATATAGTTTAAAAAAGATTAATAAATAACCTGACTTGGAAGAGATTCTCCAAAAATTAACAATTATGAAAAACGGTCGAAGTTAACTTACCTGAGACATGAGAAGTAATACTTTTATTGTCGTCTTTATGTTGCCCAAAGTTACTTTTTGTCTATTAGAATTGAGATATTTGAATTATCGTAATCTATTTATTAACAATAAATTATATAAATGTACGCCCGGAAGGACTCGAACCCTCAGCCTTCTGATCCGAAGTCAGACGCTCTATCCAGTTGAGCTACGGGCGCATCAGCATATAAGCACAATTTTATCTTTTCAGATTAAGGGATGTACTGTTATATGTATTACCGATAATATCATTTCAGGAATTTTATTTCCAGAGATAAAGATTAAGAATTTTTTTTGGTAAAAAAAAACCCGGCATAAATTCTAGGGCTTTTTATTTTCAACTAACCACTTCTTCTATTACTGTTTATCTATCGTGAGTATTCCTCAGCAGATTTATCATTCGGCCTATGAATAACATGGACATAATTAACAGGCGGCATGATAGAACGATAACGATCTTTGCCCTTATCAATATGTTGAGGTGGTAATATGCCATCGATATTTGCGTAGGTCCGTTCATCGGTTTCTACTAAATCAAATATCAGACTGCATTTAGCTTTAGGTCCCCATTTGGTCTCAGTGGTTTCCATGCCAACAGTATCTACAATTACAAATTACAGCTTCATGCAGTCCCTGATTTGGAAGTGGATAATCAGGGGCAAGTGATCATAACCGGAATTGGAAAGATGAAATTATCGTAACTTTATAGCCGGTGTCCTTTAGTAACCTCTACCGTTGGTTTGATATTGGGATTCAGGCGAAAAAAATTTGTTGGATCATATTTGTTTTTAAGGTTGAGCAGTCGTTCATAAGTCTTATGATTATAGGCTGTCCTGATTCCATGTTTTGCATCATCATCTGTAAAAGCGTTGACGTAAATTCCGCCATGTAGATATGACAGCATCTCGTCGTACAAGTTCCGTGTCCACTGAATATTAGGTTCCGCTTTTGAAGGGGGTTCCCATCCGGAGAGCATAAGGAAATCGTAGATAGCTTCGCGATGACTAAAAGCAGTTGCATCGGAATCGATACGGTTGGCTGCATTACCAAGCTGTTGAAATCCCAAAACGGTATAAGGAGAAGGCGCTGTCGAAAAGTATCTGATGATGGTGTCAATTGCCCCATCACTGAGATGGTTCATCAGACTGGCCTTCCAGTAATATTGGCGCCCGCGTGGAAAAAGGTCTTTTGACATTGATTGCATTTGGATATAAGATATCGGTCTGATCTCATCGGCAACCGGTGGACCAAATTTTCTAAGGGAACGCAGAACTTTTTCACCCTCTTTCAGGGAACCATTATAACAGACGGCGATGGCGACGACTCGAACCCCCTCGGGATTGGTAAGCAATATCCCCATGGTATTTACTTCGTCCGGGATATTTTCGGAGAAGTCACGATAGAATTTCAAGGTTTCCTTTGCTTTTTCGAAAGGATGGATTACCATACCGCCCAACATTGTTCCTACTGTGTGTAGGCGATAATCAAAAGAGGTTACAATGCCAAAATTACCGCTACCTCCCCTTAATCCCCAGAACAGATCCTCGTTTTTCTCTTCACTTGCCGTCAGGTAGTGACCATCGGCCGTTATTATATCAGCCGAGAGTAAATTGTCACATGTCAGTCCGTATTTTCCGGCCAGCCATCCAAGACCACCACCCAGAGTGAGTCCTGCAATACCTGTGTCAGAATCCGTACCCCCGGTTGTAGCTAGTCCGAAGGCCTGGGTTTCATAGTCAAAATCGCGCCATCTTGCCCCACTTTCGGCCCGTGCCGTTTGTTTTACGGGATTAACCCGGATACTCCTCATAAGGGAGAGGTCGATCATTAGTCCATCTTCACAGACAGAATGACCTGCTATACTATGATCACCACCCCGAACCGCAACCAGAAGGTTATTAGAACGGGCAAATTCGATAGTATTGAGAACATCGGCTACACCACGGCAACGTACGATAAGAGCGGGTTTACGATTTATCATACCATTCCAGACCATACGTGTTTTATCATAGCCAGCATCGGACCGAAAAAGTATTGACCCACGAATCTTGGCTTTGAGCTCCTTTATAATGGTCTTAGGTAGAGTCTTTTTTTGACCTTCCGTAGTCTTGATCTGCAAATCCTCCATAATACCACCTATTCTTTTATCCCGGTTTTATTTTAAGGTCAAGTTAATACTATTCAAAATTATTGGCAAGTAAATTAAATAAAAACAATAGTATAAATACTTTTTTTAACTACCTTACTCTGTCTAAGCGGCATTATTTGAAATATGTTTTTAACAGACAAAATGGAAAAACCGAACGGAAGCGAGAAAAGGCTTAGTGAAAAACATCTACTTATTAATACGCTTGAAAACGGCTGAGTTACTTTTGTTGTTTTGTATCCCGTCTTCACCGTGGCAAATAAATACTGACTATGTGATTTGGAGGTTTTACTTGTTATAAGGTCTGGCGAATGACGTGCTATATTTCAACTTTAAATAAAAAGTTGAATATAATTGACGGGATGCAAATATCCGTTGTACTAACCAGAAAAGCTACGAGAAATAAGGAGCCACCCGTAATATAGCCCGCCGTTGAATAACCGGCATAAAATAAATAAATGGTTATGCCGATCATAAGTGTGGCAATTGTACAAGCAAATTTTAACTGTTTAGATCTTGGGGGTAATTGAGGTTTATCTAACCTACGTGCAAGTGCATAGTTGTAAATATAGTCAAATGGATGATACGGAAGAATAATCCCAAACAGCGCAATAAGCATCATTACTAATAGGATAGGAATATTGGAAGTGACTACACCGAGGAGTAACAGAGAGCTGCAAATGATGAAAGCAAACTTATTTCCAAAGGAAAATTGCGAGATTTCCCCATCAGAAAAGTTACAATAGCCCTGAACTTTCAGGCGCCTTATTCTCTTTGAAGAAATTAATGTTTGATTTTTTCCCATACGATACGATCTATTATTATATGGCTTTGTATCTAAAACCATATAATAATAAATAATTACGTTGAGAAGGAAAAATATTATAATTCCTTAAGAATCTTTTTTTCAACAGTATCCATTTGAAATGCTTGTTATCAGCATCGACTTTCCGCTACTGTCGTTCCTGTTATCTTTGCTTTGTAAGGTAGTTTTATTCAGTTTACGATAACGACCTTACACATAATGGGCGTTTTTGAACTGTAATTTAGCATACAAAACGAAAAATCCGTACGTATTGTATTAAGGCTTAGTAAAAAACAACCTCATATATCTTCACATAAAGCTATATTGCAGTTATTAATTATTAGAAAACCTAAGGTAGTAGCACGAACTGTCCCCAAATTTTTATAACATGATAAATCGATGCTTAGCATTATCGATGCTTAGCATTAAGGACTTCATGCCTTTGGTCTCTTCTTTGGATCCTCGACAGTAATTGGGCATTATTCCGCACGAGATGAATGAACAATAAACGAGCTTTCCGTAATCGCAACGTTCCCATTAATCCTTATCAAAATGATAATAAAATACTCTATTGGTATAGGTGTAGTTAGTAGACCCATGCAACGCCGCTTGTGTTCGATCGATTCATCCAAGGAATATCCTGTTATTCGATTCCATTTTTTTAGAAAGCTTCTTTCCCTCCATTAGCCTATAGTTGGATGAATGGCTATTAAATTTGAATTAGCTAATTCATCAGCCGTACCTTTCCAAATATCTGAATGGATTGATCCTTTCTCTCTCGTATTAGAACCATCGACCCGGAGATTAGAAGGATTTTCGGTAGCGGAGGGCTTCTTCATCTCTGACCCCTGACTGCTGAATGCTGTATGCAAAATGCTCTATCCCGAATTATTCACGTAAATAATAAAAATAGCACTTATAGCATTGTTACTATATAATTTGTAAGTATTTAGTCATTACCCAATTTTGAGGAATCTAAAAAGGCTGCGAAATTTTCCCGTGCTCTGCGTTGAAATTAAAAATGCTTAATCAACGTACTAATGTACGTTTCTTGCGCATTTTTAACTTCGCCTTGATCAAGACAAAATTTCTTGGTGAATAATCCAGGCTAACATCCCAACCATTCAGATATTTTAACTTCCCTTTGAATGAAAACTGTTTATTTTAAGTTTAAGGATAAAACAGTTATTCCAAACCAGGTCAATTTGTCTTATGTTTGCCTTTCATTCATTTATGCGCTCATCTGCGGTCATAATGTTTATAAGTATCTTTCTGATATCTGTCTTGATGATCACAGGTTGTAAATCAAAGAAGAATAGCTATACTGAAAAAGTTGCTCAGGAGCATAAAAACGATACCCCATCACCAAACGCTGCCAGTTTAATGGAAGCTTCTCAGCCGGTCAATACGGAAGATGTCGTATATGCAACAGTGAATGGGAAAAAGATTAAAGGCTATTATGCTGCTCCCGAATCATCGGATGATTCGCTGCCCGGTATGATTGTGATTCATGAATGGTGGGGGCTCAACGATAATATTCGCGCAATGACGCGCCGTATCGCCGGTGAAGGCTATAAAGCCTTAGCGGTGGATTTGTATAATGGTCAAACTGCGGATAAACCGGATGGCGCCATGAAATTAATGCAGAAGGCGATGGATAAGCAGCAAGCAGGCATTGAGAATTTAAAACAGGCGTTCCGGTATCTTAAAAATGACAAACATGCCGGAAAAACAGGAGTGATCGGATGGTGTTTCGGCGGCGGATGGTCTCTTCAAACCGCCCTGGCCTTGCCCGATAGTATCGATGCTACAGCGATTTATTATGGACATCTCGTTACCGATACGAATAAGTTGGAAACCCTGCAAATGCCTGTTATTGGATTTTTTGGCGGATTAGATAAAAGTATTTCCCAGGAAACAATCAATAAATTTAAGTCAACACTCGATTCCCTTGGCAAACAGGTGCAGATTAAAGTTTACCCGGATGCTAATCACGCTTTTGCCAATCCGTCCGGCACCCGTTATAATGCGAAAGCCGCCTCGGATGCGTGGAAAAGAACCATGACCTTTTTTGATAAATATTTAAAATCATGATTTTGAAAAGCATCTGGAAAGGGTTATATCAGCACATAATCTGGTCTATGGGTATGAAGGACGTGGTTATAATTTACACACCGAATTATGGATCAGGTGTGAAGTTTGGAATCACTTGTACTTCAGCGAATAATGTGTGACTTGATTTTAACAATAGATAAACTACTCCTCCCTCATTCTCGTTTAATGGCATGCTTATTGTAGTTTATCATACAGTTTTAATGTCAATGACTATTTCAATATGAATTCAGATCGAGAGACTAATCGATGATAATATGTGTGTGTTTTCCGTACCCGAAACCTATCGAAAGTGTGAGCTATGGATCTTAAAACAATGGGCTGATGCAAAATGATGTTAGTTTTAAAATTCGAATGATGATAAACATTCAGGGGTTTTTTGCATGAGTTCAGAGGAAATGATCTCGGATAGAAACGTAAATAGAAAGAAAAGCAGCGGTCCTTTGGATGTTGAAATCATTACTGATGAGAATGGTTTTAATACGATTGCCAATGAATGGAGAAGTCTGGTAGAGTCTGCTAATGTCTATATCTTTCAAACGTACGAATGGCAGCGTACCTGGTGGAAGATATTCGGCAGTAATAATGTCTTACATATTATTCTGCTGCGGGATCAAGAACGTTTGGTTGGCATTTTACCCATGTTTGTGGACTTTTACAGGGTTTGGGGTAAATCGATTTACCGTTCTCTGCGAATGATGGGATCACGCATCATACAACCACAAGGTGACAGTGTGCCTCTGGAATTGGCATTCAGTGATTATTTAACACGGATCGCTCATCCTCAATACGAGGCGGAGGTAGACATGGCTTTTCAACGTTATCTGGGGAAGCATGCTCATCAGTTCGATGAGATTTTGTTTGAGGAGATCCCGGAAGATAATGCCATTTTCACCTCTCTATTACCGTTGTTTGATCAAAAGGAATGGCAATATGAAATTGTAGACGCCTCCGTGTGCCCCAAAATCGAACTTCCCTCAACGATGAATGAACTACTGGGTAATTTGAGCAGTAATGCCCGTTATCAGATTCGCCGGGATATTCGAAGAGGGACCAATGGTAAAATATTTGAACGACGGAGAGCGCAGTCGGAGAAAGAGGTCGAAGATGCTTTTCAGATTCTGGTACATTTTCATCAGCAACGCTGGCACAATTTGGGACAGCCCGGTATTTTTACTGATGCACGGTTATTACGTTTTTACCGGGAGATAACGTTTTTGTTCCACAAGAGAGGCTGGCTGGCATTTGATAGTTTGTTTGCGGACGATCAGTGCGTGGCGATTGACCTGCTATTCAAATTTAAAAAAACATTGTATATGATGCAGCGCGGGTTCGATGACGCATCCCCATATAATCAATATGGACCGGGAAATGTGTTGTTGTACACCGTTATTAAAGAGGCAATTGATGAGGGATTATTAGTCTATGATTTTCTGCGTGGAGAAGAAAACTACAAACTGAGAACAGCAAATAAATTTCAACAAAATAAAGAGGTTGTTCTCAGGACTCGTAATCAATCAAAAGTACGTTTGGGATGGTGTCGCGGTATTCGAAACTATGCCCATTTAAAGAGAAAACTCAGTAATGAGAAATATGTGATTGGGGTTTATTTCAAGCTTCACAAACCGGGTGTGGCTTTAGGTTCCTATGTACGAGAAGTATATCACAGAGGGGTTAGAAAGTTTAAAAAGTCAGTCTAATTGGAGAAATATTATGTTTCAGGAGTATTCTATTGATAATGGAAAAGCGAACGGGTATCGGAAGAATACTTCGCGTATAGCTGAAAGATCGTCTCAATTCCAAATATCAATCATATCGGATGAGTCTGAATTTGATGCATTATCAGAAGAATGGAATAAAATGGTTTTGGAATCAGAGGCCAGCATTTGCCAATCCTTCGAATGGCAGCGTACATGGTGGAAATATTATGGAGAAAAAAGTGATGCGCACAGGCTCCATATTTTCATCCTTCGTAATCAGGAGCTGCTTGTTGGGATTGCTCCTTTTTTTATCGATGAATTTATATTTATGAGTAAGACCATTTACCGTTGCCTGCGTCTGATTGGAACCAAAGTGATGCAGGATGAAAATGGTAGGTTTATGGGGGAAAATAATTTTTCTGAATTTATGGATATGATTATACGTCCGGGTCTTGAACATATATTTTACCGGATGTTGATCAACCATATCACGAAGCTTCGCGATATGGATGCGGTTATTATGGAAGAAGTACCGGATTATTCCAAAATGATCACCGAATTAGTTCCCACAATAAAAGAATCTCAAAAAAAATGGGAAGTAAGGGTAAATGATACCTCTGTTTTTACCTATATCAAGTTACCAGATTCCTGGGAGTCATTTTTAAAAGGTTTGAGCCAAAATGCCCGTTATGAAGTTCGAAAGTATTTAAAAAGAGTTCGTGAAGGTAGTGCCCAAAGAGTATTTGAATTCAGAGAATTAACCAAAGAGGATGATATTCAAATAGCCTTTGAGTGGCTTGTCAAGACACATCAGCAACGATGGAATAAAAGAGGTCGACCTGGTTTGTTTGCTGAGAGGCGAAAATATGATTTATTCAAAGAATTAAATCAGGTTTTCACTCAAAAAGGAGCGTCTGTAATTCAGACCATTCGTATCCCTAATGAAAAACATTACGTGGCTGTGGATCTCTTGTTTAAATTTAGAAATACTATGTATGGCATTCATCGTGGATTTGATGCAGAATCTCCATACGCAAAATTTAATCCGGGAAGCATTCTGTTTTATAAGGCGATTAAAAACGCGATTGATGAAGACTATAAACAATTGAATTTATTGAGAGGGAAAGAGCATTATAAATTACGTTTTGTTAATGAGATTGTTCAAAATAAAAATATCAATATTGAGCTGAATACCCAAGCTCATCATTCTCTGATAAAAATCTATCAAGTATTGCAATGGTTCTTGTTGAAGAAAATCAGAGTTCGGGCAGAATGGAATATACTGACGATATTTTGCCATCAATATTCTTTGTTAGTCGGATTAAATAGGTACAGATCGGACCTTTCTGATCGAGTAAAAAGAAGGCTGAGGGTTTCCGGTTCGTCACCGTTTCACTGAGTTATTTTGTCAATTAGATTTAAATGTTCTTGATGTAAGTGGTTATGGAGTATAAAACAAAATATCGATTAGATGATGAAATAATCTCTTTAGATGGCAACAAAAAGTATTTTGTTAATGAACAGCTAACATGTGAGGTAATGAGGGATATCGAAACTTTCCGATCTGTTTCAGAGGAATGGAATAGGCTGGTAGTGAAATCCGGGGCTTCGGTTTTCCAAACACATGAATGGCAATATATCTGGTGGATGAATTTTGCAAAAAGCAATAATGCACATAGATTGCATATACTCCTTTTTTCGTTTAGGGACCAACTTGTTGGGATCACTCCTTTTTTTATTGATGATTTTAAATTGATGGGCCGAATAATCAATAGGTCGCTTCGATTAATCGGATCGAAAGTCATACAGGGAGAAAAAGGTAAATTTATGGGGAGGAGAACCTATTCGGGATTTCTGGATATTATCATTTATCCCGGTTTTGAACAACAAGTTTGCAAGGCTCTTGAAGAATATTTCAAAGAATATCTAATCGATTATGATGAAGTTATTTTGGAAGAGATTCCAGATAGCAGTGTATTGGTTTCTAACTTTTTACCCAGAATTAAAGATCAGCGAGAGGAATGGAATTTAACAGTTTATGATTCATCGGTAATTATGACTATAAGATTGCCTTCTGACTGGAATAGTTTTTTGAGTGATTTGAGTCGTAATGCCCGAAAAAAAGTTCGACGATACCACAAAAATGTTTCTGATGATAGTGATAAAAAGGTTTTGGATAGTTGTATAATCCGTGAACAGCCAGAATTCAGTAAGGCATTTGAATGGATGGTCGAATATCATCAAAAACGCTGGAATAAACGGGGAAAACCTGGAATTTTTAATGATGAGCGAGTATATGATTTCTATAAATCAATAAGTCAGTTATTTCAGAAAAAAGGGATTGCTCAGCTACAGGCTGTTTCAATTCCAGGCCCAAAAGGTCAATACATTGTTATAGATTTGTTTCTCAAATTCGGTCGGACCATTTATTCTCTGCAAACAAGTTTTGACGATTCCTCTCCCTATTCTAAATATAGTCCGGGACATATATCGCTTTTTTCTATCATTAAAAATGCAATCGATAATGGTATGAAGTATCTGAATTTAGAACGGGGACAGGAAAGCTATAAATCCAGAGTTGCCAATAACACCATTCAAAATAGAAATATAAACATTCGACATTCTTCACATTCAAATACGAGACGTTTGATTTTGTATAGAATGCTCTACTGGGTGTTTTGGAAAAAATATAAATTGAATTATGAATGGAAAATTCTCATGATTTTTTGTCACGAATACCATTTATTACCTGGTTTAAATAAATACATATATGATCTGTTTTACCGGATTTCAAATAAATTAAGCAATCAAAATTAGGAATTAAACGTGATCTGTTATGCGTCAAAATGCAGAGATTGGGCAAAAGAACGGTTTTGCAAAGTCTTCTTATAAATAACGAAGTCATTCAATACTGATTGATGTATGATTAAACAATAGCATTTTATTAGATGAAAGATATTATTATGGATACCATTAATATGAAGCACCAATCTGGCCGTCATAAAAATAGTTCGACTGTTCATTTAACAGATGCCCAACTGTCTATCGAGGTGATTAAAGATCTCAATACTTTCGATTCTATTTCCCGGCAATGGAATGATCTGGTTGAGGAGACCGATTCCCATATCTTTCAAACATTTGAATGGCAGCGTATATGGTGGAAATATTTTGGGGAAAATAGTGAATCGCATTTTTTACACATCATTCTGTTTCGGCAAAATGATCATCTTATCGGGATCGCTCCGTTTTTTGTCGATCTGTACAAATATTTTGGTAAACCATTGTACCGATGTCTCCGTCTAATCGGCTCCAAAATCATGCAGGATGCAGATAAAATGTCTACGGGATGGCTCACTCATAGCGATTATCTGGATTTGATCATCAAACCAGGTTATGAAGATGTAGTGTATCAGGGCTTACGTGATTATTTCTTACAGTATGAAGTATTGGATGATATCATTATGGAAGAAATTGATGGAAGGAGTTCGCTCCTGAGTAATTTTGTGGTCCTATTGAATGAAATAAATGATTTTTGGAAAGTTGAGATTGAAAATTCGTCAGTATGTCCGATTGTAGAATTGAACGGTGACTGGGATCAGTTTTTGAAGGGATTAAGTAGCAATATGCGGTATCAGGTACGTCGATTTATAAAAAGAGCAAGTGATGGCAACAAAAAGAAAATTTTTGATATTTATCAATTTGATAAGGAAGAAGAAATTGGTCCGGCGTATGAAAAACTGGTTCACTTTCATCAAAACCGATGGAATGACCGAGGTCGACCTGGAGCTTTTAATGAGCAGCGAATGTATCAGTTTTATAAGGAAATCACTTCCACTTTTCACAAAAAAGGTTGGCTGCAATTTCAGAAAGTCACGGTACCCGAGCAAAAGAATCAGTGTGTAGCCATTGACCTGATGTTTAGGTATAACAAAACTGTTTATCTGATTCATCGTGGATTTGATGATTCATCATCATATGCGGAATACGGACCGGGAAACTCGTTACTCTATACCGTTATTAAAGAAGCTGCAGACGACGGATTCAAATGCTATGATTTTCTTCGGGGAGATGAAAGCTACAAATTCAGAGTGGCAACCAATGCCATTCAGAACAAAAATATTATTATTCGGAAAGTTCAAAAATCAACCGTCAGTCTATTGCTTTTTTATCACTTCATATACAGGATGATTTTTTTAAAACGGAGAATACGTTTTGAATGGAGTATTATCGCAAACTATTTCAAAAGTAAACGGCCTGTGAATGCCTTGCGGAGTTATACGAATGACTTATCCAGTCGAATTGCGTTGAAATTTAAATAACGTGAATTCGAATATAATTATAGACTTATTTTAAAAGGCTTATAGCCATCTCAGGTCGACGTCTTTCCGGGCCCCGACCCGGAATCTCGATTTAAGGGCAAAGTGCGTTATTGGTTTATATTTGGATGTCATGTTGTTAGCTTAACGTGAATTCGATATAATTATAGACTCATATTGTTTCATATCCACAGTTGGAAGATTTCTCAACCAAAAATCGGATTCGAGATGACATCTTTGAGTGATGTTTTTTAAACCTCGACATCATCTTCGCCCATTCGCGTCATTTCGACCGGAGGGAGAAATCTTCAAAGTAACCTATTCCTTTCGAGACGCTGTTTTGAGATGATTATATTTCGAACTCACGTTAAATAGTGATTATTGGGCACTATTAAAAAGCACCTGATTCCTAATTTCCTCAAGTGGAAAAGCGGGACCGGGATCAATTTTTCGTCCCGGTGCTATCTCATCATGTCCCATTATGTACCGGATGGAATAGTTGTCGGCAAGTAGCAAACAGAGTTTATAAACGGAATTTAGTTGATCCAAGGTAAAACGATGCCAATAGCTTGGCTTTTGCTCGTTTTTATGTGTTGCTTCAACGACTTCTTCTATCGGGTATTTTTTCCCGAACCATGATATAAAATCCGAATCTTGTTTTTTTAATCGACCTGCGTTAACAATCTCAATGCCAATCGAATATGTATTTAAACCCGTTCGGTTTCTAAAACGGCTTCTACCCGCATGCCATGCTATTCTGTTAAATGGAACAAGCTGTGTAATTTTTCCTTTTCTATCCACAACAATATGTGCAGATACAGATTCTGAAGGACTGGTCAAAGTTTTAATAGCAGATTGTGCAGATGGTCCGGCTGTGTAATGTAAAACGATCGTATCCGGCAAACCCGTTTGGAAAAAACCACCCACATTCGGCGATTTAACCAGGGAAAAAGAATTGAGGTCGTTCAGGATATGATTTTTGATGTTCATTTTAACAGCCTGCTACAAATAAAATTTCAAAAAATATAACGGTTCCGGCACGATGAAATTATGAAAACTCATTGATTTACTTTCTCCTTTTCCATTACCACTCACTTTATCACATCAAAATGCTATGCCACTTATAAATCGTAACCCTTATCTTATAAAAAAAGCAATAGATCAAGGGGCAAAACGGTATGAATCGAAAAATTATTCGAATTCTAACAGCAAACAGTTTATTACTATTTGTGTTTATTTTTACAAAATGTAGTCCGATCCCGGTTTATCGATTACAACCTGTAGATAATCATCATTTTAAGAGATGGATACGAGGACATCAGGTATTGAGAATTGATGGCCATAAATATGGTGCCGCACTGGCTTTTGATAAACAGGTCAACAACCTGTTGGTGTTTGATCTTCAAGTCATTAATAAATCGGATTCCATGATTTCTGTGATCCCCGACTCTATTTATTCTGTTACTTATACACATTTTTATAAAGACTCACTCGGACATGAATTGTCGATGTTTCGTCATGAACTTGTATATGCGCATAATCCGGAGAAAGAATTGATTCGCGTTGATAAACAAAAACATAAAGAAGATGCCGATATGGCAACCGATCAATTTCTCAATGCCACCTCTTCCTTGCTCGATGTTGCTTATGATGTTTCAAGTGCCATTAATCCACCGCCGCCCCGACAAAGAAGAGAACATGAGCGAAGTGAAATAGAGAATAACACGTATATGACTAAGCGGGAAGCACAACATGCCAATATTGTGCGTTCGCTCAGTGCTCGGCACTTTCAATGGAGTACGGAAGCATTGCGCCGGACCGATCTCACTCCAAATGAAACCATACGTGGTTTAATATTCATCACAGCAGATCCATTCGCCAAATTTCTAAAATTTCACCTGAATATTGCCGGTGAAGACCACGTCATTTATTTCCTCCAAAAGAAATACAAATAACTAACGCAGATTCGACAAAAAGAAATTTCAAATAAACACATGACGACTGATAATAGATTTTAGACAGTAGCTTTCAGGATACTTTGAACAGTAATAAAAAATTATCTAAAGTACATAAAAACAATAACATGATTTGTTAATATGTTAACTGTAACGAAAAGTCCATCGTTTACGGACAACCGATTAATGTCCGAAATCTTAAATGAAAAACTTATCTCAAAGTCGCGTTAATTAGATATTGCCGTTTTTTTAGATCGTAACAATTTTTGTGAGATCAGACCTCTTCCAACATCGGATAATCAATATATCCCTTTTCTCCGGGGGAATAAAAGGTAGCAGGATCCGGTTCATTCAGTACGGCGTCCGATTTAAAACGTTCTACAAGATCTGGATTGGCTAAGTAGGGCCTGCCAAAGGCAGTCAAATCAACAGTTCCGTCTTGTAAAAGTTTTTCAGCTTTGGAAGCTGTTAATCCACCGCATTGAATAATCGTATTATCGAAATTTGAACGGATATTTTGGATTGTTTTATCTACCGGTCTTGATATATGGATATAAGCGATCCCAATCTCGTTTAGTTTTTCAGAGAGATAAGCATACGTTTTCTCCACCTCATCATCAGAATATGCAGGCATATCATTATTTGTGCCATAAGGCGAAAAACGAATCCCAACTTTATCTTTCCCAATAGCTTTTGATACTTTTTCTGCTATTTCAAGAACAAAGCGACTGCGATTTTTCAGATTACCACCGTATTGATCGTTGCGATGATTTGTATTAGGATTCAAAAATTGTTCAATGATATATCCATTTGCACCATGTAGTTCAATTCCATCGAAGTTTGCCTCCATTGCATTTTCTGCACCCTTCACAAAATCCTCAATAACATCCGTTACCTCTCCTGTCGTTAATTCTTTGGGAGTAGACATTTCAATCATTCCTTTTGAAGTAAAAATCTTGCCGTTCACAGGAATTGCGGAGGGAGCAACTAAATGTGCACCATCAGGCAAATTTAGCAGATGACCTACCCTTCCGGTATGCATGATTTGCAGGAAAATATGACCATTTCTTTCATGGACAGCGTTTGTAACAGTCTTCCAGCCTGTAACCTGTTCTTCATTGTAAATACCCGGAATCCTGGGATATCCTGATCCATGAGGAGACGGAGGCGTTCCTTCTGCTATAATCAACCCGGCAGAAGCACGTTGACGATAATATTCCGCCATCATTTCATTTGGAATATTTTTCAAGGCGCGGCTTCGGGTCATTGGCGCCATAACCACACGGTTTTTTAAGGTTAGGGATCCCAATTGATATTCAGATAGTAATAAATCTAATGCCATATCAGTAAGTAATCTATTTCTTTAATTTTATAGTTTAAACGGTTGAAAAAAATGAATATTGATTAGGTTAGATGCCGTGACGTAGTATTAACATACGTTCATTTGACCATTTAAAATGATTTCATACGATCTATAAGGGAACACATATATCACAGGAACTTTAAAAAAGCTAAAAATCAAATTTTAATACCTTAAATAATTTAGGTACTTCGCGCAATTTCGTTTTGCTTACCCATTCTCATTCTCCCGAAAGGATTCGGGACAAGTTCTCCCTGTCACGGATAAATCCGCGACAGGGAGAGAGGCTCTTCAACAAAACTCAAAAACAATAGAAAATTAGGGTGCTATGTCGTTTGCATTGTTATTTTTTCACAGGCTCCATGGTCAGTCGTCTTTACCAAAAATCCATATATTTAAATATTTCAATATATGAGATCAAAAAATTATGCCGTCGTCATGTTATTAAGTAAAAAAGTAAAATCCTGCACGACAGCACGATTCACCCAAATACTGACATGTCTGCCATGTTTTTCGGTTAATAACAAACCGGCATCAACGAGTATTTTTATATGATGCGACATCGTTGGCTGAGATAAATCGGCTATTTCACCTGCTTCAGTACAAGTGATTTTGCCTTTTTTCGAAAGCTCCCGTACAATTTGTACCCGCGTTTTATCTGATAATGCTTTCGCTATCTTAACAACCTGGTCTTCTGTATCATTCATTGACATATTGAAATGTATGAATGTATTTAATGATTTCCAAACTTGCTTATAGGAGGCTTATTTAAATTATTAACAATTTATAAACCGATTTCTGCCTTTTTGGGTAATGAAAAGTCTTATTGAAATTCTCAAAAAAGCCATTGTTTTCTTAATATGATTGATATAAATTTAACTATTTGGTTAAAATAAATAGTTAAATATTTAAGAGAGGTATTACTTGAAGTGACTAACACCAGCTGAACGATAAAATCACTCTTTTCCAAATTACTTGACAAAACTTCATTAAATGAAAATCTGGTGATTTTATCAGTCCTAAAATGGAATGATTTTGTCAATCAGTATTCCACTCCTCATGCAATCCATCCCAGGCATCAGGATCAACATTCGGAGAGATCTGGATTACTCGAAGCGTAAATGGCGCAGAAAAAAAGTTATATGATCAGCAATTCAAGACGGATAATCATCTCGGTTACCGTGATTATTGCTGCTATGATGCAATTGATCGACACTTCTATTGTAAATGTCGCGCTGCCGCACATCATGGGAAATCTGGGCGCCGATCTTGATGAAGCAAGCTGGATAGTAACATCCTATGTGTTTGCCAATGTGGTGATACTACCGATGGCCGGATGGCTGGCGGCCTTTTTTGGAAGAAAGAAATATTTTGTCGGTTCCATAATTATTTTTGTGATAGCGTCCGTTATGTGTGGACAGTCTACAAGTATATGGGAACTTATCTCTTTTCGGTTTATACAGGGATTGGCCGGCGGTGGATTGATGCCAATTGCACGCGTTATTCTGATTGAAAGTTATCCCCCTGAGGATTTAGGACTGGCCAATGCGATTTTTGCCATGGGGATTATCACCGGTCCGACGATTGGTCCGACACTGGGTGGCTGGCTTACCGATTCGTTTACATGGCGTTGGATTTTTTACGTTAATATACCTATTGGAATCATCGCCGTTTTGATGTCCCTTATTAATGTGCCGATTCCTCAAAACATCAAAAAAGCCGGAAAAGTCGATTGGCTGGGAATTCTGTTTTTGTTCATAGGATTCGGCTCTCTTCAGATCGTTCTGGAAAGAGGTGAACGAGATAACTGGTTTTCCTCATCCTTCATAGTAATTCTGACAATTATTGCCATAATTGGAATCCTGTTATTCTTATGGTACGAATTATATCATCACTCTCCCGTTGTTGATCTTCGCATCTTCAGACACCGGAATTTTGCCGTAGCAACATTCTTTGGCTTCATGATGGGAGTCGGACTCTTTGGCTCTGTTTTTATATTTCCCATATTTACTCAAAATTTATTGGGATATTCCGCACTGCAAACCGGGTTAATCATGGTTCCGGGAGCTTTAACAGCGGCTATACTGAATCCGGTCATTGGAATATTGCTACGCAAAAAGGTACCTCCTCAATTATTAGCATTCATCGGAATAATTCTGTTTTTCATTTTCAGTGTGATGTTATCCCACGAAACCTTGCAATTCGGTCCCTACGATTTCTTCTGGCCCTTAATCCTGCGTGGACTTGGATTAGGATTTTTGTCTGTACCCATAAATACTATTGCTTTAACGGGGATGTTCGGGCAGGAATTATCGGAGAGTTCCGGGGTTTTAAGCATGGTCCGGCAATTGGGTGGATCTTTCGGAGTAGCTTTAATCACAACTTTAATTGATCGAAGAGTCGCGTTACATCGCACAACCCTTGTATCTCACTTGAATCCATATAATCTGGATTTTCAGCAATGGTATACCAATACCGTACATCATTTTGTTGGAACCGGTTCAGCGTTAATTACGGCTCAAAAGCAAGGATTCAAAGCTTTAAGTTACTCTTTGATCCAACAGGCCAATGTTCTTGCTTATAATGATACCTATTACATTATTGGGATCTTTTTCCTGCTCATCAGTCCCTTGCTGTTGTTAACTTTTACTCGCGGAACGAAGAAAATTATTGAGGTGAAAAAGGAGATACCCAAAATTGAAATGGCAGAAATCAAGAAATAGCCCGAATTATTCACGTAACCCATAAGAAGTAATATATATCATATTGTTAATTAAGG
>Ga0102956_1000308_pt1 | contig 17381 bp, 19 predicted proteins | sample SalPonF2_A_D2_MG_FD_84515 | JGI IMG/M metagenome (GOLD analysis project Ga0102956, IMG submission 84515) | Salt pond soil microbial communities from South San Francisco under conditions of wetland restoration - Salt Pond MetaG SF2_A_D2_MG ...
GCTCGATCGGGAGCGGTTGCGGGTTGCCGCTCGGGACGGCCACCCGGCCGCTGCGGGTGACGAACTGCAACGTCATGACCTCGCCCGGCGTGTCCAGGAACTGCTCCCCCACCGCCGCCTGGCTGAGCAGCGTCTGCACGCGGCCGAGCTCGCGCTGGAGGAGCTGCCCGAGCTCGCGGTCCTGGATCTGCGCGAACACCGCGCCCGCCAGGCCGGCGAAGGCCAGCAGCGCGAGCAGCAGCGCCGAAGCCAGCAGCAGGCTCAGGCGGAAGCGCAGCACGGCGCCCTAAACCGCCGCCCTCAAAAGGTGCGGCTCCAGGCGGCGGGCCAGCGCTCGATCACGACCTTGGTCTGGGTGTTGAACTCGAAGCCGTGACGCGCCTGCGCGTGCAGGTCCCCGAAGAAGCTCTCCCCCCAGCCGCTGAACGGGAAGAACGCCATCGGCGCGGCCACCCCCAGGTTGATGCCGACGTTGCCCGCCCGCACCCGGTGCCGGAACTCCCGCGCGGCGGCGCCGGAGCTCGTGAACAGGCACGCCTGGTTGCCGAACGCCCGGTCGTTGGCCAGGTCGATCGCGTCCTCGAGCGTGTCCACGTGCATGAGGCTCAACACCGGCCCGAACACCTCGGTGCGCGCCAGCTCCCCGCCCGGCGGCACCTCGTCGAGCACCGTCGGATGCACCCAGTAGCCGTCGGCGAAGCCGTCCACGCCGCGCCCCCGGCCGTCGACCAGCACCCGCGCGCCCTCCGCCGCGCCGCGCTCGATCAGCCCCTCGACGCGCTCCCTGGCGGCGCGCGAGATCACCGGCCCCATCTGCACGCCGTCGTCCAGGCCGTACCCGACGCGGCGCGTCGCGGCGTCCTCGCGGATGCGCTCGGTCAGCTCGCCGCGCGCCTCCCCCACGGTGATCGCCACCGACGTCGCCAGACAGCGCTGCCCCGCGCACCCGAACGCCGAGTCGGCCAGGATGCGCGTGCTCATCTCCATGTCCGCGTCCGGCAGCACCACCGCCGGGTTCTTGGCGCCGCCCTGGCACTGCGCGCGCTTGCCGGCAGCCGTGGCGGTCGCGTACACGTACTTCGCCACCGGCGTCGAGCCCACGAACGACACCGCCCGCACCTCCGGGTGCCCGAGCAGCGCGTCCACCGTCTCCTTGCCGCCGTTCACCAGACCGACCGTGCCCGGCGGGAAACCGGCCTCGTGCAGCAGCTCGAAGAGCTTCTGGCTGGTCATCGGCACCCGCTCGCTGGGCTTGAGCACGAAGCAGTTGCCGCTCGCCACGGCGTAGGGCAGGAACCACAAGGGGATCATCGCCGGGAAGTTGAACGGGGTCACCGCCGTCACCACCCCCAGCGGCTGCCGGAACACGTGCTCGTCGATGCCGCGGGCGATGTCCTCGTTGTTGAGCCCCTGCAGCAGGCTCGGCGCGCCGCACGCCACCTCCACGTTCTCGATGCCGCGCTGCAGCTCGCCCACCGACTCGGCGAAGGTCTTGCCGCACTCCTCGGTGATGATGCGGCCGATCTCCTCGGAATGAGCCTCCAACAGCGCCTTGAAGCGGTACAGCGGCTGCACCCGCTCCACCACCGGGGTGTCGCGCCAGGCGGGGAACGCCTCCGCGCCGGCACGCACGACCCGGTCGACCTCCTCGGCAGGCGACAGCGCCACCCGCGCCAGGAGCCCGTCCGTCGCGGGGTTGCGGACCTCCCCGCGCGCTTCGCCCGCAGCATGCCAGGAACCGGCGACGAAGTTGAGGAGTTCCGGGGGGTTCGGTGGGCGTCTCGTCTGCGTCATCGCGACCTCCGCTCGCCTCGGGCGGCGTACCCGCCCAGCCTACCTCGCCCCCGCCGCCAGACGCAGGGTTGCTCGGTGCCGCGCCGGACGACGCGCGGGTGGGGCATCCGACCCTGGCGCCCCGGCGCCGGCTCGCGCGATGCTGCGACGACCGCGGGCCGCACCCCGCGCACCCTTCACCGTCCCAGGAGCCGACCTCGATGGACCCCAGCGAACCCCGCACGCACACGACCCGGCACCGCCGCGCCGGCCGCGGAGGATCGCGGCGCTGGCCGGGCTTCCTGGCCCTCGGCGCGCTCCTTGCGCTCGCCGCCAGTGGTGCCTGGGCAGCCGCAGACCCCTCCACGCAGCCGGCCGCCGTTTCCCCGGCGACGCCACCGCTCGTAGCCCAGGACCCGCCGGAACCGGACTTCCAGCGCGCCGCAACTCTCTACAATGCGAGTTGCCTTGCCTGCCACGGCCCGTACGGCTCGGGAGCCGCCATGCCCGGCCTGGGCATCCCGCCCCTCGACGCGCAGGGGACCGCCTGGCAGAAGAGCGCCATCGACCTGCAGTTCATCGTCAAGACCGGCAAGGGCAGCATGCCCGGCGTCGGCGGCTCCTGGACCCAGCAGGACGTGCGCGACGTGCTGGCGCTCATGCGGACCTGGTGGACGCCGGAGCAGCAGCAGCAGTACGACGCCCACTCCGGTCCGCCCAAACCCTGACTCCGGCCGGCCAGGAAGCACCAGGGACCGACGCCGCGAGCCACTCGGCCGCCGCCCTTACCATGAGGGCGTTGCCCCACACGCCGGCGCGCACGCCGGGGCCGGAGAGGACGCCACCATGAACGCCGTTCGCAAGCTCGCCCGCGGACCCGGGCAGGTCGCCGTCGTCGACGTCGAAGAACCCACGGCCGGACCCGGCCAGGTGGTCGTGGAGGTGGCCGCCGCCGGCATCTGCGGCACCGACCTCCACATCGTCGACGACGAGTTCGCCACCGAGCCGCCCGTGACGATGGGGCACGAGCTCGCCGGCACCGTGGCCGAGGTCGGCGCCGGCGTGACGGGCTGGTCTGTGGGCGACCGCGTGACGTCCGAGACCTACTTCTCCACCTGCGGCCGCTGCATCCACTGCCGCCGCGGGAGGCCCAATCTCTGCAGCGCGCGGCGTTCGATCGGCTCCAGGGAGAACGGCGCCTTCGCCCCCTACCTGCTGGTGCCGGCGACCAACCTGCACCGCGTGCCCGACACCCTCCCGCTGGAGCACGCCGCCCTCACCGAACCGCTGGCTTGCACCGTGCACGGCGTCACCGATACCGCGGGGGTCCGGGCGGGCGACCGCGTCGCCATCACCGGTCCGGGCCCGATCGGCCTGCTGGCGCTGCAGCTGGCGGTGGCCGCCGGCGCCCGGGCCGTCATGCTGGGCACCGGCGCCGATCGCGGCCGGCTGGCGCTCGCGCGCGAGCTGGGTGCCGCAGCGGCCATCGACGTCGAGCAGGAGAGCGACGTGCCGCAGGCGGTGAACGACGCCCTGCAGGCCGATGGAGCGGACGTCGCGATCGAGTGCTCCGGCGCCGAGCCTGCCGCCGCCACGCTGCTGCAAGTGGTAACCCGCGGCGGACGCTTCGCCCAGATGGGGCTCTACGGCCGCCGCATCGCCCTCGATCAGGACGTGGTGTGCTACAAGGAGCTGACGGTGACCGGCACCAACGCCTCGGTGCCGACCGCCTGGCCACGGGCGCTGCGCCTGCTGGCCGACGGCGCCGTCCGGGCCGACCGCCTGATCACCCACCGCTTCGACCTGAGCGCCTGGGACGAGGCGCTCGCGTTGGTGCGCTCGAAACGGGGCGCGAAGGTGCTGCTCCGACCCGGGGGCACCGTGGGGTCGTCGCGATGAGCGTAGGAGCCGACGCGCCGGCCCCCGAGCGAGCGGCCGACGGGCCCGGCATTCTCGACCTCATCACCCTGGGCCGCTCCTCGATCGACCTCTACAGCAACGACATCGGCGCCCCGTTCGAAGCGATCGCCAGCTTCGCCGCCTACGTGGGGGGCAGCCCCACCAACATCGCCGTGGGCGCGCGGCGCCTCGGCCTGAACGTGGCGCTGCTGACCGCGGTCGGCCGCGACAAGGTCGGCGACTTCGTGCGGCACTTCCTGGAGCGCGAGGGCGTGGAGACGCGCTACATCCCCGTCAAGGACGGTAAACGCACCAGCGCCGTGCTGCTCGGCATCGAACGCGACCGCTTCCCGCTGGTGTACTACCGCGACAACTGCGCCGACATGGCCCTGACGATCGACGACGTGCAGCGAGCGCCGCTGGCCGAGGCCGGCGCGCTGGAGATCTCCGCCACGGCGCTGGCCGCGGAACCGAGCCGCAGCGCAGCGTTCTTCGCGGCCGAGCAGGTGCGGCGCGCCGGGCGCACGGTCTACCTCGACCTCGACTTCCGGGCCGACCAGTGGCACGACCCGCGGGCCTTCGGCCTGGCCGTGCGCGCGCTGCTGCCGCTCGTCACGGTGGCGTTCGGCACCGAGGAGGAGATCAACGCCGCCATGCTCGTCGATCCGGGAGACATCGAGATCCTCGAGCAGCAGATCTCGGCGCCGCTGATCCGCGGCGACGTCGAGGCCAACATCGCGGCCATGCTGGCGCGGCGGCCCGGCCCGGAGGCGCTGCTGGTGAAGCGCGGCGCCGAGGGATGCACCGTTCATCTCGACGACGGTAGCGTCACCGCCGTGCCCGGCTTCCCGGTCGAGGTGATGAACGTGCTCGGCGCCGGCGACGCCTTCGCGGCCGGCGTCATCTACGGCCGCACCCGCGGCTGGGACTGGCTACGGAGCGCGCGCATGGGCAACGCCTGCGGCGCCATCGTCGTCACCCGCCACGGCTGCGCAAACTTCATGGCCTACGAGGAAGAGGCGTTCACCTTCGTGGCGGAGCACGGCGGGTTCTAGCCCTTGACCGCCCCCATCGTCAGCCCCGACACGATGTAGCGCTGGATGGCGAGCGTCAGGATCACCACCGGCAGCGTGATCAGCACCGCGGCCGCCCCCAGCCCGCCGAAGTTGATCTGGCCGTAGCTGATGAAGTTGAACACCGCCACCGGTACCGGCTTGGTGTTCGGCCCCGACAGCACCAGGCTGAACAGGAACTGGTTCCAACTGAAGATGAACGACAGGATGCTGGCCGCGACGATGCCCGGCGTGGAGAGCGGCAGCACGATGCGCGTGAAGGTCCCGAAGCGGCTGGCTCCGTCGACGTAGGCCGCCTCCTCGAGGTCGCGCGGCACCTCCTCGAAGAAGCTGATCATGATCCAGATGATCAGCGGCATCCCGACGATCAGGTGCGTGGCCGTCAGAGCGACGTAGGTATCGATCAGGTGCAGGACACGGAAGGCCATGTACCAGGGCACCAGGTAGGTGATGTAGGGCGTCAGCCGCGCCATCAGGATGGCGAACGCCAGGCCGTTCTGCTTGTAGCGCGCGATCGAGTACGCCGCCGGCAGTCCGAGGACCAGACCGACGCTGGTCGCAAGCGTCGCGATCACCAGGGAGTGCCAGGTATAGGCCAGGAAGTTGTTCTGCCGGATGACGTTGACGTAGTTCTGCAGCGTGGGCTTGAAGAACCACACCGGCACCGGGCTGGTGTTGTCGACCTGGCTGCGCAGGCTGGTCAGGATCATCCAGTAGAACGGGAACAGCATGATCGCGAGCACCACGGCCATGAGCAGGTAGATGAGGATCTGACGCAGGCGGCGCCGGCGGCGATCGCCGGCCGGCGTGGCCTGCGCGCGCCTGGGGGTGCCCGTGCTCAGGGCGCTCATGCCGGTCTCCGACGGGTCATGTTGAGAAGGATCGAGACGCCGAGCACCGCCACCAGCAGGAAGATCAGCAGCGACGCGGCGTAGCCCGCCCGGAAGAACTCGAAGCCGGTCTTGAAAGCGAACACGTTCAGCGTCTCCGAGGCGATCCCCGGGCCGCCCTGGGTGATGACGTAGATGATGTCGAAGGTCTTGAGCGCGTCGATGCTGCGCAGGATGAGCGCGATGACGGCGGCGGAGCGGATCGACGGCAGGGTGATGAAGCGGAACGCCTGGACCGGGCCCGCGCCGTCGATGATGGCTGCCTCGTAGAGCTCCGTGGGCACGCCCTGCAGCGCCGCCAGCAGGATGAGCGCCACCATGGGCGTCCACTCCCAGATGTCGACGAGCGTGAGCGACGGGATAGCGAGCTGAGCGCTGGCGACCCACAGCGAGCGCGGCAGGCCGAGGCTCTCGAGAAAATAGTTCATGACGCCGAGGCTGGGGTTGAACATCAGCGCCCAGATCAGCGCGATGGCGACGGGCGTGGCCACCATCGGCAGCAGGATGACGGTGCGGACCAGGCCCTTGCCGCGGAAGTCGCGGTTGAAGAGCACGGCGATGCCCAGGCCCAGCACCAGTTCCAGGGGCACGGCCACGAGCGTGAAATAGAAGGTGTTCTTCAGCCCGCTCCAGAAGCGGTGGTCGTTCAGGGCGCGCACGAAGTTGCCCAGCCCGATGTACTTGGGGGTGCCGCCGATGTACCAGTCGTGAACGGAGATATAGGCGTTCGCCAGAACCGGACCGACGAAAAGGATCACGATGGCGATCACCGCCGGCAGCGGGAACAACCACTGCGCGTTGCGATCGAAGAAGCGGGAGGCGCGTTCGGTCATGGACAGGTCCCTCGCTCGTGCGCAGGGCTCGCGCAGCTGCCGCCGGATCCCGTCCGGGATCCGGCGGCAGCCGTCCGCGCGGGCGCTACGCTACTGGTTCGACAGGATCTGGTCGATCGACTTTGCCGCCTGATCCAGGGCGGGGCCGACCGGCTTGCCCTCGAGCGCTGCCACGATCGCCTGACCGTAGGCGTCGCGCACCTCGGGCACCGGCTTCACCGGCGGGTTCCAGTTGGGATCGCCGACCGCGAAGCTCTTCTGCGAGGCGTCGATCCAGTCCGCCGGAGCGGTCTTCATGAACTCCTCGTTCTGCCACGCCGAGGTGCGGGCCGCCGGAACGCCGGCCAGGATGGCCTTCTCCTGGTTGGCCTTGGAGAGCGCCCACTGCACGAAGTACCAGGCCGCGCCCGGGTTCTTCGAGGCGTGGTTGACGCTGAGGCCCCACACCAGCACCACCGGGTGCAGGCCGGCAGGGCCGGCAGGCAACGGCGCGTAGCCGGTGTTGTTGCGCACCACGTCGGTGGCCTGCTGGGGGTCCTCCATGATCGAGCGGAAGACGTTGGCGTCGAAGATCATGGCCGCCTGGCCTTGCGCGTAGAGGCTGGTCACTTCCGGCCAGGACATGTTGGTCTCTCCGGGAGGGCCGTAGTCGCGCAGCAGATCGGCGTAGAACGCCAGCGCCTGCTTGCTCTGGTAGCTGTTCAGCGCCGAGGTGCCGTCCTCGTTCAGCCAGCTGCCGCCGAACGACAGCAGGAAGTTCACGATCTGCGAGGTGGCGTTGGCCGCCTTGCCGCGCATCGCGAACCCGGCCACCCGGCCCTGCTTGAGGAGCGCGGCGTCGGCCAGCAGCTCGGCCATGTCTTGCGGGGGCCGCTGGATGCCGGCCTGCTGGAACAGGTCCTTGCGGTAGAACAGCAGACTGGTCTCGTTCTGAAGCGGCAGCCCGAACACCTTGCCGTCGGACTTGAAGGTGTTCAGCGCCCCGCCGAAGAAGTCGTTCAGGTCGATGTCGGGATCGGTCATGGTGGGGTCGGCCAGGAAGTCATCGACGTAGCGGACCCAACCGGCCTCGAGGTACTGCGCGCCCACCTGCCCCGGCATGATCATGTAGCCGTCGAGCGTGTCCGCCCCGCTGCTCGCCTCGAGCAGGCGGCGCTGGCGGAACTGGTCCTCGGGGAAGGTCTCGAACGTGACCTGGATGCCCGTCTGCTGCTCGAACTCCGGCAGCAGCGGCTGGATGAACGTGGTGAAGGGGTGCTGGTTCATCAGGAAGCGGATCTTCGTCCCGGAGAACTGCTTCCAATCGAATTGCTGCGCGCTTGCGACGCCCACGGTGCCAAGGACCAGGGCCGCGATCGCCAGGAAGGCTACGACTCTACGGTTCACGCCCAACCTCCTAAGGTGCGCGGGCGCCGGACGGGTGGCGAGCGTCCACCGGTGGCCACCGCCGATGCGGGCAGCGGCTGGCCCGGCGCCGCGCTGAGAGAAGCTTCTCCGCGAGCCTATTGAGCGGCCGGAAACCGCGTCAAGGGACAAGTCGGAAAGCGCGCCGCCAGGGCACACGGGGGGGCCTGCGGCGCAGGAGTACGATGGGCTCGATCTCGAGACGGCCGGAGCAGGAACGCCGGTGGAGCTTCCGGTGGAGGAACGGGGAGGGAGCGATGAACGACCCGCGGAAGGAGCGATCGCGATGATCCCTCAAGGCGTCATGCCGCACCCATGGTGGCAGTTCTGGCAGATCGGGGACTTCCTGCTCATGCTGGCCGTGGTGGTGCTCTTCGTGCGCTACATGCGGCGCTCGGATGCCCGCGCGAGATCCGAGGAGGCGCCGCCGCCCGAGGGGGAGCAGCGGACGGAGGACGACGCCGAGACCGGCCCGGCGCGGGAGCCGGACGGCGCCCCGGGCAAAGAGCCGCGCCCCTGAGACGGGCGCTTGACGTACGAAGCCCACGACTCGAAGGCACCCCACGAGCCCGTCATCCCGCATCCCGTGACCCCGCAGGGTCGTGCGCCACCGAGTCTTGCGCGACAGGATCTCGCGCCACAGAGTGTGGCGGCGCAGGCTGGGCAGCGTCCAGCGGCGGAGGCGCGGCGGAAGCGATGCCAACCTCGCCGATCGATCTTCCGGGGCCCTTGGCGCCCGAGGCGCCTAGGGCGTCTCGCCCTGGCGGATCGGCGCCCCGACCAGGTTGCCCCACTCCGTCCAGGAGCCGTCGTAGTTGCGGACGTTGGGATAGCCCAGCAGGTACTTCAGCACGAACCAGGTGTGGCTGCTGCGCTCGGCGATGCGGCAGTAGGCGACCACGTCCTTGTCGCGCGTCACGCCGCGGGAGCCGTAGAGCTCCTTCAGCGCGCCGGCGTCCTTGAACGTGCCGTCCTCGTCGACGGCCTGGGCCCACGGGATGCTCTGCGCGCCGGGCACGTGCCCGCCACGCAACGCGCCCTCCTGCGGGTACTCCGGCATGTGGAGCTTCTCGCCACTGTACTCCTGTGGGCTGCGCACGTCGACCAGGGCGCCGACGCCGTCCTTCACCGCCACGATCTGGCGCAGCACGTCGGAGGCGAACGCCCGGATCGAGGCGTCCCGGTAGGGGACGTGGTAGCGCCCCCGCTCCGGCTTGGAGACGTCCCTCACCAGCTCGCGCTTCTCGCTCGTCCACTTCTGGCGTCCGCCGTCCATGAGCCGGGCGTCCGGGTGCCCGTTGTACTTCAAGAACCAGAAAGCGTAGGCCGCCCACCAGTTCGACTTGTCGCCGTAGAGGACCACGGTGGTGTCGTTGCTCACGCCCTTGGACTCCATCAGGGCGGCGAAGGCGTCGGCATCGACGAAGTCGCGCACGTCGGGACGCTGCAGCTCGGTGTGCCAGTCGAGCTTGACGGCGCCCGGCACGTGACCCTGCTCGTACAGCAGGACGTCCTCGTCGACCTCCAGCACGCGGACGCCCTCGTCCGCGAGGTGCTCCTCGACCCACTGCGTGCTCACCAAGACCTCTGGATGCGCGTACTCGCTCATTACGTCCTCCTCCACGTCTTCCGCGGGATGCGCGGGGGCGCGCGTACGCCCGCCGACCTCTTGCGCGCCCGCGACGCCGGTCCATCGACGCCGTCCTCGAGAACTCCATCTTGCCTGCCGCGTCGGCGCGGGCGCGGTCGCCCTGGAGACGCAGGCAGCGTCACGACGGACTGTGCCATCATCCCATTGATGGACTCCTTTCATCCACTATCCTCGAGACACGGCTGGTCGGCGTGGCGGCGCCCGCCCGACGACGGACGCGCCGAAGCCCTCGAAACCCGTCCTGCGCAGGAGGAACGCGGGTCGCCGGGGCGGCGCCGGCAGCGCCGGCGCTGCTAGACTCAGGAGGCACATGCGACTCTCCGCCACCGACATCTACGCCTTCCAGGCGCTGGGCTTCCTCGGAACCCAACCTCGCGGCCGCTGGGTCTCCAGCGAGGGCATCAGCGGCGCGACCGGCGTGGCGCGCCCCTACCTCCTCCGGGTCCTTGCGGTGCTGCACGGCCGCGGCCTGGTGGCCTCCAAGAAGGGTGCCGGGGGCGGGTACGCGTTGGCGCGACCGGCCGGCGAGATCAGCCTGCGCGACGTCCTTCGCGCGGTCGACGGGCCGGTCGCTCCACTGGCCTGCGTCAGCCTCAACTGGCGGGTCCCCTGCCGGGAGGAGGCCCGCTGCCACGCCCGCGAGGCCGTCTGGGAGCGTGTCCGGGACCGCCTGCTGGAGGTGCTGGCCGACGTCAGCGTCGAAGACCTGGCGACAGACTTCCGCCACGGCGTGCTCTACGACGCCTGCCTCGATCACCTCCTGAGCCCGCGGCTCGCTGCGACCGGCGGCGCTGGGAATGCCGAGGGCGCCGACGGGACCGAGGCGACCTGAGCCCGGTGCCCCCCTGACGCCCGCCCATGCCCTGGCGAGGGCGGCCGGCCCCGCCGTCCGCGGCCTCGACGCTCTCCTCGTGAGGGCCTACGGCCTCCGGTCGGTGGACGGCGAGGGTCCTGGCTGCCGGGGACAGGGACTTCGCATCCGCAGGCGCGCGCTCCGCCACACCTTGGTCTTGCACGGCACGACGCTGCCCGCGGGCACGCCGAGCGTAGAGCTCCACCTGTGCAACGAACGCGCGCCCGAGCCCGGCACCCGCGAACGCGCCGCGCGTCGGGCGACCCGCCTACTGGTGCGTTACCGGCGCTCCTGCCGTGCGGTCGCCCGCCTGCTGCGCGACGACCCCGCCTTCGCCGACGCCCGGGCGTTGGGCGGCGTGACGGCCCTCTTCGGCGGAGCCGGTGGGCACGGCGGCGCCGCGCGCCTGCCGCGGCACCTCGGCTTCGAGGTGCTGCCGCACCGGCCTCGCGGCGGCGGACTCGGCCTGTTCTTCGAGCGGTGCTACGCCTGGTGCCTGCTGGCAGCGTTCACGCCGGGCAGTCTGCAAGGCCGGCGCTTCGGGGATCTCGCCTTCATCGAGGTATGGATGACGCGCGAGGACTTCCTCGCGCGCTTCGGGCCGGCGGGCTGACGAGCCCGGCGCTGCTTGACGCCGTCGACGGCTCCGCCCTCAGGCCAGGACCTTCTGCAACGCTCCTACGTAATCCCCCTTGCGACGCGCGCCCACGATCGCCTGCTGCAGCTCGCCGTCCTTGAGGACCAGCACCGTGGGGATGCTCTGGACGCGGAACTGCATGGCCGTCCTGGGGTTCTCGTCGACGTTCAGCTTGCCGACCAGCACCTTGTCGCCGAGCTCGCCGGCGATCTCCTCCACGATCGGCCCCACCATCCGGCAGGGCCCGCACCAGGGCGCCCAGAAATCGACCAGCGCCACGCCGGACCTGGTGGCGCGCTTGAACGAGGTATCGGTCAGCTTGATCGGGTGCTTCGCCATGGCACGCATCTTATACCCCTGGGAGGTATCTGGGGGTGATCCGGCCGGAGGCCGGCACACCATCGCGCCCCACGCAGGGCCGCCTCGCAGTACGCTGGGCGCGGCACACGCTCGGAGGGGAGCGTATCCGCATGGGACGAGGCAGCATCGGGCTGTGGGGCGCCGTCGCCATCGGCGTCGGCGGCATGGTCGGAGGCGGCATCTTCGCGGTGCTGGGGCTGTCGGTCGAGCTGGCCGGCGGCGGCGCGCCGCTGGCGTTCCTGCTCGCCGGGGTGGTGGCGCTGCTGACGGCGAACAGCTACGTGCGGCTCACGCTGGCGTTCCCGAACCGCGGCGGCACCGTCACCTTCCTCAACGAAGCCTTCGGCACCGGCATGCTCAGCGGCGGTCTCAACGTCATGCTGTGGCTCAGCTACCTGGTGATGCTGGCACTGTACGCGCAGGCGTTCGGCAGCTACGGCGCGAGCTTCGTGACCGGGCCCGCCCATACCGCGGCGCGGCACGTCCTGTTGAGCGCGGTGGTGGTGACGATCACCGGCCTCAACGTGCTGGGCGCCGACGTGGTCGGGCGCGCCGAGACGGTCATCGTGGGGCTCAAGGTGGCCATCCTGCTGCTGTTCGTGGGCGCGGGGACGCTCTCCATCCAGGTGGGCCGGCTGGCCCCGGCCACCTGGTCCTCTCCGCTGGCCCTGGCGGCCGGCGGCATGCTCATCTTCCTGGCCTACGAGGGCTTCGAGCTCATCGCCAACGCCGCCGAGGACGTGCGTGACCCCCGCAGGACGCTGCCTCGCGCCTACCACCTGGCGGTGGGTTTCGTGGTCGCCCTCTACGTGGCGGTGGCGCTGGTGGCGGTGGGCGCGGTGCCGTCGGCCACCCTCGTCGACGCCAAGGACTATGCCCTGGCGGTCGCCGCGCGCCCCTCGCTCGGCGAAGCGGGGTTCGCGCTCATCGCGGTGGCGGCGATGCTGTCCACGGCGTCGGCGATCAACGCCTCGCTCTACGGCGCGGCGCGCGTCAGCTTCGTCATCGCCCGTTCGGGAGAGTTGCCCGAGGCGCTCGAGCGCAAGGTGTGGAACCGCCCCATCGAAGGCCTCTTGATCACCGGCGCCGCCACCCTGGTGCTCGCCAACCTGGTCCCGCTCGCCAGCATCGCGGCGGTCGGCAGCGCGGGCTTCCTGCTGATCTTCACCTTCGTCAACGTCGCCAACGCCCGCCTGGCCGGCCGCTCCGGCGCGCGCCGGAGCGTCGCGTGGCTGGCGGCCGGCGCCTCGGCGGCGGCGTTCGCGGCGCTGCTGGTGCAGGTGGCCCGCGAGCACCCTGCGCAGCTGTGGTTCGTCGCAGGGCTCTCGGTCCTGGCGTTCGGGGGGGAAAGGCTCTACCGGAGCGTCGCCCGCCGCCGGCCTCCGCCCTGAGCCACGGCGCCCCACCACGCTCCGCCGCCGCGCGCGTCCACGGGATAGGTGGGAGCGTGGGGCGCGGGGATGCGCGCGTTCACGTCGTCAGGATGGACGAGCACGCTGTGCACACGGCCCTCGCTGTGGGTCTCGCTCAGCACCACGGCTCCGTGCGACCCGAGGCCCTCCGCCCCCGGGTCGAACGACGACCCCGCGCGCTCCGCGGCCGCCCACGACCGCAGAAGGGTCGGCGCGTACGCCAGCGTGGTGATGAGGACGTGCGGGTCGGAGGACGCTTCCGGCGGGCGCCGGGCGCCGCGGTCGACCAGCCTCCCCCCGAGCCCCGGCAAGCCTGCGTAGAGCTGCACGCCGGAAGCGTGCACGCCCTCGGCCAGGACGTTGCCGGCAGCGCCCAGGAGCAGCAGCGCGCTGAGCGTCAGGAGCGCGAGCGGGCGAGCCAAGCGCGGTCGAGCGGCGCGGGTCCGAGTGATGCGGGGTCGATGCATGCCATGACCTCCTCGATCCACCGGGCGCCTTCGGGGCGGGCCCGGCGATCTCTGGCGGTCACGCTAGGCAAGCTGCGGATGAGCACCTGCGGAACACCCTGAGCGCGCCTGCATCCTCACCTGGACGCGGCGCGATCGATGGCGTGCGGCACGCCACGAACCGCTCTCACGCGCGTCCCATGGGAGGGCTTCATGAACTGTGAAGGTAGGGTTGTCGGGCTCTCGGGTTGTCCGGCTCTCGGGTTGTCGGGCTCTTGTGGGGCCGGCCGGCGGGCCGACGCGCTACAGCACCATGTAGCCGCGGTGGCGCACCGTGCGGATGATCTCCTTGTGCCCGAGCTTGCCCAGCTTGCGTCGCAGGTTGTAGACGAACACCTCGACGGTGTTCGACTCCGGCGTGTCCGGGCCGTAGAGGGCGCGCTCGATGTCCTCGCGGGAGAAGAGCCGGCCGCGGTGGCGGACCAGCAGCCTCAGCAGCTCGAACTCGCGCTCCGGCAGCACCACCCGGTCCTCGCCGCAGCGGCAGCTCAGCGCCTCGGGGTCGAGCTCCAGGTCGCCGTGACGGATGACGCCGGTCGCCTGTCGCTCGCGCAGGCGCACATGGACGCGGGCCAACAGCTCCTGCACGCTGAAAGGCTTGGCGAGGTAGTCGCTGGCGCCGGCGTAGAGGCCCTCGACGCGGCTGTCGACGTCGGCGCGGGCGGTGAGCATCAGGATGGCCGCGTCCCCGTCCTCGCGGAGCCGCTCGGCCACCTCGATGCCGTCCACGTCGGGCAGGTTCAGGTCGAGCACGACCAGGTCGAAGGGCCCCTCCTGGGCGCGCTGCACCGCATCGCGGCCGAGGCCGACCGCCTCGGCCCGATACCCCGCATGCCCGAGCTGTTCGACGACGAGGTGGGCGAGCGCGGTGTCGTCTTCCACGACGAGGATCCGCGCACGAGACGCCCCCGCCGCGGTCTCAGTGACCATCCGACCCGTCGCCGGACGAGGAATCGCCGGTGTCGATCGATACGCTCGTGTCCGATGAGCTTCCGTCGCCGACCGAGACGGACGTGTCGCTCGAGGAGGAGGCGTCGTGCGAGGAAGAGGAGCCGTCGCCCGAACTCGCGTCGCTCCCGCCGGAACCATGGTCCGACGAGGCGGCCCGCGAGGCGCTCGAGCCCCCGCCCTTGTGCACCAGGCGCAGCGCGATGTCGTTCTTGCCGAGCAACGAGGTCAGGCTCTCACGGGTCCCGTCGGGCAGGTCGACGAGCAGCGCCCCGCCGGCACCGCGCACGCCGTGGTAGCTCTCGACCGAGCCGTCCGGGGCCACCAGCACCATCACGAAGTCGTTCGCCGCGTCGCCCATCTGGAGCATCAGCAAGCCGTTCTTCACCACCCCGTACCCGACGAGCTGGTGGCCACCAGCGTCGGTGACCACCACCTCGGTCCCGTCGCCCGGCTGCATCGCCGCCGCATGGGCGACGAGCAGGGCCGCGGCGAGGGCGACCGTCCAACGGGGCAACTTCTTCATGAAGAGCTTCCATCCTCCCTACAGGGTGCTCTCATTGTGCAACCCGGAGGCGCCCTGGTGCGAGCCCTGGAGTACGTCGCGGCCGGTCGCCCTCTCTCCTGGGCCGGCCGGCGTCGTTCCCGAGCCCGCATGGGGCCAGGTGGGGCGGCCGCCGGGGCGCGCCCCACCCGAAGGGGGAGTGGTCGAGACCACCACAGGCCGTGGTTGAGCCCATGGCGCGGGTCTCCGCAGAGGTTCGGTCGAGACCGGACCCGCTCGGGGGCCGGTCTCGAGGGCGTCAGTCGCGAACGCTGCCGTTCTCGCCGGACTCGAAGGGCTCGTTCTGTCCGCTCCCGGCGGGCGCGTTGCTGGCTTCGACGTTGGCGTGCGCGTGGATCTCGAGCGCCATCGCGTTGCGTGCGGCGAAGGCACGTGCGGGAAGGACGCCGTCGCTGGCGACGACGTGGAGCGACCCGTCGACGGGGACCAGCGCCTGCACCCTCGTGGTCTTGCCGTTGGGCTCGGAGACGAGGAGCGACACGAACCCGCTGGCGGCGTCGGCCAGTGTGATCTCGATGGTGCCGTCATGGACGCTCCCGGCTCCCACCAGGACGCCCTGGTCGTCGACGACCCTGACGGTCCCCTGTTGCGGCAGTCCGCCCGCCCACGCACCGGCGAGCAGCATGGCAGCGGTGACGAAGACGAACATGGCTGTGCGCTTCATGCGGTACCTCCTGTGCAGCATGATGCCGGCAGGTGCTGAAGCGTGGCTGAACCCCGGCTGAAGCGAAGCTGAAGCCGCCGTCGCGAAGCGCGCCCCGCTTGAGTCCCGGGCGCCCCGGAGCTACAATCGAGCGAGCCTTTAAGCCGGCCCCGTGAGGCCGGGAAGGAGCCCGACGTGCACCGAAGGATCCAACGACCCGCAGCCCCACACGCCACCGCTCCGTGCGGTGGCGTTGTTTCGTGCCCACGCCGCGAGGTGCCGCCCGGACCCGGCCCGCGCCGGCGAGGAAGGACCGGAGCGAGATGAAGCTGAAGGCCCGACTCATGAACGACGAGGAGGTCGGTCGCGCGCTGAAGCGCATCGCGCACGAGATCGTCGAGCGCAACAAGGGCGCCGAGAATCTCGCGCTGGTGGGCATCCACACGCGTGGCGTGCCGATCGCCGAGCGCCTCGCGAGCCTGATCGGCTCGTTCGAGGGCATCACGCCCGAGGTCGGCAAGCTCGACATCACGCTCTACCGCGACGACCTCACCGAGATCGCGCTGCAACCGGTGGTCAAGAAGACCGAGGTTCCGTTCGACGTGCACGGCAAGCGCATCGTGCTGTGCGACGACGTGCTCTTCACGGGCCGCACCGCCCGCGCCGCTCTCGACGCCCTCATCGACATGGGCCGGCCGGCCGTCATCCAGTACGCGGTGCTCGTCGATCGCGGCCACCGGGAGCTGCCGATCCGCGCGGACTACGTGGGCAAGAACGTCCCCACCAGCCACCACGAGGTCGTGAAGGTGAAGATCGCCTCCGTCGACGACAGCGACGCCGTCGAGCTCCACGAGGTCGAGCCGTGACGGCGACGGTGCAGATCGACCTCCCCGAGAAGGCGAGCAAGCGCAAGCGCAACCTGCTCGACTTCGCCGACTGGTCGGCGGACGAGGTCGGCGCGCTCTTCGACACCGCGGACGTCATGGCGCAGGTGCTGACGCGGACCATCAAGAAGGTGCCGGCTCTGCAGGGGTTCACGGTCGGGACGCTGTTCTTCGAGGACAGCACCCGCACCCGCCTGAGCTTCGAGCGCGCCGCCCGGGCCCAGAGCGCGGACGTGATCAGCTTCGCCGCCGGCGGCTCCAGCCTCTCCAAGGGCGAGAGCCTCAAGGACACGCTGCGCACCATCGACCAGATGCAAGCCGACCTCTACGTCGTGCGTCACCCCGTGGCCGGCGTTCCCCACCAGCTCGCACGCTGGACCGACGCCTCGATCGTCAACGCCGGCGACGGACGCCGCGCCCACCCCACCCAGGCGCTGCTCGACGCCTACACCTTCCGCAGCCGCTTCGAGGGGTTCGACGGTTTCGAGGGCAAGCGCCTCGCGATCGTGGGCGACGTGCTGCACTCGCGCGTGGCGCGTTCGAACGTGGAGCTGTGGCGCAAGCTCGGCGGGGAGGTCGTGCTGTGCGGCCCGGCCCCGCTGCTCCCTCGGGAGGTGGCGGCCGGCGTGCGGCACACCCATCGCCTGGCCGACGCCGTCGAAGGCGCCCACGCGGTGATGGCGTTGCGGCTGCAACGCGAGCGCATGGCCTCCGGCCTGCTCCCGTCGGTGGCGGAGTACGTCACCCGCTACCAGCTCACCGAGGAGGCGCTCGCCATGGCCGACAACCACGCCCTGGTCATGCACCCGGGCCCCATCAACCGCGACGTGGAGATCGCCAGCGACGTCGCCGACGGCCCGCGCAGCGTGATCGAGGCCCAGGTGGCGAGCGGCGTGCCGATCCGCATGGCGGTGCTCTACACGCTGCTGGTAGGCAAGCGATGAACGGGGGCACGATGCGGTCGCCGAGTGCGGGACGGCTGGCCATCACCGGCGCCCGCCTGGTCGACGGCGACGGCGACCACGGCATCGGCGACGTGCTGCTCGAGGA
>Ga0102956_1000309_pt1 | contig 17379 bp, 15 predicted proteins | sample SalPonF2_A_D2_MG_FD_84515 | JGI IMG/M metagenome (GOLD analysis project Ga0102956, IMG submission 84515) | Salt pond soil microbial communities from South San Francisco under conditions of wetland restoration - Salt Pond MetaG SF2_A_D2_MG ...
CCACACCGAGGCGCCCGCCAGCGAGCGGGTGAAGGCGTGGAGGGCGCGGCTGGCCACGAGGCCGACTCTACCGCGGGGCCGTGGCCCACGGGCGTTGTCCCGGCGCGAGGGGTCTTCGTCAGCGCGTGCTCACCCACACCGACTTCACCTCGGTGTAGAGCTCGATCGCCTCCTCGCCCATCTCTCGCCCGAAGCCCGACTCCTTGTACCCGCCGAAGGGGGAGGCGGCGTCGAAGACGTTGTAGGTGTTGATCCACAGCGTGCCGGTGCGCACCTCCGCCGCCACCCTGTGCGCGCGTGCCAGGTCGCGGGTGAAGATGCCGCCGGCGAGCCCGTAGCGCGAGTCGTTGGCGATGGCCACCGCCTCGTCCTCGTCGTCGAAGGGGATGATGGCGCCCACCGGGCCGAAGATCTCCTCTTGCACGATGGGCTGGTCGGTGGTCTCGGTGACGAACAGGGTGGGCTCCAGGAAGAAGCCCGGGTCCCTCGGCGCGCCGCCGGCCACCAGCGTGCTCCCCGACGCCTTCCCCTGCTCGATATAGCCCAGCACGCGGGTGCGCTGCTCCTCGCTGATGAGCGGACCCATGGTCGTGCCCTCGTCGAGGCCCGGCCCGAGGCGCGCCTGACGCGCCTGCTGCGACAGTCTCTCCACCACCTCGTCGAGCACGCCGCGCTGCACCAGCATGCGGCTGCCGGCGGTGCACAGCTGGCCCTGGTTGTAGAAGATGCCCAGCCCCAGCCCGAACACCGCGGTCTTGAGGTCGGCGTCGTCGAACACGATGCTTGCCGACTTGCCGCCGAGCTCGAGCGACACCCGCGCCAGCCGCTTGGACGCCTCCGCCATGATCTGCTTGCCCACGACGGTGGACCCGGTGAAGGTGATCTTGTCCACGTCCGGGTGCTCCACCAAGGCCTTGCCGGTGCGACCGTCGCCCGTGACCACGTTGAGCACGCCCTTGGGGAAGCCGATCTCGTCGAGGATCTCGGCGAAGCGCAGCGCCGTCAAGGGGGTCTGCTCGGCGGGCTTGAGCACCACGGTGCACCCCGCCGCCAGCGCCGGCGCCAGCTTCCACGAGGCGATGAGCAGCGGGAAGTTCCAGGGCACGATGGCGCCGACGACGCCCACCGGGTCGCGCAGCGTGTAGTTGAACACGCGCCGCGCCGACACCGGCACCGTGCGCCCGCCGATGGTGGGCGCCAGCCCGGCGAAGTAGCGGAAGTGGTTGGCCGCCAGCGGGATGTCGCCGCGCCGCGACTCCTTCAGCGGCTTGCCGTTGTCGAGCGTCTCGATCTCGGCCAGCTCGTCGGCGTGCTCCTCGATGGCGTCCGCGACGCGGGTCAGCCAGCGCGAGCGTTCCAGCGGCGCGAGGCGCCGCCAGCCGTCGAAGGCGGCGCGTGCCGAGCGCACCGCGCCGTCGACCTCACCGCGGCCGGCGAACGGCACGTCGGCCAGCACGGCGCCGTTGGCGGGGTTGACGGTGGGGAAGGTGTCGTCGGCGGAAACGAAGGCGCCGCCGAGGTAGAGCTGCTTGGCGCGTTGCAGGAAGGCTTCGGTCGTGGGAAGCATCGTCACCTCGTTCTCTCGTGCGGTTCTCGCGTGGTGTTCTCGCGTGAGTGTCCTGCCGTGAGTGTCCTGGCGTGAGTGTCCTGGCGCGGTGGTCGGTCGCGGGCCGGGCGCCGTCAGCGTCCCGACCAGCGGGGCTCGCGCTTGTCCAGGAAGGCACGCACCCCTTCCTTCTGGTCGTCGGTGCCGAAGAGCAGGTAGAAGCTGTGGCGCTCGAAGGCCAGGCCCTGCTCGAGGGACGTGTCCTGGGCGCGAAGGATGGCGCTCTTCGCGACGCGCACCGCCAGCGGCGCGCGCGAGGCGACCTTGCGCGCCAGCTCGACGGCGGCGTGCAGCGTGTCCGCCACGGGCGTCACGCGGTTGACCAGGCCGTGGGCGAGCGCCTCCTCGGCGGTGAGCAGGCGGCCGGCCAGCACCACCTCCATCGCCAGTGCCTTGCCGAGCTGCCGGGTGAGGCGCTGGGTGCCGCCGGCGCCGGGGATGATGCCGAGGTTGATCTCGGGCTGCCCGAGCTTGGCGTTGTCGCCGGCGACGATCATGTCGCACAGCATGGCGAGCTCGAGCCCTCCGCCCAGCGCGTAACCCGAGACCGCGGCCACCAGCGGCGTGGCGAGCGTTCGCAGGGCCTCCCACTGCTGGAAGCGGTAGCTCGCGAGCATGTCGCCCACGCCCTTGCCGTCCATCTCGGTGACGTCGGCGCCGGCGGCGAAGGCGCGCTCGTCGCCGGTCAGCACGATGCAGCCGACGGTTCCGTCGGCGTCGAAGGCGGTGGCGGCCTCACGGAGCTCCTGCAGGGTCGCCTGGTCGAGCGCGTTGCGCCGCTCCGGCCGGTGGATGCGGATCAGGCCGACGCCGCCGTCGAGCCGTTCGACGATCAGGTTGTCGAAGGCGCGGTTCTCGGGAGCTTCGTGCCTGGGACCCTCCACGCCTCAGGTCACCTCCTCGGACTCGGCGATCAGCACCGTGGCCACGCCGCCCGCGAAACCCTGCAGGTCGGCGGCCAGGCGCCGGTTCTCCTCGGAACGCATGGCGCTCTTGAAGCCGTCCTCGTCGGCAAAGTGCATCTCCGCCACCAGCACGAACTCCGGCTCGCCGCCGAAGGCGTCGGCGGTGACCCGGTTCAGCACCAGCCGCTCGAGGTTCGGCAGCGCCAGGGTCAGGGGGGTGTGGACCTCGCGGTAATGCTCCAGGAACGCCTCGAGATCGTCGGGGCGGCGGTAGAGCGCGATGAGCTTGATCATGGTCCTCCTCTTCGCGGCGCGCCCGCCAGGGCGGCGTGCCAGCGCTCGCGCAGCCCGGCGAGGCCGCGGTCGAGCTTCTCGCGCGGCAGCACCACCTGCGTGGTGGCGCCGTCGCCGACGACGTCTCCCAGCTCGTTGACCGCATGCACGTCGGCGTACACGCGGCTCCCCTCCTGGCGGACGAAGCGCGCCGTGAGCCGCACCCGCATGCCGGGGAGCGCGGATGCCAGGTGGCGGATGCTCACCTCGTGGCCGATCCCCTCCTCCCCCGGCTCGAGGAAGGGGAGGATGATCTTGCGGCTCACCAGCTCGGCGTGCTTCGTGAGCCAGTAGGTGGCGTAGACGGGGTGGAGGCGGCCGAGGCGGGGGTCACTCTGCTCGAAGTCGACGGTCATGGCTTCGGTCACGGTGACCTCGAAGGCGGCCTCGTATCCGTCGGGGATGGCCTTCACGGCGTCACAAGCTCCGCTCGTCGACGATTCGCCGCAGCTTCCCGCCGGCCGAGCGCGGCGCCGAGCCGGGGGCCAGCAGGCTGACCCGTACGGTGATGCCGACGTTCTCGTGGAGCTTGTGCTGGATGCGCTCGCGCAAGGCATGCACGTCCTTGTCGACCTGCAGGGTGCCGTCGTCGAGCACCCCCTGGCCGATGCGCTGGAAGGCGGGCTCGGCGAGCTCCAGGCGCAGCTCGAGCTCGTCCAGCGTCTTCACGCGCCGCACCACCAGCTGGTAGTGCGGCGACGCCTCTTCGATGTCGACCAGCGCAGCTTCGATCTGGGTGGGGTAGACGTTGACGCCGCGGATCACCAGCATGTCGTCCGCACGGCCGCGGATCATGCCGATGCGGGCATGCGTGCGGCCGCTCACGCCGGGCTCGCGCGTGAGGCTGGTGATGTCGCCGGTCCAGTAGCGCAGCAGCGGCAGGGCCTCCTTGGTGAGCGTGGTGATCGCCAGGACGCCGTCCTGACCGTCGGGAACGGGCTCGCCGGTGGCCGGGTCGACGATCTCCGGGTAGAAGTGGTCCTCCCAGATGTAGCTGCCGTCCTTCTCCTCGACCGCCTCGTTGGCGACGCCGGGGCCGATGATCTCGGAGAGGCCGTAGATGTTGGTGGCCTGGATGCCCAGCCCCTGCTCCACGTCCTGCCGGATGGTCTCGGTCCAGGGCTCGGCGCCGAGGATGCCGATCTCGAGGCTGATGTCTTCGGGGGCGATGCCGCGACTCCGGAAGGATTCGGACAGGGTCTGCGCGTACGACGGCGTGCAGGCGATGACCTTGGGCTCGAGGTCGAGGATCAGCATCACCTGGCGCTCGGTCATGCCGCCCGACACCGGCACCACCGTCAGGCCCAGGCGCTCGCCGCCGTAGTGCAGGCCCAGCCCGCCGGTGAACAGCCCGTAGCCGTAGGCGTTGTGGAACAACATCCCCGGCCGGGCGCCGCCGGCCGCCATGCTGCGGGCGTTGACCTCGGCGAAGATCTCGATGTCGGTGCGCGTGTACCCGACGATGGTGGGCTTGCCGGTGGTTCCGCTGGAAGCGTGCACGCGGGCGAGCTCGTGCTGCGGCACGGCGAACATCCCCATGGGGTAGTTCGCGCGCAGATCGTCCTTGCGGGTGAGTGGCAGCTTCGCCAGGTCCTCGACGCTGCGGATGGCGCCCGGCGTGACGCCGGCCTCGTCCATGCGCTGACGGTAGAACGGCACCCGCTCGTAGACGTAGCTCGCGAGGCGCCTGACGCGTTCGTCCTGCAGGGCGCGCAGGCGATCTCGGGGCAGCGTTTCCAGCTCCGGGTTGAACATGCTCACCTCCAGGCGCGGCGGCCGGGCCGCCGCGACGTGTGCGTCCGTGACCTTCGTGAGCCGCCGCAGTGCGGCACGTCAGGCGTCGCCCCGGGCTCGGGGGCGGCGGTAGACGGTGCCGGTGAAGAGGGCCACCGCCTCGTCGGGCTCGCCGTCCGCGCCCTCGCGCAACACCTCGACGCGGTAGGTGGCGACCCTCCGGCCGAGATGCTCCTCGCTGGCGCGGGCCTGCACGACGTCGCCGGGGAGGACGGCGCGGAAGTAGTCCATGCTCACCGACAGGGCCACGGCGTCCGCCTCGCGCGAGTTGGACGCGATGGCGAAGGCCTCGTCGGCGAGGCTGTAGAGGAAGCCGCCGTGCGCGCTGCCGTGCATGTTGACGTGCTCGGCCCCGACGGTGGCGCGCAGGCGGGCGCGCCCCGGCTCGGCGGGGAGGGTCTCGAAGGCGAGCAGGCGGGCGAAGCTCACGTCCCGGCCTCCGCCCCGTCGGGGAAGCGCTCGGCGCGCACCGCGGCGAGGCGCGTGAGGAGGGGCTGCGGTGCGAAGCGTTCGGCGCCGATCTCCTCGTGCAGGCCGCGCAGGCCGGCGCGCAGGTCCGCCAGTCCGAGCTCGCAGGCCCAGGCGAGCGGGCCGCGTGGGTAACGGGTCCCGAGCCGCATGGCGGCGTCGATGGCGGTGGCGTCGGCCAGGCCTTCGGCGACGGCGCTGACGGCCTCGTTGGCGAGCAGCGCCACCAGCCGGAAGACCACGCCTCCCGCCCGGTCGGGCAGCGTGAGGGTGTCGAGCCCGCTCGCCTCGAGCACCTTGCGGGCGGGGTCGAGCGTGGCGGCGTCGGCGCCCTCGGGAGCCATCAGCTCGACCACCGGCGCCTCGCCGAGAGGCGGCACCAGGCTGAAGCCCACCAGCGGCCGGCCGCAGCGTTCCAACGCGCGGCTGGCGGAGTGCGCCCAGCACAAGGTGGCCACCGGGAGGTCGGCGAGCTCGTCGGGGAGGGCCTTGTCGGCGAGGTCGACGCGTGCGTCGAGCACCAGCGCGGCCTCGGCCGGCTGCTCGGCGACCGGAAGCCGTTCCCGCAGCGCCCGGGCGACCGCGCCCTGGCCCAGCACGGCCACGCGCGGCGCGTCCTTGCGGCGCCGGGGCGCTCCCGGCGCCCCCGGCGCCGCGCCGGCCGCCGGCGGGCTCCCGCCCTCGGCGCCGTAACGGTAGAAGCCGCGCCCGCTCTTGCGGCCGAGCCGCCCGGCCTCGACCATGGCCGCCTGCAGCGGATGCGGCCGGTAGCGGGGTTCCTGGAAGAAGGCCTGGTAGACGCTCCGGGTCGCGGAGAGGTTGACGTCGATCCCGATCAGGTCGAGCAGCTCGAAGGGGCCCATGGGGAAGCCAGCGCCCCTCGCTGTACGGTCGATGGCCTCGACGGGCACGCCCTCGCCGGCCAGGCGCAGCGCCTCCCCGTAGAAGGGGCGCGCCACCCGGTTGACGATGAAGCCGGGGCGATCCTGCGCCACCACCGGGGTGCGCCCCAGCACCCGGGCCACCGTGAGCGCCGCCTCGACCACCTCGGGGTCGGTGCGCACGCCCGGCACCACCTCCACCAGGGGCATCAGGGGCGCCGGGTTGAAGAAGTGCATCCCGACCACGCGCTCCGGGCGGGAGCAGCCGGCGGCGATGGCGGTGACCGAGAGGGTGGAGGTGTTGGTCGCCAGCGAGGCGTGCGGGTAGGCGCGCGCGGCGTGCTCGAACGGCGAGCGTTTGGCCTCCAGGTCCTCGTAGATGGCCTCGAACACCCAGGTGACGCCGTCGTCCGCCGGCGGCTCGCCGACAAACGACAGACGCGCGAACACGGCGTCGGGGGGCGCCTCGAGCCGGCCCTTGTCCGCCAGCATGGTGAAGACGCCCTTCAGGGCTCGGCGTGCGCTCTCGAGCGTCGCGGCGTCGGCGTCGCACAGCGCCACGCGGCTGCCGGCCTGGGCCAGCAACTGGGCGATGCCGCGGCCCATGGTGCCCGCACCGAGCACCACCGTTCGCGCCGGAGCGGCGTAGAGCTCCTCACCCCGGGCGCTGGATCGCGTTGGGGCCCTGTCGTTCACGGGTGCCTCCATGGACTCGAACGAACGTTCGTGCACACTATAGCCCAGCTCCATCCGCGGCCCGCCGGCCCGCCCGACAGGGGCCCGGGCGCGCCGCGCTCACGGCGCGCCGCGCTCCAGCAGGGCGTCGACCTGCTCGGCCAGGTGCAGCGTGGCCAGCGTGTCCGGGCGCTGCAGCGACCGCCCGATGAGACCCTCGATGCGTTTCAGGCGGTAGCGCAACGTGTTCACGTGGATGTGCAGGCGCTCGGCCAGCGTCCGCAGGTCGTCGGGGTTGCCCAGGTAGGCCACCAGGGTGCGCCACAGCTTGCCGTCGTCGGCGTCCTTGATCGGTCCGATCAGGCGATCGCGGAAGGCGCGGAGGTTCGCTTCGGGCTGCTGCGTCAGCACCCAGTAGACGGGATCGAAGCTGTCGAAATGGCCCAGGCCCGAGGACCCGGCGACGGCCTGGGCGGCCAGCGTGGCCTGCCGGTAGGCGTCTTGCACGCCGCCGAGGTCGCGGCGCGGCTGGCTGAAGCCGAGACGTACCGGGCCGTTGTCGGGCGCCGCGGTCTGGAGGGCGCGCAAGAGCCTTTCCCCCTGCGCGGCCGGAGCTCCGCCGGACACCACCCACAGGACGTGGTCGGCCCGGGTCTCGGACAGCGCCCCCAGCCCCAGAGCGCGGAAGAGCTCGTCCCCTGCGGTACGGAGCCGTTCGAGCCGGAGGTAGCGGCCCTCGCGGGCGCGGGCCGGCGTCGGGCGCGGGCCGAGCTCGGCGACCGCTACGGCGTAGGGGTTGTCGAGATCGAGGCCCACGGCGCGCAGCCGTGGGGTGAGCGCGTCGGCGGCCTGCGGTCCCGCCAGCCACTCGGCGAGCAGCGCGCTGCGCTGGGCGTCCTCCCCCTTGGCCTCCGCCGCCCGCGTGAGGGCGGTCACGGCGAGGAGGGTGCGGGTGAGCTCGAGCCAGGGCAGGCTCGAGCGGGCGCTGCCGCTCGAGAGCAGCGTGAAACGCAGCCGCCCGTCGGCGACGACGCGGAAGACCCGTACCTCGCGACCCCCCAGGCGCATGCGGCCCTCCCGGAGCTGCGACGCCTGCTCGGCCGACCCCTGCCAGCGCAGGTCTCCCGCCCGGGCGAGCACGCTGCCCCACGGCGTCAGCAGCGCCGTGCTCTCGCCGGTGAGGCGCTGCAGCCGGTCGAGCAGCTCGCGTTCCGGTTTGGGGCTCTGCAGGGCGCGCATCAGGTAGCGCTGCGCGCTGGCGGCGGCGTTCGCTGCGGCGCCTGCCGCGCCCGCCAGCACGCGGAGGGCGCCGGCCTCCAGGCGCGCCAAGTTGACGGTCGGAGGCAACGCCAGGAGGGTGGTGCCCGCCGTGCGCGCGCGTCGCACCAGCGCCTCGGGCACCTCGCGGCGCTGCGGCGTCAGGGCGTAGACCAGCGCGGCGGGAGGGGGCGCGAAGAGGGGATCCTGGCGGGGCCTCGAGCGCTCGTACGCCACTTCGGTCCAGCGAAGGTCGGCTTCCGAGAGCCAGGGCCGGTCCTCGGGCAGGTCGGCCGAGCGGACCGCCTCGAAGACGACCGCGCCCGGCGGTCCCTCGGGGGGAGGTGCGTGGACGGTGAGTTCGAGCGACCGGTCGTCGAGCAGTGCCTGCAAGGTCGCCACGGCGGGACCTCCTGGTTGCGCACGCCTGCAGCGGGCGGAGAGGGGCGCGCGCCTGGCGGCCGTGCCCCGGTGCTTGTCGAGGACTCCAATATACTCGATCCAGCCTGTGGCTCCCGACACTTGACCCCTAGGGGGTCGGTGCCTACACTCGGAACACATCCGACCCGCATCGTCCCGGTCCACGCGTCACGGTCGTGCGTCGGTGAGCGAGGAGAGGACGCGATGATCGATCCCCGAGAGTTCCGCCGCACGCTGGGGCGCTTCGCCACCGGCATCACGGTGGTGAGCATGCGGTCCGGCGACCGGACCTACGGGATCACCGTCAACGCCTTCATGTCGGTATCGCTGAAGCCACCACTGGTCGCTGTGTGTATCGACAAGCGCGCGCAGGCGCACGCCACCCTCAGCGAGAGCGAGCGCTTCGGGGTCAGCATCCTGCGCGCCGAGCAGGAAGACCTCTCCGACCACTTCGCGGGCCGGCCGGGGCAGGCCGTCGCCGACCCCTTCGAGAAACTGCACGGCTTCCCGGTCGTGCGCGGCGCGCTCGGGCAGCTGGTGTGCCGGACCTACGACATCGCCGACGCGGGGGATCACAGCTTCTTCCTGGGCGAGGTGGAGGCGCTGACCTCGTCCGAGGGGCGCCCCCTGCTCTACTTCGAGGGGCGCTACGCCCACGTTCGCGACATGGAGCTGAGCGAGTAGCGGCAGCGCGACACCGGGGCGGCACGACGCCCTCGTGCACGCCACGCCCGGCGGGCCGATCGGCGGGGCGAGCGTTACGGAAGGCGAACGCGCAGCGGACGTAGACTGTCCTCGGAGCCCTGCGCGGCTGCGCCGGAGACGGCCGGTCCGCGGCGGGCGACCTTGGGAGGTGCCGTGGTCCATGCCTCGGCGCCGCGCCGGCGCGTTCGCCGGCGACGGTGGTACTGGTTCTCGGCCGCGCTGGTGGCGGTCGGCGCGCTGGCGGCCGCGTTGCTGCTGCGTCCCGGCGGCCCGCCGCCGCAACGGGTGTTCCTGGAGAACGTGAAACGCCAGACGTTCGTGCGCGAGGTGAGCGGCACGGGCGTGGTCAGCGCGGCGCGGAGCCGCTCGCTGGTCTTCCCCGGCACCGGCACCGTGGCGGAGGTCCTGGTGGGCGAGGGGGACCGGGTGGCGTCGGGCGCGCCGCTGGCGCGGCTCGACACGCGCGCGTTGGAACGTGACCTCGCCAGCAGCCGTTCGGCCCTCGCCTCGGCGCGCGCCGATCTGGAGCGTGTGCTCGCGCAGCAGACGATCGACCGGCTCGACGCGCAGGCGGCCGTCACGGCCGCGGAGAACCAGCTCGCGACGGTGCGCCAGACTTTGCTCGATGCGCGAGCGACCCTCGCCTCGACCGAGCAGCTGTTCGCGGTCGGGGGCGTCTCCTCGACCGAGCGGGACGGCGCGCGCACGGCGGTCGAGCAGGCCGACCGCCAGGAACGCCAGGCGGCGCAGGCGCTCGAGACCGCGAAGGCGCGGCTCGAGGGCTACGACGCGCTGGCGCAGGCGCAGCGCAAGAGCGGCGAGGCGTCCGTGCTGAGGCTCGAGACCACCCTTGCCAACCTGGAGCAACAGCGCACCGAGGCCACCCTCCGGGCTCCCTTCGCGGGCGTGGTGTCGTCCGTGCCCTTCAAGGTCGGCGACCTCGTCGCTGCTGGCGCCCCGCAGGGCATCGCGGTGGTCGACGACAGCAGCGTGAGCGTCCTGGCCGACTTCGACGAGAACCGGGCGGTCGACCTGGCGGTGGGCCAAGCGGTCAAGGTGACGCCGGACGCCGCACCCGACCTCGAGCTGCCCGGCGTGGTCACCCGCGTCGACCCGGTGGCGGCGCGCGGGAGCGGCAGCGCGCAGCTCCGTGCCGAGATCGCCTTCGCGCCGGGTGACGGGGCCGGGCTGCCCCGGGCGGCGGTGCGCCCCGGTTACACCGTCACCGCCCGCGTGGTGGTGCACGACATCCCCGAGGCGCTGGTCATCCCGCTCGAGGCCATCGAGAGCGCGAACGGCGCCAGCTACGTGTTCCGGGTCCGCGAGACCGGCGAGCAGCGCGGTCAGGCGCGCGGCGTGGCCCAGCGCGTGCCGGTCGAGGTGCTGGACCGCAATGCGACGCTGGCGGCGGTGGCCGACGGCGCGCTCGGCGCCGGCGACCGCATCGCCGCCACCAACGTCGACAAGCTCGCCGACGGCGACACGGTCGCGTTCGAGGCCACGGGGAGCGGAGGATGACGACGCCCGGTTCCGGCGGCGCCCCCTCGAGCGAGGGCGCCTCCTCGGGTGACGGCACCCCGTCCGTCAACGGCGCCCCGACCGTGGACGGGGACCCGTCTGCAGATGGCGGCCCCGTCATCGAGGCGCGGGGGCTGCACAAGGTCTACACCATGGAGGGCGGCCTCGAGGTGCGGGCGCTGCGCGGCCTCGACCTGGCGGTCGAGCGCGGCGAGTTCATCGCCATCATGGGGCCCTCGGGCAGCGGTAAGTCGACGCTGTTGCAGATCCTCGGTTGCCTCGACGCCCCCACCTCGGGCAGCTACAAGCTGGCGGGCCTGGAGGTGGCGCGCATGAGCGAGGACGCGCTGGCGGAGGTCCGCAACCGACGCATCGGATTCATCTTCCAGGCATTCAACCTGTTGCCGCGGGCGACGGCCTTGCGCAACGTGGCGTTGCCGCTGATGTACCGCGGCGTGCGGCCGCACGAGCGCATCGAGCGCGCCGCCGCTGCGCTGGAGCGCATCGGCCTCGGCGACCGGCTCGAGCACCGCTCCAACGAGCTCTCGGGCGGACAGCGCCAGCGCGTGGCCATCGCCCGGGCGTTGGTGACCGAGCCCGACATCCTGCTCGCCGACGAGCCCACCGGCAACCTCGACAGCCGCACCGGCGAGGAGATCCTGACGCTGTTCGACGCCATCCACCGCGAAGGGCGCACCGTGCTGATGGTCACGCATGAGGCGGACGTGGCGCAGCACACCGAGCGGATCGTCCACATCCGGGACGGGGTGGTCGAATCGAACGAGCGCGTGGTGAAGGCGCCGGCTCCCGCTCCGACCCCCTAGGAGGGGCGATGATGCTTCTCGAGAACATCCGCTCCGCGCTCGAGGCGCTGGCCGGCAACCGCCTGCGCTCGTTGCTGACGCTGATGGGCGTGATGATCGGCGTGTTCGCGGTGACCACCACGATCAGCCTGGGGGCGATCGCCACCGCCGGCATCACCTCCCAGCTCCAGGACTTCGGTAACCAGGCGCTGTTCATCACGCCCAACGAGGACAACCCCCGCTCGACGAACTTCACCGACGCCGACATCGACGCGCTCGCCCGGCTGCCGGTCAGCATCCTCCGGCAGCGCAACGTCCGCGGCCTGGCGCGCGCCGGCTCGGAGGAGGCGCCGCTCACCGTGAACGGGGTGACCGCCAACGCGCCGCAGGTCGACCGCACCATCAAGCTCGCCCGCGGGCGCTACTTCACCGCCGAGGAGGACCGCAGGGCGGCGCCGGTCATGGTGTTGTCCGCCGACGCCAAGGAGGCCCTCTTCCCGGACGACCCCAACCCGGTGGGCCAGGAGGTCTCCGTCACCGTGGGGTCCTCCCGCAGCTTCTACACCGTGATCGGGGTCAAGGAAGCGCTCACCGGCGCGTTCACGTTCGCGGCGAGCGTCGCCGTGGACGTGCCGTTGCAGACGCTCTACCTCAACCACCCGTCGCTGACGCGCGGCGAGTACCCCTTCCTGCCGGTGACCGTCAGCCTGGAACGGGACATCGGCGACATCGAGGCGCAGGTCGAAGCCATCCTCACCCGGCGCCGCGGCGCCGACACCTTCCGCGTCCAGACCATCCAGGGCGCGTTGACGCTGTTCGACACCATCACCACCATCCTGCAGGCGGTACTGGGTGGCATCGGCGCCATCAGCCTGCTGGTGGGCGGCATCGGCATCCTCAACATCATGCTGGTGTCGGTGACCGAGCGGACCCGTGAGATCGGGCTGCGCAAGGCGCTGGGCGCGAAGAAGGGCGTGATCCTCCAACAGTTCCTGATCGAGGCGGTGGTGCTGACGCTGGTGGGGGGCCTGGTGGGGCTGGCGGCGGCCATCGGCGTGCTGTACCTGGCCGTGGCGCTGGTGCCGTTCCTCGACACCGTGGTGCTGTCGCCGTTCACCGTGCTGCTGGGGCTGTTCGTGAGCGTGGCCACCGGCGTGGTGTTCGGCGTCTGGCCTGCCAACCGCGCCGCCAACCTGAGCCCGATCGAAGCCCTGCGCTACGAGTGACGGGGCGCAGCACGCCGCGTTGCGCACTGCGATTCGCGCGCCGTGCGGCCGGCGTGCAATCCTAGAGACCGTCGGCGCAGCAGATGCGCGGGTCGGCGTTCGCCGCGGCCGCCGGACGGCCCGGCGGCGGGCGGAAGGGCAGGCGCAGCCAGAGTCGCAGCCAGAGTCGCAGCGGGGCCGGCAGGAGGGCCGTCATGGACGACGCAATCGACACAGCGCTGGCGTTCGCGGAGGAGCACGTCGGCGACTACACGCAGGATCTGATGGACTTCGTCACGATCCCGAGCGTGAGCACCGATCCCGAGCACGAGCAGGACATCGGCGCCGCCGCGGTGTGGGCCGCGGCCCGGCTGCAACGGGCGGGCGTGCCCGAGGTCCGCGCCATCGATACCCCGGGACACCCCGTGGTGGTCGGCCGCTGGCAGGTCGACGCGGGCCGACCGACGGTCGTGATCTACGGGCATTACGACGTGCAGCCGCCCGACAACCTGGAGCTGTGGGAGACGCCGCCCTTCGAGCCGGAGGTGCGGGACGGCAAGGTGTTCGGCCGCGGCGCCAGCGCCAGCAAGGGCAGCGTGCTGGTGCCGATCCAGGCGGTGGAGGCCTGGTCGGAGACGGCGGGCGCGCCCCCGGTGAACGTCACGTTCGTGCTCGAGGGCGAGGAGGTGTCGCTGAGCCCCCACCTCCCTACCTTCCTGCGAGAGCACAAGGAGCTCCTGGACGGCGACCTGGCCATCAGCGCCGACGGCGCGATGTTCGGGCCCGACGAGCCCTCCCTGACCGTGGCCTCGCGGGGCAACTGCGCCTGCGAGGTGGTGGTGCAGGGCGCCGCGGTCGATCTGCACTCCGGCGCCTACGGCGGCGCCGTCCCGAACACGCCGCTGGCGCTGGCGCACATGCTGGCGCGGCTGCACGACCACAACGGTCGCGTGGCCGTCCCCGGCTTCTACGACGGTGTGGAGGAGCCTTCGCAGGCGATCCGCGACGCGATCCGGTCCATCCCGTTCGACGACGCGCAGGAGCGCGCCGCGCTCGGCCTGCGTGCGTGGACGGGCGAGGCCGGTTACTCGCCGCAGGAGCGCATGTGGGTGCGTCCCACGCTGGACGTCACGGGCATGGGTGGCGGCTTCCAGGGCGACGGCATCAAGACCGTGCTGCCGAGCGAGGCGCGCGCCAAGATCAGTTGCCGGCTCGTTCCCGGGCAGGACCCGGAGCGCATCCTCGGCGCCATCGAGACCTTCCTGCACGACCGTGCCCCGGAGGGCGTCACCGTGCACATCACGCGCCTTCCGGGCATCGCCCGCGCCTACGCCATGCCGCTGGAGCACCCCGCGCTCGGGGCCGCGGCGCGCAGCATCGAGGCCGTGTACGGCAAGCGCCCCTTCCCGATGTGGATGGGTGCCACCGTCCCTGCGGCAGAGGCGTTCACGTCGGCCCTCGGCATGTGGTGCCTGTACTTCGCGTTCGCCGAGTTCGACAACCGTCAACACGCCCCCAACGAGTTCTACCGGATCGACACGCTCCGGCGGGGCACGGCCGCCACGGTGCGGCTGCTGGCGGCTCTGCAGGACACGCCGCTGCGCTGAGCGGCGCGGGGGCGCCCGCGACTGTGCTGCGACTGTAGGTTCGCACAAAGATAATAGGCGCGTTCGTCGTTCCGGAGCATTGCCGGGGGCGAACGCGCTTCCTATACTCCTGCCAAGGCAAGGTGTCACGAGGAGGTTGCGGCTCGGCCCGGCTCGGCCGGTCCAGCCGCGATCGGTCCGCTTCGGGTTGCGGCTCGCGGGGGTCGGGCGCGTCGTGCTCTGGCGCGGGGTGCCGCGAAGATGTCGCGAGCGCGCGCCTTCCGGCGCGGAGCCCGCCCACCCCGAGCGGCTTCGGGCTCGCGCACGCGGCGGTGCCCGCGCGGTTCCGCGGAACCGCACCCTCGCTCTTCGCAACGTTCGGCAGGAGGCTTCGGATGCTCGCACCCAAGGGTTCCATCGTCCCGCTCCCGACCCCCTTCACCGGGGAGCAGGCGGCCATCGACGAGGCCGCGCTGGCGCGGCTCGTCGAGTTCCAGATCGACCACGGCAGCCACGGCCTGAGCTGCACCGGCACCACCGGCGAACCCTCGTCGCTGTCGCTCGACGAGCGCAAGCGCGTGATCGACCTCGTGCAGGAGGCCATCGGTGGGCGTGTGCCGTTCGTCCCCGGCACCGGCACCAACAACATCGACGAGACGCTCGAGCTGACGCGCTACGCCGCGCGCCGAGGCGTCGACGGCGTGCTCGTCATCGCGCCGTACTACGTGCGCCCCAACCAGAACAACCTCTTCGCCTACTTCGAGACCGTGGCCGCCGCCGTGCCCGATACGCCGGTCATCCTCTACAACATCCCGGGCCGCACGGCGGTGAACATCGAGCCCTCCACCATCGGGCGCCTGCGCCGGGCCTGCCCCAACCTGGTGGGGGTCAAGCACGCCACCAAGAACCTCGACGACGTGTCCTACACCTTCGTCCACGCCGGCCGCGACTTCGCCGTGTACTGCGGCGCCGAGACCCTGACCTACCCCATGCTGACGCTGGGCGGGAGCGGGCACATCAGCGCCACCGGCGTGCTGGCCCCCCGGGAGATCGCGCAGCTCTACGAGCTGGCCGCCGCCGGCAAGTGGGACGAGGCGCGCGACATGCACTTCCGGATGCTCGAGCTCAACGACGTGCTGTTCATCGAGATCAATCCGGTCCCGCTCAAGACGGCGCTGTCGCTGATGGGGCTGGTCGAGGCGCGCTGGCGCCTGCCGCTGGGCCCCATGCTGCCGGAGAACGAGGCCCGCCTGCGCCGCACGCTCGAGCGCTACGGGCTCGTCGGGGCCGAGGCTCCGGCGTGAGGCACGCCCGCGTCATCGCCGACGGCAGGCTCGAGCAGGCGCGCGTCGACGTCGACGCCGCCGGCCGGCCGGTCGTCGTGACGGCCTCCGGCCGGACCTTCGCCGCCGACGGCGTCACCTGGCTGCCGCCCGTCGATCCCGGCACCATCCTGGCGCTGGCGCTCAACTACGGCGACCACGCCCGCGAGCTCGAGCTCGAACGCCCCGAGCAGCCCGCCCTGTTCCCGAAATTCCGCAACGCCCTGGTGGGCCACCGTGGGGCGGTGGTGCGGCCGCGGGGCGTCGCCTACATGCACTACGAGAACGAGCTGGCCGTGGTGATCGGCCGCCCCTGCCGCCGGGTGCGCGAGGCCGATGCGCTCGACGTGGTCAAGGGCTACACGGTCGCCAACGACTTCGTGGTCCGCGACTTCGTGATCAACCACTTCCGGCCGCCGGTGAAGCCCAAGAACTTCGACACCTTCCTGCCGCTCGGCCCCTGGCTGGTCGACGCCCAGGACGTGCCGGACCCGCAGGCCCTGGCGTTGACCACCACGGTCAACGGCGAGGTCCGGCAGCAGGGCACCACGGCCGACATGCTGTACGCGGTGGCCGAGATCATCGCCTACGTGACCGAGTTCATGACCCTGCAGGAGGACGACGTGCTGCTCACCGGCACGCCCCGGGGGATCAGCCACGTCCGGGCCGGCGACCGCGTGCGCTGCGAGGTCGAGGGAGTGGGCGTCCTCGAGAACACCATCGTCGCCGAGGAGGACGTCGTCGAGGACGCCACGGGCGGCGGGCGGCCGGCGGCCGGAGGGCCGGCGGTATGAGCGGCGGAGGCGTGCGCGGCGATCGGGTCGCCGATGGGGCGCCCGGCGCCATCGCGGCCGAGCGCCGCGCCCAGGCGCTGGACCTCGTGCGGCGACGCTGGGACGGGCGCGTGCGTCACCTCGTGGGCGACGCCTGGGTGGACAGCCTGGGCGGCGGTACCTTCGAGACCCGCTCGCCCGTCGACGACGCACATCTGGCGACCGTCGCCGCCGGCGAGGCGGCCGACGTCGACCGCGCGGCCCAGGCGGCGGCGGAGGCGTTCCGCTCCTGGCGGCGGGCCGGCGCGGCCGAGCGGCGCGCGCTGCTCCACCGCGTGGCCGACCTCATCGAGGAGCACGCCGAGGAGCTCACCCTGCTCGAGGTGCTCGACACCGGGCAGCCCTGGCGTTTCATGAGCCAGGCGGCGAAGCGAGGCGCCCGGAACTTCCGCTTCTTCGCCGACCGCGCCGAGCAGGCGGGCAACGGCCTCAGCCTGCCGTCCGACGAGCATCTCAACTACACCCTGCGCCAGCCCATCGGCCCGGTCGGCGTCATCACCCCCTGGAACACCCCCTTCATGCTGTCGACCTGGAAGATCGCGCCCGCGCTGGCGGCCGGCTGCACGGTGGTGCACAAGCCGGCCGAGTGGAGCCCCCTCACCGCCACGCGGCTGGCCGAGCTGATGCGCGAGGCGGGCCTGCCCGCCGGCGTCGTGAACCTCGTGCACGGGGACGGCGAGAACGCGGGGCGGGCCGTGACCGAGCACCCGCTCGTCAAGGCGGTCGCCTTCGTGGGCGAGTCGGCCACCGGCAGCCGCATCATGGCGCAGGGCGCCCCCACCCTGAAGCGCGTGCACTTCGAGCTGGGCGGCAAGAACCCGGTGGTGGTCTTCGCGGACGCCGACCTGGAACGCGCGCTCGACGCGGTGGTCTTCATGATCTACAGCCTCAACGGCGAGCGCTGCACCTCCTCCAGCCGGGTGCTCGTCGAGGCCCCCATCTACGACGACTTCACCGCCCGCATCGCCGAGCGCGCCCGGCGCATCCGGGTGGGGGACCCCTTCGACCCGGACACCGAGATGGGCCCGCTCATCCACCGCGAGCACCTGGCCAAGGTCCTGGATTACA
>Ga0102956_1000310_pt1 | contig 17356 bp, 13 predicted proteins | sample SalPonF2_A_D2_MG_FD_84515 | JGI IMG/M metagenome (GOLD analysis project Ga0102956, IMG submission 84515) | Salt pond soil microbial communities from South San Francisco under conditions of wetland restoration - Salt Pond MetaG SF2_A_D2_MG ...
CGTAGTCCATGTGTCCGGGCGGATCGATCCGGTCGGCGATATCGAGATAATCAGCACCGAACTCGCGTTGGCCGACCTCGAGACGGTAGGGCGGCATTTGCATCGGGCAACCAAGGCCGCCAAGACCGGGGATAAAGAAGCCGCCGCGCGCCGCGACCTGCTCGGACGGATAGCCGACCATCTCGATGGCGGCGATCCGGTTCGCTCCATGAGTCTCGCGGATAACGAGCTGAAGTCGATCCGCGAACTGCACCTTTTGACCGTCAAGCCGACGATGTACGTGGCTAACGTGAGCGAGGACGGTTTTTCCGGTAACCCGCACCTCGATTCGGTTCGCGCCCTGGCCGATGCGGAAGGTGCCGAGGTCGTGGCGGTTTGTGCCGCAATCGAGGCTGAACTGATCCAGCTCGAAGAAGACGAACGAACGGTGTTTCTCGAAGAACTTGGCCTCACCGAGCCGGGGCTCAACCGGGTCATACGTGCAGGTTACAGCCTGCTTGGTCTGCTGACGTTTTTTACCGCGGGCAAGAAAGAGGTTCGCGCCTGGACGGTCGAGCGCGGGGCGACTGCGCCAGAGGCGGCGGCTGTGATTCATACTGATTTTCAGCGCGGGTTTATTCGTGCCGAGACCGTTTCCTATGACGACTTTGTCGCCTGCAATGGCGAGAATGGGGCGAAGGAAGCGGGTAAATTGAGACTCGAAGGCAAGGAGTACGTGGTCGTCGAAGGGGACGTTCTGCATTTCAGATTCAACGTCTGATGCAGGCGCGCGCGGCGACGTTCGCGGCCGGTCGCGCTGTGCGCCTTGACAGTAACGGGTACAGCGCGGAGAATTTCGCGCCTTCCCGACGGGTCGGAACTCGATGGTGATGTAGCTCAGGTGGTTAGAGCGGCGGATTCATAACCCGCAGGTCGGTGGTTCAAGTCCACCCATCACCACCATCTTCCTATTGCGGTATTCCCTTACCCGGAAGCGTGAGCCGGCAATGCGCAGACAGTCCATCCCCGCTTCACCAGTAATTCGGAAACATCCGTGTCGGCGCCTGGCCTGAATGTCATTGGCTGCGGGCGCGCCGCTCGCACTCTCGCCGCGATCTGGCAACGCACCGCGGTCCTCGAAACCATTGCCATCCTGAACCGTTCCGCCGCATCGGCCGTTGCGGCGGCCGGGTTTGTCGGTGCCGGTAAAGCGGTCAGCGACCTGTCGCAGATGGCGGCGGCGGAATTTTGGATGATCGGGGTCGGCGACGACCGGATCTCTGGCGTGGCTGACGCGCTGGCAGCGTCGGGCCTGTTGCGGCCAGGCGATATCGTGTTTCATCTGTCCGGCGCCCACGGCTCCGACAAGCTGGCGAGTTGCCGTGACGCCGGCGCCCGGTGTGCGAGCCTGCATCCGGCCCACAGTTTTGCTGACCCGGGCAGGTCTCTCAGCGCAATTGCCGGCTGCCGCTGTGTAGTCGAAGGTGACAATACGGCGATCGATGCACTCAGGCCGCTGGTAATGGCTCTCGAGGCGGTGTTGTTGGAAATCGACCCCGCGCAGAAGATCGTCTATCACGCCGGAATGGTCTTCGCGAGCAACTATGTCGTCGCGTTGCTGGGCGATGCGCTAACCGCAGTCGGTGCGGCCGGAATTCCTGAATCCGAGGCCGCGGAGCTGCTGCGGCCGCTGCTGTTGGGAAGCGCCGCGAACGCCCTCGAGTATGGCGTTGAAGACGCGCTGACTGGTCCGATAGCCCGCGGTGACACGACTTTGGTGGCGGCTCAGCTCGAAGCGCTGGAGCGTATCCTGCCAGGAGTCGCCGCGCGCTATCGGGCGCTCGGGCTCGCGGCCAGTGCAATTGCGCGCCGCGCCGACGGCGCGGATCTGGAGGCGCTGGCACGGATCGAAGCGCTGCTCGGCCGCGAGCGGGGCTAGCCCGGCCAATAATTGTGTGGCGGGTCACGTCGCGAGCCCTAAGTTTACGTTAACGTCAACTTGGGCTAGGATTCCAGCAGTTTCTCCCGGCGTGAACGGAGACCTCAATGAGTCGGACCTACACGATTTCTGAGCTCGCTAACGAGTTTGCGGTTACCCCGCGAACGCTCAGGTTCTATGAGTCCAGGGGAATCCTCGGGCCGGACAGGGTGGGTCAGAGACGCGTCTATAGCGAGCGCGACCGGGTTCGGTTGCGGCTCGCTCTGCGCGGCCGCCGATTGGGTTTCTCGGTTGAAGATTGTAAAGAAATCATAGAGATGTATAACCCGATCGTTGGTAATGAGTCTGACCAGTTGGAATACTTGTTGGCAAAAATCAGTGATCATCGAGCCGTGCTCGAGGATAAACAACGCGATATCGAGGCGACCATTGCGGCTATGGATGAGATCGAGTCGCTGTGCAGGGCTCACCTTGAAGAACGCTCGCGGGTTGTCTGAGGGGTTTTTTTCAGTGGTTGGGATTCGGATATAGCTTTGGATTGAAGTTGACGTATAGGTAAACTATGAGTTTCGGCGGAGGACCGATCGGGCCGCCACCAAGCAGGAGACAATTTCGATGGATACCCTTGCCTATGGCAGCCTGAATTTCGGTCTCGGAGAGACCGCCGACATGATGCGCGAGACGGTTCGCGATTTTTCGGCGGCGGAAATTGCGCCGCGTGCGGCGGAGATCGATGCATCAAATACGTTCCCGCATGATCTGTGGCGCAAATTCGGCGATATGGGACTGCTCGGCCTGACTGTCGAAGAAGAATTTGGCGGTTCGGGTATGGGCTATCTCGAGCATGTCCTGGCCATGGAGGAGATAAGCCGAGCCTCGGCATCGGTTGGCCTTTCTTACGGCGCCCACTCCAATCTCTGCGTCAACCAGATCCGGCGCAACGGTAATCCGGAACAAAAACAGCGTTACCTGCCGAAGCTCGTCAGCGGCGAGCATGTCGGCGCCCTTGCAATGAGCGAGCCCGGCGCCGGCTCGGACGTCGTGGGGATGCGGCTGAAAGCGGAGCAACGCGGCGACGGGTTTGTTCTGAACGGCAGCAAGATGTGGATTACCAACGGGCCAGATGCCGATGTCGTAGTCGTCTACGCGAAGACCGATCCCGGCGCCGCGTCGCATGGTATCACCGCGTTCATCGTCGAGAAGGGCCGCGCCGGTTTCTATGCTGCACAAAAACTGGACAAGCTCGGCATGCGCGGCTCCAACACTTCCGAACTGGTGTTTGAAGATTGCGAGATTCCGGCCGAGAACGTACTCGGGAATTTGCACGAAGGCGTGCGAGTATTGATGAGCGGTCTCGACTACGAGCGCGTCGTGTTGTCGGGCGGACCGCTCGGTATCATGCAGGCGTGCCTGGATGTAGTGATCCCGTATCTCCACGAACGGCGCCAGTTCGGCCGGGCGATCGGCGAATTCCAGTTGATGCAAGGCAAGCTGGCCGACATGTATACCCAGCTCAATGCCTGCCGTGCCTATGTCTACAGCGTTGCCCGATCCTGCGACCGCGGCGAAACCACGCGCAAGGATGCGGCGGGCGCCATCCTGTATTCTTCCGAGGCTGCGACGCAGATGGCGCTGCAGGCGATCCAGACCCTCGGCGGCAACGGCTACATCAACGAGTACCCGACCGGCCGCTTCCTGCGCGACGCGAAGCTGTATGAGATCGGCGCCGGCACCAGTGAGATTCGGCGCATGCTGATTGGCCGCGAATTGTTCGCCGAGACGGCCTGACGCCGCTCTGCGATTCTCACCAGGGTGATGTGATGACGGTACTGACCAGCAATGTGAATCCGCGCTCGGCACAGTTTGCCGAGAATGCCGCTGCGATGTCGGCGCTTGTCGGCCGCTTGCGCGAGCGCGCGGCAATAGTAAAGCTCGGTGGCCACGAGCGGGCGCGCGAGAAACACCTTGCCCGCGGCAAGTTGCTGCCGCGCGATCGCGTGCGCAAGCTCCTGGATATCGGTTCGCCGTTTCTCGAGATCGGTCAGTTCGCTGCCTGGGGCATGTATGAAACCGATGTTCCTGGTGCCGGGGTGATTGCCGGCGTTGGCCGGGTCGAGGGGGTCGAATGCATGATCGTCGCCAACGATGCGACGGTGAAAGGCGGCACTTACTACCCCGCCAGCGTAAAGAAACATCTGCGCGCACAGGAGATTGCGCTCGAGAATAATCTGCCGTGTATCTATCTTGTCGATTCGGGCGGCGCATTCCTGCCGATGCAGGACGAAGTATTCCCGGATCGTGATCATTTCGGTCGGATTTTCTACAACCAGGCAAATCTCTCGGCCCGCCGCATACCGCAGATTGCTGTGGTCATGGGCTCCTGCACGGCCGGCGGCGCTTATGTTCCCGCAATGTGCGACCAGGCGATTATCGTGCGCCAGCAAGGGACGATTTTTCTCGGCGGCCCGCCGCTGGTCAAGGCGGCAACCGGAGAGGTGGTCAGCGCGGAAGAGCTCGGAGGCGCGGACGTGCATTCGCGCACCTCCGGTGTCACCGATTATTACGCGGCCAACGACATGCATGCGCTGGCACTCGCGCGCCGTATCGTTAGAGGCCTGAATCGGGTCAAGACGATTAATGTGCGGCTGCGTGAACCGGCGGAGCCGCTATACGATACCGCGGAAGTCTACGGGGTCGTCCCGGCCGATGCGCGCAAACCCTACGACGTGCGGGAGATTATCGCGCGGCTGGTTGACCGCAGTGAATTCGATGAATTCAAGCAGCTTTACGGTGAGACGCTGGTTTGTGGATTCGCGGCTATTCATGGTTACCCGGTCGGCATCGTCGCGAACAACGGCATCCTTTTTTCCGAGTCGGCACTGAAGGGAGCCCATTTCGTCCAACTCTGCAGCCAGCGCAATATCCCGCTGGTTTTTTTGCAGAACATCACCGGGTTCATGGTCGGACGAAAATACGAGGCGGGCGGCATCGCCAAAGACGGCGCCAAGATGGTGACTGCGGTTGCAACAACGAATGTGCCGAAACTGACCGTCATCATCGGCGGTAGTTTCGGTGCGGGAAACTATGCGATGTGCGGTCGGGCATACGGCGCTCGGTTCCTTTGGACCTGGCCCAATTCGCGGATCTCGGTGATGGGCGGTGAGCAGGCCGCCAACGTGCTGGCAGAGGTCCGCCGCGACGGGCTCGAAAAGCGCGGAGAAGAATGGCCGGCGGCAGCCCAGGAGGAGTTCATGCGGCCCATTCGCGAACAGTACGAGACTCAGGGCAATCCGTATTATGCGAGCGCGCGTCTGTGGGACGACGGGATCATAGATCCGGCGGATACACGGCGCGTACTCGGACTATCTTTGTCAACGGTTTTGAACGCCGAGCAGGAGCCGACTCGATTCGGCATCTTCCGGATGTAATGGGGATCGGGGGTTCCGGCATGTTCGACAAGCTACTTATCGCCAACCGCGGCGAGATCGCATGCCGGATTATTCGCAGCGCCCGGGCAATGGGTGTTCGAACGGTTGCGGTGTATTCCGAAGCGGATGCTTCGGCCTTGCACGTAAGCATGGCGGACGAAGCGTATCTGCTTGGCGGGGCCGCGGCGGCGGACAGCTATTTGCGGATTGACCGTATTCTCGAAGCGGCGCGCAGAAGCGGTGCCGGTGCGATTCATCCCGGTTACGGCTTCCTGTCGGAGAACGCCGATTTCGCCGAGGCCTGCGCCGAGAGCAATATCGTATTCGTAGGTCCGCCCGCTGCGGCGATACGGGCGATGGGGTCGAAATCCGAAGCCAAACGGCTGATGGCAGATGCAGGTGTGCCGGTTGTACCGGGTTACCTTGGCGCCAGTCAGGACGCTGCGGAGCTGGAAAGCCGTGCGGCGGAAATCGGCTATCCGCTGATGATCAAGGCCTCCGCAGGCGGCGGTGGCAAGGGCATGCGCCAGGTTGCGCGGGCCTCGGAATTCGCTTCGGCACTGGCCGCGGCCCGGCGCGAGGCGATGGCGGCATTCGGCGACGATCATGTTTTGCTCGAACGCTACGTGCAGTATCCGCGCCATATCGAGGTCCAGGTTTTCGCCGACAACGAGGGCAACGTCGTACACTTGTTCGAACGAGATTGTTCGATGCAGCGGCGCCATCAGAAAGTACTGGAAGAGGCGCCGGCGCCCGGCTTTTCGGATGCTACCCGGACCCGAATGGGAGCGGCAGCCTGCGAGGCGGCGCGAGCGATTGGCTACCGCGGCGCTGGCACCGTGGAATTTATTGTCGACGGCGCCGGCGAGTTTTTCTTCATGGAAATGAACACCCGCCTTCAGGTCGAACATCCGGTTACCGAGATGATTACCGGAATCGATCTTGTCGAGTGGCAGTTGCAGGTGGCTGCGGGCAACCCCCTGCCGCTAGATCAGGCGGAAATTCGTGGCGACGGACATGCGATCGAAGTCCGGTTGTATGCTGAAGATCCGGCGCGCGATTTTTTGCCTGCTGCGGGAACGTTGTCGCGGCTTCGTTTTCCGCCGCGAAGCGATACGCTGAGGATCGACTGTGGAGTCCGGGAGGGCGATGTCGTCAGCGTTCATTATGACCCGATGATCGCCAAGATCATCGTGTGGGATCGCGATCGCGACGGTGCCTGCCGGCGCTTGCTCCAGGCCTTGCAGCAAACGCAGCTGACCGGACTGACCAGCAACCTGGATTTTCTCGTCACTCTTGCCGCGAATGCGGATTTTCGCAGCGGTAATTACGACACCGGATTTATTGCGAGAAACCGCGACAGTCTGATCGTCAAGCCGGATCTGGATGGCAACGTCTTGTGCCTCGCTGCTCTGCATACACTTACCGAGAGAAAGGCGCAGGCGGCGACGCAGGCACGCGCCAGCGCAGATCCGTACTCGCCCTGGCAGGTCTGCGACGGCTGGCGCCTCAACGATACCGGCCACGAGGAACTGAGCTTCAGTTTCGACGGGGACCAGCACGACGTAATCGTCAGATATCTTGCTTCGGGTTTCGAAATCGTCGCCGATGGCCGCAGCTACCTTGCGGAGGCCTATCGTGACGAAGACGGCGGTCTGGTCGCGACGCTCGACGGTTTGCGCACACGCGCCAGCGTGTTGCCTGACGACGGCGAGCTTTTAATCGTTACGCCGGATCGCAGTGTGCGGCTGGGACTTATCGATCCGATGCTGAGTGCCGGCGATATCGAGCCCGGGGCAGGCTCGGTGACCGCGCCGATGCCGGGGAAGATCGTCCAGGTGCTTGTCGCCCAAGGCGATGTCGTCGAGAAAAATCAGCCTTTGGTGGTACTCGAGGCAATGAAAATGGAGCACACGCTTCTTGCGCCGGCTGCGGGGACGATCGGTACGGTCCACCATGCGGTGGAAGACACGGTCGAAGAGGGCTGGGAACTGTTACATTTCGAGCCGTCCTGACGCATGCCACCGCAGCCGGCGTGACGCAAGCGGATCGCACAGTCACGGCCAATGAGGTCGGCGGCGAAGCACTCCCGCCAGCCACGTCCGCGCAATTTCCGGGCTTGTTTTCCGTCCTGTTGTGATGTGATTTCGCGCGTCGCGCGCAGCGCGGACCGGGTCCTGTCGGTGGTTTGCGACAGTTGTCCACAGAAGCTGTGGATAAGCTTGGGGATAACTCTAGACCGGTTCCCGTTTGAGTCCTGATTTTCTAGGATCTGGCTCAAATTGATGATTTTTTAGCCATCGTAAAAACTAATAAATTCAGATAGTTATCGCATTATCGGAAGTTTCTTTCAGTTTCACGTTTTTGAAATATTTGGTCACCACAGTCGTGTGCATAAGTCAAGCTGTGGCCTCCCTGAAGTACCGCAGGCCTCGCTATTCGACAATTCCACTGTATGCAAACCTTTATGCCTCATATGCTTGTGGCTCCCTCCTACACAACTACTAAAGTAACAAGCAAGGTCACGGGTGGTATGGAGCGCGCATAAAAGCACACCAGGGCGGATTAATTCAGATTGCTGAATGGTGCTCGCAGGAGCCTTCAAAACCGCGGCTGCGGGGACTGAAATGCGACGCTTTTGCTGGCACCAGTCGTCCCCCCCGTTCTATGGTGCCCGCTGATGGCGGCCGACCCGCCGAGAGGCTTGGGGGCGATGGACAGTAACGGTGGCCCGGAGGTTCTGACATAAATCTGACCAACATCATTGTCGGGTTGGTTGCGCCGACCGGCTTCTGGTTTGCGTACCACCTGTACAAGGATCGTCATCGGCCGGAGCCGGCGCTGAATATTTTGCTTACCTATCTGCTTGGTATCGCGGCCGGCTGGATTGGTTTGCGTATCTACGGGGCACTCGAGCTGCTGGACCTGAGGTATGACGCCTACGCGCTCGCCGAGCAAAGCAGCATCGCTTTGTTTGCGTATGCTGTACTCGTCATTGGCCCGGTCGAGGAACTGGTCAAGTTCCTGCCATTCTGGCTGGTCGGTATTCGGTTTCACGATTTTGACGAGCCGGTAGACGGAATAATCTATGCGTCATTCGTGGCGCTGGGTTTTGCGACTTACGAGAACTTCCTGTACCTCAGCTATGTACAAGGCGCCGAGTTGCTGGCGCGCGGATTCGCCGCGCCTCTCGTGCACGTCATGTTTGCCTCGATCTGGGGTTACAGTTGCAGCCGCGCGCAGGCCCGCGGCACCAGTATTCCTGTTGCCGCGGCCGTGGGGCTTGCGATCGCCGCGTTTCTGCATGGTCTTTACGATTTCATAATGATTGGATTGCCGCCATGGTGCCGCCCGGTATCGGCCCTGCTGATCCTTGCGATTTGGATCTGGCGGATGCACCTGATTCGGCGATTGACTGCGAAAGCCGGTGCAGGGGGCTAAACCTGGAAGCCGGCTTGCGGCCAATGCCGGACGCGAGCATTGTTGAGGGCCCCAGCGCGGAAAAAGGAGGTGGCCAGTGAAGAAATTATCCACGGGATTCTCGAAAGCGGTGCCGGGTTGCGACGGCGAGTTGTGGTTGCCCGACAATCCGCGACCACCGGTCGTGATCATGGCGCATGGATTTGGCGCCGAACGATCATTTGGATTGCCGGCATTCGCCGAGCGCTTCGTCGCGGCGGGGATTGCGGTCTACCTGTTCGATTACCGCGGATTTGGTGCCAGCGACGGTTACCCGCGCCAGCTTGTGCACCCTTGGCGCCATCTCCGGGACTGGCGCGATGCACTGGCGCATGTCCGCAGCCTCGAGCAGGTGGACCCGGACAGGATCGCGTTGTGGGGTTCGTCTTACAGCGGTGGTCATGTCACGGTTACCGCGGCACGTGATCAGCGGGTTGCCGCGGTAGTCGCACAAGTGCCGTTTGTGAGCGGCATCAGCACGCTGGCGGCGCAGTCGCCACTCGATATGATGCGCCTGAGCTGGGCCGGGCTGCGCGATCTCCTGCGCCTGGTAACCTTCCGGGCGCCGTACCGAATCGGCCTGGTAGGCCGACCGGGCGAGGTGGCGGTGATGACCACCCCGGAATGCTATGACGGCTACATGGCGCTGGTTCCCGAGCAATCGCGGTGGGAAAACAAGACGCCCGCGCTAAGCGGTTTGCTGCTGCCGCTGTACAACCCCGGGTCCTATGCCGCAGGCGTGCGCTGCCCGATGCTGATCGTGGCTGGCCGCAATGATTCCCTGATCCCTATTTCAGCGGTTCGCAAAATGGCGAAAAAAGTTGCCTATTGCCGTCTTGAGGAATTTGACTGCAATCATTTTGAACCGTATCAGGGCAGCTGGTTCGACAGAAATATCGAGTTGCAAAGCGCATTTCTGCAGCGCCATTTACGGGTTTCCGGGGACTCCGGCGCTTAGGGCGTGCCGGTCTTTTTATTGCGTCCTTTCGTTGCGCCCGGTGCGGATTTTTTTCCATTCCGCTTTTTCTTCGTGGTTTTTTTGATCCGCGCGGCCGAAGATTTCTCCGCATTCTCCTGATCCGACAGTCCCAGCGATTGCTCGAACTCGACCAGGCTTTCCGGAATGTAATCGGTCAGCTGTTGCAGGTCCGGTATCGCATCGCGCCCGGCGACCAGGCCGAACAGCATCTTGCCCGCGTAGCTGAAGACGGTGATGTTCATCACCGTGCCGGGAGCGACCGTGCTCAACGGGAAGATGCCGGTCATCCGCGCGCCGCGCATGAACAATGCCTGTGGCGGCCCGGGAACGTTCGAGATTACGAGGTTGCCGAGGGGCGGTAGTCTTTCGGCGAGGCCAAGGCTGTCTCCGAGCTGAGCGAGAACCTGTACCACCAGCGTGTACGTCATTACCGCGTCGTTGCTGAGACCCGAAAATTCCTTGATGACGGTGTGGCTGGAGTCGCGAATCGCATTGAATCGTTCGTCCACATTCATATTTCCGCGTGCCATCTCGACCAGCAATATTGAAATGACATTCCCGCCGTCTTCGTGGTCCTCGGCACGCAAATCAACAGGCATTTCCGCAACAAGCGGTTTCGGCGGCAGCTCGCCGTGCTCGCTGAGGTAGCGGGTGAGGGCCGCATCACAAAGTGTGAGCACGACGTCGTTGATGGTGCCGCCGGCGGCCTTTCCAGCGCGCCGCAGGCGTTCGAGATCGATCGTCGCGGTGGCGACGCTACGCGGCGCGGTCAGTCTCTGATTGAGCAATGTCCGCGGTGCGGTAAACGGAATCGGCACTTTGCTGTCGCCCAGACGCAGCGCCTTCAGGCTGTGCTTAAGGATCATCGTGTAGAGTTCCGCTACCGAAACCAGCTGTCTCCCCGCGGTTTTGCCAAACTCCTCCAGGACCTGGGTCAGACTTTGCTGACGCCGGCGGCGTCCGGCGGGTCCGGCCAGTGACCACATCGGCCGGAACTTGTCGCTCTTTGGATCGGTGCTCAGGCTCACGTCGAGCCAGCGGCTCATCGTGGCGCCGTCCGCGTACGCATGATGCACTTTCAAATAAAACGCGAACTGACCGCCGGGCAGTCCCTCGATGATGTAGAACTCCCAAACCGGACGACTGCGATCCAGCAGTTCCCCATGCAGGTCGCTCACCAGTTTCATCAGTTCGGCATAACCACCGGGCCGCGGCAGCGCCAGGTGACGGACATGATGTTTCATGTCGGGCTCGGTTTCTGTCCATACCGGAAGCGCACCGAGACGCGAGCCAAGTTTCCAGTTGAACGGCGGACAAGCCGGCACGGCGCGCATGTCCTCCACCATTCGGAGAATGAAATCCTCGCCGCCATCGGCCGGCGGATCGAACAGCGAAAGTCCGGCGACGTGGCGCGGACTCTCTCGCGTCTCCGTAAGGAACATCGCGTAGTCAAGTATGGATATGCTGGTCATTGGCGCTCGCCCCGAATCGCCCTGTCCCTTACCATACGGCGAGGTCGTGTTCCGGGCAACAACCCGGCGCCGATAACCACGTGCAGGGCGAGTCGACATTGCGGTGAAGTGTGCGACGAGTCCGGGAGAAATCGAAATGAAGTATCAGTCGTTTCTCAGGTCCGGCGCATTCGCCGACCGTACGGTGATAGTGACCGGCGGCGGCAGCGGGATTGGCCGATGCGTTGCGCATGAGCTGGCGTCACTCGGAGCTTATGTTGTCCTGGTCGGACGCACCCAGGACAAGCTCAGTAACGTAGCGGCCGAGATTGCCGAAGACGGCGGCAACGCAGGCACCGCGCTTTGCGACATTCGCATCGAGGACAAGGTGCGCGAAACCGTTGCCGCCATCGTGGCGGAACGCGGACGCATTCATGCGCTGGTGAACAACGCCGGCGGCCAGTATCCGTCGCCGCTCGCGAACATTACCCAGAAAGGATTCGAAACGGTCGTCAGAACCAACCTCGTCGGGGGCTTTGTTTTTGCCCGCGAGGCCTACACCCAGTCGATGCGCAAGCACGGTGGTGCCATTGTCAACGTGACGGCTGACTTCTGGCGCGGCATGCCGATGATGGGGCATTCCGGCGCGGCGCGCGCGGGCATGGACAATTTTACGAGAAGCGCGTCGGTTGAATGGGCGCCGGAAGGCGTTCGGGTCAATGCGGTGGCGCCGGGCTGGATTGCATCGAGCGGTCTCGATACTTATGACGATCCGGCCATTAAGGCGGTTATCCCGCGGCTGCGTGAGGGAGTGCCGCTTAAACGCCTGGCGACCGAAGCCGAGGTCAGCGCAGCGATCTGCTTTCTGCTGTGCGATGCGGCGGCCTTTATTACCGGCGTAAACCTGCCCATAGACGGAGGTGCCAGCCTCGCCTCACCGGTGTTTCCGCAGCCACCTGCCCGCAACGTCACCGAATACCAGGGGTTTCACCGCTACATCCGACCAAAAGCCCTGGGTGACGATTAATGGAAGGCCAGTTCGAAGTACGCCTGGATGCGCCTTTCTACACTGATGAGCACCGGGAGTGGCGAGACTCGCTGCGGCGTTTTATCGACGACCGGCTGATGCCGCATGTAAATCAGTGGGACGAGGCCGGCGAAGTCCCGCGCGCGGTACATCGCGAAGTCGCCGGGTTCGGACTGACCGGGTTGGGGTTTCCGGAAGAGTTTGGCGGTTTTTCCGCGGGAACCGACATTTTCCATTTTGTGATCAAGGCGCAGGAACTGGCGCGTATGGGGGCCGGAGGCGTGGCGACGGCGTTGTCGACTCACGACATCGGTCTGCCGCCTTTGATCGTGGCGGGCAGTGAGGAGATCAAGCGGCGAGTCGCGCCGGCCGTGCTCAGCGGAGAGAAGATCATCGCGCTGGCAATAACCGAGCCGGGCGCGGGTTCGGATGTTGCGGCGCTTCGCACGCGGGCGCGACGCGAGGGCGATTTCTTTCGCGTGGACGGTAGCAAGACATTTATATCCGGCGGTATGAATGCCGATTTCGTCACTGCGGTGGTAAGAACGGGAGCGGACGGCGCGCGCGGTCTTTCGCTGTTATTGATCGAGCGCGGCATGCCTGGATTTTCCGCGACTCCGTTGCCGAAACAGGGCTGGTGGGCATCCGATACCGCGACTCTTCATTTCGATAACGTGGCCGTGCCGGCTGCCAACCTGATCGGAGCCGAAGGCGCCGGTTTTGCGCTGATAATGAACAATCTCAATCGTGAACGCCTGATGATGGCGGCGGGCGCAATTGGCGCGGCCCGGGCCTGTTTTCAGGATGCCGCTGAGTGGGCGAGAGAGCGCGAGACATTTGGCAAGCGGCTGGTCGAGCACCAGGTTATCCGGCACAAGCTGGTCGAGATGAGCAGGCGCATCGAGGCAGGGCAGGCGTACCTGGAGCGGACCGCGGCGCGTATGCAACAGGGAGAGCGCTGCGCCGCGGACATTGCAATGTTGAAGGTGGACGCAACGCTGACAATGGAATTCTGCGCGCGTGAGGCGAGCCAGGTGCTGGGTGGCGCGAGCTATATCCGCGGTTGCCGTGTAGAGCGTATCTATCGCGAAGTCAGGGTAAATGCGATCGGCGGGGGCTCTGAGGAGATTCTGCGCGACCTCGCTGCGCGCCAACTCGGATTCGACGCGGCGTAGTAGGCTCGGCGACGTTCGCTTTGGAGTGGCGGCGCAGTTGGGGGGGCTTGGATTGAAACGTGGTTTGCGGTTTGTAGTTTCGGTGTCGGCGTTGTTGATAGCGGTGCTCGCTGTCAACGCCCTGCGTCTGGAGTCGCGCCAGATCGAGCCCGTGCAACCATCGCGCATCGAGGTCGATGCCGCCGCTGCTGCAGGCCGGCTTGCGGCGGCGCTGAAATTTGCCACTGTGTCCGAGGAGGCGGGAGCGCAGAGCGACGCGAGCGCTTTTGCCGGCCTAGTCGACTACCTTGCGAATACCTATCCGGCCGTTCATCGAATGTTGCGTCCCGAGAAGATTGGCGAGGGCAGCATCTTGTACGTGTGGCAAGGCAGCGATAACGAGCTTGAACCGATTCTGCTGCTGGCACATCTCGACGTCGTTCCGGTCGCGCCGGACGAGGCGGCGAGCTGGACGCAGCCGCCGTTTGCCGGAAAGGTCGCGGAAGGTTTTGTATGGGGACGCGGGGCCATGGACGACAAATCCAGCGTCATCGCGATTCTCGAAGCGACGGAGTCCTTGCTGGCAAGCGGTTACAGCCCGCGACGCAGTATTTACATTGCTTTCGGTCATGACGAAGAAGTAGGTGGGCAAAACGGAGCCGCCCGGATCGCCGGGGAAATGGCCGTGCGCGGCGTGAATTTCGAATTGGTGCTGGACGAGGGGTTCTTCGTAACGGAGGGGTTGTTGCCGGGCGCCGCCGACCCCGTGGCCCTGGTCGGAATCGCGGAGAAGGGAATCGTCAGTGTCGCGCTTGAGGTTCAGGCAGCTCCAGGACATTCCTCTGTACCGCCACGGCACACAGCGATCGGAATTCTCGCGGCGGCGCTGGTCCGGCTCGAGGAACGTCCGATGGCGGCAAGTGTCGATGGTGTCACCGGTCAGATGTTGCAATGGCTTGCACCCGAAATGCCATTTTTGCAACGAACCGTGTTCGCCAACATGTGGTTATTTGCGCCGCTGGTTCGGGCCCGGATGGAGGCCGTGCCACGTACTGCCGCGACGATTCGCACCGCGCAGGCGATAACCATGGTGTCCGGGGGCATCAAGGAAAACGTACTGCCGTCACAGGCCCGGGCGGTCGTCAATTTCAGAATCCGGCCCGGTGACCGGATCGAAGATGTCATCAGTCATGTGAGCGATGTTGTCGACGACGAGCGAGTCTCTGTCTCGATTCTGCCGGGACTCCATAGCGAGGCGTCTCCCGTTTCATCGACGCAGTCGCAGGCCTTCGCGGCGCTCCATGTCACGATTCGCAGGGTTTTCCCTGATGCGCTGGTTGCCCCGGCGCTCGTCGTTGGCGCGACGGACGCGCGCCATTTCTCCGCGCTGTCCAGCAATGTCTATCGCTTTTTGCCAATTCGCCTTGGGCCATCGGACGTGGCCCGGATCCATGGCATCGACGAGAGAATCTCAATAGCCGATTTGGGCGAGGCAATACGCTTTTATCGCGAACTGGTGCTGGAAACGACCCGCTAGCCGCGGTCGCCTGTTGCATCTGCGACTTTGGGTGGGGGGTTTTGCCGCGCAGGTGCGGGTAGAATAGCGCTCGCAACGTCAGCCGGAATCTTGTCCGACCATGGGATTCAATCCGCTCCATCACCTCCGCGGTGCTTTTACGATCAGCGTTTTTACGCTGAATGTGGTGTTTTGGTTCATCCCCATAGTTATTGTCGGGCTGGCCAAGCTCCTGGTGCCGGCCTCCGCGTGGCGCGACCTGATGAGCCGATGGTTAAGCGCGCTCGGTGAAAACTGGATTAGTTGCAACGGGCTGATTCTCGCGCTGACTCAGTCGATAGAGTGGGACGTAGAGGGCAACACCGGTCTGGCGCGACGCGGCTGGTACCTGGTGGTGTCAAATCATCAGTCCTGGGTCGATATCCTGGTGCTGCAGAAGGTTTTTAATCGCCGCATCCCGTTTCTCAAGTTCTTTATCAAGCAACAGCTCATCTGGGTTCCTTTCCTGGGTCTTGCATGGTGGGCGATGGACATGCCTTTCATGCGGCGTTTTTCGCGCGAGTATCTTGCGAAGAATCCGGAGATGAAAGGCAAGGATCTGGAGGCGACGCGCCAGGCGTGCGAGAAATTCGAGCGAATTCCGACATCGATCATCAACTTTGTCGAAGGTACGCGGGTTACGCCGGCGAAGCAGCGCGAACGCGAGTCTCCCTATCAGTATCTGCTGCCGCCGCGCGCCGGCGGGATCGCATTCGTGCTTGGCGCCATGGGCGGTACTTTGCACGATCTGCTGGATGTAACCATCGTCTACCCCGATGGCGCACCGAGCATGTGGGATTTGTGTTGCGGCCGACTGCAGAGGGTCGTGGTTCGTATCAGCAGTCAACAGATCGAACCATGGCTGTTACAAGGCGACTACCAGAACGATGACGGTTTCAGATTGCGCTTCCAGCAGTGGCTGGCGCAGATGTGGGCGCAAAAAGACGATCAGATCGGCGTAATCCTGGAGCAGGAACCCGGCCGCACCAATCAGATCGAGCGGTAGCCCTGGCGGAAGCAGGAGCAGCCGGCCCGCAGCCAGGCGAAGCGCAATCGGATCCGCGCCCTATACGCTGCGGCCCGGCAACGTACCCATGTACTTGCTGATAATCGACAGCATGACTTCGTCGGCTCCACCGCCGATGGAAGCAAGCCGGCCATCGCGAAAACGCCTGACGATGGGATTCTCCTCCATAAAACCCATTCCGCCCCAGTATTGAAGACAGGCATCGTTGAGTTCGCGGGAGAGGCGGCCGGATTTCAGTTTCGCCATTGACGCGAGCTTCGTCATATCCTCGCCGCCGCAATAGCGCTCGACTGCATCCCAGGTCAGGGCGCGTAACGATTCCAGCTCGGTTTGCAGCTCGGCCAGGCGGAAATGCACCGCCTGATGATCGAGCACCGGTTTGCCGAATATCCTGCGTTCGCGAGTGTAAGCGATAGTCTCGTCGATCGAGTCCTGCATGAAAATCAGCGAAGATAACGCGGCGTACATGCGCTCTTCCTGGAACTGGGCCATCTGGTACGTGAATCCCATGCCTTCTTCGCCGATTCTGAATCGCTGCGGAATGCGCACGTTTTCGAAATGAATCTGGGCTGTATCGGATGAGCGCATGCCGAGCTTGTCCAGTGTCCTCGCCACGGTTACGCCCCTGGTTTTCATTGGCAGGCATAGCAGTGATTTATTGCGATGCGGCGCGCCGTCCCCGGTATTTGCCAGCAGACACATCCAGTCCGCCTGGGCACCGCTCGTGGTCCACATCTTGCCCCCGTTTATCACGTAGTCGTCGCCATCCCTCACCGCCGTGGTGGTGATACTGGCGACGTCCGAGCCCGCGCCAACCTCCGACACGCCGAGACACGCCACTTTTTCGCCGGCGATCGACGGAGCGAGAAACTCCTCGCGCAGTTCGTCCGAGCCAAACCGCGCCAGCGCCGGTGTCGCCATTTCGGTCTGCACACCGATGGCCATCGGTACCCCGCCGCAACTGATCCTGCCCAGTGTCTCGCAGTAGACCGCGGCGTAGGAATAATCGAGTCCGAGGCCGCCGTAGGCTTCGGGTTTGTTGATGCCGAGGAATCCGAGGTCGCCCATCTTGCGGAACAATTCATGAGCCGGAAACTGACCTTCTCGTTCCCAGTCGCCAACGTGCGGATTGATTTCGTGGTCGATGAATTTCTCCAGCGAGCGGCGCAGTTCAATGTGCTCTTCGGTCAGTTGCATAGTCGTTCGTTCCTGTAGTCACCGTCGTGGGTAATGGCAGCCTGCATTCGGCGCGCGGACCGGGCCGGAAGTCAGCCGGAAATTCCCGCTTCGGAGCCATCCTTTTTCGTGGCTCGCCCGCCGCCATCGGACAACCCTAGAACGGATTGCGCACTGCATCA
>Ga0102956_1000311_pt1 | contig 17310 bp, 13 predicted proteins | sample SalPonF2_A_D2_MG_FD_84515 | JGI IMG/M metagenome (GOLD analysis project Ga0102956, IMG submission 84515) | Salt pond soil microbial communities from South San Francisco under conditions of wetland restoration - Salt Pond MetaG SF2_A_D2_MG ...
GTGCCGTTCGTGCTCTTCACCGATCTCGACGGCACCCTGCTGGACGCTTCGTACCGGCCGGGGCCCGCCGCGCAGGCGCTGGCGCGGTTGCGCGACGTGGGCGTGCCGGTCGTGTTCTGCTCGTCGAAGACCCGCGCGGAGCAGGAGCCGCTCCGGCGCCGTTACGGCGTGCGCGGGCCGTTCGTCGTGGAGAACGGCTCGGCCGTGCTGATCCCGCCGCCCTGCCCCGACCTGCCCCGCTCCGGCGGGCTGGGGAGGGACGTGCTCGGCGTGGACGTCGCCCGTGTCCGTGCGGTCGTGGAGGCCGAGCGGGCGCGCCTGGGGCTCCAGGCCCGGGGCTTCGCGGACATGACGGCGGAGGAGGTGGCACAGATCGCGGGGCTGTCGATCGAGGGTGCGCGGCGGGCGCGCCGACGCGAATACAGCGAGACGCTGGTCGGGCTGGCGCGCGAGGATGCCGCCCGGCTGGACCGAGCGCTGCGCGCCGACGGGCTGCTGCTGGTCTCGGGTGGGCGCTTCCACACCGTGACCGGGGCCGGAGCCGACAAGGGGCGGGCGCTGGCGCGGGTCATGGAGCGTTGGCGTGGTGGGCCCGGCGCCGCCGGAGTGCCCAGCGTCGCCGTAGGGGACAGCGCCAACGATGTGTCGATGCTTCGGGCGGCCGACCGGGGCTTCCTGGTGGCTCGGTCCGACGGGCGCAGCCCGCGGTTGCGGGGTGTCGAGCGGCTGACGGGGATCGGCCCCGCAGGCTTCGCCGAGCTGGCCGATCGGCTGCTGCGCGACCTGGAGACGGGCCGCCCGCCGGCGCTCAGACGTTGAACAGGAAGTGCATGACGTCGCCGTCCTCGACGACGTAGTCCTTGCCCTCCGTGCGGAGCCAGCCGCGGCTGCGGGCAACGGCGATCGAGCCTGCCTCCACCAGCCTCTCCCAGCCGATGACCTCGGCGCGGATGAAGCCGTGCTGGAAGTCCGTGTGGATGACGCCGGCGGCCTCCGGGGCCCGGGCGCCGCGCCGCACCGTCCAGGCCCGGACCTCCTTCTCGCCTGCGGTCAGGAACGTGATGAGGCCCAGCGTGCGGTAGCCGACCTCGACCAGGCGGTCGAGACCCGGTTCGGACAGCCCCATGTCGGCGAGGAAGGCGCGCGCTTCGTCGGCGGCCAGCTCGGTGAGCTCCTCCTCGATGCGCGCGGAGATCACCACCACGTCCGAACCCTCCTCGGCGGCGAGGGCGCGCACCTCCTCGACGTAGGCGTTGCCGCCCGGCAGCGCGTCCTCCGACACGTTGCAGACGTAGATCACGGGTTTGGCCGTCAGCAGGTTGAAATCGGGCGGGAGGTCGTGGCCGCTGGCACGCACGGGGACGCCCTGCTCGAGCCCGTCCAGCGCCGCCTCGGCCTGCGCCAGCACGGCCGCGTCGTCGGCGTTTCCCTTGGCGCTGCGGCGGAGCTTCTCGATGCGCTTCTCCAGCGTGGCGATATCGGCGAGGGCGAGCTCCGTGCGGATCGTCTCGATGTCGGAGGTCGGCGCCACCTCGCCCGCCACGTGGACCACGTTGGGATCGTCGAAGCACCGCACCACGTGCGCGATCGCCGCGACCTCGCGGATGTTCGCCAGGAACTGGTTGCCCAGCCCTTCGCCACGGCTGGCCCCCTTCACGAGGCCGGCGATGTCGACGAACTCCACGCTGGTGGGAACGATCGGCGGCACGCGCTCGCCCTTGATGTAGAGCGCCTGGAGGGCGTCGAGGCGCGCGTCCGGCACCGCCACCACGCCGACGTTCTTGTCGATGGTGGCGAAGGGGTAGTTGGCGGCTTCCACACCTGCCTTCGTGATGGCGTTGAACAGCGTGCTCTTGCCGACGTTCGGCAGTCCTACGATTCCGATGCCAAGCATGACCTCTCCCGTACGGCGGCGCGCCGAGCCGGCGGGTTCACGGCGCGACCGGCCAAAGGCGCAGTATAGCGCGTCAAGGGTCCGACGCCGCCCCGGACGGCGCGTGGTCCCAGGGGGCTCGGGGGCGCTTCGCGCCGCCCGTGCGGTGGGCGCCGGCAGGACGCCGAACACCGTACCAGACGGGCGTTCGGCGTACCTCGCGGACGTGGTAGGATCGCCGCCATGACGCTGCAGCACGCATCCACGCCGGTCGCGCAGCCCGCGAGCGCGCCCGACCGACCGGCATGAGCGAGGTGCGCTACCACAGCACGCGGGCGGCCGAGGGAACGCCCGGCGTGCCGTTCGAGGAGGCCCTGCTTCGAGGCCTGGCGCCGGATGGCGGGCTCTACCTGCCCCGACCGCTGCTGCCGCTTCCGCAGGACTGGCGCGAGGCGACCTCGCCGGCCGACCTGGCGGCCCGCATCCTCCCGCCCTACCTGGGCGCGGCCCGCGCCGACGTCGAGCAGGCGTTCCGGGCCGCGCTCGACTTCCCCATGCCGATCGAGCCGCTCTCCCGGGAGCGCTACGTGCTGGAGCTCTTCCACGGACCCACGCTGGCGTTCAAGGACGTCGGAGCGCGGTCGATGGCGCGCCTCATGGCCGTCGCCGCCGACCGTCGGGGCCGGCGCGCGACCGTGCTGGTCGCTACCTCGGGCGACACCGGAAGCGCAGTCGCCGACGCGTTCAAGGGCTTCGACGCCGTGCGCGTGGTGCTCCTGTACCCCGAAGGGAGGATCAGCGAGATGCAGGAACGGCAACTCGCGGCCGCCCGCCCCGGGGTGCAGGCATTCCGTGTCCGGGGGTCGTTCGACGACTGCCAGCGCCTCGTCAAGGGGGCGTTCGCCGATCCCGCACTGGCGCCTCTCGGGCTCAGCAGCGCCAACTCCATCAATGTGGGGCGGCTGTTGCCGCAGGCCCTGTACTACCTCTGGGGGGCGCTTCAGATCGAGCGGTTGCGCGGCCGCCACGAGGAGCTCGACGTCTGCGTCCCCAGCGGCAATCTCGGCAACGTCACGGCGGGCGTGCTGGCGGCAGGGATGGGCTGGGCCGCGGGGCGCTTCCTGGTAGCGCACAACGTCAACGATTTCTTCCCCGACTTCCTGCGCTCGCGCGCCGAGGCGTACGCCTTCCGTCCGACGCGGGCGACGCTCTCCAACGCCATGGACGTGGGCGCGCCGTCGAACTTCGAGCGCCTGCTGGCGCTCGCGGGCGAAGAGCTCCCACGGATGATGTGGGGCGCGAGCGTCGACGACGCCGCGACGCTCGAGCGCATGCGCACGAGCGACCGGGAGGACGGCTACCTGCCGTGCCCGCACACGGCGGTGGGCCTGGAGGCGGTGGAACGCTACCGGCGGGAGTCCGGCGAGGTCAAGCCGGTGATGGTCCTCGCCACCGCGCACCCTTCCAAGTTCCCGGATGCCGTTCGGCGTGCGACCGGTCGCGAAGCTCCGCGCAGCGAGGCGCTCGACCGGCTCGCGTCGGTGCCGCGCAACGCTCTCCCCCTGGCGCCCGAGCCGGGGGCGCTGCGCGACGCACTCCTGGCCCTGGATGACGTCAGCCCATGAACGGTGCGGGCGGGGCCGGGTCTAGCGCCGCAGGGCGTAGGGCCCGGACACGTCCTCGCCGAGGTGCACCACCCTCATCTCGCGCATGAGCTTGGCCAGGTGCGCGAGCAGGCTGCCTTCGACCAGGGTGACGGCGCTGTCGGGGAGCGAAGGATAGATCTTCCGGCGGAGCTCGCTCAGGGTCTCGGGGCCGCCTGCGAGGGCGGTCAAGACCTGGCGCTCGCGCTCGAGGCGGTGCGCGGCGCTGTCGGCGAGCTTGCGGTCGGCGTCGCGGACGACCGGCCCGTGGCCGGGTCCGAGCAGGCGCGGTCTCAGCCCACGCAGACGCGCCAGCGATGCGAGGTAGGCGCTCACGTCACCTTCCGGCAGCCCGACCCAGGTCGAGCCTTCGCCTGCGATCAGGTCGCCCAGCAGCAGCACGCCCTCCTCCGGCAGGAGGTAGCTCAGATGGCCGGGGCTGTGCCCCGGCGTGTGCAGCGCGCGGACAACGACGTCCCCCACGGTGATGCGGCGGTCGTCGCCGAGGGGAACGATGCCGGTCGTTCCCTGCAGGCGGTCCGCCTCGAGCGGGTGCACGTAGACGGCGAGCGGGCCCTCGGCCTCCAGCAGAGTCTGCAGGCCGCCGGTGTGGTCGCGGTGGGTGTGGGTGAGGAAGACGGCCTTGAGCAGCCGCACGCCGGCCGCGGCGAGCGCAGCGCGCGTGGCAGACAGTGCACCGGCGTCAAAGGAGCCGGGATCGACCAGCGCGCCCACGCCACTCGACGCGATGAGATAGGTGTTGACGTGGTCGTACGGCGGCAACGTGTCGCTCGGCAGCGCCAGGCGCCAGACGTGCTCGGAGATGCGTTCCGCTTCGCCCACGTCAGGGCCGTCCGGCCGACGGTTGGCGGTGCAGCCAGGCGGTGGCGGCGTCCAGGGCGTCGGCGGGGGCGGCGGGCCGGTCGGGAACGACGCCGCGGCCCTCCCAGGTGGGGCCGCCGATCGGCGCGAGCACGCCGGTGGCGATCCAGGCCTGCGACCCGTCGGCGAGGCAGAACGGCAGCACGGCCTCGACGTTGCCCGCGCTGGTGGCACCGAACACGGTGGCGCGGCCGCGCATCTGGAGCGCTCCGGCGAGCCCTTCGGCGGCGCTGTTGACCTCTCCGTCGATCAGCACGGCCAGGGGGAGCTGCGTCGCGACCGGGCCGATGGCGGGATAGGGCAGCGGCAATGCCCAGCGCGTGACCACGCGCCACAGGAAGCCGCGCGTGAAGATCCCGGCGACCTGCATCATGTTGACGAGGCGTCCTCCCGGATTGCCCCGCAGATCGAGGATCAGCGCGCGGGCGCCGGCCGCCTGCAGCACCTTGACCGCGCTGCGCACGTCCCCCACGACGCCGTCCGAGGCCAGATCGGGGAGACGCACGTAGCCGATGGAGCCGTCGAGCATCCGGTACGTGACGTGGCCGTGCGTCGGGTCGGCCTGCGCCATGCCGAAGACCCCGAGGCAGGGGAGGTCGCCGTAGAGGCGATGGATCTCGGCCACGCGTGCGGGCGGAACGAAGACCGAGTGGCCGTCCTGGATGCGACCGTACATGGCGACGAGCACGGCGTAGAAGGCGCCGTCGTCCGGGGCGGCGAGCGCCTGGGGCTCGTACTCCCGGCGCATCTGCTGCCAGTCGACCTTCAGGCCCCCTACGTCCCAGTAGCGCTGCTCGACGAGCGTCCAGGCGACATCGAAGCGCTGCGCGTAGTCGTGCGGGGAGGCCGCCAGCGCCGCCGCTCCCAACGCCAGCCAGAGCAGGCCGGCGCCCAGGAGGGCGGCCGCGCGGCCGCGTTCAGAGACCCGCACCGGCGAAGGCCGAGGCGTGGCGCTCCAGCGTGTCGGCGTCGATCACCACGCTCTGGGCACCGACCTGGGTGGTGTTGAGGGCGCCGGCGACGTTCCCGAGGCGGGCGGCGTCGAGCAGGTCGTAGCCCTTCATGATGGCGTGTGCGAAGGCGGCGGTGTAGTAGTCGCCTGCGCCGGTCGAATCGATGACGCCATCGATGTCGTAGGCCTCCACCAGCTCCGTGAGCTCGGGCGTGATGACGATGCTGCCCATGGCGCCGACCTTGACGATGAGGCGCTCGATGCCGTGCCGGTTGAGCCCGGAGACGGCGTCGGAGATCGAGGACTCGCCCGTGAGGGTGTAGAGCTCCTGCTCGTTCATGAGCAGGTAGTCGACGTCGCGCACCACCGTGATGAGGCGGTCGCGCAGGGCGTTCACGGCGCCGCTGCCTAGGTCGACGAAGGTGGTGACCTTGGCGTCGCGCGCGAACTCAAGAGCCTGCACGGCGTACTCGCGCTGCCGTCCGCCCACCAGGCTGTACGCGCTCATGACGAGGGCGTCCACCGAGCCGATGTCGTCCTTGCGGATCTCGGCGGAATCCAGGTGACGGCTGGCGCCGGCCGCGCTGATCATGGTGCGCTGCGCGTCCGGCGTGATGATGAGGGTCACGCTGCTGGTCTGGAGGTGCTCGTCGACCTGGACCAGCGCGTCGTCCACGCCCGCCTCGCGGACGTGCTTGAGGGCGAGCTCGGAGAAGGGCCCGGTGCCGACACGGGTGGCGATGCGCACCTCGTTGCCGAGGCGGCCCAGGACGGCGGCGATGGTGCCGCCCGCCCCCCCGGGCTCCATCACGGCGCGCAAGGCGTTGACCTCGCCCCCTGGCTCAGGGAAGTCCTTCACGAAGTACATCTGGTCGACGGTCGCATCGCCGACCACAACAAATCGTCCCATAACTCTCCAGATCCATCGCTCGGATGGAGTCCCTTGTTCGCTTAGCGCAGTATACCGAATCGACTCACTGCGGGTCCTCCCCCTCTTGCATCACGTGCAGGAGCTCGCGAAAGGCGTCCAGACCGAGAGCTTCGGCCCGGACGCGGTCGTCCAGGCCGAGCCGTTGGAGCGCCGCCTCCACCCGGTGTCGCGCACGCCCCGCCATGGTGAGGTTCTTCACCAGCGTCTTGCGCCGGTGGGCGAAGCAGGTGCGGATGAACGCGAACAGCTCGGGGTCGGGGCGCGTCCCGGTCCGAACGTCGATGCGCACGACGCTGGAGGTGACCTTGGGAGGCGGGAGGAAGGCCCCGGGCGGGACCCGCCGGACCTGCCGGGCACTCCCGAAGTGGTGCACCAGCAGGCTCAACGAGCCGTAGGCGGGCGTTCCGGGCCCGGCCGTCAGGCGTTCGGCGACCTCACGCTGCACCAGGAACACCAGGCGCCGGAAGCGGGCGGACTCCAGCGCACGCGTCAGCACCGCGGTGCCCGCGTTGTAGGGCAGGTTGGCGACCAGCAGCGCCCCTTCCGGCAGCGCCGCGAAATCGAAGCGTGCGGCATCTCCTTCGACGAGATCCACGTTGTCGAGCCCGGCGAGCGTCTCCGTCAGCACCGGCTTCAGCCGCCGGTCGAGCTCCACGCTGACGACCCGACGGGCGCGCCGCGCCAGCGCCCGGGTGAGCACGCCCAGCCCCGGACCGGCTTCGAACACGGTATCGCCCGGCCCGATCTCGGCGGCATCGACGATGACGCGCAAGGCGGAGGCGTCGACGAGGAAGTTCTGCCCGAAGCCCTTGTCGGGGGTGATGCCGTGGCGCCGAAGCAGCTCTTGGACGCGCGAGGGGGCCGTGAGGGCGCTCTCGTCACCGGCAGCGGTATCGCCGCCGGTCACGGGGTCTTCGCGGTCACAGGCTGGGCAGGCTCACGCGATGCGATCGGCGATGAACGCGTCGAGCTGGCTCGAGGCGTCGGCGAGCGAGAGCTTCTGGACCACCGCGAGCTCGCTCGAGAGCATGTTCTTGGCGCTCTCCAGGACCTCGCGCTCGGTGGCCGCCAGGCCCTTCTCGATGTCGCGTTTCGAGAGGACGCCGATCAGGCGCGCAAGGTCGTAGGCGCTGCCGCCCGCGAGGATGTCCTGCTCGGCCCGGTAGCGGGGCGGCCACTGCGTCGGCAGGGAGAGGTCGGCCTTGGCGAGCGACTCGTACACCTGATCGATCTCGTCGCGACCGACGGTATGCCTCAGCCCCACCTCCTGCCCCTTGCGAAGGGGCACCAGGACCTCCATGTCGCCCCGAACGAAGACGATCTTCAGGTACTTCTGGGTTTCCCCGAGGACTTCCCGCGTCGTCATCTCCTCGACGACGCCCGCCCCCTGCGAGGGGTAGACCACGTTGTCACCGACCTGGAATGTCACAGTGGCACAACGTTACCATAGCCGCTTCGGAGCCGGAGTCCGGGACTGCGCGGCCGTCCGGGCGGGCCTCAGGCGCGCGCGGGCCCCGCCCTGCCGGGCAGCGTGGCGACACGCACGCGCTTCCCCTCGAGGCGGGCCTCGATCTCGTGGATGCGGTCGCGGATCTGCGCGGCCCGCTCGAAGTCGAGGTCCTCGGAGGCCTTCCACATCTCGGTCTCGAGTTGTGCCAGCTCCTGCTTGAGGTCGTCGAAGAGCAACTCGCGCTCCCATGGATCGAGCTCGGGCGCCTTGCCCTCGTCGTCCTGCTCCTCGCCTCGGATCACCTGGTGGATGCGCTTGCGGATCGTCTCCGGCGTGATGCCATGCGCTTCGTTGAACGCGAGCTGCTTCTCGCGGCGGCGGTTGGTCTCGTCGATCGCGCCGCGCATCGCGTCGCTGACCTCGTCGGCGTAGAGGAAGACCTCGCCGTTGACGTTGCGGGCCGCCCGCCCGATGGTCTGGATGAGCGAGCGCTCGCTCCGCAGGAAGCCCGTCTTGTCCGCGTCGAGGATGGTCACGAGGCTGACCTCGGGCAGATCGAGCCCCTCGCGAAGCAGGTTGATGCCCACCAGCACGTCGAAGTGCCCCAGCCGCAGGTCGCGGATGATCACCTGGCGTTCGACCGCATCGATGTCGGAGTGCATGTAGCGTACGCGCACACCCTGCTCGGCCAGGTACTCGGTGAGGTCCTCGGCCATCTTCTTGGTCAGGGTGGTGACGAGCACGCGTTCGGAGGCCTTGGCGCGCTCGCGTACGGCGAACACCAGGTCGTCGATCTGCCCGCGGCTGGGTTTGACGGTGACCCTGGGGTCGACCAGGCCGGTCGGGCGGATGACCTGCTCGACCGTCTTGTCGCTGAGGCGCCCCTCCTGATCGGCGGGGGTGGCGGAGACGAACACCACCTGCCCGACCCGCGCGAAGAACTCCTCCTCCTTCAGCGGCCGGTTGTCCAGCGCGGCGGGGAGCCGGAAGCCGTAGTCCACCAGCGTCTGCTTGCGGGCGCGGTCGCCGTTGTACATGCCGCGGATCTGCGGCACCATCACGTGCGATTCGTCCATGAAGGTGACGAAATCGTCCGGGAAGTAGTCGAGCAGCGTGTTCGGCGGCGTGCCGGGCTTGCGCCCCTCGAGGTAGCGCGAGTAGTTCTCGATCCCGCTGCAGTAGCCGAGCGTGCGAAGCATCTCCAGGTCGTAGAGCGTGCGCTCGCGCAGCCGCTGCGCCTCGATGAGCTTGCCCGCCTTCTCGAACAGGGCCAGGCGCGCGTGCAGGTCGGCCTCGATCTGCTCCACGGCCGGCTGGAGCTTCTCGAACGGGGTCACGTAGTGCTTGGCCGGGAACACCATCGTGCTGTCGAGCTCGCCCGTTTCGTCTCCCGTGACCGGGTCGAGCATGGTGAGCCGATCGATCTCGTCGCCCCACAGCTCGACGCGGAGGGGTTGCTCCTCGTACGCGGCCCACACCTCGATGACGTCGCCCCGCGCGCGGAAGCGGCCGGGAGCGAGCTCGATGTCGTTGCGCTCGTACTGCTGGGTGACCAGCGTCTCCAGGATGGCGTCGCGGCCGGTGTCCCTGCCGACCTCCAGGATGAGATGGAGCCGCTGGTACTCCTCGGGAGAGCCCAGGCCGTAGATCGCCGACACGGACGCCACCACGATGACGTCGTTGCGGGTCAGCAGACTGCGGGTGGTGGAGTGGCGCAAGCGCTCCAGCTCCATGTTGATGTTGGCGTCCTTCTCGATGAACAGGTCGCGCGCCGGGACGTACGCCTCGGGCTGGTAGTAGTCGTAGTAGCTGATGAAGAACTCGACCGCCGCGGTGGGGAAGTAGTCCCGGAACTCGGCGGCGAGCTGGGCGGTGAGGATCTTGTTGGGGGCCAGGATCAGCGCCGGGCGCTGGACACGCTCGATGATCTTGGCCATGGAGAAGGTCTTGCCGGTGCCGGTCGCTCCCAACAGCGTCTGGAAACGAAGCCCGTCGCCCAGGCCCTCGGTGATCCCTTCGATGGCCTGCGGCTGGTCGCCCCGCGGTTCGTAGGGGGAGTGCACGTCGAGCGGCATATCCCAACAGTCTAAGGTACGGCCCGGACCGTTGAGCGCGCCGGGCCGACGTGCCGCCGCAGCGGCCGTGGGCGCCGCTCTCAGGCGACGGCCGGCGCCACGCCGAACGAGCGGAACTGGCGTTCGAACAGCTCGCGGTAGAGCCCGCCCTCGGCCAGGAGCGCCTCGTGCGTGCCGCGCTGCACGATGCGCCCCCCGTCCATGACCAGCAGCGTGTCGGCCCCCTGCACGGTGGAGAGCCGGTGCGCGATCACGAACGTGGTGCGTCCCACCATGAGCCGTTCCAGCGCCGCCTGGACGAGCGCCTCCGACTCGCTGTCGAGCGAGCTGGTGGCCTCGTCCAAAATCAGGATGCGCGGATCCTTCAGCAGCGCCCGGGCGATGGCCACGCGCTGACGCTGGCCGCCCGACAGCTTCACGCCGCGCTCGCCGACGAGCGTGGCGTACCCGTCGGGGAAGGCGGTGATGAACCCTTCGGCGTTGGCGGCGCGGGCGGCCCGTGCCACCTCCGCGTCGTTCGCGCCCGGACGACCGTAGCGGATGTTGTCGGCGATGGTCCCCGAGAAGAGCTGGGTCTCCTGCGGCACGATGCCGATGTGGCCGCGGAGCTCGTGGGTCGACAGACTCCGGAGATCGATGTCGTCCAGTAGGATCCGCCCCTCGACGGGGTCGAAGAAGCGGGGGATCAGCGAGACCATGGTGCTCTTGCCGGCGCCGCTGGGACCGACCAGCGCCACCACCCTGCCGGGCTCGGCGGCGAGATCGATCCCGTCCAGCACCGGCGCGTCGCCCCGGTCGCCGTAACGGAACCGCACGCCCTCGAAGCGCACCGCGCCGGCGGGCGCCGCGAGATGGACCGGGTTCGCGGGCTGGGGCAGGTCGCTGTCGGCGTCGAGCAGCTCGAAGATGCGCTTGGAGGCCCCGAGGGCCTCCTGGAGCTGCGAGTAGAGACCGGTGAAGGTGCCGATGGAGCCCGCCACGAACACCGTGATGAGCAGGAAGGCGATGAGGTCGCCGCCCTGCAGCGAGCCCTGCAGCACCAGGTGCCCTCCGTACCACAGCACCACGCCGATGCCCGTGAACATCGCCAGGATCACCGTCGGCACGAACAGCGCGCGGACGCGCAGACGCTCGAGCGCCAGAGCGTAGGAGCGATCGATGCCGGCGCCGTAGCGCGCGCGCTCGACATCCTCGGCGGTGAAGGACTTCACCACCCGCACGCCTTGAATCGCTTCCTCGGCGCTGGCGTTGGCGTCGCCCACGGCGTCCTGGAATCGGGTGCTGATGCGCCGGAGCTGGCGGCCGAAGTAGGCGGCGGCCAGCACCACGGCGGGCACGATGGCGAGCACGACCAGCGTGAGCTTGAAGTTGAGAACCAGCAGCACGATCACGCCGCCCACCAGCGTGATGAGCTGGTTGACGAACTGCGCCAGGGCCTGCGACACCGCGTTCTGGACGGTACTGATGTCGGAGGTCAGACGCGAGGTGATCTCGCCGGTCTTGCGTTCTTCGAAGAAGCGGACAGACAGGTCGATCAGGTGACCGAAGAGCGTCTTGCGCAGATCCGCGACCAACGCCTCGCCCACCAGCCCCAGGTTGTACGTGCGCACGTAGTTGAACACCGCCTGCAACGCGAACAGACCGAACAACAGCGCGGCGATGCCGTTGAGGCCGGCGGCGCTGCGCTGCCCACCGAAGGCGGTGTTGAACAGGTCGCGGATCAGCAGCGGGAAGGCGAGGCCGAAGGCGCTGGAGATGCCGACCGCGACGATCCCGACGATGAGCCGCACGCGGTAGGGGCGGGTGAAGCCCAGGAGGCGGCGGAGCTGGGACAGCTCGAGCCCGGCCGCATCCCGGCCGGACCCCGCACGACGACCCGAACGGAAGACGCTTCGCACACCCCGAGTGTACTCGGGCCGGCCACCCCGCCCAGGCTCCGGCGCGGGCGGTACAGTGACGGCACATCCCGGCGACGGACCTTTCCTCGAGGTGACGACCATGAGCCAAGCGATGCCCCGCGAGCCCCTGTGGACGCCGTCTGCGGCGCGCGTGCAAGAGGCCGCCATGACCTCCTTCCGGCTACGGGCCGAGCGGGCGGCCGGCCGCCCGCTGCCGGACTACGATGCCCTCCACGCCTGGAGCGTCGAGGACGTGGCACGGTTCTGGCGCTTCTACGCCGAGGACGCCGGCATCCGTTTCGACACCCCGCCGAGCCGCATCCTGTCGGACGACCCCATGCCCCACGCGCGCTGGTTCGAGGGCGCGAGCCTGAGCTACACGCGCGAGATGCTCTTCCCGCGGGCGCTGGACGACCCTTCCCGGACCGCCGTCATCGGCGTGACCGAGGCCGGCGCCGAGGTGCGGCTCGACTACCGCGAGCTCAGGGCGCTCGTCCGGCGCGTGCAGGACGCGCTGCGCCGCGCGGGGGTGGGCCGCGGCGACGCCGTCGCCGCCTACGCGGCCAACGTCCCCGAGACGCTTGCCGTGCTGCTCGCGTGCGCAGGGGAGGGCGTCGTGTTCTCCTCGGCCTCGCCCGATTTCGGCGCCCAGGCGGCGGCGGCACGCTTCGCGCAACTCGCGCCGAAGGTGCTGTTCGCGTCGCCCATCTACCGCTACGGCGGACGGCGTTTCGAGACGGCGGAGGCCGTGGCCTCGCTGGCGGCCGCCCTGCCGGAGCTGGAGGCGCTGGTGGCGCTGCCCTACCCGGGCGAGGGGGTTCCCGGCGACGCGCCCGGGACTCCCTGGTCGGCGTGGCTCGGGGCCGGCGATGCGGCGGGGGAGCCTCGGTGCGCCGCCCTGCCCTTCGACGCGCCCCTGTACGTGCTCTACTCGTCGGGCACCACCGGCCTGCCCAAGGCGATGGTCCACGGCGCCGGCGGCGCGCTCCTCACCCACCACAAGGAACACCGCCTCCACAGCGACATCCGTGCCGGGGACGTGGTCTTCTACTACACCACCTGCGGCTGGATGATGTGGAACTGGCTCGTCTCGGCCCTGGCGCAGGCCGCGACCGTCGTTCTCTACGACGGTTCCCCGGCACATCCCGACCTGGGTGCGTTGTGGCGGCTGGCGGAGCGCCTGAAGGTCACCCTGTTCGGGACCAGCGCCCGCTTCCTGCACAGCCTGCAGGCGCAGGGCGTGCGGCCGGGACGGAGCGTCGACCTGGGTGCGCTGCGCACCGTGGCTTCGACCGGCTCACCGCTGTCGCCGTCGGGCTTCCACTACGTCTACCAGCACGTCAAGCCGGACGTGCACCTCGCCAGCATCTCGGGCGGCACCGACATCGTGAGCTGCTTCATGCTGGGCGTGCCGACGCTCCCCGTCCATGCCGGGCAGATCCAGCGGCCCGGCCTCGGGGTCGACCTGGCGGTGCTCGACGAGGCAGGGCGCGAAGTGGTCGAGGCGCCCGGGGAGCTGGTGTGCCGCCAACCGTTGCCCTCGATGCCGCTGCGCTTCCTGAACGACCCGGACTTCGAGCGCTACCGCGACGCCTACTTCGCGGCGTACCCGGGCGTGTGGCGTCACGGTGACCTCGTGGAACGCACCCGCGAGGGGGGGATCGTCGCCCACGGCCGCAGCGACGCCACCCTCAACCCCGGCGGGGTGCGCATCGGGACGGCGGAGGTGTACCGGCCGCTCGAGCGCGTCCCCGAGGTTCTCGAGGCCGCGGCGGCCGGGCGAAGGTCGCCCGAGGGCGACGAGGAGATCTGGCTGCTGGTGGTGTTGCGGCCCGGCGCGCAGCTCGACCGCGAGCTGGAGAGCGCTATCCGCAGCGCCATCCGCGAGGGCGCCTCGCCGCGCCACGTGCCGCGCCGCATCCTGCAGGTGGCCGAGCTCCCCCGCACGCGCAGCGGCAAGTCGATGGAGATGGCGGTTGCCCGGCTCGTCAACGGCATGGACGTACCCAACGCGGCGGTGGTGGCCAACCCGCGGGCGCTCGAGGCGATCCGCCGCGCGCTGGAGGACGAGCGCTCCTGACGCCGAGCACGCGCGCCGGCCCGCAACGACGAAGCGGGGCGCGCCGCGATGGGCGCGCCCCGCTCGATGTGCGGCGCTCGTAGGCGGACCGCGCGTGCCCGCTGTCAGCCCTTGACGGCCCCCGCGGTGAGCCCGGCGACGATGCGCTGCTGGAAGACCAGCACCAGGATGATGAGCGGCACGGTCACGACGACCGACGCGGCCATGATCTGGGCCCACGGCAGCTCGTACTGGCTGGCGCCGCTGAACAGGGCGATGGCGACCGGCACGGTGCGCGCCTTGTTGTCGACGGTGAAGGTCAGGGCGAACAGGAACTCGTTCCAGGCCTGGATGAACGCCAGCAGGCCGGCGGTCACGAGGCCCGGCGCCATGACCGGCAGCAAAACGCGCGTGAGCGACTGCACCGGGGTGGCGCCGTCGACGAAGGCCGCCTCCTCGAGCTCACGTGGGATCTCGCGCACGAAGCTGGTCAGCACCCACACCGTGAACGGCAGCGTGAACACCATGTAGGACAGGATCAGCCCCCACCAGGTGTTGTAGAAGTGGAGCGTCCGGATGAGCACGAACATGCCGCCCAGGATGGCGATCTGCGGGAACATCGAGACGCCGAGGATGCCGTAGAAGACCGCGCGCTTGCCACGGAAGCGGATGCGGCCGAGCGCGTAGGCGGCGGTCCCGCCGATGAGCAACGACAGGAGCGTCGTGAGACCGGCGACGATGAGGGAGTTCAGGAGGTTGTGGGCGAAGGGCTGGCCCGTGAACACCTCGGCGTAGTTCTTCCACTGCGGCACCGGGGGCCAGTAGACGAGTGGCGTCTGGAACAACTCGTTGGGCGTCTTCAACGACGACGAGATCGCCCAGAAGAACGGGAACACGAGATAGAAGAACACCAGGACCACGAGGATGGCGAACGCCACCTGGCCCAGGTAGTAACCGACACCGCGACGGCGCATCAGTCGACCTCCACGCCGAGGCTGACGACGTAGGCCACGACGAACAGTCCGATGATCACGAAGATGCCGACCGACATCGCCGAGCCGTAGCCGAGCAGGCCGAAGTCGACGAGCTGCTGGCGGGCGTACACGGCCATGGACATGGTGTTGGGGGTGGTGCCGGTCATGACGTAGATGGCGTCGAACACGCGGAGAGCGTCGAGCGTCCGGAAGATCAGGGCGACCAGCAGGGCCGGCCGCAGGAGCGGCAGCGTGACGCGCACGAAGTTCTGCCAGGGCGTCGCGCCGTCGACGCGGGCGGCTTCATAGAGCTCGGTGGGGATCGATTGCAGCCCGGCCAGCAGGAGGAGCGCCATGAACGGCGTGGTCTTCCACACGTCGACCGAGATGACCGCGGGCAGCATCAGCCTGGGGTTCGCCAGCCAGGCGTACGCCTTGTCCGTCAGGTGGAGCTTCATCAGCATGTCGTTGATGACGCCGTAGACGTCGTTGTACATCCAGCGCCACATCTGGGCCGAGACCACCGTGGGGATGGCCCAGGGGATGAGCATGGCGGTGCGCATGGCGCCGCGGCCCGGGAACTTGGCGTTGACCAGCATGGCGATGCCGAGACCGAGCAGCGTCTCCGCAGCGACCGAGACCACCGTGAACACCACGGTGTTCTGGACCGAACGCCACCACTGCGCGTCCTGCACCAGGAACTTGAAGTTCAGCAGGCCCACGAAGTTCGACTTCAGGGGGAACTGCAGCAGGTTGGTCTGGGTCAGGCTGAGCTGGATCGTCCGGAACAGCGGGTAGCCGGCGACCAGCGCGATGACGATCAGGGAAGGGGCCAGGAAAAGCCAGGCGGTACGCGCCCGCCGCGATTCCAGCGAGATCCCTCCCTTGGCGCTGCGCTTCTTGACGGCGGTCTCTTGCATCGATCACCTCGGGCCGAGCGGGGCCGCGAGGCGTGCTCGGCCTAGTGAAGGGCGGCCCCTCCCGACGTTCCGGGAGGGGCCGCGACGGAGCCCGGGATTACCAGCCCGTGCCCTTGATGCGGGTGAGCTGGGTCTTCAGGCCGGCGAGGGCCTGGTTGGCCTGCGCCTGACCGGTCAGCACGTTGTGGACCGCGGTCCAGAAGGCGCTGGAGACCTGGTTGTACTTCTGCTTGGTGGCCGTCGCGGGACGCGCGACCGCGCTCGCGAAGACCGGCTTCAGCTGGTGGATGAAGTTGTTCTGCTGGATGACCTGCGGGTCGTCGTAGACCGCGAGGCGCGACGGCAGGAAGCTTCCCTTGACGGCGCGCTCGGTCTCGACCTGGGGGCTCGTCAGGTACTTCACGAGGTCGGCGGCTTCGGCCTGGTGCTTGCTGAAGCGCGAGACCGCGAGCTGCCAGCCGCCCAGCGTGGCGGCGTTCTGCCCGTCCGGCGTGGAGGCCTTCGGGAGCGCCGCGACGCCGAACTTGTCCTTGATCGGGCTGTCGGCGCTCTGGCCCGGGTTGTAGGCGTAGGGCCAGTTGCGCATGAAGGCGGCGTTGCCCGCCTGCCAGACGCCGCGGGCGTCCTCTTCCTGGTAGCTGGTGACGCCCGGAGGCGAGATGGTGCCGACCCAGCCGGCCGCCATGTTGATGGCCGCCGCGGCCTTGGCGTTGTCGATGGTGATGTTGCCCTGCGGGTCGACGATGGTGCCGCCGCCGTAGGAGTAGACCCATTCCAGCGCGTCACAGGTCAGGCCTTCGTAGGCGTTGCCCTGCCACACGTAACCCCAGAACTTGTCGTTGCCGGCCGCGCGCTCGCCGGCCTGGATCTTCTGGGCCATCTGCGTGAGCTGGTCCCAGGTAGTGGGGGGGCCGTCGAAGCCGTACTTCTTGAGCAGGTCCGTGCGGTAGTACAGCAGGCCCGCGTCGTTGAACCACGGGATCGCCACCTGCTTGCCCTCGTACTGGTCGTTGGTGACCAGCGCCGGGATGTAGCCGCTCAGGTCGCTCTGGTTGAAGTACTTGCCGAGGTCGATGAAGTAGCTCCCCAGGATGCCCGGCCACACCACGTCGATCTGATAGACGTCGATGCTGTCGGACTGGGCGCCGAGCTGCTGCTGGTAGAGCGCCAGGCGGTCGGTCGACGAGTTCGGCGTCGAGACCACCACGACGGTGTTGCCCGTCTGTTGCGCCCACGCCTGCGATTCGTCCTTGCAAAGGGTGAGCTCGTTGCCGACGGCACCACAGGAGATGTGCAGCGTCACGCCTTGCGCGAGCGCGGCACCTCCGAAGAGACCGCCGACCAGGACCAGAAGGGCCAGCCAGATTCGTTTCATGGGACACCTCATTTCCGTCAATATCCCGTGTATTGGATGTCTAGCCACGGGATGAAACCCAGAACGGCCAACCGAGGGCCCATGGCGCCCACGTCGTGGCGACCATGTTCGGCACTCTCCGCCTCCCCCGGATAGGACGTCTTGATCCGACGCACTATAGCAGCGTGCAACAGTTGGAGCAAGCGCCGCCAGGACGATACATCCCTCCGGCTGTGCACCAGAACGAGTACAAAATGGCATCGTGCCGGTGGTCGTCCCATCTGGAACGACCACCGGCA
>Ga0102956_1000314_pt1 | contig 17257 bp, 10 predicted proteins | sample SalPonF2_A_D2_MG_FD_84515 | JGI IMG/M metagenome (GOLD analysis project Ga0102956, IMG submission 84515) | Salt pond soil microbial communities from South San Francisco under conditions of wetland restoration - Salt Pond MetaG SF2_A_D2_MG ...
CGATTACATATTTGCCGCTGAAACCGGTCTTTCTTCAGACCCTTCGATGAACTGGCGGGTATCTGGATTGGATGGACTGACCCTAATATCAAATTCTGATGCCCATTCCCCCATGAAACTGGGACGAGAGGCCAATATTTTCGATACGGACCTCTCTTATACCGCCATAAAGTCTGCCATGGAGAGCGGGGATCCTGGAAAATTTTTGGGCACCTTTGAGTTTTATCCCGAAGAAGGAAAATATCATATTGATGGACATCGGAAATGTAACGTACGCAGTTGGCCCAAACAGACGCGTAAACAGGGCGGCATCTGTCCGGTTTGTAAAAAACCGCTGACCTTGGGAGTGTTATTCAGAGTCGAGGAACTATCGGATCGAAAGGAAGGAGAAAAACCCGACGGACACCATCCGTTTTATAACACGATCCCCCTTGTGGAGATATTGTCGGAAGTTTTGAAAGTGGGACCGGCCTCTAAAAAGGTCTTGGGAACGTATCGGTCGTTAATTGAAACACTGGGACCTGAATTCGATATTCTAACGACCATTAAAAAAGAGATCCTCGACAAGGCGGGGATTCCTTTGCTGGGTGAAGCTATTTCGAGGGTTCGCCAAGGTGAAATCGATATTATTCCGGGGTTTGACGGGGAGTTTGGGAAGATAAAAATATTCGGTAAGGACGAACGAAACCGCCTGCTGGGTCAAAAATCTCTTTTTATTTCCAGTCCCTCCAAACCCCCTTTTGGGAAAAAGAAAAAGGGTGAAAAAAATTCGAAACAATATTTCCCCGGAAATGTGAGCAAAGGCCCTGATTCCGAGAAAATATCCGGAAAAAAGTTTAAACCCTTCAAATTAAACAAAAAACAAAAACAGGTCGTGGCGCATAAAAGCGGGCCGTTGATGGTCGTAGCAGGTCCTGGAACCGGGAAAACACGCACCCTGACGCAACGAATTGCACACTTAATAAAAACCAAGAGGGTATTGCCGAAACATATTATTGCCGTGACATTTACAAACAAAGCTGCCCAGGAAATGCGTCAAAGACTCGAACTTCTGTTGGACCGGCCAAAACAAGATCTTTTTATTGGAACATTTCATGGTTTTTGCTTCGATCTATTAAATAATTATGAAGAAAAAAAACATTACCTTATCGATGACAATGACCGAACGTCCCTAATTTCAGATGCGATCCAACACGTAGAGGGGACCGGTATTTCGGTCAACATTAAACCCAAAAAACTGTTAGACGGGATCATTCGCGCCAAACAACGGATGCTTAAACCCGATGAATGTGAAGATACATTTCCCGAGGTTTTTTTGTCCGTGTATACGTCGTATCAAAACTTGTTGAAAATCCAAAGACTTTACGACTATGAAGATCTGATATTCAATACCGTTCGAATTCTTGAAGCTGATCATCGGTTTTGTGAGACGTGCAGAGATCTTTTTAGATTTATTTTTGTGGATGAATATCAAGATTTGAACTACGGTCAATACCGGCTCATAACAGCCCTTGTGCCGCCGGGTTCTAACCGAAATATTTGTGTGATCGGTGATCCGGACCAATCCATTTACGGGTTTCGGGGCTCCAATGTCAAATATTTTAGGAGATTTGTCAAAGATCATCCTGGAGCCGAAGTCATTAATCTGACAAAAAATTACAGGTCCACCCAAACCATCTTGGACGCATCCTATCAGGTCATCGAACCCCGGGAAAAAGACAAATTTAAGGAGCGAATCTACTCGGAGATCCACGGCGAAAAGACCATCCGGGTGATCGGTACCTATTCTGAAAAATCAGAAGCTGTGGCGGTGGGAAAAACCATCGAACAATTGATCGGTGGAATGGGGTTTCATTCATTTGATTTTGACCGGGTGGACCAACACCCAAAAACATCCGATATCGGCTTTTCCGATATTGCCGTCCTGTACCGAACATCCGAACAACACAAGGTCATTTCCAAGGTTTTTGATGCCGCTGGCATTCCATATCAAATTGTCAGCCGGAAAAACCTATTCGACAAAACCGGTATAAGAGAGCTGATTTCACTGTTAAAAATAGTCGAGGCGTCAGGATGTTATTCAGATTTTGAAAGGATTTTGAATATAACAGAACCGACGGTTGGTAAACAGAGTGCCGAAATTTTTAAAAAATGGTGTTACCAAAACAGTTTTTCCTTAAAAACAGGGTTGATCAATGCGCACCGGTTTCCCATCAACGGCATGGGCAATATCCGGCAGAAGCGGCTCAACGAATTTTTGGATAACATTTTGGAAATAAAACAAAAGACGGCTACCATGTCTATGGAGGAAAAGCTGATTTTTCTTTTGGAAAACACCCGGTTGTCAAAGATATTTACCAAAGGACCGAAGGAAAAAGAAGCGCTGAAACACCTGATGGATATTTTTAGAAATTTCGGTATTGATAAGAAAGGCGTATGGAGTATGGCAGCGTTTGGGAGTGACACGGACACCTACCGTCGTCAATCTGAAAAGGTCGCCTTGATGACCATGCACGCTGCCAAAGGACTTGAATTCCCGGTGGTATTTGTTACCGGGTGCGAAAAAGGATTCCTGCCGTTTCAGCGGCCGGACACAAAGGGATCGCCATCGGATATTGAAGAAGAACGACGCCTTTTTTACGTTGCCATGACCCGCGCCAAGCAACGGCTCTATCTCACTTTTGCAAAAAAACGAAGAATTTTCGGAAAAACCGAGAAACGGGAGGTGTCACCGTTTGTCAGTAAAATAGAAGAGCACCTGTTAACCCACGAGGCGCCGGTTCCGGGAAAGAAAAAAAAATCAGGTCCGTCACAGCTAAAGCTTTTTTAATCCCCAAAACAAGGAGGGTTCGGTAAAAATGAGAATTTTAGCCGGGGCAGTTTTGATTGTTTTTTTCCATGCAGTTGCTTTTGCCGGTACCCTTGAAACGGTTCTCTTGACACCCGCCGAGACACCCCAAGCCGGACAAAACATGGTCTTTTCGGTCTTTTTCAACAACACGGGGAAGAATGAAATCCTTGTTAATCTTCCCGCCCGTGTTCAGTGTGTTTTAAAATCCTCCGATCAACAGGTGGAAACAGCAGCCGGCCTTATTCAACCGCCGTCTTTGAAATCCTTTCGTATTTGCGGAAAATGTTTCGAAAAGGTACGGTATTCGCTGACCCTTCCCCAGCCCCTTAACGGGCCGGTGAGTATGAAGATCCCAGATCTTGATAATGCTGCAATGATGTTTAAGATCGATGTTAAACCCCCCCAGCCCGAAGTGCCCAAAAGTGTAACGTCCCAACCACAGGGATTTGAAACCCTGGATTCCTTGTTTGCCCTTTATCAACCCTATTTAAAAAACATAGCGGCCTATGAGCCGATGTATTTTCTCGTGGGAACCGATCCGGAAGACAGTAAATTTCAGGTGAGCTTCAAGTATCGATTTTTCAATAAAAAAGGCACCTTCGCTCAAAAATATCCATGGGTCGAGGGGTTTCATTTTGGTTATACCCAGACATCTTTTTGGGACCTGAAATCAGAATCCAGGCCCTTCGAAGACACCAGCTACAAGCCGGAGTTCTTTTTTTTATCATCTAAAATCAAGACCCGCTTTCCCTGGATCCAGCCGTTCCTGCAGACCGGTTTTCAGCACGAATCCAACGGCCGCGGCGGTGAAGATTCTCGCAGCACAAACATCATATATGCCAAACCCATATTCATTCATTATCAAGAAAAAAACCGGTTGGGTATTATGGTCGCCCCCAAAGTGTGGGCTTACGTAAACAACGATGATGAGACCAATTCGGATTTAAAATATTACAGAGGCTTTTTCGACCTTGAGGTCAAACTCGGAAATGCGGACAGTTTTGTTCTGGGATCAAATTTTCGATGGGCAAAGGAAGGTGCTTCCATAACCCTCGATTTGACCTACCCGTTGCACCGGTTTTTTAAAGGTAATCTGGGGCTGTATTTTCAGGTCGAATATGTCAATGCTTTGGCGGAAAGCCTCCACAATTATAAAGCGAGGACCGAAGCCGTGCGTCTGGGTTTCGCCATTGTTAGGTAGTTTCCATTCATAAAGGGCTCTTTTGCCCGGATCTGCGTTCTCCGCGGGTTTCCGGCTGCGGCATACAGGAAGGTTGCCTTTCTGTCCCCCTTTGCAGGAGACGAAAACTCTTGCGCCTACCCCTAAAATTCGGAGCATATTTAACCGGGGCGGCCTTGATCCGGAAAAAAATTGCTCATTTATGAATTGGAAACGCACCGTGGCCGTTTAACAATTGTGGCTGGACAGTCGTTTGTATTGGGCGCACAATCTTTTTTTGAAATATTCGAGTTATCGTGGTGCGTAATATCCCTGGGGAACGCCTTTGGGAGAGAGGACGATCTGCCACAACTGGTTTCTCCTGGCGCGGAAAGCGCCGGCAAAGGACAATAGATAAAATTTCCACATCCGGTAGAAACGATCACCGTATTTATCTTTGAGAATATACCAGCTGTTTTGGAAATTTTGAAACCAGTGCATCAAGGTTTTATCATAATCGGTGCCGAAGTTATGCCAGTCTTCAAGGATGAATAGGTTTTCCATTGCGACGCTGAGTTGTTTGGGCGACGGCAACATTGAATTCGGAAATATATACCGCTCCACCCAAAGATCGCAATTTTTTTTACACCGGTTACTACCGATGGTTTGCAGGAGGAAGAGACCATCTTCCTTGAGACATCGATGGACCACCTGCGTAAATGTTTTGTAGTTTTTGTAGCCCACATGCTCGATCATACCGATGGAAATAATCCGATCAAAAACGCCTTTCAGGCTTCGATAATCCTCTATGCGGATCTCGACGGGCAGGCCATGGCAGAATTCTTTTGCAAAACCAGCCTGTTTTTCGGAAACGGTAATACCCACAACTTCGACGTGATACTGTTCGGCAATGAACTTGGCAGTTCCTCCCCAACCGCAGCCAATATCGAGAACGCGCATTCCCGGTTGAAGCCGTAATTTTCGGCACATCAGGTCCAGCATTGCTTCTTGGGCTTCATCCAGAGTGGAAGCATTCTTCCAATAACCGCAACTGTAGATCCAAAGCCTGTCGAGCATATGTTGGTAGAGCTCATTACCGATATCGTAATGATGCCGGCCGATTTGAAAAGCCCGGGACGTCTTTTGCAAATTGAAAAGCCTGGCCTTTAAAAACGAGAATAGATCCTTCCCGGCATTGACCCTGTCGTCGAGATTCGCCTTTAGGACTCTATAAACCAACCCGTCAAGATTTTCACAGTCCCACCAGCCGTCCATGTATGCTTCGCCCAACCCCAGGGAGCTTTCAGCCAGAATTCTCGGGTATAGTTTTTCATTGTGAACCTGTATGTCCCATGGACGGTCCCCGTTGATTGTAACATCGGCAACGGATAAAAGGTGCTGTATTTTTTTATAAAACGTATTGCTATCCATGACTTTATCCTCTCTCGTAAGTGAGCAGCCAAACAAAGCAAGGATAGAACTTTTTATTTCAAATGGTTAGACGCTATTTCAAAATCTGATATTCGTTGGTTTGAGCCCTCGGGTCTTGTAAAAGGTCAAGGGCGCGGCACTAAATTCGTAGAACTCGGCCGGTCGCCTTCAAACAGCTGCAAAATATACCCGCTCTATCCGTATAAGGTTTTGAAACGGCTGCTATCCATATACAATTTTAAATTACATAGTAACGCGTTGTCAACCGTTGGCAATACGAATTTCGGGAATCAAGATACCGGGGCTGCTGTCCAAGAATTTAAACCCCAAAACCAGGGCAAACAACGCTGATTTTACCGGAAAAATCCCCCAACCGTTGTGCAATCGGGATGAAACGGTGTTGTTCCAAATTGAATTTGAAACACAATTGTCTCATGAGACAAGATGGTGCCCTGTTTTAGATAAAAAACCTTGTTGTTCAGGGGATGTGCTTCCCCGTTTCACTCCGGTGTCACCATGCCTGGTTGTTAAAAATACTTAGTCGCGGGGTCATTCCTGCCCCTGGGCGTTCTTCGGAAAAAAGCATGGAGGAGCCGCGGTTTCCTCCACAGTCAGGTCTTTTAAATACTCCGCCAACCCGCCTGCCATGCGAGGCACGAACGGGCAGGTATCGTTACTCGGGGAAGCGCATCCCCTGAACACATACCAAAAATTCGATGGATGCCAATGGAAGATATGCGGTGAACCGTTCCTGGAAAAAAAAATACTTCGGCACGGTTGCATTTCGTTGAGAAGGTGTTATAGAATAATTTTTAAATTCATTCCCCAGCAAACGGTGCGACCTTCACTACCATTGGCATAGTTATTGCTTTGATAACTCTTGTTTCCCATTCCTGCATAAACTTAAAAAACTTAATCAATGACTAATAAAATTCAAATAGATCTCAAATTTTTTATTCGAATTTAAACACCCCAAAAATCTTGGAAGCACTTTTTCCAAAAAGGAATCTTGTCGTTTTTAACATCGGTTCGACGACCCTTCAGCAAATCGCTTAAAATACGTTCGCGGTTCAAACAATTATTTCAAAAGGAGCTCAGTGTTGGAAAATATCATTTCAAAAATTTGGGAGTTGTTGACAATTTACGGCCTTAAAGTCGTTGGTGCCCTTGCGGTTTTGATCGTGGGGCGATGGATCGCCAAGGGCTTGACCGGTTTTACAGAAAAAATAATGAACAAAAGGCAGGTGGATCCCACCATCATCTCCTTTGTCGCCAATTTGATCTACATCGCTTTATTGATCTTCGTGGTTCTGGCGGCGCTGGGGCAGCTCGGCATACAAACAACCTCGTTTATCGCGGTGATCGGTGCTGCCGGTCTTGCCATCGGTCTTGCGCTGCAGGGGTCTCTCTCAAACTTTGCCGCCGGGTTCTTGATGATTATTTTCCGACCGTTCAAGGTCGGGGACTTCATCGAAGGTGCCGGGGTTGCAGGAACCGTTGAAAAAATTCAAATCTTCACCACACAATTGAAAACACCCGACAACAAGACCATAATTATTCCCAACGCAAAGCTAAGCGGCGACAACATCGTAAACTTCTCCGCAAAGGGAACCCGGCGGGTGGATATGGTTTTTGGCATTGGCTATGGTGACGATATGGACAAGGCCAGAAATATTATCACCGATGTCATTGATAGTGATCCCCGTGTCCTGAAAGACCCGCCGCCTAAAATTGCGGTGTTAGCGCTGGGAGACAGCAGTGTGGATTTTGCGGTTCGTCCATGGGTGAAGGTTCCGGATTATTGGGACCTTTGGTTTGATGTAACCGAAACCATTAAAAAGCGCTTTGATGCAGAAGGCGTTTCAATTCCCTTTCCACAGCGAGACGTGCATCTATATAGCCATAAGGAATAATGCGCATGGACGGGTTGTTCTTTCTATTTTACATATAATCTTTGATTCAAACAAAGGAAAACAAGGAGGTAAATTATGGGCCAGCGTTATTTGAGACTATTGTTTATTTTAATGATCAGCACCCTGTTGATCGGTTGTGGCGGCAAAAAGGTTATGAAGACCGCGCCGTCTTTCGAGCCTTACAATTTTGACGCAAATCATTATGTTCCCAAGGTTGACAATTTTGTGGTGATCCTGGACACGTCTTCGACCATGGGGGATAAATATGCGGAAAAGGAAAAGGCCAAAATCGCCAAAGACTTCTTAAGCGCCATGAACCAGACACTTCCGGAACTTAAGTACAACGCCGGACTCCGGACATTCGGCCATTTTGCCCATTTGCCGGACAGATCGACCATGCTGGTATATGGCATGACGCCGTATTCGACCTCAGGATTTGGATCGGCGTTAGATGGCGTGAAAGGGCCCGGTGGGGATACTTCTCTTCCCCTGGCCAAAGCCATTGCCGCTGCCGGTGGATACTTGGAGTCGTCCCAAGGTCCCATCGCGATCATTATCGTTAGCGATGGGCTCGATATGGACCATGCACCGGTTAAGGCTGCAGAGGCCTTGAAAAGCCGGTTCGGCGACAGAGTTTGCATCGACACCGTACAGGTGGGAGACGATGCTGGCGGTAAAATGACCCTGGAATCGATTGTCAAAGCAGGCGGGTGTGGCATTTCAACCACCGCCGACAGACTGGCTTCCTCGGCGAACATGGCCGGTTTTGTAGAAGGAATATTTTTGGCCAAACCGGCTCCCAAACCCGCACCCATGCCGGTTGCAAAACCCATGGACAGTGACGGCGACGGCGTGACGGACGATAAGGATCAATGCCCCAACACCCCCAAGGGGGCAACCGTTGATGCAAGGGGGTGCTGGACATATGCAGCCGTTGTACTGTTTGATTTTAATAAGTCAAAGATTAAGCCCGAAGCACATCCCATGCTTGACGAGGCGGTGGCGATACTGAAAAAGAATCCGGAAATCAACGTAGAGATCGACGGGCATACGGACAATATTGGTCCTGCCGCGTATAACATGACGCTTTCCGAAAAACGGGCCAAGGCCGTCATGAAATATCTTGTTGATCGAGGGGTTAAAGCCGAACGGCTTACCGTTAAGGGGTTTGGGTTAACGAAGCCGGCCGTCAGCAATGACACCAAGGCGGGACGCGCCAAAAACCGAAGGGTCGAATTTAAGCCGGTTCAATAGACAATCCGGTCATCTTGATCCTGTAACCCTGGAGATGGGGAGATGCAACGATATTGCCGATCCCCATCTTCATCCCCACCCATCTGCTCCTTTCCGTTCACCCGAAGCAATCACGTTAATCCCCTTTGAATAAATGAAAATATTTGAAGTTCACACCCCCCTATGTTAGGTTACGTCCAACCGAAGATTTACTTCAGCGTGTTGGAGCGAAGTTTCCCCGGCGAAGCCCATCGTTTTTCTGTTTGACCGGGACTGATTGGAGCTTCTATCTTACGCGTTCTCCGCATTTATAACAGGGGTAGCGTCATGGCGAAGCCTTCCGGCATCACCGGAAAAAGGACAATATCTGCGATATGGATTCTAATTATAGCCGGTCTGTATCTATCCAGCCTTTACAATTACCTTCTTTTTCACAGCCTATCCGAGATATTCAGTATTTTCGTAGCCTGCGGTATTTTTGTGGTTGCTTGGAACTCCCGGAGATTTTTGGACAATAATTATCTCCTTTTCCTCGGCATCGCCTACCTTTTCATCGGAGGTTTGGACCTGGTCCATACATTGACCTATAAAGGCATGGGAATATTTTCCGGATATGATGCAAACCTGCCCACCCAGTTGTGGATTTCAGCCCGTTATATGGAAAGCATATCTCTTTTGGTTGCACCCCTTTTCATCCCTCGAAAATTCAACGCACGGTTTGTGTTTGTCGGTTATGCCGTGTTGGTATCCCTTATGCTGGCCTCCATTTTTTATTGGAAGATTTTTCCCGACTGTTTTGTTGAAGGCACTGGACTGACACGGTTCAAAAAGATCAGCGAATATTTTATCTGCCTAATGCTCATGGGGTCTATTTTTCTCCTGTTTCAAAAGCAGAAAGAGTTCGATAAAAACATCTTTAGGCTATTGATAGCATCCATCATTCTTACCATCGGTTCCGAATTGGCTTTTACATTCTATATCAAGGTCCAAGGCCTGTCTAATCTTATCGGCCATTTCCTGAAGCTGATATCCTTTTATCTCATATATAAATCGATTATCGAATCCGGTTTTGTGAAGCCCTACAGTCTACTATTCAGAAATTTAAAACAGCGTGAAGAAGAACTGCACACCCTCAATCTAGAACTGGAAAAACGTGTGGACCAGCGGACCGCTGATTTAAAAAAAGAAGTGGTGGAACGGACCCGTGCCCAGGAAGAGGTTTTAAAAACCAAAGACATGCTTCAATCGGTATTCGATGGAATTTCAGAGCCGCTGCTCCTTTTAGACGAACATTTGACCGTAAAAATGCTCAACAAGGCGGCAGTAGAGTACTACAAAATTAAGGGCCGAGATTTAATGGGAAAACCCTGCTATCGGGCATTCAAGGACCGAGCAACACCCTGTGAAGACTGTAACATTGCACCCGTGGTTTTCGAGGGGCGGCACGTGGGTTTTGAACGGAAAGGATTTATGAACCCGGAAAGACGGGAGCGGGTCGTAATATATCCTCTGAAGGAGGAGACCGGCGAATTTAGATCCGCCATTATCCGCATCAGCGACATCACCGAATCGAAGATATTGGAAAGACAACTGATACAGCGGGAAAAAATGGCGGCCCTTGGGGTTCTCATTTCGGGTATTGCCCATGAGATCAACAACCCGAACAATTATATTTCCGTTAACATTCCCATCTTAAGGGATTATCTTAATGTCGTGATGCCCATGGTCGATGAATACGCCCAAAAAAATCCGGACCTGGAAATAATGTATATGTCTTACCCTGAATTCCGTGAAGATATTTTTGAACTTCTTGATAATGTTCAACACGGGTCCAGACAAATCAAAGCGATTGTTCGGGACTTAAAAATATTTTCAAAGCCCGGCGAAGATAAGAAAATTGAGAAAATCGACCTGAAACCCATCATTGAAAAAGTGGTTGGGTTTTGCAGGCGCAAGATTAAAAGAACGGTTCAAACCTTTAATGTCCATATTTCGGAAAACTTGCCGGAAGTGCTGATGGATTCGCAATCGTTAGAACAGATATTGATAAATCTTCTGATCAATGCAGCCCAGGCCTTCGAGAAACCGTTTGAGGAAAATTCAAACGTAAATCTGGTTGTTTCCATGGATGATTCCATAGAAAATCGACTCTTCATAGAAGTCAGCGACAATGGCGGCGGTATGGACGATAAAACCTTGGAAAAAATATTTACCCCTTTTTTTACGACAAAGTCTTCGGAAGACAGCATCGGACTCGGATTGTATATTGTCCAAAATCTTATTGAGAAAATCGGCGGACGTATTGAAGTTGAAAGTAAGCTTGGAAGGGGGAGTATTTTTAGGATAATATTGGATTTGTAACGGGGGGTGCGTTGGAAAATCGAATCATAGCAATAGACGACGATCAGACCTTTCTCAAGACCATCCAAAGGGGTCTTATCACTTCCGGCTTTAAATTCATACGAATTGAAAATGATCCTGAAAAAGCCGTCTCGGCTTTTAAAGCCGGCGAAACCTTTGATCTTGCCATGATCGATGTGTCGATGCCCGGCATGGACGGTCTGAAAGTTCTTGAACAGATAAAGAGCAGCAGCCCCGAAACCGAATGCATCATGATTACGGGGCTGGATGAAGCCGCGACGGCAGTCAGCGCCATGAAAAAAGGGGCATATGATTACCTGGTGAAACCGGTGGAAAAAGATGATCTTATTGCATCCATCAACCGTGCTCTGGAAAGAAAACGTCTGTTCGACATTACCGATATCGGGAAAGGAACGCGTCTACCCGAACTTCTGCATGAACATGCATTTAGATCGATTATTTCCAAATCGCCGAATGTTTTGAAAACCCTAAAAGAGGCGGAACTCCATGCCGCCAGCAATGTGCCGATATTGATTACCGGAGAGAGCGGAACAGGAAAGGAACTTCTTGCAAGAGCCGTCCACGGGGCCAGTCCCAGGGCAAAATCTGTGTTTACGCCCGTAAACATGGCTTCACTGACAGGCGCTCTGTTTGATGCTGAATTTTTTGGTCATACAAAGGGTGCCTTTACAGGGGCTGAAAAAGACCGTGCGGGTTATCTAGAGCACTCAAATAGGGGCACTCTGTTTTTGGATGAAATCAGCAACCTGCCCATGGAACTTCAGGGAAAGCTCCTGAGAGTTTTACAGGACGGCGAGTACATAAAGCTCGGAACGGACACTATCCGAAAAACGGATGTTCGGGTGGTTGCTGCAACCAATGAGGATCTTGACAAGTTGATGGCCCAAAAGCTATTTCGCCGGGATCTTTACTATCGTTTGAAAGGCGGGTGGCTCCACCTGCCGCCGCTCAGGGAGAGAAAAGAAGACATTCCCGTCCTTGCCAACCACTTCCTCAAGGAATTTCTGGGTAAAGATAAAGGCGCCGGTATCGAAGACGATGCCATGGATCAGCTCTTAAATTATAATTATCCGGGGAATATCAGAGAGCTTCGATCCATTATCGAATCGTCCGCAAACCTGGCCCAGGGACGAAAGATTTCCAAGACATGCCTACCCGTCAATATTCAACAGCGAAAATCGAAGAAAAAGCAGAAATATCCGCCGGATGCGGACGCTGTCATTCCCCTTGCGCAAATGGAAAAGTCCTATATCCTCAACGTCTATGATCAGACCGGAAAAAACAAGTCCCAAACCGCAAGACTCCTGGACATCGCCCTGAACACCCTCAGAAAAAAATTGAAGACCTATGGGGCAACCTGATAGACGAATTACTCACCCCATGTTTCGATGGATCTGCGGTTGTGCTTCCCATCTCCCCTTGGGCCCATCAACCGATCAAAAACCGATGATCAATTTTTGCATAGTTTGAAAATACCCCATTGATTAACCGGATAAAAATGAACTTGGGTGTGCAGTTTTTGCACATCACCATAGACCGGTTGTGATGATCTTCAACATCTCTTTTCCGGGCCGGGTGCCTTGCCATCCTATTGAATTTTCATTGCTAATTCCTTTTGAACCCTCCGTATTTTCCGGTGGCATGCTTTATGCTGTTTAGAAATGTCATTCTTCTAAAACCACGCCCTCCCAACCTCGGTCGGCACCATAAGGGGATAATATTTAACGTCATTTGAAATTTTCCATTCAGTATTTGCCCACAACAAACCAAATGACAGATGACCGGCGAATCCGCTGAAACAACGCCGGCAAAGGAGGAAAGAGAATACCATGAAATATGCGAGCAATGCCTTTAATCCGCCCAATGGCAGTCCATTCAAAAATCTTGACCGTCTGCCGCTTAAAAAACTTTCCAATCACCCGGAGATGAAGGCGGCGATCCTGAAAAAGAATGGTAACCATAAAAAACCCTTCGGAAAAGTTGTCTCGTTCAGGAACATTTCAAGGTCAAGCAACCGGAAAAGAGACTTGGAACAACCGGCGGGTTTTTTAAAAATTATTGGCCGGAACAGGAAAATGATCGAGGTTTTTCAGCAAATCACCGATGTTGCCGAATACGATTATCCGGTTCATATTTATGGTGAAACCGGCACAGGAAAAGAACTCGTCGCCGAGGCCATCCATAAAACGAGCTCCCGTAAAAACAAACCGTTTGTTCCCATCAATTGTGGCGCCTTGCCCGAAAGTATTATTGAAAGTGAACTTTTCGGGCATGTCAAAGGCTCTTTTTCCGGTGCTGTCCGTGACCGGGTGGGACGATTTGAACTGGCAAACGGCGGCACCATTTTTTTGGATGAGGTTGCCGAGCTGTCAAAGTACATGCAGGTAAAGCTGTTACGGTTCCTTCAGGATGGAAAATTTGAAAAGGTGGGCGGAGAAAAAACGGTTTCCGTCAATGTAAGGGTTATCAGCGCAACCAACAAAGATCTAAAAAAGGAAATGAAAAAAAACAGATTTCGGGATGATCTTTTCTACAGAATTAACGTGGTGCCGATTCATCTTCCGCCCCTTTGGGAGCGAAAAAGCGATATTCCCCTTCTGGTCGATCATTTTTTTAAACAGGATGCCAGAAAGTATAACCGGACCCCTGTAACGGTCTCTGATAACGCCATGCTGTTGCTCACAGAATATAAATGGCCCGGAAATGTCAGGGAGCTTCAAAATGCCGTTCAGTTTGCCTTTGTCAAAAGCAATGGTGCTGAGATAACACCGGATGATCTTCCCATGGAACTTAATGACAACCGCCTTTTTGGAACAAACCCAGCATGTTCACGGAAACTGAATATGGCGCGCGTTGAGCGTGCCCTGGAAAAAACAGGCGGCAACAAAGCAAAGGCCGCCAGGCTTCTTAATGTCGGGCGGGCAACCCTGTACAGATTTTTTAACGATTATCCGGAGTTGCACGAAAGTTTTTTCGCATCATGAAAACCGTTCTTATCGTTGATGACAAGAGGGTTCAGCTTAAAACCCTGGGAAGGGGATTAAAAACCCTGGGATACCGTGTTGTTGAAGCCTTAAGCGGCCGGGAGGCTCTGGATCATCTGGGCAGGGGCCTTGCAATTGATATTGTTTTAACCGATTACGCCATGCCGGAAATGAACGGAATCGTGCTTTTGAAAAAGATTCGCGAAAATAACAAAACCATTCCGGTAATAATAATGACGGCATACGGAGATAAAGATCTTGTGATTGAGGCCATGCATCACCAATGTACCGGGTTTATCGAGAAGCCCTTTGATATGGACGAGCTTTTAGGGGTAATTCGTCAACAGGATCATTGATTTCTACCATCGGTGGAAGAAAGCGGGGTATTGTTTTTTTGGCACACGCACTAACCATCAAGATCCTGTTTTTCGATAATCGATAGACCCATCAAAAAATGTCCCTTAAACGGATCCTGATCTTTTTGGGTGATATGAACGATTTGTGTTTTTAAGGGCTGAGCAATGCCTGCGGATTCCGGGGGAAGAAATTTCATCTCCAGGGTATCGCCCACCTTTAAGTATTTTAATACCTCGGATCCTTTATGGACCAGAATCCCCATACCCTTTGACGAAATGTCCCTGAGTTTAAACTGATAGGTGCTGGCGATATCCTCCAGTCGAAATTCCACACTGTAGTATTGATCGAGAACCGTTCGGATCTCGTATCGTCTTTCCCGGGAGTTTTCGTTGACCGAATTTTTCTTCATGTTTTTTTTGATCCGGTAAGGTGTACATAATCCTAATAAAAATTTGTTGTAATGTCCATCTTTTTTATAAAACGGTCCAGAATTTTGCGCCACAGGACTCAATAAAGATCCATTTAAACGGGATTCCACGGGCTTTCATTTTGTTAGCGCCCGGCCAGGGTTCTTAAAAGGTCCATTTGGATCTTGCTTTGGTATAAAAAGCGGATATACTTTCTTGGATGTGATTTCAAATAAGCCCTTTTGGTGTCAGAGGAATATATTGTCCGTGAATCATCATAAAAGCGCATCTTTGAAAATCCCGCCGGAACCTCAACCGGTCAGAGAAAAAGGTGTTTTTCTCAGGGGGAAAAACCGACAATATGTTATTGCTTCAGCACTATTGGCGCTTTTTCTCGGAGCCCTTGACACCCTGATCATGGGTGCCGCCATGCCGACAATTGTGTCGGATCTGGGAGGAATACAGCTTTATAGCTGGGTTTTCTCTGTCTATCTCCTTTCCCGTGCAGTGTCCCTTCCCATTTTCGGCAAACTATGCGATCTTTTCAACAGTAAAAAGCTTTATATGATATCCATCGTCATCTTTTTAATCAGCTCGGTGTGTGCCGGCGCATCCCACAACATGACCCAGCTTACCGTATCCCGGGTTGTCCAGGGTGTGGGGGCCGGCGGTAATTTTGCCTTGGCCTATATTGTTCTGGCGGATATTTCCCCGCCGGAAAGACGGGGCAAAATGATGTCTCTGATCAGTTTCGTTTGGGGTTTATCCAGTGTTTTGGGGCCAACCTTGGGCGGGTTTATTGTGAATTACTTTTCATGGCGGTGGATTTTTTTTATAAACGTACCCCTTGGAATCATCGCCCTTGTCGGAATCTGGAGATATTTGGAAGAAACCCGGGAGAAAAAAAGAGACGCCGCCATCGATTATCTGGGGGCTTTTACACTTTCGACAACCATTCTGGCGTTGCTCACCGCATTTCTGCTGGCCGGCCGAACGTACCCATGGATCTCACCGCAGATTCTCGGACTTTTCGGTATAACCCTTTGTTCAACCCTGGTTTTTTACATGGCTGAACAAAGGGCAAAGGAACCGATTTTGCCCATCGGATTTTTCCGAGTTCGGGGGTTTAGTGTGGGTAACAGCGCAGCATTTTTTGCCAGTTTTTCAATTTTTTCACTGTCGGCATTCAGTCCCCTTTTTGTTCAAGGTGCCCTGGGAAAAACCCCGGCTCAACTGGGGATGGCCATGGTTCCTTTAAGCCTGGGATGGTCGGTGGGGGCGTTGGTTTGCGGACAGATGATCCATCGGCTCAAAGAAAAACCGTCTGCGTTGCTGGGTTCTGTTCTACTTTTAGCGGGCTGCGGCATGACGCTTTCATTTTCCATTTCAACGTCTCTGACGGCATTTTCCATTGTTTTGGCCATTGCCGGCCTGGGAATGGGTTTTGTCTCCATTTCCACCCTTCTCATTGTCCAGAACAGTCTCTCTGTAGAAGACCTTGGGGTGGCCACCACCTCCCATCAATTCAGCAGAACATTAGGGGGTACCATCGGGATCGGTGTTTCGGGGAGTTTCGTCACCGCTCAATTGTCAAAGACCTTGGATTCATTGATAGATTCGGGTATCCACGAAAAGCTTTCCTTGTCGATTTCCAATCATGTTCATCAGAACATCGAAAACCTTTTTAGACCGGAGATACAGCCTTTTCTCTCCGATACGGTTCAACAATCCTTGCGAAATTCGGTTGCTCAAGGTGTTAATTTGGTTTTTTGGGCGTCATTGATCATGTCCTGTGCATGCCTGTTTTTCAGTTACAGGCTTCCCAAATGCGGCCAAACAAAATAAAATTCTTTTGAAGAGGGGATGTTGTTTGAATTATGAAAGATAGATCCGTCACAGAAAAAAGCGGCAGAAGCAGACGGCTCACAGGCGGTTCATTTAAGTTTGATTGCCATTCCGGTGTGGCATGTTTTACCCGATGCTGCAAAGATGCAGACATGTATCTTTATCCGTATGACGTCATCCGCATGAAACACCGGCTTGGCATGTCTTCGGATAAATTTTTGGAACAGCATACGTTTCAAGCCATTCGAGACAATCCATACTTTCCCGGCCTTATGCTGAAAATGTCCAATGATGATGAGCGATCCTGTCCGTTTCTGTCAACAAAAGGATGCACCATATACGAAGACCGGCCCTTTTCATGCCGGGCATATCCAGTGGAACGCGCCGTAGCAAGGACCGATGACGAAAACGGGCGAAAAGTCCTATATTTTGTGGCCCAAGATTCTTACTGTCTGGGCCACAAAGAATCCCATGAATGGACCGTGGAAGCGTGGATTGAAGATCAGCAAATAGAATTGTTTAATGATATGAATGATCTGTGGGTGGACATAGACACCCTTTTCAGAAGAAATCCGTGGGGTCCCCAAGGTCTCGACAGCCCGGCATTAAAAATGGCTTTTATGGCATGTTTTAACGGTGATGAATTTAAAAAATTCATCTTTGAAACCACGTTTTTGTCCCGGTTTGATATCCCG
>Ga0102956_1000316_pt1 | contig 17220 bp, 13 predicted proteins | sample SalPonF2_A_D2_MG_FD_84515 | JGI IMG/M metagenome (GOLD analysis project Ga0102956, IMG submission 84515) | Salt pond soil microbial communities from South San Francisco under conditions of wetland restoration - Salt Pond MetaG SF2_A_D2_MG ...
AGGCTGTGGCTTACCGGGAAGTATCACTCCTTCTGAGACGTCCACCGGGGCGTGAAGCTTACCCGGGTGATGTATTTTATTTGCATAGCCGTTTACTGGAGCGCGCAGCCAAAATTAATAAGAATGATTCGGTTATAAAGAATATGAATGATGTTCCCGAATCTATTCGTCCAATGTTGAAGGGTGGAGGATCTTTGACGGCACTGCCAATTATCGAAACACAAGCTGGTGACGTTTCCGCATATATTCCCACGAATGTAATTTCCATTACCGACGGACAGATATTTTTACAGTCCAATCTGTTTAATTCCGGTATACGTCCGGCTATTGATGTTGGTATTTCTGTATCTCGTGTCGGTGGTTCCGCACAGGTGAAATCCATGAAAAAAGTAGCCGGTTCTTTGAAACTCGATCTGGCTCAGTATCGCGAATTGGAAGCTTTTGCCAAATTCGGGTCAGATTTGGATGCTGCTACGAAAAGGCAATTAGATCGGGGTGCCCGATCAGTCGAAATTTTGAAACAAGGCCTCCACCAACCATTAACAGTTGATTTACAGATAGCGATTCTTCACGTAAATAATCAAGGTGTCCTTGATATGCTGGAGATTGGTGAAATTTTGAAATTTGAACAGGAATTCCTCGAGAATATATCGGCGAAATACAGTTCCGAAATGAAAGAACTCAGAAAAACAGGTCTTTTGACACCGGAACTGGGAGAAGAATTAGTGAAAGAAGCCAAATCAATTGCAAACCAAATTAAAGCTTCCGATAAAGCTTAATTCATGGCGAATTTAAGAGAAATACGAGACCGAATCACTTCAATCCGGAGTACGCAGCAGATAACCAGGGCTATGAAAATGGTAGCTGCTGCAAAACTACGGAAAGCGCAAAATCGAATAATTGCTACCAGGCCTTATGCAAATAAGCTGGATGAAGTTATCGGACGGCTGGTGAAAGGTATTGAAATTACCAATAAATACATGACACCGAATCAGAATCCGGATAAAGTACTCTTTATTGTGATCGGATCAGACAGAGGGTTATGTGGCGGTTTTAATAATAATCTTTTTAAAGTTGCTGTAACTCGGCTGCATGATGAGTTTCAGCAATATTTGGATAATGATAGTTTATCCATGATTTGCATTGGCCGGAAAGCCAATAATTATTTCAAAAAAAGAAATTATAAAGTTCTTGGTGATCACTCAGGATTTTTTGATGACTTAAGTTTTGAGAACACGACTACCATTATGAAGGAAGTCATAGCCGGATTTGAGAGTGATGAATATCAGGCTGTCTATTTAGTCTATAATGAGTTCAAATCGGTATTATCTCAAAATCGTAAAGTTGAACAAATGTTACCAATTCCATCTCTTGATAATAAAGAAGAGGTGGAAGAAAGTACTTCTAAAGATAAAGTAGTCGATTATATCTTTGAACCAAATGCCGTAAATATTTTAAAACACCTTATACCACTGCATTTGAATACTCAATTGTGGAAAGCTGTTCTGGAATCTAATGCTTCGGAACAAGGCGCCAGGATGGCTGCAATGGACAATGCTACGGAGAATGCACAAGAATTACTCAGAGAACTTCGTTTGAAATATAATCAGGCTCGTCAGGCATCTATTACTACTGAAATATCAGAAATTGTAAGTGGTGCAGAAGCGTTGTCGGATTAACAAAAATATTTCTTATATTGTCAACCTTTGAAGGAGAGATGGCAGAGCGGTCGAATGCGGCGGTCTTGAAAACCGTTGTCCAGCAATGGACCGGGGGTTCGAATCCCTCTCTCTCCGCTTGTAAGAGCCCCTGAGTTTGGGGCTTTTAATATTTATTTGAGATGTTTATGAGATACTTAGTTAATAAACCATTTATATGAGATCTGCTACACTCATAAGTCCCTTCCTGAAAAAAAAAATAGGACTACAAACCATTCTTATCTTACTTTTACCTTTCTTTTTGGTAATAAAGGTTCAAGCACAAGACACTGTTAAAGTTTCTCTTAACCAGTTTATTCAGATGGGGCTGAATCATTCAGATCAGGTTAAGGCGAATGAATCGAAAGTTGAGCTTGCGAAAAATAGAATAGACGAAGCCAAATCGAAGAAGATATTGCCGGAGTTAAAACTGACCACTAATCACAGTTTGGTACCCGGCGTATCGACCGATAGTACACTCAGTAATGGGAATCCGCTTCCGAAAAGCCAATGGTATCTTGATCCGAATCTTAAAAATGATTGGTCAAAATGGAGTATCTACTCACAGGTTCAGATACAGGGAGTTCAACCTATCTTCACCTGGGGAGCTATAAATAATGCCATCAAAGCGGCAAGGCAGGGAGCCGTAGCTGCACAAGAACAGTTTTTATCTGAAAAATCTAAATTAGCAATGAAATTGTATCAACTATACTATTCACGCGTTTTAGCCAATCAGATGGAGCGTTTATTAGGTGATGCGCAGCATGAATTTGATAAAGCGGATAAGAAGATCAAAGAGATGCAAAAATCGAATGATTCGAGCCTTGAAGATGCCGACGTGTTTAAATTCAGGATCTATAAATCTCAATTCGAGATTAAAGCCAATGAAGTAAAAGAAAATAACCTGTTCGTTAAAAGAGTTTGGAATCTTGTTCTTGGAGCTGATTCTAATACCGTTTATATGCCTAAAACACAATTTCTTGATCCGATAGATACTACTATTAAATCCTATTCTTATTATCAAAGTTTAGCACTTAGTAACCGGCCGGAATTGAAAGGTATAAAAGCTGCAGAATCGGCCGCAGAATTCGGTCTAAAAGCAAAAAAAGCTCAATTGTTGCCAACGATATTTTTGGGTCTGGGTGCCGAGTATGTATACACTCCACGTCCAACGGAACGTACACCAATGATAGGTAATCGCTTTAGTTATCTGAATCTTGCTTATAGTTTTGGTATTCGGGAAAACCTCAACTTCCTCGGCATCAAAAATGATATCGACAATATGAAAATAAAATATCATGAAATAAAATATTCAAAAGAAGCCGTCGTTGAAGGTATCAGGTTGGATTTAAGTAACAGTTATAAAACGGCCAGGATCGCAGAAACAACGTTTCAAAAAACAGGAGATGCGTTACAAACGAGTAAGGAATGGCTCAGAAAAGAACAAATAGACTACGATTTGGGTTTAGGTAAAATAAAGAACTTGTTAGATGCTGTTAAATCGAACCTGCAATTGGAAGCAGAATACAGACAGAAGGTTTATGAGTATAATTTGGACTTGGCAAAGCTTTATGAGGCCTCTGGAATTCCATTAAAAAATTTACATGAATAATTATTGCGATGATGAAAATTTTCAAGAAAACAATATTACTGTTTTTACCGGTTATAATGTTAGCACCGGTTGTTAGGGCAACAGGGCAAACAACCGCAAAAAATGAACAGAATGAGATAAAGAATCTGCTGGTACAAAGGGATAATGAAATAAAGGATCTCATAGGACCCGAGGGATCAAAGTATACTGATCAACAAAAAAACAAGTTAAAAAAAATCATAAACGATATTGTTGATTACAACGCCATGGCTAAAGTTGCCCTTCAAAAAACGTATGATACATTAAGTGTTTCTCAAAGAAAGGAATTTGTTAATGTATTCTCACAAATTATCAGGGATCAATCATTAAATAAATTGGATATTTACCGAGCTAATGTAGATTATAAAAATATTGCGGTAAATAATGATACGGCATATGTTAAGACTATTGCTACTTTGAAGGATGTCAGGACACCTGTGGCATACCGCATGAAAAAAGAGAATGGTAATTGGTTTATAACGGATATGATTATTGATAATGTCTCAACAGCGGAATCATATAAGCGATCATTTCAAAGTTATCTTCGAAAAAAGAGCTATAATTCGCTGCTGGCTACGCTTAAAAAGCGGGCAGCCCGATAAACATTATTTTCAATGCCGGACTAAGTATTGTATATTTCGAAAATATTTATGAATTATTACTATAAAATTTAAAAAATGCTCAGGGCTGTTACACGAAAAACATTGGGCAAAGAGGGATATGTTTATGCCGTTTATGGGGATAAAAAATATCTAAAGCATGCCGTTGCTTCTGTCATATCACTCAGACGTCATGACACGGATCGGCCTGTTGCTTTAATTTGTGAAAAAAAGCACAGGGACATTCTTGATGATTTAAACTTATTGGATTTATTCGATGTCGTGTATCCTCTTGCCCCGGATCATTGCTCTATCGTTGGATTTAAACATAATATCCATGAATACATGTTGTTTGAAAGTAATATGTATCTGGATAGTGATATCGTCTGGTGTAAAAACCCCGATCCGTTGTGGCAATCATTATCTACTCATCCCTTCACTATAACCGGTACGCAAGTTTCTGATTCTTTTTTCGGCGGACCCAAAAATATTGGTGTTATAGCGGATATTATGTTACGTCGCAGATCCCGAACGTTAAAAAGATTTGGCCTCACTTATTTAAGCCGGGTACAAACGGGTATGATATTCGCACAGGATCAAGCGCTGACTAAGAAAGTTTGTACACTTGCGGGAGAAATGTTAAACAGGAAGAAAGAGACTCATTTCAGAAGCAGAACTCTCGAAGAGGGGAGAAGCGAAGAGTCTTGCGAATGGAGTCTTGCAATGGCAATGTCTAAGCTAAGCATTCCTGTTTTCCCGTGGTTACAGGGGCACACAAGCCCCCAATTGGATTTTATTGATGATATGACATCAAATGATCCCGATTTTGAATATGTATCATGTACTTATTATAGTAATCCGCTGGTTTATAATCTTCGTGGTTTGAATAGCCCATCGCTGCGAAAATTATTGTTTAAAATATTTTCTATAATGCCGGGAACCACAGACTATCTGCAGGTCACTCCTTATTGTTTGCATTTTGGTTGGTATCACCAAAAACAACCTTTTTATGAGTTTTCAGAACGTGTTTGGAACCGGCTGAAAGCAAGTAATGAAAAGTACGGAATTACAGAGACCAGGCGTCGGGTGTTATCCGGTAGTGTCTTGTAATCTGGCTGATAATTAGTTTATTATTATATAATCATTTACAGAATGAGAATCCCTAAAAGAGTCGCATTAGGTGTAGGCTGTTTATGCCTGTTTTTAATTCATAACTCATCTTATGCTCAATTAAAACCGCTTAATTATAAAGTTGGGATTCAAACGGATTTTGCGACAAAGGGGAATTTGCCATTCTGGCTGTATACCGATCGTTTTGGGATTATTGACCAAAATTCAGCTAATCTCTTAGGGGATTTTACGGTTAAAACGGATTACAGTTTCTCCCGAAAATGGGATTACAGTTATGGGGCCGAATTAATTGGCCGGGCTTCCGATCGCAGTGGACTTTATCTAAATCAATTATATTTTAAGGCCCACTATGGACCGCTCCAACTTCAAATTGGACGGATACGTGAACGATTAAACACCCATATGCCCGGTTTATCCTCCGGGTCTATCATGTGGAGTGGAAATGCAACGCCATTGCCCAAAATTGTATTATCATTTCCACACTACACTCCCATACCTTTTACTCATGGTTATTTAAAAATAAAAGGTTATTGGGGAAATGGCTGGTTCGAAGATTCGCGGTATGTTAAAGATACTTATCTGCAACAAAAACAATTATATTTCAAAGCCGGAGGCAATTTACCTGTCAATGCTTATATCGGATTGACTGATGATGTGCAATGGGGTGGTACGTCAAGTAATACCAATGTAGGCCGGCTTCCTCAGGGCATTAAGGATTATTTGCGGGCTTTCTTCGGCGAACATGGTGGAAATAACTCACCAAGGGGTGAGGAAATAAACGCTCTGGGTAACCATATCGGTTCATGGGAATTGGGTGCGACGTGGAATATTGGTAAATACAGAGGCATCATTTACAGACAAACGATATTTGAAGATAAATCCGGTTTACGTTTAGGTCAGGGAAGTATCCGTGATGGATTGCTTGGGATTGGTATTCAATCCAAAAACAGAAAAAAAGTTATCGACGGAGTATTATGGGAGTTCTTGTATACAAAGAATCAAAGTGGTCCGGCTAATCCGGATCCTCCACCCGGTGTTCATACAAAACGAAATGCTCAGGGATATCCGTGGGGAGGACGTGATAACTATTTTAATAATTATATATACCGTTATGGTTGGACATACTTCGGTAAAACGATAGGTACACCATTTATTACCCCTCTTAGTCATAGAACATCGATAAGAGAGACTTCAATTATAAATAACCGTGTTGTTGTACAACATTTTGGTATAGAGGGCTTAATATTTTCATCGATGTCATACCGGGCATTCTTCACATATAGCAGAAATTATGGAACGTATAACACTCCTTTTACTCCACATAAAACACAATATTCTGTTTATTATGAAATGAATATACCGGTGAAATCTGTTCCGAATCTTGATATTAATACGGCCGTATCAGGAGATTTTGGGAATATGTATGGAACAAATTATGGTTTTATGCTTGGTCTTACCTATTCCGGATTATTAAAAAAATTGTAGGATTAACATCGGGCTTTACTTATTGGATAGACAGAGCCTTCTCATAGAGTTGTTCAAATTTATCACATGTATGGTCCCAGGTTAAGTTGGATCGTATGTGTTTAGATGCTGCAGTTCCTAATATTTCTGCTGATGGCCGGTCTTGATTATATAAGCGGTCTATAGATTTGGCCAATTCGGAACTGTTATCAGGAGATATGAGCAAACCGTTATGTTCATGATCTATTATTTCAGGTGTACCGCCTACTGAAGTACTGATCGTTGGCAGCCCGACACACATGGCACTTAACACTGCCAGACTGAAATTTTCATGTCTGGATGGTAAAACAGCCATATAAGATTTTGAAAGCAATTTGCCTAGTTCTTCATGGTTTAACCAGGACTTAAATGTGACTCTATTGGATAAACCCAGTTCTTGAACCTTTTGTTTCAGGAACTGTTCACGATCACCTTTGCCAACTATTAATGCATTGGGAGCACGACCATCCAGGATATGAAGAGCCTCAATAAATGTATCGATACCTTTGGTTTGCGTCAGCCGGCCAAAATAAACCGCCGGACCTTTCTGAGCGTTTTCAGTTCTTCTATATTTTAAAAATTCATCAGGCACACCATTATAAACGGGAATAATTTTATGTTTTTGGATATTGAAAGCCTTTTGGACCAAATTTCCTGACCATTTACTTGGAGGAGTACAATAATCAGCATTACGGGCTGCTGATCCCTGCAAAAGATACTTCCCATCTTTCACTAATAATTTGGCATAATCAGTAAAATTTAATTTTCGATTATTCAGTAGAAGGTCGGGGTAATGTGGATGGTGGGGCTCGCTGATCAATCCAAATTTATACTTATTTTTAAGTAAATGAAGGAGTCCGCCTTCTTCTCCATTTGTATGAACAACGACATTATGTTCCGTTTCAAGTATTTTCTTCACTAAAAGGTAAACTGAGATAGCACTGAGAGGGCGAAGTGTTGCTTTCCTTTTGCTTTTATTGGCAATCAGAGCAGCCCATTGAATCTCATACGGAATATCCTCAGGTACATCAATTTTTTCCCATGGCGGTTTTGTGTAAATAACTGTTACATTATGTCCTCTTTTAGAGAATGTATCAGCTAGATGATGGGTTGATCGTTGTGCTCCACCACTATATTGTGACCAAGGGGAATAATCTATAGTTAGTACTATTCTCATGTATTATTAACGCACAGAATATGAAAGCAAATGATTCTTAAGCAAATAAGAGATTAGCTAATAAGGTAACTAATTTGGATTTGTTTTCAAGTTAATATTGATAAAATAACAGGGAAGATTGTAGGAAAAGTAAATAAATATGGATCATTTTTAGTCGGATTCTTTGGCTATGTCTTCCGTGGCTGGTATGTTGGTATTTCCATCAGGTGATGGTAAAATGTCTTTATCTTTAAAAAAGGAAGTCAATGAAAAGAGTACAACATTCATAATTTTACCAAATACACTATTGGCAAGCATAATTGCAGCAATGGCTGCCGTGGGAACATGCATCATTTGTGTCAGTTTAAGGCTGGCACCGAAAAAGATCAAATCACGATTAGGTAAAAACGGTATTCTTGACATCATAATCTGTACTGCTACAAAAGTGAACCAAACATATAAAGGGATATTGGGAAGTATTAAATGCCATTGAATAATTTGCAATGATTGACCTAATAAAAGCCGGAATACATGAATAGAAAAAATAGTCCCCGCTGTTTTAAAAGGCATTGATATGATATAATGTCGAAATCGAATTAATATAATAATAACGATAAGGAATAGAGCAATTCCTCCATATAGATACCAAATATTATGAATGTGGAGAAAATCGAGCAATCTTATTTGTCCGGTTAATAAGAATACTCCTAATAATCCGAAAGCTACCAATGTGGATGATGCGGAGGAGATAATATTATTATCTTTAATCGTTTTAAGGATTTCAATCTCTTTTATGTCAATATTCTTACGGGCCCAAAAATAAAAGTATACTTCACCGGAATATCCCATTACATCCTGGTTATAAACTTTTGTAAGCAAGAGGACAGGGAACGCATTTCGGAATTTAAAAGTCCAGGTGAGACGGTAAATAAACAGCTGTGCTACCGGCAGTGAAACATATATCATCAAGTACAGCAAATAAAACAGGGGATTAAGTGGCAGAGAATGCCAAACATTGCCCCATCCTATAGTGGTAAGCTGATATAGTAACCATGCTATAACACCGACAAGGAAAAGTCTGCGAGACCAGTTGATGATTTTTTGGCCCCGATTACTCTTGACGAAATCGGACCAATAACGTTTAAATTCTTTAAAATTCATTTATTTACAGCATACAAAACACTTAAAAAGCAAAAGGCTTTTAATATAAGGTTATTTTGGCAATTACTATATATTTAAAAATTACCTGTAATGAACAGTGACAAGTGCATATGTGAATAGTGTTACTTTCGTTAAATATTGATGATCTACTGCAATTCGTAAATGTAACGATTATATTAAACAAATTTTTTCAACAGAATAATGTTACATGAGATTATTATTAATAAGTCAGGATTTTCCACCTGACATCGGCGGTATACAAACATATTGTTTTGAACTGGCTGATCGGTTTTATAAAAATAATGAGGATTTTGCCGTTTTAGCCCCAAAGAAGAAGACAGACCAGGATGTTGACCTGAGTTTGCCTTATAAGGTTCATCGGGTATTAAGCAGTAATGCATTATTGCCATATACATCGCTTCCGGTTATTAAGTCACTCACAAGAAATAAATACGACACCACTTTTCACGCTCAATGGCAGACGGTATTACCGGCATTACCCAATCGGAAGAAAGGGTATATCAAGCGGGTCTTTGTTGCTGCTCATGGCAGGGAGTTATTATTCAATCCGTTCAATAACGATTCTTTTGCAGGCCGGAGATACGTTGCATACAGAAGATGGTTGTTGTCTCAAGTTGATCATTTTTTTGCTGTTAGTCGGTATACCGCTAATCTTCTTATGAATGAGGGTGTTTCTGAAGATCGTATAACAGTAATGCCTAATGGAACGAATCCCGGCGAATTTTATCCGACTGAGACCAGTGAGCTTCGAAATAAATTAGATTTAAATAGTAAACGCATTATAATGACGATTACGCGTTTAGTCCCTCGTAAAGGAGTGGATAATGTACTAAGTGCCATGCGTTCCGTAATTAAAAAATATGATAATGCTTTATACCTGATAGTGGGTGGCGGTAATGATTTAGAACGTTTGGAATCTTTGGTTTCAGAATTTAATTTAAATAATAATGTTCGTTTCCTGGGTAAAGTGCCACACTCAAAGGTAAAAAGTTATTATAATTTATGTGAAGTCTTCGTAATGACACCCAGAACCGAACCGTTAAATATAGAAGGTTTCGGTATTGTTTATTTAGAAGCAAATGCCTGCGGAAAACCGGTTATAGGATCTACCTCAGGAGGTATTACGGATGCAATTATTGACGGCAAAACAGGATTATTAGTTGATGAAGATAATCCGGAACAATTGGCTGATGCCATTTTACAATTATTAGATGATTCCAAATTGGCTGAAAAGCTCGGTAAACAAGGAAGAGAACGTGTTATCAAGGAGACAAATTGGGATACTATTGCCCACAATATTCATGAAAAAATGTTATCAGTTTAAAATTAGATAATAATGACATCATAATTTGTTTACATGGCTGTCGTTTAATTAAGTAGCTATAAGTAGATATGGAATGGTAAGAGAGCAAAATCCATTCTTAGTAATAATCCATAACTATATGATGATAATTAATGTCAGAAATTTGAACAATTTTATTAATAAACTTTTTCAGTGGAGTAACTTGAAGCTATTCATCCTCATAATTTTTTTCATCAATCCATTTCAGTTAACTCATGCTCAGTTTCAAAAGGAGCCTGACGGAACTATTATTCTTGATAATTTTCAGGATGATACCGTAGGTACGTTGCCATATGGCTGGTATAATCGGGATGGGAATGTCAAAGTATGGAATTTGACTGGTAATGACCGGGATAAATATAAATATCAGATAAAGGAAAACGGGGGTAATAAATATCTTGAATATGACGGGATAAAGGCAATGCATTTAAATCTGCCTCTCGTAAATAAAAAAGGTATTAATTTAGAAAAGACACCAATATTATCCTGGAAATGGCGCGTTTATGATATTCCCAAAGGAGGAAATGAGAACGATAGTGATAAAAATGACTCAGCGGCAGGGATATATGTGGTTTATGGTTTTGCCGGTTTATTTAAGCTTCCAAAATCGATTAAATATTGTTGGAGCTCCACTTTACCGGTAGGTACAATTTTGTCTAAAAATTTTGGTAAACAAAAAATAATTGTATTAGAATCGGGGAGTAAGAACGAAGGGAAATGGATTACTTTTCAGCGAAATATAGCCCAGGATTATAAAAATCTTTTTGGTGAAGATCCACCAGATAAACCCATTGCCATTCTTATTTTAAGCGATGGTAATAATACGAAAAGTCGTGTTAAAGCTGATTACGATGATATTGAATTAAAACCTGTTGATACAACTCATCGTTAATTCCATGTATAGCTAAATCTCAGGTGACTGATAAAATGAAAGAGATGATATAATTCATCATAATCACACATACATTTTTTATAATCACGGCGTTAATCAGCTATAAAAAAATAAACAAGTATTTTCTTACTATTTTTATAGGTTTAAAAGTCTCGCATCTAATGTTGTTAAAAGTTAGAACTTGACAGCTATATGGAAATGAAATCATTTCATAAAATCCGATAATGTTTTTTAGCTTCAATCAAATACTGTTCATGATGAATTCATCTGATATTTTTAAGCTTTTATTTTATATCTTATAAAGCTTTTGAACAAGGCAAAGTCGAATACGGCTCAAGTGAATATTACAAATGGAGAAAATTTTAAAATTATTTAAACCTTTATTTAAAAAAAATTATAGTCATCCCTATTATGTTTTATCGATATCCATAATTTTAGCTATAATTTCGGGTTTTTTTGCTTTACATCTTAAAGTAGATACGGATATAGCTAATTTGCTTCCTTCCTCTTACGAAAGTGTAAAAGCGCTCAACAAGCTGAAAGATACATTTGGTGGTGAATCGGAACTCGAGGTTGCTATTAAATCCCCGAGTTTTCAGGATAATAAAAAATTTGCCCGTGAATTTATCCCTAAAGCTCTCAAGCTGCACGAACCTAATTCAAATGAGAAGTTTTTTAAAGACGTTGAGTATAAAAAGAATACGAAAATATTAAAAGATAATGCGTTATATCTTGCTACAAATACAGAATTAAATGATATAACAAATTATTTAAAAGATGAGATACACAAAGCTAAGCTAAAAGCTAATCCCTTTTATTTTGATTTAACCTCTGATAACGGGACATCTGATACTGTTAAAAAAGGCGATTTAAACAAGTTTTTAGAAGCGTATAATGAGATCATTCCCAAAGAGTATCCCATTAATGCGGATAGTACAGTAATGGTGTTAAAATTTTACCCTACCGGCTCTAAAAGTAATACCAGGTATTTACAGGATATGTACGCTGCTACCGACTCCCTCATTAAGGCGATGCAACCTGTGCAGTACAACAAACAGATGATTGTTAAATCAGGGGGCAGGCTTGAACGACATTTATTAGAACTCGATTCGATAATGAATGACGTAAAAAACAGCTTTGCGTCGGGAATAACAAGTGTTTTGCTTTTAGTTATGTTGTATTTCTTTTTTAAGAAATATTTCAATTACAGGCGTGGGGCGGAAAGCGAGCAAAAACATAATATCTGGAGTCATATCCTCAGGGCTCCGGTGCCTTTAATTGTTATAGGAATTCCGCTTCTGATAAGTTTGAGTTATACATTTGGGATTGCTTATATATTTCTTGGTAAACTGAATACCATGACATCCGTGTTGTTTGTGATTCTTTTTGGTATGGGAATCGATTATGGTATTCACTTTTATGCCCGTTATCTTGAAATACGATCGTCAGGTAAAGGCGTTTATGCTTCCTTACTATCTACCTATGAAGGTACCGGATCTGCCATAATAACAAGTGCCATTACGACAGCCGTTGCCCTTTATGTTTTGACCTTTGCTGATTTTAAGGGTTTTTCTGAATTTGGTTTTATCTCAGGTAATGGTATTATACTTTCCCTGCTTTGTATGCTTTTTATTTTACCGGCTATACTGGTAGTTATGGAGAGAAATAATCTGATCTTGATTAATAAAAATGAAAGAGACGGATTTGTAAAGAACACACCTCATCGTTTTCCTTTTGCTAAAACAATAGTAATAATGGGTTTAATAGTTTCCGGAGTGGTTATTGTTGCTCATAATGATATCAAATTTCAGTATGATTTCGGAAAATTAGAGCCAGATTATCCCCAATATGATGCCTTCAATAATATGATCAGTGGCGTATTTCACTCTTCTAAACGAAATCCTGCTTATATACAGGCTGATAGCGATAAACAAGTGTTTGCTATCCTAAAAGCTATACGGAAGAAAATGAAGCAGGATACCCTGAGTCCAACGATAGCTGATGTTGAGGCCATCCAGGAGCGATTTCCTATGTCGAAAAAAGCTAAAGAGCAAAAACTACAGAATATCGCTCGTATCAGGAAGTTATTGAATGATCCCTTTATAAAAAATAAAAAGGATAAGAATCTTGATAAGTTACGTCGTGCCTCTCAGACGACTAAACCACTTAGGTTGGATCAAATACCTAATTATCTTAAAAATCGATTTATGACCAAAAATGGTAAAATAGGTCGGTTTGTTATTGTTTATCCAAGTGTTGGTCTTTCAGATGGACGAAATTCAATAGCATTTAAGAAAGATATTGGGAAAGTTACAACCGCCAATGGTCAAACATTTTATGCGGCAAGTACATCAATAGTAGCGGCAAATATGCTGCAGCTTATGATGAAAGAGAGTCCGTATATGGTTGTGGCGACTTTCTTAATGATCATCATATTCATGTATATAGCTTTCCGTTCCGTCAGATGGACGCTTATCGCTATGTTGCCTTTGGTTGTAGGATTACTATGGACTTTTGGTATTATGATGATGTTCGGGATGTCTTTGAATTTCTACAACCTGGTCGTATTACCGGCCATACTTGGAATAGGGGAGGACAGTGGAGTTCACCTTGCAGCGAGATACCGGGAAGAAGGTAAAAATAGTATGTGGAATGTACTGTCAAGTACCGGCCAGCATATCACGATGGGTTCCGTTACAACCATGTTAGGATTTTCGGGCCTGCTTTTTACAATGCACCCCGGCCTGATTTCCATAGGGGAACTGGCTACCATCGGGATCGGTATGACATTGGTATCTGCTCTCGTATTTTTACCGGCCCTTGTACAATGGCTCGAACAAAAAGATTGGATTCGATTTGACTGATTTTAATATTTCGCAAGGTAATGAAAGAGACTTTCTACAGGAAAGTCTCTTTTTTTTAATGTGGTATTCTATTTTTTTATGATAGTATTGATACACTGCTTTAATATATTTTGGTTTAATGGCCGTAAAATATCATCTTGATTAATAGGTGCTGTTATAAATTGTAATAGTTGTTATCGCCCCACGTTATATTTTTATAATTGATTATTAAATGATTATTGAAACTCCGGCAATTGTTTTACGTTCAATTGATTATCATGAGACCAGCAAGATTGTAACCTTGTTAACGAAGAAACAAGGTAAAATAGCTGTTATAGCCAAAGGTGCGAAACGGCCCAAAAGTAAGTTTGCCGGCTTGCTGGAAACCGGTAACGTCATAGATGTGATCTATTATTATAAGGGGTCAAGATCGGTACAAACACTATCGGAGGCAGAATACAGAATCAAGACATTCAAACTGCGTTATAATTTTGAAAAAATGGCCATAACCTCGGCTTCCATAGAAATGATATACCAGTTGTTGCATGAAAACGAGGTTAATGAACCGATGTATGATTTGGGAGAGAACTTATTACAATGGTTAAATGATACGGATAAGAATGTTCGTAATTTGTTTCCTTATATACAGTTACGATTAGCGGAAATTATGGGAGTCGGTATCCATTTGGATGTTGCATCGATTAAACAAAATAAAGTTGGCCTGTACCTTAATACGGATTCCGGCAGAGTACATGGCAACAGAAATGAAAGTACAGGTTTAAAATTAAATCCTGATCAGGCGCATTACATGTTGCTTGCTTTACAAGGTAAAACCGGCAAATTATTGACATTACTGATTGAGTCGGATGACTTGAAAAATTTAATTCGGATATTGGATATTTATTTAAAACATCATATTGAAGGATTAAAAGATCGAACATCAGACACAATATTCGAACAAATATTGTAATTTAAAATATGAGCACTCGGAAAAGAAATATAACAAGAGCCTTACTTCTTGTCTTTATTGGTATACTGATTGGGGTCATAATAGTACTTTCGGAGCAGAATTATCAATTAAGTAATAAAGTCAAAGTTCGGTATACTACCATAAATCGCAGCACGGACGATACGACAAATTTAATAGGCAAATCTGAAATTAAGACAAAGTCTGATGTTTTTCAGAATGTTGCCAACCGGGTAATACCTACAGTTGTTTATATTGAGGCATCAGTTCCGGTAAAGAAATTAGATATGCCAGAGGACGAGAATCACAGTTTTAATGATGATATCTGGAACAGGTTTTTACCGGAACAGGAAGTTCAGACTGTCGGATCAGGAATCATCATAACCTCTAACGGTTATATTTTAACAAACCGGCATGTAGTTGCCAATGCGGAAGATCATAAAGTAGAAGTCACTTTATATGATAAAAGGACATTCTCCGGCAAAGTTATAGGCGAGGATCCTTCGACTGATTTAGCCGTGGTAAAGATTGATCAAAAGAATCTGCATCCTATCACTGTTGGAAATTCGAATACATTGAAAGTAGGAGATTGGGTACTTGCCATTGGAAATCCGTTCAGATTGAAATCTACGGTAACTGCAGGAATTGTGAGTGCATTGAATCGGGATGTGAATGTTATAAATAGTTCTAAACGTATAGAAAATTTTATTCAAACAGATGCTGCGATTAATAAAGGTAACAGTGGCGGAGCCTTAGTTAATGTCAGGGGTGAATTGGTTGGCATCAATACGGCTATTGCAACTGAGACTGGAAATTACGAAGGATACGGTTTTGCCATACCAAGTAATATGGCGATTAAAATTGCCAGGGATATTATGGAATATGGTAAAGTTAAACGGGCATACCTCGGCGTAAAAATACAATCCGTCAACTCAAAAAGTGCCAGTAAATTAGGATTACAGCATATTGAAGGGGTTGAAATACTAAATATTGATCCCAAAGGATCTGCTGATAAAGCCGGTTTAAAGCCCAATGATGTTGTGTTATCTGTTGATGGTTCGGCAGTTAATGAATATAATCAGTTACAGGCGAAAATAGCGGTTTTACATCCCGGTGATACTGCGAAACTTAAAGTATGGCGCGACGGTAAAATATTGGATGTTAACGTTCCTTTAATGGGAGTTAATGAGAATTCGTTTAAAAAATGGTTGCTTGCCGATAATAAAGATCCGATTAATATATCACCTAACGAAAATGGCGCTTTCAAATATCAAAGTTTTGAATTAGGTTTTACGGTTGTAGCACTTGCAGATTCCAAAGATCTTAATAAATTTGACCTGGTGATTACGCAGGTTAAAGACGGCAGTGAGGCAATGAAACGGGGTCTTAAGAAAAATTATATTATACGTGCAGTCGACGGTAAATCAGTGAATAATCTGGATAATCTGAAGGTCCTTATTCGAAAGGGTTTATCAGAAAATCAAGAGATATTACTGAAAATAGAAAAAGACAATGGTGTTATTGGATATTACGAATTGAAAAATTAACTGACTTTTTAAAGGTAAATCACAGAAACTTAATACATGAAATTAATCTTCAGGCAATTAGCATTTACAGGTATACTCAGCGTTTTATTATTATCAGCATGCAGCACTTCAAAGACGGCAACAAAATCTACACAAACATCGTCGGCAAATAACCATAAGCCGTGGTATAAAGAAGCTTCTCAATTTTCGAAACAAGATCAATGGTATTATGCTATGGGGATGAGTATCTCAACAGACTCATTAGTAGCGCTGGACCGTGCCAAAAAGCAGGCCAGGGCTCAACTGAATTATGGGATTCAGAATGATCTTGAGAACCTGAGACAAAACATAGCAAGTGAAGAAGGGAATCATGCCACGGTCGCCAGGCCGTCTTTTATATGGATGATAAGAGGTGCCACTAATTATGATTTGAAACATGCCGTAGTGGATGATGTTATGGTTTTACCCAAAAATGGCATCTATCAGGCTTATGCCAAACTTAAGTATTCCCAAAAACAGGTTACATCAGATTTGATGAATGCTCTTTCTTCGGTAAAAAAATATCAGGATAGTGTGACAAACAGTAAGGCTTATAAAAAATGGTCAACTTCGAATGCATCGGGTACAGCCGATTCAACAAAGTAATATATATACGTCAGGCTGAAGGCGAAAAAAGAGTATGAATAATAAAGGCTGTAACGAATAATAAGCCAAGTGTCAGATGCCAGATTTTACCTGTTTTTTTATATCTG
>Ga0102956_1000318_pt1 | contig 17136 bp, 15 predicted proteins | sample SalPonF2_A_D2_MG_FD_84515 | JGI IMG/M metagenome (GOLD analysis project Ga0102956, IMG submission 84515) | Salt pond soil microbial communities from South San Francisco under conditions of wetland restoration - Salt Pond MetaG SF2_A_D2_MG ...
CCGCAGCACTTTCCATGCGCACCACCTGCACCAATGCATGCAGCGGCGGAACGATGCTGTGTTCCGGCTCGATGCGCACCTCCAGCCGGGTACCCGGCGGATAACGGCGCGCCACGCTGAGCGCGATACCCCGGGCGCTCAGGTTGTGAGCCCGGCCGGTGCAGGCTTCGCCGCTCTGCTGTTCCGTGCAGCGCACCTGACAGTCCACCCCCATGCGCAGAAAATCGCGCTTTTCGGAATAGTCCCGCCCGGACGGTGCCATGGCACTCTCCTGTTGACTGATCTCTCTTGGTACCAAAGCCCGGTGCGCGGCGCAAGCTCCTAGGCGGACTCTGAGGATTTGGTTAGACTTCCGCGCATGTCGGCGCGCCCTGAACAGCCCTCCTCCCATACCCCCATGATGCAGCAGTATCTGAGCGTCAAGGCGGAGTATCCGGACATCCTGGTGTTCTACCGCATGGGCGATTTCTATGAGCTGTTCTACGACGACGCCCGCCGCGCTTCACAACTGCTGGACATTACCCTCACCCAGCGCGGCCAGTCGGCCGGCGAGCCCATCCCCATGGCCGGCGTACCGGTGCACGCCGTCGAGCAGTACCTGGGGCGGCTCGTGCGGCGCGGAGAATCGGTGGCCATCTGCGAGCAGATCGGCAATCCCGCTACCAGCAAGGGACCGGTGGAACGCAAGGTGGTTCGGGTGGTCACCCCGGGCACCCTGACCGACGAGGCGCTGCTGGAGGATCGTCGGGACAACCTGATCGTGGCCTGCCGCCAGGACGGGGAGAGCTTCGGACTGGCCAGCCTGGATCTCTCCGGGGGCCGGTTCACGGTGCAGGAACTGGAGGGCGCCGATGCCCTGGTGAGCGAGCTGGAACGGCTGCGTCCCGCAGAGCTGCTGATCAGCGACAGCGCCGAGCTGGCCGCTGCGGTGGGCGAACGCCCGGGACTGCGGCGCCAGCCGCCGTGGCACTTCGACACCCAGGCCGCGGAGCGGCAGCTCAGCGCTCAGTTCGGCACCCGTGATCTGAGCGGTTTCGGGTGCGACGGTCTGACCGTCGCGATAGGCGCCGCCGGCGGGCTGCTGCAGTACGTAAAGGACACCCAGCGTACCGCCCTGCCCCACCTGCGCGGGCTGCGGGTGGAGAGACGCGAGGACAGCATCGTGCTGGACGCCGCCAGCCGCCGCAACCTGGAGCTGGACCGCTCCCTGTCGGGACAGGGGGAGCACACCCTGGCGGGTGTCATGGACGTCACCGCCACCGCCATGGGCAGCCGACTGCTGCGACGCTGGATCAACCGTCCGCTGCGGGACCGGGAGCTCCTGCGCCGGCGCCATCAGAGCGTCGGCACGCTGCTGGACAACCACCGCTACGCCGACTTCCAGGACCGGCTCAGGGGCATCTGCGATATGGAGCGGGTGCTGGCGCGGGTGGCCCTTCGCTCGGCCCGCCCGCGGGATCTTTCCGGACTGCGCGACACCCTGGCGCGGCTGCCGGAGTTGCAAAAGCTGCTGGCCGCTCTGGACGATCCGCGGCTGGGCGCTCTGGCTGAGGGCATGGGGGACCATGAAACGGTGCGAGCCCGTCTGCAGGCCGCCCTGATGGAATCGCCGCCGGTGCTGATCCGGGACGGCGGCGTGATCGCCGCCGGTTATGACAGCGAGCTGGACGAGTTGCGTACCCTCAGCCGCGACGCCGATCAATTCCTGGTGGACCTGGAATCCCGGGAAAAGGAACGCAGCGGAATCGCCACGCTGAAAGTGCGTTACAACCGGGTGCACGGCTATTACATCGAGGTCAGCCGCAGCCAGTCCGGGCAGGTCCCCGACGACTACCGGCGCCGGCAGACCCTGAAGGGTGCCGAGCGGTTCATCACGCCCGAGCTCAAGGCCTTCGAGGACAAGGTGCTGAGCGCCCGGGAACGGGCCCTGGCCCGGGAGAAGGCTCTCTACGAGGAGCTGGTGGGCTATCTGGTGGAACAGCTGGCGGGTCTGCAGGCCTGCGCCGAAGCGCTGGCGGAGCTGGACGTGCTGGCCGCACTGGCCGAGCGGGCGGACAGTCTGGACCTGCGCCCGCCCGAGCTCACCGACCAACCCGGCATCCTGATCGAAGGCGGGCGCCACCCGGTGGTCGAGCGCGTGCTGGACGCCCCTTTCGTGCCCAACGACGTGAAGCTCGACAGCGGCCGCCGCATGCTGCTGATCACGGGACCGAACATGGGCGGCAAGTCCACCTACATGCGCCAGACCGCCCTCATCGTGCTACTGGCCCACATCGGCAGCTACGTCCCCGCCCGGCGCGCGGTGCTCGGACCCGTCGACCGCATCTTCACCCGCATCGGCGCCTCCGACGACCTGGCCAGCGGGCGCTCGACCTTCATGGTGGAAATGACGGAAACCGCCAACATTCTGCACAACGCCACCGAGCGCAGCCTGGTATTGATGGACGAGATCGGCCGCGGCACCAGCACCTATGACGGGCTGTCCCTGGCCTGGGCATGCGCCGTCGACCTCGCCCGGCGGGTACACGCTTTCACGTTGTTCGCCACCCACTACTTCGAGCTGACCCAGCTGCCCGAACACGACGAAGGCATCGCCAACGTGCACCTGGACGCCGTGGAGCACGGCGACCGCATCGTGTTCATGCATGCAGTAAAGGAAGGTCCGGCCGACCGCAGCTACGGGCTGCATGTGGCCGCATTGGCGGGTATTCCCCCGCATGTGCTGCAGCAGGCGCGGACGCGCCTGGAGGAGCTGGAGAACCGGCAGCCGGACACGACACAGGCCGGGGTGGAACCCCAGATGCCGCTGTTTCCGCCGCCGGCGGACAGCCCGCTCATCGAGGCGCTGAAAGGGATCGATCCTGACAACCTCACGCCGCGTCAGGCCATGGACACGCTGTACGCGCTGAAGCGCATGGTGGAGTGAGGGGAAGCTCTGCACAGGCCGCTGAAGCGGCGCTCACGGCGTTGTAAAGACGTTCGGAATGCTCGTTTACCCGGTGTAAACCGCGCTTCCTCACCCCTTTGCCCCTGGCGATCCCCCCCGTGATCAACCTGTGCAGAGCTTCCTAGCGGGCGCGGTCGACGTTCAGGGCGCAGAGAAACGGCGGTGGTCCATCCAGGAGCTGCGAGAGGGCGAAGGCAGCGGCGGGGGCCATGTTCACCACCACCAGTTGCACACCCGCCACCCGACAGATTTCGGAAACCATCTTGAGCCAGCCGTAATAGACACTGTCGATCAACGGGACGCTGGTCAGATCGTAGATCAGCCGGGCGGCCCGCTGGCGCTGCAGATAGCCCACCAGGGGTTCCAGATAGGCGTCGGGATCGGATGGATCCAACCCTTCGCCCGGCTCGAGCAGCACGATACCCGAACCGATCGGGGTCAAGTGCATTCCCTGGATCATGGTCGCGTCATCCCGAGGTCCCGGCGCGCGCCGCGGCTGGCGGCCGGCTCATCCCTGCGGCGGCATGACGTGGACGTCCAGCTGGCGGAAGGCTTCCTTGAGCCCTTCCGAAAGCGTGGAGCGCGTGGTCACGCCGCCCAGATCGATATTCAGGCTGGTCAGCGCCCGCGCGATCTCCGGGCGAATGCCGGTCAGTATGGCTTCGGCGCCCATCAGGCCCACTGCCCGTATCATCTGGATGAGATGGTGGGAAACCTGCGAGTCGATGGCCAGCACACCCGTGACGTCCATCACCACCACTTTGGCCCGGTCCGTCTCGATGCGCGCCAGCAGCCGTTCCATCACCATCATGGTGCGGGACGAGTCCAGTGTGCCGATGATCGGAAGCGTCAGCACGCCGTCCCAGATTTCGGTGATGGGGGTGGATATCTCCCGCAGTTCCTCCTGCTGGGCCTGGATGGTACGTTCCTTTTCCTCCAGATAGACGTGAAACACATCCAGGATGATGTCGTTGAAGACCGAAGCCAGCAGCAGCAGGATGGCCCGCACCTGTTGGGAATCCAGCGCCGATTCGGTTTCCAGCTCCTCGATCATCACCCGTTGCATGAACTGGATGTAGCGAACGAACTCCTCCAGGCTGCCCCCACGCACCTGGATCTGCTGGGAGAACGTACTGAAGAACTGACGCAGCGCCTTGTATTCCGCGCCTCGGCGATTGAGCTTTTCACCGGACTGCAGCAGCATCACGAACAGCTCGAGGAATTCGATGCTGTAGTCGTTGATTTCGTCGTTCGACAGAATATTCGCGTGTCCGAATATGCTGTGCCCCTGCCGTTCGATCACCTGCGATATCTTGCCGATGTTGACCATCAGCTGTTCTACCAGGACCTCGTTGACGGACTTCTCCGCCGGCTGTTTTTTTGCCATCAGTGACCCCCTTTGGAGAACGATCTTCTCAGTACGAAGATCGACTTGTCGTCGTTGCCCCGCCCCATGATTTGACCAAGCAGCAGCGCAACCAGCTGTGGATGCAGCCGCCACAGCCCCGGAAAGCTGCCGAGGTTCCAGTTCCTGCGCAAACCGTCCGATCCGGTCACCAGCATCGCCTGGGACGGAAACTGCAGTTCGGTCTCCTCGAAACTCCTGTGTTCGTGACCAAGCACCCCGGGGGCGAACAGAACATTCTTGCGTTCGCCATTGAGTATCAGGTAGGCCGCCATGTCCCCCACCCCGCAGATGCGCACGGTAGCGGCGTCCACGTCCGCCAGCATGCCCACGGCTCCGCGAGTCCCCTTCAGGCGGCCGCTCAATACCTGCATGACCTCCGCCAGCGGCGCGTCGATACCCAGGATGTCCTCCCGGCCCTTGACCACCTGCTCGGCCTGCACGCCGTGACCCAGGCCGTCCATGTGCAACCAGCGCAACCGTCCGTCGCCGTCCTCCATACAAACGCTGTCGCCATTGTGCACATCATCCTGATAGGCCCTCAGATACTGACCCACCTGATAACTGCCGGGCTCACAGGGCTTCACGTAGAACCGCGCCCAGACGGCCGTGCCGTGCCACGGTGCTGCGGTGGCCACTCCGCTTGGCACCGTGTAGAACTCGCTCTCGTTGGCGAGGCGGCGGATCGCGCCCAGTCCCTTCCCCATGGTGCCGGCCGTGGTATAGCCGTCCTCCAGCGCCGCCGGCAGATTGGCAATCCCCAGACCGAAGTCCAACGCGAACAGGTCGATGGCATGACCGGGGCGCGCTACCTCCCAGATCTGCACCATCCCCGCCGCACGGGCGAATTTGATCTGGTTGGTAACCATCTCGTTGCAGACCAGCTCCATACGCTCACGAGCCACTGCCGAAAAACCCATCCGCCTGGACACCGCGCGCAGTTTGGACCGCAGCAGCACCTGTCCGCTTTCACCGTTCACCGGCTGTTCGATCAACAGCTTCACGGGCGCGCCCGTACCTGTCTCCCTGTCGCTCACTCGTTCCCCGCCCTTCGGTTGACTGCCTGGCTGCCGGCCGTATTGACCCGCCCGCGCCCTTCGTTCTTGGCCTGGTACAGGGCGGCGTCGGCACGCGCCACCAGGGACACAACCGATTCCCCGGGCGTCAGCTGCGCGATACCGGCGCTGACCCGACCCTCCATTGCCTTCATCACTCTGGCGGCAATGCGCCGTGCAACAGATACGTCGCTCATCGCAATGATGGCGAACTCGTCCCCGCCCATCCGGCATGCAATGTCCACGTGCTCGCGGACGGCGCCGCGCATGGCATCCGCCATACGCTGCAGGTACGCGTCACCGTATTGATGGCCGTGGGTATCGTTGATGTCCTTGAACTTGTCCAGATCCAGCAGAATCAGACAGAGATCTTCGTGCTGTCGCCCGCTGCGGAGCACTGCAGTTCGTAGTCGATCGTCGTAGGCGCCGCGGTTGAGCAGGCCCGTCAGGCTGTCGGTCTCGGCAAGACGGATGGACTCCTGAAGCTCATCCTTCTTGCGCTCCAACATCGATTCCAGTTCGGCCAGCTCCCGGGCCGCCCGCTGCCTGGCCCGTTCCAGGTCGGCCGCGATCTGCTGATTACGACGCCGCAACAACTCGGGATCGGTGGACTCGCTGGCTTTGCGCATCTGTGCCGCCAACGCTTCCAGGGAAGCGAGAGGAGGCGTGTCGCGCAGGGTGATGAGCTTTTGGCGGGTTTCGCCCCAGCACAGCAGCAGTCGATCGTTGTCGCAGACAAGGCTCACGTCCACCGGGATTTCGCTGGCGGCACTTGCGGCGCGCAAGCGGTCGAGCGTCTGCGTCAGCGCTGCCACCGCTGCAAACGGATTGCCGTTCAGCGCGCGCACGACATCCACGGCAAAGCGCGCCAGACGCTGGCGATCCGGTTCGACGACCGTCGATAGGCTGAACAGGGTCTTCATAGCGCGGCCGTGCCGCTGTGTCTCCCAACACGAGTTTTTCCCAGGTCTCCGGTTTCGCTACAATACCGGGACGATGCACTGCACCGACGTGCGCCAGCGTTGTCCGCTACAAAAAACTGACGCGCCCACCATCGGGACAGTGCCCATGCAATTGTTGTGCCTACCGCAATCCAGGCGGTGAGCTCGCTCGCCAGGCATGGGAATTCCGATTACCATAGCGACAGCGCGCCGCCGGGATTCAGGCCTCGCGGACCGGCACCGTCTGTCGAATCGAGTTGGAGTACGCCATGACGTTCGTCGTCACCGAAAACTGCATCAAGTGCAAATACACTGACTGTGTCGAAGTGTGCCCGGTCGACTGCTTTCATGAGGGGCCGAACTTTCTGGTCATCGATCCGGATGAATGTATTGACTGCACCCTGTGCGAACCCGAGTGCCCGGCGGAAGCGATCTTCCCCGAAGACGATGTCCCGGAAGGACAGGAGCAATACCTCGAACTCAATGCCGAACTCGCCAGAGAATGGCCGGTGCTTACCCAGAAGAAAGATGCACCGCCCGATGCGGACGAGTGGAACGGCAAACCCGACAAGCTCCAATACCTGGAGCGCTAGCCGAGCCGATACAGCAGGGCAAAAGGGGGACCGGAATGGGTTGTTCCGGTCCGTTCGTCCTTGGGCTATCAGACATGAAGCCACCTGACTGCGTCCCTGCAGCCTGTTCCCTGCGGCGACCCGCGGTCCAGTGCTTCAAATACCCGGCATCCCTGGACGGGCGTCCCTGCCCGCAACGAACTCCTTTGGGTCTCGGCCCACCCGCAACCGTGTTCCGTTGACCCGGTAACGGACCGTCAAGGGCATTCTGAATGCCTGTTCCAGGCCCGCAGCGCGCCGGGACCCGTACTGGTGTGAGCGGCGTCGAACCGCACACACGTCATTTTTATTGTTTATACTCAGTTCGTTACATTGGACACAACGGCGCGAGACGGGAACAAATCCGACAATGCACAGCCCGACATGCCTACACCAGATTCAGAATCGGCTTACAAGACCCGCGCCGGTAATGGGGTATTGTTGTTCACGGAGAATCAACATTCGGCCGCCGGCCGATGTACCGACCGACGGTTTTCTCCACGCATTCAGTACTCCTCCGAGACGTTCGGTAACCGAACGCTTTAGCGCCCGACTTCCGTCGGGCGCCTCTTTTCGTGGACACCGCTCGCCGGCTGGCCTCGCTACGGTGTCGGCACGTCACGCGGCAGATCATTGTGGTACCATGCGACGGCACAATGCACAGTGGTCGCGAATCCGCAGCCACGTCCCCATCCAGATCCCTTCTTGTTCGGTTGTCGAGGGCCTCCATGGACGAATCGCCGTTCATCTTTGAAGTCACAGAAGCCAACTACGATGCGTTGGTACTGGAGAAATCCAGGGAAGTCCCGGTGCTCGTGGACTTCTGGGCCGAATGGTGCGGACCCTGCCAGATGCAGATGCCGGTGCTGAAGAAGCTGGCTGAGGCTTACCAGGGCAAGTTCGTGATCGCCAAGATCGACACCGACCGGGAACGGGCGCTGGCGGCCAGCCACGGCATCCGCAGCATCCCCACCATGAAGCTTTTCGTTGACGGTGAGATCGTCGAAGAGATCCTGGGGGCGCAGACCGAAACCGACCTGCGACTGCTGCTGGAACGCTACATTCCCCGCGAATCCGACCAGGTCCGCCAGGCCGCCTGGCAGGCCTACGAACAGGGCAATGCGGATCAGGCCATGTCGATGCTGCAGGTGGCCGGCGCCGACGATCCGGCTAATCACAGGGTACTGCTGGACTATGCGCGCATTGCCACCGCAACCGGGCACCTGCACGAAGCGGAGGCGACGCTCGCTTCGCTGTCGTTCGACGTGCGACAGGAACCCGAAGCCAAGGCGCTGGCCAGCCTGCTGGAATTCGCCCACGCGGTGGAGGGCGCACCCCAGAGCGAGGCATTGGAATCAGCGATCGCCGCCAACCCCGATGATGCCGAGGCCCGTTTCCGGCTGGCCGCGCGCCGGGTGCTCGAGGACCGCCACGAAGAAGCCTTGGAGTTACTGCTGGAGTTGTTGCGGCGGGACCGCTCGTATGGGGACGATGCCGCCCGCAAGAGCATGCTGTCGCTGTTCGCGCTGCTGGGGGATCAGCACCCCCTGGTCAGCCGCTACCGCAGCAAGATGTTCAACGCCCTGCACTGAGCGCCTGGGCGCCCGTCAGCCGCCGGTGGACCCGGACGCCACCCGCTCTACAACCTTCTCCAGTTTGGCAGCCGGCAGGTAACCGGGGAGTATCCTGCCGTCCCCCAGCACGATGGTGGGTGTTCCCCGAACCCCGATCACGTCGCCCAGGGCCATCTGCTGCTTGACCGGGTTCTTGCACGTGCGACGCGGCAGGGCCCCGCCCGCTTCGGCCTTCTCCAGTGCTTGCTTGCGGTTGGGTGCACACCATACCGATACCGCCTTGTAGTAGGATGGCGTATCGATCCCGGAACGGGGATAGAACAGGTAACGCACCCGGATCCCCGCCTTCACCAGCGCCCCCACTTCTCTATGCAGCTTGCGGCAGTATCCGCAGTCGATGTCGGTGAATACGGTGATCGTATGTCGCGGATAGGCGGGGCTGTACACGATCATGTGGTCCGTACCCACGGCATTGATGGCGTTGATGCGTGCAGCATCGCGCCGGGCGGTGGTCAGGTCGGTGTGGGTTCGCAGATCGATGACATCCCCTTCCACCAGATATTTGCCGTCGGCACTGACGTAGAACACCTGCGGTCCCAGCGTCACCTCATAAAGCCCCGCCACCGGCGAGGGCCGGATACCGGTGGGTTTCACACCCGGGACGATGGCGGCGACAGCCTGTTTCACCCGCTGCATGTCGGATTTCACGTCCGCTCCGGCCTTCGCGGCCCAAAGGCCGCTTAAACACAACAAGAATACCAACCAACGTTGCAACATGAAGTTCTCCATCGGAACCGGCCGCTGTCGAGCCACAGAAAAGCGTAAGCATACCGGAGTTCCGTGACCGGGCACTCCATCGAAGGGCTCGCGGCCGGCTAGCCGCGCGGGTGGTGGCGACTGTGCAGATCCCTGAGACGCTGACGGGCCACGTGGGTGTAGATCTGGGTGGTGGACAGGTCGCTGTGCCCCAGCAGAACCTGCACAACCCGCAGGTCGGCGCCGTGGTTGAGCAGGTGGGTGGCAAACGCATGGCGCAGCGTATGGGGGGACAGCGGCCTGGCGATACCCGCCGATGCCGCATGACGCTTGATCCGGTACCAGAAGGCCTGTCGCGTCATGGCCCGCCCGTGGGCAGTGGGAAACAGGCAGCTGTCCAGCTGCGCTCCCATCAATACCGGACGGGCATCCCGCAGATACCTGTCCAGCCAGTCCAGCGCCTCCTCCCCGAGCGGCACCAACCGTTCCTTGTTGCCCTTCCCGAACAGCCGCAGCACGCCTTGACGGGGATTGAACTGCTCCAGGGTCAGGGCGACCAGTTCCGACACCCGCAGTCCGCAGGCGTACAGCACCTCGAGCATGGCCCGGTCACGCAAACCAAGAACCGCGCCCGGATCGGGCGCCGCCAGCAACGCATCCACCTCTTCCTCGCTCAACGAACCGGGCAGCGGACGGCCCAGGCGTGGTGAATCGATGCGGGCGCTTGGATCCTCGGCCAGCCGTCCTTCGCGCACCTGGTAGCGGAAGAAGCGGCGCATGCTGGACAGCAGTCGCGCTGTGCTGCGCGGCTTCGCTCCGGCCGCCACCCGCTGCGCCAGATAGGACAGCAGATCGTCCCGGCGGGCCGCCATCAATGTCCGTCCGCGTTGTTCCAACCACTGGCCCAGAGCGGTGAGATCGCGCCGATAGGCGGCCAGCGTGTGAGCGCTCAGCCCGCGCTCCATCCACAGGGCGTCGATAAATGCCTCCAGAACCTCCTGCGAGCCTCCGGCGCACTCGCCTGCCCGTGGTGCTGCAGCGCGTGTCCCGCTCATTGGTCGGAATGCGTACCCTTGACGAAGTCCAGAAACGGCGTCACCAGATCCATCGGCAGCGGGAAGACGATGGTGGAATTCTTTTCTCCTGCGATGCCGGCCAACGTATCCAGATACCGCAACTGCAGGGACTGGGGATGCTGGGCCAGGATGGCCGCCGCCTGGGTCAGCTTCTCGGCCGCCTGCAGCTCGCCCTCGGCATGAATCACCTTCGCGCGCCGTTCGCGCTCGGCCTCGGCCTGGCGCGCGATCGCCCGTATCATGCTCTCGTCGATGTCGACATGCTTGATCTCCACGTTGGCCACCTTGATGCCCCAGGCGTCGGTCTGGGTATCGAGAATGTTCTGGATGTCGGCGTTGAGCTTGTCGCGCTCGGCCAGCATATCGTCAAGGTCGTGCTGCCCCAGCACCGAACGCAGGGTGGTCTGCGCAAGCTGGCTGGTGGCAATGTAGTAGTCCTCCACCTGGATGACGGCCCGTTCCGGATCGATCACGCGGAAATACAGCACCGCATTCACCTTCACCGAGACGTTGTCCCTGGAAATCACGTCCTGACTGGGCACGTCCATCACGATGGTACGCAGGTCCACCCGCACCACCTGCTGGACCACCGGAATCACCAGCACCAGGCCCGGGCCCTTGACCTTCCAGAAGCGCCCCAGCATGAAGATCACGCCGCGCTCGTACTCACGCAATATCCGTATGGACGAGAACAGCAGCCCCAGCACCAGAACCAGCACTGCAATGGCAAACGTTGGCATGTCAGTCTTCCTCCCTCAAGGGTTCCACCTGGAGCACCAGCCCCCTGATGCCGGTGACCCGCACCTTCTGTCCACGGCGCAGAGCGACGTCCGATTCCGCGCTCCACAATTCACTGTGCACCCGCACCGATCCACGGCCCTGGAAATCCTCCAGCACCTCGCCTACCGCATGGAGCATCTGTTCCTGGCCGCTGACCACCGGCCGACTCCGCGCCCGGATCGCCATGCCGACGATACCGATGAAAAAACCGGCACTGACCAGGGCTACCGACGCGATCAGGGGCAGTGAAACGGCATACACGTCGCTGCCGGCATTGAACATTATGATGGAGCCGAATACAAAGGCAGCCACGCCGCCGATACCCAGAGCACCGAAACTCGGCACGAAGGCTTCGGCGACCATGAACAGGATGCCAAGCAGGATGAGGGCGACGCCGGCATAGTTCACCGGCAGCACCTGGAAGGCGTACAGCGCCAGCACCAGGCAGATCGCGCCGGCCACGCCCGGCAACACGAAGCCCGGATTGGCAAGCTCGAAGAACAGCCCGTAGAAGCCCAGCAGCATCAGCAGGTATGCCACGTTGGGGTCTGTCAGGGTCGCCAGCAGCCGGGTGCGCCAGTCGGGTTCGATGGAGCGCAGGGCCAGACCCTGGGTGTGCAAAGTGATCTTTCCCTTCGGGACCGTCACGGTGCGCCCGTCGATGGCGGCAAGCAATGCCGCCGTGTCCGGCGCGATCACGTCAATGACATGCTTCTTCAACGCTTCGGAAGCCGGCAGGCTCGCGGCTTCGCGCACCGCCTTTTCCGCCCACTGCACGTTGCGCCCGCGCAGTTCGGCAAGGCTGCGTATGTACGCCACCGCATCGTTCACCACCTTGTGCTTCATGGTGTTGCCCGACTCGTCTCCCTTTTCGCCCGGCTGTTGGGGCTTGCCACCACCCGGCAGCCCTCCCACCTGCACCGGTGTGGCGGCTCCCAGATTGGTGCCCGGCGCCATGGCGGCTATCTGGCTGGCGTACATGATATAGGTGCCGGCACTGGCGGCGCGGGCGCCGCTGGGGGCCACATAACTCACCACCGGCACAGGAGAAGCGAGGATGTCCTGGATAATGGAGCGCATTGCGCTGTCCAACCCGCCGGGTGTGTCCATACGCAGGATCACCAGTCGCGCGCCCTGCTGGCGCGCCACCGCAAGCCCGCGCTGCACGTAGTCGCTGGTAGCGGGCCCGATGGGTCCCTGAATGTGGAGCTGCACGGCTGTCGGCTGCTGGGCCAGCGGCACAACGGCCGGCGCGAACAGACTGACCACAAGCAGCAGGCGCCAGACGATCTTGCGCATGTTCCGTTTCCGAACCCCTTTGATGCTACAGTAGCATAACTTCAACGCCGACTTGTCACAGATTGAACCGACCCGGAACGCAATTTCATTGGCACGCCAGATCCAGGACCAATCCGCAGACCTGCGCACCGATGCACTGCTCGGCATACTCCGGCAGCTGGCCAGCGAGCTGCATCCCAACCGCGCCCCGCCCGTAGTGACACTCGACACTCAGCTTGAACGCGAACTCGGCCTGGACAGCCTGGGGCGGATCGAGCTCATGCTGCGCCTCGAACAACGCTTCAATGTCGCGATACCGGAAGACAGCGCCATGGATGCCCAGACGCCCCGGGCGCTGTTGGCGGCCCTGGACAGCAGCGCAATCTCCCCGCCGGTTCCGCCCGGCGCCACCGAGCCATCGCCGGCGGCCCCGGCTCGGCGGATACGCGTCCCCCACCACGCGGCGACGCTGGTGGAAACACTGGACTGGTACGCCGAAGGCAATCCCGACGGCACCTATGTCCAGATCTACGACGACGTCGACACGGTACAGCCGATTACCTATCAGGCATTGCGCGGCGGTGCCGAGCTGGTTGCCGGCGGGCTGCGGGAACGGGGCGTCGAACCGGGAGACTGCGTTGCCATCATGCTGCCCACCGGGGCGGATTTCTTCTTCGCCTACTACGGAATCCTGCTGGCGGGCGCCGTTCCGGTTCCCATCTATCCGCCCGTCAGCCGCAGCCGGCTGGAGGACCATCTGCGCCGCCAAAGCGGCATCCTGGACAATGCCCGCGCGCGCCTGCTGATCAGCACCGATGCCGCCAAGCCTGTCAGCCGCATCCTCAAGGCCCAGCTGCCGCAGCTAAGGGCCGTCTGTACCGCCGAGGAGCTCAAACAGACCGGTCACGCCGCCCGGGTACCGTCGCGAACCGACCAGCTGGCGCTGATCCAGTACACGTCCGGCAGCACCGGCCAACCCAAGGGCGTGACGCTCACCCACGGCAATCTGCTGGCCAATGTGCGGGCGATGGGTGAAGCCTCGAAGGCTTCCTCGGACGATGTCTTCGTCAGCTGGCTGCCCCTTTATCACGACATGGGTCTGATCGGCGCGTGCTTCGGCAGCCTCTACCACGGCATACCTCTGGTGCTGATGTCGCCGCTGGCGTTCATCGGGCGCCCCCAACGCTGGCTGCGGGCCATTCACCGCCACCGGGGCACAATGTCGGCCGCACCCAATTTTGCCTACGACCTGTGCGCCCGGCGGCTGACGGACGCAGACTTGCAGGGGCTGGACCTGTCCGGCTGGCGCCTGGCATTCAACGGCGCGGAACCGGTTCACCCGGATACCCTGGAGCGCTTCTGCGAGCGCTTTGCGCCCTACGGCTTTGCCCGCCAGGCCATGACCCCGGTGTACGGCCTGGCGGAGGATTCGGTGGGGCTCGCATTTCCTCCCCTTGGGCGTGGGCCGCACATCGACCGGGTGCGGCGCGACCGGTTCGTGCGCGACGGTGTCGCCGAACCGGCTGGCGACGACGATATCCATGCGCTGCGCTTCGTGGCCTGCGGACAGGCGCTTCCCGGGCATGAAATCCGCATCGTGGACAGCGCCGGCCGTGAAGTGCCCGATCGACGCCAGGGTCACCTGCAGTTCCGCGGCCCCTCGGCCACCGGCGGCTATTACCGCAACCCGGAGGCCACCTCCGCACTGTTTCATGACGGCTGGCTGGATTCGGGCGATTACGCCTATGCCGTCAACGGCGAGGTATACGTCACCGGGCGCGCCAAGGACCTGATCATCCGGGCCGGGCGCAACATCTACCCCTACGAGCTGGAACAGGCCGTCGGTCAGCTCAACGGCATCCGCAAGGACGCGGTTGCCGTGTTCGCCAGCTCCGACCCCGACAGCGGTCGCGATCGCCTGGTGGTACTTGCCGAGAGTCGTGAACGGCGGCCGGAAAAGCGCGCCGAGCTGCACCGCCGGATCGAGTCTCTGTCCATGGAGCTGGTGGACGTCACGCCGGACGACATCGTGCTGGCGCCGCCACGGACGGTATTGAAGACATCCAGCGGGAAGATCAGACGCAGCGCCTGCCGGGAACTGTACGAGCGCGGGGAACTGGGCAAACCGCTCCCGGTGTGGCGCCAATATGCGCGCCTGATGGTGTCGGGAATAGGCCCGGAGATACGTCGAGGTCTGCGCCTGCTGGGCGACTACATCTATGCCGGTTATGCGTGGTCCGTATTCGCGCTGGCGGCCCTGCTGAGCTGGACGACCGTCTTATTGCTGCCCACCCGGCGGGCGCGCCAGCGTGCCGTGCGGTTCGGCGCGCGGCTGGCGGTGTGGCTGACCGCGACCCCGCTGACCGTACGGGGCCGCGAACACCTGCCGAAGGAGCGTCCCTTCGTGCTGGTGGCGAATCACTCCAGTTATCTGGACGCGGTGGTGCTGACCGCGGTGCTCGACCGCCCGGTCGCCTACGTGGCCAAGGGCGAGCTGCGCCAGCACTTTTTCGCCAGGGTGATGCTCGACCGGCTCGGGACCCGGTTCGTGGAACGGTTCGACCTGCGCCGCAGCGTGAAGGACACCGAAGCCCTGCTGCAGAGCCTGCGAACGGGATGCTCCCTGGTGTTCTTCCCGGAAGGTACGTTCACCCGTGCGGCGGGTCTGCGCCCGTTCCGCAGCGGCGCCTTCGTGGTAGCCGCTCAAGGGGGTACCCCGGTCGTTCCGGTGGCGATCCGCGGCACCCGCGCCATGCTGAGGGGCGACACCTGGTTTCCGCGTCGGGGCCGGCTGCAGGTGACCATCAACCCGCCGCTGGAGCCGACCGGTACGGACTGGCGCGCCGCCACCGAGCTCCATCACCGGGCGCGCGCCGAAATTCTCACCCATTGCGGAGAACCGGACCTGGTGGACGCCGCGTTGGCCGTCCCCGCGACCCGCAACGGGAGCTGAACGTTCAGCGCCGGGCCAACTCGATGACTCCGTCTACAGTGACCACGAAACGGCTGGTACCGGCCTGCAAGGCCGGCGAGGAGACAGATTCCCTTGTCGCCATCATGGGAACCGGCCGCCGCCCGTTCCCGCCGGTGTTGATATGGAGCTCGACGATGCGATAGGCGCTGGCGCCAAGGTCCTTGCGGATCACGCCTGCCCGCTTGGCGAAAGCCGCGAGTGCACCGCTTATCAGCCGATTCTCCACCTCCCGCCGGCGCTGCGGCGAGACACTGAAATGGATGGACTGGACCCGCAAGCGGCTCTGTAGCTCGCCTATCAGAGCGGCAAGGTCCTTGAAGCGGGCGCTTTCCAACGACAGCCCCTGGCTGGCGCGCCAGCCCTGCTGCACCTGCTGGTGATAGACGGGCACGATACGGTAACCCTCGCTCTGGACCTTCACGTGCGGATGCTTACGAGCCTGCTCCAGGGCCCATTGCATGGTACCGTTGATTCGGTCCGCCAGGCGGGCCGGATCCCGGTCCTGTCCCTGCACGACCAACAGTGCCTGCATGGTGTCATTGCTCACCGCCATGCTGCTGCTGGCCTGGAAATGAACCCTGTCGTAATGGTTCGCGGGAGTCTGTGCCGCCGCCTCGGCGACACCGGCCCAGACGAGCAACGTCAACAGGCCTGTCAGGATACGCGCATGATGGGTCATCGCCGTTCTCCGGTGCGCTTGCGCAGTCAGGCACGACGGCGCGTCAGGGAAGGTCCGTTATGAGCGCCTTATGCTACACTGCAAATCCCGCGGCGGTCACTCTGAGCCGGCCGACAGCCCGGCTCGTTTCGTCCATGCAGCAGGCACCAGTCATCACTCGCGAATCCATCACCGCGGCCATCCTTACCGGTGGCCGGGCACGGCGTAGGACCGGGCAGCGCAAAGGTCTGGCCTGGATTGCCGGTCGGGCCCGGCCGCAAGAGCAGCGGGTAGCGGCCGGATGAGCGGACCACGCGTGCGTCCACCGGTGTTGGGCTTTGCGGCCTGGAGTGGAACCGGAAAGACCACTCTGCTCACCCGCCTGCTGCCGCTGCTGCGCCAACGGGGCGTGCGCATCGGCATGATCAAGCACGCCCATCACGGCTTCGACGTGGACACGCCGGGCAAGGACAGTTACGAGCTGCGCAAGGCCGGCGCCGAGCGGGTACTGGTGGCTTCCCGTCAGCGCCTGGCGTTGATGGTGGAGCGCCGCCCCGCCGCAGAGGAACCGCAGCTGGAGGAACTGCTGAGCCACTTCGACGATTCGGGGCTGGACGTGGTGCTGGTGGAAGGCTTCAAGCACCTGCATTTTCCGAAGATCGAGCTGCACCGCGCCGCCCGGCGCAGACCGCTGCTGTTCCCCGGCGACCGATCCATCATAGCCGTGGCAACCGATATCCCCGTGGACACCGAGTTACCCGTCCTGGACCTGAACGATCTTCCGGCCATTGCGGACTTCGTGCTCCACTATTTGACGTCGCAGACACCAGACGGCTCAATCCCTCGCAAGCAAGGTGGACATCATGACTGACGACAACAGCACTGCGCCCGACTGCTGCGCGGAAAACGTATCGGATCTGTTGCAGGTGAGCGAAGCGCGTGAGCGCATCGCGGCCCAAGTTAAACCGGTACGCGGCGAAGAGCAGGTCCATCTGCGCGCCGCCCTCGGCCGCGTTCTTGCCCAGCCCGTCATCTCCACCATCGACGTACCCCCCTATACCAACTCGGCAATGGACGGCTA
>Ga0102956_1000319_pt1 | contig 17083 bp, 16 predicted proteins | sample SalPonF2_A_D2_MG_FD_84515 | JGI IMG/M metagenome (GOLD analysis project Ga0102956, IMG submission 84515) | Salt pond soil microbial communities from South San Francisco under conditions of wetland restoration - Salt Pond MetaG SF2_A_D2_MG ...
CGGCGTTGGCCAGGGCCAGGGCCGCACGGTAATCGGAGAGCGGCGGGCGTGGCTGGAGCCGCACGGTGTGCACTGCCGGGAGGTCCGCCTTGGCGGGCAGCACGCATCCGGGATCGCCGTTTCCGTTGCAGGCGCTTTCGTGACTCACACCGCGTCCCTGAGTCAGGTACACGGGCAAGTGTAGCGCGGCGCCCCGGCCGGAGGAACCGGCATCAGTAGTGCACCAGCGAGTGCACGGTCTGTCCCTCGAGCTTGCCGCGGCCCCCGAGGAAATCCAACTCCACCACGAAGGCACACGCCGCGACCCGGGCACCCAGACGCTCGATCAGCGCACAGCTGGCAGCAGCCGTGCCGCCGGTGGCCAGCACATCGTCGACCACCAGCACATTATCGTCCGCCCCCAACGCGTCCACATGGACTTCGAGGCTCTCCGCCCCGTATTCCAGGTCGTAGGAGATGCTGTGCACGTCGTAGGGCAGCTTGCCGGGCTTGCGCAGGGGTACGAAGCCTATCCCCAGCTCCCACGCCGCCAGACTGCCGAAAATGAAGCCGCGGGCTTCCATACCCACCACCGCGGTCAATGCGCTGCCGAAAAAAGGGTGCACCAGTTCGTGGACGGCAAGGCGCAGCGCCGCCGGGTCGCGCACCAGCGGCGTGATGTCGCGGTACACCACACCCGGCTTCGGAAAATCCGGGATATCCCGTATTCGAGCTCGGAGTCGTTCCAACCTGCACCTCCCCTGTTACCGCCCGCCGCAGTCCCGGCCGACGCCGGCAAGACCGTGACGCGGACCGGCCCCGCTGTCAAGTCGTGACCCGACGCCGTCGAGCTTCCGTGTCAGGTCATCGCGCAGGGTACCCGCGCAGCCGGCGTGGGCGCGAGCTGCTGTGGAGGTGGTCTATAGTAAAGGGCAGGTAAAAACGACGCACAGACCCGGACCACGAACGGGCCAGGCGGTTCGGCCGACGGCGCCCGAAAGAGAGGCATACCATCGATGGCGACCAGCATCAACGCCGTGCTGCGCAACAAGCGTCCCATGGCGATGTGGGGCGGGCTGATCGTGGCGGCGGTGGCGGTCGGCTTTGCCACCGCCTTCCTGGGGCTCGCGGTGCTGCTGCCGCTGATCGGCCACGCCACCTGGCACGGGTATCGGGAAACCATCGACGCCAGCGCCTGGCCTGCCAGCGGCGATTCCAACTGAAGGAAGGCCGTTGGCGGTGCCGGCCGCCGGGCCGCTTTCAGGTGGTCAAACCCGGTTCGTCGTCGCCTGGCAGCCCGCGCTCGTACTCGGCGATCAACTGCGCGCCCAACAGCACGATCACCGCCGCCGCCTCGAAGGAGATCAGGATCAGAATGGCGCTGCCAAGCGCGCCGTACAGCGCGTTCACCATGGACAAGGTGGAGAAATACCAGACCAGCACATGCCGCGTCGCCTCCCACAGCAGTCCCGCCACCACGCCCCCCACCAGCGCATGGCGGAAAGCCAGCCTGCCCACCGGCATCACCATATACAGGGAAGTCAGCAACAGTATCTCGCCCACCACGCCCAGCAGGTACAACAGCACCCCCGATACCCCGCGCAGCGACCAGCTCTCGCCCAGCACCGTCACCGTGTGTCCGCCGAAATCCTGCAGCGCGCCGCTGATGAAGCTGACCACCAGCAGCCCGAAACCGAGCAGCAGAATATAGAGATAGGGGATCACCGCCGACACCAGAAAGTGGCGCCGGCGTACGGCCACCCGATGATAGAAGATCACCGACATGGCGTTCTCCAGCGCCGTGAAGGCCCAGGAGCTGAACAGCAGCAGCATGCCCACGCCCACCACGCCGATCACATGCTTGTGGGACACGAACAACTCCACCTGCTTCATCAGATAGTCGGTTTGACCCGGCACCAACAGGTTCAGATAGGCGGCCGTGCTGGACAACAACTCCGTACGGTTGACGAAGCCGGACAGCAGCACCAGGAACAGGATGAACAGCGGCACGATGGACAGCAGGGTGTAGTAGGCGATGGCCCCGGACAGGAGCAGACCCTGATTTCGCCTGAAGCCGGCGGCCACCCGCCATAGAAAGCCGAGCGGGTCCTTCAGCACGGTGCTGATCAGGTGGGGGTGCCGGATCATGGCGCAAGCATAGGGGATCGACGGGGCGTTAACCAGCGCCGGCGCGCGCACGGCGCGCTGGTCTCGGTTATCATCTGCTCACGCATTGCCACGGAGAGGCCCCGTAAGCACGCCTCCCGCGGATGGTGGGCGCCGTAAAACCGCCGTCAACCGAATGGCGTACCCCGATCCGGCGGGCGCGCAGCGTCCGTCGCCGAACCGGCTTCACTCGGACACCTTCGTCAGTGCGTTGCCGCACATGGAGAACACATGGCGATAACCGCGCCAAGGCTGTGTGTCGCCGGACTATGAATAACGAGAGAGGTTCATTTACCCTTGGGTACCCTTACTCCAGCCTCTGCATGGATGGACGGTGATGTTCAAATGCTCGTTCTCCCCGGGCCGCAACCGGTAAATCACAGTGTCTGCCGATAGTTCCAGACCCACGGTGCTCGGCCGCGCCGGCGGGCGCTATTTGAGCGCACTGCGGTGGCTGGTGGAATTCTCACGCCGGTATGCGGGCGCGGTGCTCGTCGCCGCCCTGGTGCTGACCGCCGCGTCCAGTTACTACGCATTCACCCACATTGCGGTCAACACCAACACATCGGAGGTGCTGTTCCGCAACCTCCCCTTCACACAGGTCAACGCCCAACTGGACCAGGCGTTCCCCCAGCTTCGGGACAGCATCCTGGTGGTGGTCCACGGCGAGACGCCGGGCCTGGCGGCACAGGCGGCCCGGCGCCTGACCGACCGGTTGCACAAAGACGACACCCATTTCGCGGACGTCTATCAGCCGGGGGGCGGTGAGTTCTTCCGCCGCAACGGCCTGCTCTATCTGGACCCGGCGCAGATCCAGCAGGTCACCGACAAACTCGCGCAGGCCGAACCCCTGGTGGCCAAGCTGGCCCGGGACCCCAGCTTGAGAGGGTTGCTGGGTCTGCTGGACCAGGCCCTGGCCCCGGCCGGGTCCGGCCGTCCCCGGCTCGCCGGTCTGCAACCGATGCTGCACCAACTCACCGCCACCGTGGAAGGCTTCAACGCCGGCCGTTTCTATCAGCTGCCGTGGTCCAGCCTGATGGGCGGCTCCAGCGAGCTGCAGTCGGACCGCCAGCTGGTCATCGCCACGCCGGCGGCGGCATCCGACCCCCGGGCGGCCGGGGCCGCCGCCATTCACACCGTCCGCAACGCGGTCCGCGAGCTTAAGCTGAACGCAGCCAATGGGGTGAAGGTGCAGCTCACCGGGGCAGTGGTGCTCAGTCAGGACCAACTGCAGACGGTCACCACCGGCGCACAGATGTCGCTGGTCCTGTCCCTGGCGCTGGTAATCATCCTGCTGGGGGTGGCGCTGCGCAGTCTGCGCATGATCCTGGCCACGCTGGTGGTGCTGCTCATGGGGTTGACCTGGACCACGGCGTTCGCGGTGCTGGCCATCGGGCCCTTCAACCTGATCTCGGTGTCGTTCGCGGTGCTGTTCATCGGCCTGGGCGTGGATTTCGGGATCCAGTTCTGCATTCGGTACTACGAGGAGCTGCGCGTCGATGGCAGCACGTCCCTGGCCCTGGGCCGCACCGCCACGGGCATGGGCCTGGCGCTCACCCTGGCGGCCGTGGCGGCGGCGCTGAGTTTCTTTTCGGTGGTGCCGACCGACTACTCGGGCATCGCCGATCTGGGCATCATCGCCGGGACCAGCATGTTCATCGCGCTGTTCGCGAACCTCACCGTGCTACCGGCACTGCTGGTGCTGCTCAGGGTCAAGCGCAAGCCGGGCCGCCTGCGCGAGCCGTTCTCGTTCGGCTTTCTACCGGTACGTCGCTTCGCCAGACCGATTCTCGTGATCGCCGCCCTGCTTGGCATCGGCGCCATTCCCCTCATCCTGGCCGCGCGCTTCGACATCAACCTCACCAAGCTGCAGAATCCCAACTCGGCCGCCATGAAGGCGTTTCAGCAACTGGAAAAGAGCGGCACCTTCTCGCCGCTGCCGATCGAAATCCTGGCGCCCAATCTCCACAAGGCCGAGCAGGATGCCAAGAGCCTGCGCACCCTGAGCAGTGTCTCGCGGGCCATCACGGCGGCCAGCTACGTACCCGGCGATCAGGACAAGAAGCTTGGCATCATCCAGGAGGCGTCCCTGCTGATTCCCCCGACCGCGCTGCAACCGACCCGCGTGCGACCGGCGCCGGACACGGCGGCACTGCGCCAGTCAGTAAGCACCTTCGAGACCACCCTGACCCGCTTTATCGCCAATCCGTCGGACCCTGCGCTGCGCCCGGAAGCCGAGAAATTGCAGAACGCCCTGCGCCGGTTCCAGAAAAAATACAGGAACGCACCGGCGGCTCTGCACAGCCTGCAGCGGCGGGTGATAGGCACCCTGCCCACGGAGCTGTCTAACCTGGCCGACGCCCTGCAGGCGCAGCGTATTACCCTGAAGTCCCTGCCCACGGCGCTTCGCTCGCGCTACATCGCCGCGGACGGCCGCGCGCGCATCGAGGTTCTTTCACACCTGGATCTGAGGCAAAGCGCCAACCTCACCAAGTTCGTGGCGCAGGTGCGAAATGCGGTACCCGACGCGGCCGGCACCCCGGTGCTGTTCGTGGAAGGCGGCCGCGCCGTGGTAAGCGCCTTCCGTCAGGCTTCCGTATTGTCTCTGGTGCTGATCGCCGCGCTGCTGGCCGTCACCTTGCGGACCATCCACGACGTACTGCTGATCCTGCTGCCCCTGGTCCTGAGCGGCGTCGGCACGGTGGCCGCCATGACGTTCCTGGGCATCGACTTCAATCTTGCCAACATCATCGTGCTGCCGCTGCTGATCGGGCTGGGAGTCGCGTTTTCCATCTATTTCGTGCTGCGTTGGCGCTCCGGCCTGACGGTGGAGGCCATCATGGCGAGCTCGACGCCGGGCGGCGTGTTGTTCAGCGCCCTCACCACCCTGAGCTCGTTCGGAAGCCTGGCCATTTCGCCGGATCCCGGCATGTCCATACTGGGACGCACCCTGGCCATTGCCCTGAGCGTCATTATCGTCAACGTGCTGATCGTTCTGCCCGCCCTGCTGGTGCTGCTTCCCGACCGGGCCGCGCCTCCCGAGCAGCTGAGCGGCAATCAATGACCATCGCATCATGAGGGCCTGCAGGCTGTGAAGAAGGCCTTGTATCTGAGCGCCGTCGCCGGGGTGCTGCTGACCATCGGGCTGCTGGTCAGCCAGGGCTTCGGCGAAATCGTCCATACCCTGGCCGTCGCCGGTTGGGGGTTGTTGTGGCTGGCGCCCTACCATCTGCTGCCCATCGCACTGGACAGCACCGGCTGGCGGACACTGCTGCGCAAACGGGCCCCCAACGTGCGACTGCCGTACCTGGTGTGGGCGGCGGCGGTACGGGACGCCACCAACAGCCTGCTGCCGATTTTCGGACCCGGCGGCGCGGTGGTGGGGGTACGGCTGCTGGTGGTGCGCGAGGTACCGGGCAGCGCGGCGGCCGCCAGCATCATCGTGGAGGGCACCGTCACCCTGATCAGCCAGTTCCTGTTCCTGGCCACCGGCATCGCCCTGTTCTTCAGCCTGCACCTGGGCACCGGCAGCCGCGCCATGGAAGAGGCCATTACCGGCCTGCTGGTCACGGTGCCGTTCATCATTCTGGTGATCGCGCTGCAACGGCATTCGGGCCTGTTCCGCCGCCTGGAAGGTATTACGGACCGGCTTGCCGGGCGGCTCAATCTGCCCGGACTTTCGGGAAGCCCGGCGCGGCTGCACCAGGAGCTGGGGCTGCTGTACGCTCAGCGCGGTGTGGTGATCAGAAGCGGGCTCTGGCAACTGGCCGGCCTGTTTGCCGGAGCCGGCGAAGTGTGGCTGGCTTTGTGGTTGTTCGACCATCCGATCAGTGTGGGCTCGGCGATTCTGCTGGAGAGCCTCAGCCAGGCGGCACGCACGGCCGCGTTCGTGATCCCGGCCGGCATCGGCGTGCAGGAAGCCAGCTTCGTGGTGTTCAGCCATCTGGTGGGACTGAGCGGCGAAGTGGGGTTGGCCGTGGCGCTCGCCAAGCGTTTCCGGGAGCTGGTGTTCGGGATCCCGGTGTTGATTTCCTGGCAGTGGGTGGAAGGCCGCCGACTGATGGGCCGGCGGGCGCTGGATCGCCATTCGTAATTCAAGGAGGAGCAGGTGCCGGAATCATCCAATGCGGCAACCACCGGCTTTGCAGGCCAGCTCAGTGTTCGGCTGCTGGGAAACGCGGTTCGGACCTTCAACGCCCTGGGCGCGGCGCTGGCCCGGCTGGGCGTGTCACCGGCGTCCCTGGACGAAGCGGAGCTGCTGCGCACCGCCCGCCGACGTACCGGACTGGACGACTTCGGTCCGGCACCGCTGCATACACCCCTGCGCATGCTGCTGCGCGGCTGCAACAGCGAAGCCGGGCTGAACCTGCTGGGCCGGATGTCCACGCGCTGGGACATCCTGCGGCTGCTGTCCAACCGACTGCTGCTGCAGCGGGACTGGCAGCGCATGCCCGAGATCTTCTCGCAGCCGGTCGAGCGCCCCGTATTCATCATGGGGCTGCCGCGCAGCGGCACCACCCTGCTGCACAGCCTGATGGCCCAGGACCCCGGGCTGCGCTACCCGTCTCACTGGGAGACCATGTATCCGTCGCCGCCTCCCGAACGCGACAGCTACGAGAGAGACGCGCGCATTGCCGCGGTGGAACGCCAGTTGCAGTGGTTCCACCGCCTGGCGCCCGACTTCCGGGCCATTCACCTCATGAATGCCCGCTATCCCCAGGAGTGCACGGAGATCACCAATCACGTGTTCATGAGCCTGCGCTACGACACGGTGTACGACGTACCCTCCTATCGGGCATGGCTGGACCGCACTGGCCACCGGGAGGCCTACCGCTTCCACCGCCGGATGCTCCAGCACCTGCAGTGGCATTGCCCGCCCAGGCGCTGGGTGCTGAAGGCACCCGATCACGTGTTCGCGCTGGACGACCTGCTGGAGACCTATCCGGACGCCTGCATACTGATGGCGCACCGGGACCCGCTCAAGGTGGTACCGTCGGTGGCCAGCATGACCACGGTCCTGCAGCGCGTGTTCAGCGATCGGGTGGACCCGGCGCAGGTGGCCAGGACCGTCGGCGAGCGTTGGGCGGAGGGGGCACGGCGCATGGTGCAGAAACGTCAACAGGACAACACGCCACGGCGGTATCTGGACGTGCACTACCTGGATCTGGTGCGCGACCCCATGGCGATGATTCACCGCATCTACGACCACTTCGAGCTGCCGCTGAGCAGCGCGGCCCGGCAGCGAATGGAGGCGTTTCTGGACCGCAACCCCAAGGGCCGCCACGGGCGGCACCGCTACTCACTGCGCCAGTTCGGCCTGGATCCGCACGAGCAGCGCCGCCAGTACCGGGAGTACCTGGATTACTTCCGGGTGGAGTCCGAAGAGGGTTCCGACTGATCGTCTGCCGGGTTGCGCCGACTACCTGGGTGCAGGCGCTTTCGGCGGCGGCTTGTCGGCGCCCGATTCCGCCGGCAGTCCCAATTCCTGCAACATCTGCTGGCTGGAGGACTGCCCGCCCCGGATCAGATAGTTCTGGTGCTGGCGATAACCGGATCGCATGAACGAGTACGGGTCGAGCGACTGATTCACCATCCGGATCTGGGCCCGCAGGGACGCCCGGGTATTCACGGCATCCAATGCGGAAGCGGCATACTGCGCCGTCGTGCTGTTGGCGTAGTACATGGGGTTACTGAAGATGGACAGGGGAATGCCCGGCAACGCTCTCAGGGAACTGGGACCGAGGAACGGCAGTACCAGATACGCGCCTTCGCCGATCCCCCAAACACCCGCCGTGGCCCCGAAGTTCTGTTCCAGCGAGTTGAGGCCGAATTTGTTGCCGATATCGAAAATGCCGCCGATACCCACCGTGGTGTTCCAGAAGAACGCGTCAGTGGCGATGATGGCGGATTTGGCGCGTCCCTGCAGCAGGTCGTTGATGATGACGTAGGGATACCCCAGATTATGGAAGACATTGGTAACGCCGGTACGCACCGGGTGCGGCGTCACCTTGATGTATGCATCGGAGACCGGCTTCATCACATACCGGTCCAGCTTCTGGTTGAAGCCGAACATGGTGCGGTTGAACGAGCGCAGCGGATCCGGTGCGTCGGGCTTGGTGGGCGCCGAAGCGCACCCGGCCAGTATCAGCGTGGTGGTTGCCAGCAGGCCCGCCCGGCCCATCCGTGACCATGGTTTCACGACGACTCCTCTCGCCCGGGCGACCGGCTGGGGTGCTCAGTTGCCCTTCTTGGACAGTGATTCGGTCAAGTGCCGCAATTTCGCGAGCAGCGCGTCGAAGCCGCCGCTCTGGAGCACCTGGGTATACTCGGCACGCTTCATGGACAGATCGCTGACACCGTCCACGACCACGTTGATGATCCGCCAGTGCCCATTGTCCATCCGCAGCAGATAGTCGAACTCGTGCTGCTTGCCGCCGCCGCCGACGAAACGGGTCTTGACCATCTCGATGCCCGGCCGCAACGGCTGGCGCGACTGCACCGAAAAGCTCTCGCCCTTGTAGTTGTCGAACTGGGCGGCGTAGTTGGCGACCGTATAGTCCCCCAGTGCCTTGACGAACGTCTTTTGCTGATCCGCGGTAAGGCCGGACCAGTGGCTTCCGAGACTGAGCCGGGCAACATACCTGAGGTCGTAGGTATCTTCCACCACCGGCTTGAGCAGCTTGTAGCGACCCTGATAACCCAGTTTGGCACCGCCCTTCATGGCGTCGATGAGTGCCTTGTCAAGACGGTCGATGACATGACTGGCGTCACCCGCCGGGGCGGCACCGGCACCGTTGTTGGTAGCCTGATCGCCGCTTTGTGCATTCGCCGAGCCGAACATCAGGCTGGTCATCAACATCATGGCGGCGATCAACAACGTCCTGCTCATAACGATTCACCCACTCGATACGGGCCCCGGACGGACCCGCCAGCCACTTGTCGTCGGCAGCGCACGGCCGGCCCCGGCTCACCCGCAGCCCTACTGCAATATGCAAATGTCCGCACACCCCGGCGTACAGACGCCGACGCGTCGCGCAGCCGGTCGGACTGCGCTTTTCGCGCAGGGCGCCGCCGCGCTGCGAGCCGGACCGGCACCGGCGGCGGAAGCTGCCCGTTAATCGCGCTGCCTGAGAAAACGTACGAATTCGACCCCTTCGCGCAGACGCCGCTTCATCATCTGCGGGCTTCTCACCATCTCGCCGGTAATCTCGGCGATCTTGCCGGCGCGGAAATAGAACTTCTTGTAGAACGCTTCCACCGAATCGAAGATCTCGGTATGGCTCAGGTGCTCGTAACCGAGCGGACTGATCTGCACGCCATTGTCGTTGACCAGTCGCGACTGGTCCTCTTCGGTCAACCAGCCCTGGTCCATGGCCTGCCGGTAAAGCTCGGTGCCCGGATAGGGCGCGGCGATCGACACCTGCACGGTATGGGGGTTGATTTCCTTGGCGAACCGAATGGTCTCCTGGATGCTCTCCTTGGTCTCGCCGGGCAGCCCCATGATGAAGGTGCCGTGGATGGTCACGCCCAGTTTGCGGCAATCCTGGGTGAAACGCCGCGCCCGTTCCACCCGCAGGCCCTTCTTGATGTTGTTCAGAATCGCCTGATTGCCGGATTCGTAACCCACCAGCAGCAGGCGCAGGCCATTGTCGCGCATGACCTTCAAAGTCTCGTACGGCACGTTGGCCTTGGCGTTGCACGACCAGGTGACACCCAGCTTGCCCAGTCGCCGGGCGATGTCCTCGGCCCGCGCCTGGTCGTCGGTGAAGGTGTCGTCGTCGAAGAAGATCTCCTTCACCTGGGGGAAGGACTTCTGGATCAGCTTGACTTCCTCCACGACATGCTCGGCGCTGCGCACACGGTAGCGGTGACCGCCCACGGTCTGGGGCCAGAGGCAGAAGGTGCACCGGGACTTGCAGCCCCGACCGGTATAGAACGACACGTAGGGATGCTGCAGATAGCCGATGAAGTAGTCCTCCACCCGCAGATCGCGCTTGTACACCTCGGTGACGAACGGCAGTTCGTCCATGTTCTCGATCATGGGGCGGGGCGGATTGTGGGTCACCTGCCCGCGGACATCCTTGAAGCTCAGACCGGCGACTTCCTCCAGGGGACGGCCTTCGGCGACTTCCTTGATGGTGTAGTCGAATTCCTCATGCCCCACGAAATCCAGGGCCCAGGATGCCTGCAGGGAGGTGTCGGGCTCCACCGCGACCTTGGCACCGACGAAGCCGATCAGCAGTTCAGGCTTGACCTTCTTGAGCGCCTCCGCGACCCGGATATCGGACGGAAACGAGGGCGAGCTGGTGTGGATGATCACCAGGTCGTAGTCCTTCACGACCGCCGTCACATCATCGAGGTGCAGCCCGGCGGCGGGGGCGTCGATAAGCCGGCTGCCGGGCACCATGGCCGCCGGCTGGGCCAGCCAGGTGGGATACCAGAACGAGCGTATCTCGCGCTTGGCCTGGTAGCGCGAGCCCGCGCCGCCGTCGAAACCGTCGAACGACGGCGCTTGCAAGAACAGGGTCTTCATCATGACCGAAACTCCGTTTCCCGTTGACTGCGGATCAGCGCGCGCTCCAGTACACCTCTGTGGGCCCGCAGGCGCATGCTGCCGTCGGTGTGCACCGACAGATGCTGCTGGCGCCATTGCACGCGCCGGCTGCCGAAGCTCATCACCCAGACCAGAAACGACAGCACATCGCGCAGCGGCAGCAGCGCCAGATCGGACAACGCCGATGCGCCGCGCCGGCCGCTGACCATCAGGTGCAACGCCGACCGCAGCGCGAATGCGGCCGCCGGCAGCCCGAACGCCCACGGCGTACCCCAGGCCACCAGCGATCCTATGAGCGACACCGCGATGGTATATGTAATGAAGGAGAAGGCGTGACCCACCGGCTGCACGGTGCGGATCGTCCGCGCCCAGCGCAATTCGTGGTGCCACAAGGCCTGCAGATTCGGTTCATATACCGTTGTTCCTACCATGTACGTGGACAGCACGGTCTGCAGACCCAGGCCCCGGACCCGCTCGCCCAGCAGGTAGTCGTCCGCCAGGTGGGACACCAGGGATTCCAGTCCGCCGACCCTGTCCAGAACTTCGCGGCGCAGGGCCATGGTGGCGCCGAAGCTGAAGGCGCGGTACCCGAAGGCACGACCCACCAGCACGGACGGCGCGAACCATTCGTTGATGAACAACGCACCCAGGCGAGACCACACCGGCCCCGCCGCGTGGCCGCGATAAAGGCACGTGACCAGGCCCACTTCAGGGTCGCGCAGCGCATGGGCGAGCCGGCCCAGATAATCCGGCCCCACCCGTATGTCGCTGTCGGCGATCACCAGGCAGTCGTGCCTGGCAAGCGGCGCCATGTTCATGACGTTGCTGATCTTGTAGTTGTCGCCGGCAACCCGTTCGTCGATGACCAACTGCAGATCGCGATCAGCAAACTCCGACATCAGCCGGTGAACCACCGGCAACGCCGGGTCGTCCGAGCTTCTGACACCAAAAATGACCTGAAAATCCGGATAATCCTGGTCGCAGAAACTCTTCAGGTTTTCGTACAGCTCCGGTTCGCTGCCGCACAGGGGCTTGAGCACCGTCATGGGCGGCGTACGGGCAACGGGGCCGGAGCGGCGCCGTTCCCACAACAGCATGGCCGCCACCGCCACCAGCAGATACCCGAGCGACACCGCCGCCACGCCGATGCCGAACCAGGTCACCAAAGAAGTGAATACAGTCATCGCGGATCAGGCATGCCAGATTCGGTCATGGAGGTAGGCGGTCCCGTCGACAGAGTACGGACCCGGGTCCGCGCGCAGTTGCCAAGCCTATCCCTTCGCTTGTGGTCAAAGCAAAGCCTTCACTCACCAATCCTTCACATGGACATGCGGGGAGCGTATTGCGATGCTTCCGCCATGGGAGACGATGGCGCCGCTCCCGTGCGGGGACCGAAAATCTGCCGGGCACCATACAGCGGCCAGCCGGCAGGCCGCAACAGAAAGCGCCCCCGAGGGACCGAACCTTCTCTAAGGATAGAAAACTCCAAGAAAAGTTTCCAGCAGTCCGAGAAACGGCGAACGCCGACATGGTAGCCTACTCTAAGTGAAAACGCTCTTGAGACAACATAGCTGTAATGACCGGCGCACGGGCCGGCGATAACCTGGAACTTCATGATGAACATCCTTCTCACCCTGACCCTGCTGTCGGCGGCCGCCTGGCTTTACCTGCTGCTGATGCGGGGACGGTTCTGGACGGCCGACCAGCGTCTGCCGCAGGAGGTGACCCCACGGCGGGTATGGCCTTCGGTGGTCGCGGTCATCCCGGCACGCAACGAAGCCGCGTTGATCGGACGCAGCGTCGCCAGTCTGAGACGTCAGCATTACGACGGTTCCCTGTCCATCATCGTGATCGACGACCACAGCGAGGACGGTACAGCAGCGGCCGCGGCGCAGGCCGGGGAAGGCGAAGGGCACCCGGTAAGAGTGGTGGAAGCCGACACACGGCCCGACGGCTGGAGCGGCAAGGTGTGGGCCATGGCCCAGGGCGTCGACCGGGCGAAGCAGCTGGCGCCCCAGAGCAAGTACTTCTGGTTTACCGACGCCGATGTCGAGCACGACCCCGAGGTGCTCGCCGAGCTGGTCCAGCAGGCCGAATACTCGATGCTGGACATGGTCTCGACCATGGTGATGCTGCGCTGCAAAGGATTCTGGGAGCGCCTGCTGATACCCGCCTTCGTGTTCTTCTTCCAGAAGCTCTACCCGTTCCGCCATGTCAACAGCCCGGAGCGGGCCGCCGCCGCCGCGGCCGGCGGCAGCATGCTGGTGCGGCGCACGGCATTGAACGAGGCCGGGGGACTGGGCGCCATCGCCGGGGCATGGATCGACGACTGCGCGCTGGGAAAGCTGCTCAAGGCCCGGGGACAGATCTGGCTCGGACTCACCACGGGCTCCCGCAGCGTCCGTTGCTACGATCTGCGGGGCGTATGGGACATGGTGGCCCGCACCGCCTACACCCAGCTGGACTACTCTCCCCTGCTGCTGGTGCTGACGGTGCTTGCCATGACCTGTGTGTACCTGGTGCCGGTGGCGGCATTGGTGACCGGCCTGGCCGCCGCCCACTGGCTGCTGGCCGGCGTGGGCGCCGGGGTGTGGCTGTTGATGGCTATCGCCTACGCCCCGACGTTGAAGCTGTATGGCCAATCTGCGGTACGCGGCCTGCTGTTGCCGCTGTCGGCGCTGCTGTATGTGCTCATGACGGTGGATTCAGCCCGCCGACACCAGGGCGGGGGCGGCCGCTGGAAAGGACGGACGCAGCCGCGGGCCGTCGAATGACCGCACGCTGAAACGTTCCGGCAGGACAGGCGCGGCGTTCTCTATAATTCGATAGAGGTCCAACACACGAAACGGCGGAACCGGCCAAAGTCGACTCAATGAAGGGGGGGAGCGTATGAACCTGGAACTGACCGAGGAACAGACGCGTGTCGTTCACCACGCCCTTGAGGTGTACCTCGCCGACCTGCGCGAGGAGATCGCCAAGACTGAGCGCCACGAATGGCGCGCCGGACTGCACAACGAAGAAGCGGTGATCAGGCAGGTATTGGAGAAGATCGAATAGCACCCGCCGTGCAGCGCCGTTGAGACTGTGTGGGACCTGCAAGCTGACGGGAAGGCGGCACGCTCGGGGCGTCGGAGCGGCTTCGTGGCCGGGCTGCGCCGCCGTTCAGCACGAAGCACCGCCGATACGCATCACACAGGAATCGAGGGCGGCTCATGCGGACATGAGCATCCGATGAACTGTCGGTTATACTGACGCCCCACCCCACGATCCTGAAAGGAAGGTACACCATGACCGCGCGTCTCGTGCCGGCCGCACGCGCTGTGATCCTGTCCGTTGCACTGTCGATGCTGCTGGTAGCCTGCGCTTCGAAGATCAACCAGGACAACTTCAGCCGCATCCATACCGGCATGACCATGGAGCAGGTGCAGGCGCTGCTGGGCAAGCCCACCGGCTCTTCCAGCATGGCCCTGGGCGGCTTCTCGGGAACCTCCGCCACCTGGAAAGGCAGCGACGGCACCATAACCGTGCAGTTCCTCAACGACCAGGTGCAGGCCAAGCAGTTTTCCAAGCCCTGAGGCCGCCGGGGCCGTTGCGGCGTTTGCCTCGCCCCGCCGGCCGGGCCCTCAGGCTTCAGGATCCCAGATAGCGCGCCAGAAAATCCAGCGTACGGGGCCAGGAGGCCTCGGCGGCCGCTTCCCGGTAGCGCTCCGGCGCGCTGAAGTTCATGAACGCGTGTCCAGCTCCCTCGTAGACGTGGAATTCATGTACCTTGCCGTGACGGGAGAGCTCGGCATCCAGCTTCTTCATGTCATCCGGCGAGGGGTTGGTATCGTCGGCGCCGAAATGAAACAGCAGAGGACAGTGGATATCCGCGCTGCGCTCGAAAGGCGCGGGCACATCTTCGCCCCAGGCCACCATGATGTTGCCGCCGTAGTAGGCGACCGCCGCCTTGAAACGGGGATTGGTCGCGGCCATGAGATACGTTACCCGGCCGCCCATGCAGAACCCGATGATACCGATACGCTCGCCGTCCACTGCAGCATCCTGGGCCAGATGATCCACAGTGGCGTTCACGTCGGCGATCACCTCCGTATCCTTGAGCCTCCCCATGCGCTCCAGGGGCCCGCCGGGTTCGGTCTGACGGTGGTAAAACGCCGGTGCAACCGCGAGGTAGCCGGCCTCGGCCAGCCGGTCCACCATGGCACGGGTGAAGTCGTCCACCCCGGGGGCATGCTGGATGACCACCATGGCGGCGAAGGGACCGGCGCCTTCGGGCCGGTTTCCGTAGAGCTCCATGACCTGTCCGGCCACGGAGATGGTGCGCGTAAAAGACTGCATGGGCTGCTCCTGTCGCTGAAGGATTCAGGCACGGCACGGAGGCGCACCGATGCGCCGGTCAGTCAGGCCGGCGCCCGCCCCCACACCGCGTACACGGGATCGGAGTGGGCCAGTCTGTCCGCATAGGGGTCGTCCGCCGGACGGGGCAGGCCGCGCACGGACTCGGTCCCCAGATCGACGAAGCCGGCGCGTCGGAAATAATCCAGCACCAGCCCCAGCCGCTCGAAAGGATGGAGCTGCGTCCACAACTCGATCACCTTGGTGGGAAACCAGCGTTCCGAGAACGTCACCACGAACGTGCCCCCGGGGCGCAGCACCCGCGCCAGCTGTTCGAACACGTCCAGGGGTCGCGTGAGATACTCCACCGAGACGGTACACACCGCCGCATCGAAGCGCTTGTCGCCGAACGGCAGGTGCGGATCGGCATTGAGGTCATGCACCACGTGATGGGCGAGACGGGGATTCTGCTCAAGCTCCTCGCGATTCATGCCCAGCCCGGTGACTTCCAGGTCGGCTACCGACTCCGGCAGATGGGAGATCCAGCTGCTCATCAGATCCAGCACCGCCATGCCGGGCTGCAGGCAGCGTTCGTAGATGGCACCGATGCCGGCGCGGGCCGTCGCATCGATATGCTGCACCAGCCGGGCCCTGGCGTAGAACTGCTCGTCGGCGCGGGGGTCCAGGCGTGCGAACGGCTCCCCGCCGTAGAAGTCGGTCTCCCGGTCGGGCAACGCCGCCTGCAGACCGGGGCCGTACTCGGTCATCTCCTGACCGATGTCGTTGCAGCGCCCGCCGCGTTCCTCTTTCACGTTCAGGAATTCCATCACCCGCGCCTCCACCGTGGCGGGAAAACGGGCGAACGGATGATTGATGTCCACGGTCAACAGCTCGTCGTCCGCGTCCAGCACCCGGAACGGACGGCGGTCCTGGGGATAGAAGCCGGGCACTTCGCTCAGCAGATTCAGAGGGTAGAAGCGCCCGACCCGGGGCGCGAGGGTGAGATCGGGGCGCGGGCGGGTGTTGAACCGGGAAGTGGGGACACGGCGCACCAGGGCGCTGTCGTAGCCGGCAACGAGCTCGCCGGCCGCCACGGTCTGGCTCACATTGGTGCCGGCTTCGGCGACCGACAGACGCTCGCCCATGTCCGCAGGGAACAGGTCGCGCCAGAAAGTGATCCTGTCGAACACCCGCCGGTCGGTGTGCCCGGCATGGGGGCTGCGCCACCGGAGGGCGACCTCCACGCTCGCCAGTGTGGCTTTGTCCATGGCGTACCTTTGTCTCCCGGTAGGCGGATTTCGCTGCTGGGACCGGAGTATATCAGGGGAAATTGCCCGGAACGCCCAGCGCGGCTGCGGAAATTGCGGCGCCAGCTCTGGACAGGCCCGCCGTTTGACGCCAGGAAAACTCTGCACAGGCCGCGCAAACAGCGCTCACGGCGCTGCAAAGGCGCCCGCAATGCTCGTTCACCGGTTGTAAACTGCGCGTCCCACCCCTTTGCGCCAGACGATCATCCACTCGATCGACCGGTGCAAAGCGTCCCGAGAGCAAGGCCATGGACACCGTCATCATCACCTACGGCAACCCCGTTCCGGCGTCGCTACAGGACGGCAAATTCCTGCAGCTGCAGTGGCGGGGCCGCCAATACCTGATCTTTGCGCCCACGGCATTGTACCGGTACCACAACCAGCTGCTGGAACGTTTCCTCTCCGACCACAACCTGGCGTGCCACTGGTCAGGCCCCGAGCATCTGGAGCTCGATACACCCGCCGTGGAGGTCTGCGGAGGCGGGCGTTTTCGCGTCGATGCGGCGGGCGGGACATTGGCATTGTGGGACGATTCCCATGCCTACGGTCGCTTTCGCGAATCGGGGCTGGCGGCCGCCATTGCCGCCGCCGGGCATCCCTGGAGCGGCTTTCACATCACCATCGGATGAAGGAAACAGCAGCGGGCCGGCTGCGCCGGCGCAGCCCGCTCATTCACCTTGGAGGCCGCGTGGACCTGCGCTCTGCTTCCTCGCGCCCGATCACCAGGCTGGCCAGCACCACG
>Ga0102956_1000320_pt1 | contig 17071 bp, 19 predicted proteins | sample SalPonF2_A_D2_MG_FD_84515 | JGI IMG/M metagenome (GOLD analysis project Ga0102956, IMG submission 84515) | Salt pond soil microbial communities from South San Francisco under conditions of wetland restoration - Salt Pond MetaG SF2_A_D2_MG ...
CCACGCAGGAGGAGGCCCTGGGCGCGCCGCCGTCGAACCGGAAGTCCGCTCCGGGCTCCCGGACGAGCCCGCCGGGGGCCGGCGAGGACGAGGCCGAGGGCGCCGGCGAGGACGCCCGGGAGGACGCCGCGGGGGAGGAAGAAACGCGGACGCCCACCGAGGCCTGAACCGCGCCGGCTCCCGGGCGTCCGGCGGCCGCCGGCGCCGCTGGTAGGATGACGCCATGCCCAGCGTCGACCCTCGCACCCCCTTCCTGCACGCGGCCATCCGCGCCGCCCGCGAAGCGGCCCGGATCCAGCTCGCCCATCTCGGCAGCGAGCTCGAAGTCGACACCAAGTCCAGCGAGGTCGACATCGTCACGCAGGTCGACCGCCTGTGCGAGACGCGCATCCGCGAGGTGCTGCTCGGGGACTACCCCGACCACACGGTGCTCGGCGAGGAGGGGGGCGAAGAGCGCGGCCGCGCCGACGGCGGGCGCTACCGCTGGATCGTCGATCCGCTCGACGGCACCGTGAACTACGCCCACGGCTTCCCCTTCTTCTGCGTCTCGATCGCGCTGGAGATCGACGGTCGCGTCGAGGTGGGCGTGGTGCTCGACGGCTGGCGCGAGGAGCTCTTCACCGCCGTGGCGGGCCAGGGCGCCGCCCTCAACGGCCGGCCCCTGCGCGTGAGTCGCGAGACCGTTCCCAAGCGCGCGCTGCTCGGCACCGGCTTCGCCTACGTCGACGACACCATCCACCGCAACCTCGACGTGTTCGCCCGCATGCTGCCGCAGGTACAGTCGATCCGGCGTCCGGGCGCGGCCGCGCTCGACCTGTGCTCGGTGGCCGCCGGTCGGCTCGACGGCTTCTGGGAGCTCGGCCTGGAACCGTGGGACGTCGCCGCCGGCAACCTGATCGTGCAGGAGGCGGAGGGCACCGTCACCGCGGCCGACGGCAGCCCCTACCGGCTCGGCGAGGTCTCCCTGGTCGCCAGCAACGGGCACCTGCACGGGAAGCTGCTGTCCATGCTGGACCTCGGCTCCGCCGTGGCGAGGTGAGGGCCGGCGACGAGGCCCCCTCCGAGGATGGCCGCGCAGCCCTGAGCGCGTTGCTGGAACGCGCGGCCGGGCGACGCGGACGCGTGCGGCTGGTGTACGGCAGCGTGCCCTATCTGGTGGAGGTGCTCGACTTCGACGGCGAGCTCATCACCGGCGCGAGCGACGAGCGCGGCGTGCTGCGCTTTCGCCTCGAGCTCGTCCGCGAAGCGACGGAGCTGCCGTCGAGCGACCCGCTCTTCTAGCGTCGCCGGCGGCGCGCGCCGGCGCCCGCGGAGGACGCGGCGGCGTGACGGTTGCTCAGGCCTCGGCCGGGTCCTCGAAGAGCTCGGTGCTGATGTAGCGCGCGGCGGTGTCGGCGGCGAGCGTGAGCACCACCTTGCCCGGCCCCAGCTCGCGGGCGACCTGCAGCGCGGCCGTGACCGCGGCGCCCGACGACATGCCCACGAACACGCCCTCCTCGCGCGCCAGACGGCGCGCCAGCGGGAAGGCATCCTCCTCGTAGATCATCCTGCACTCGTCGAGCAGCGCCAGGTCCAGGTTCTTGGGCAGGAACCCCGGCCCCATCCCCTGGAACTTGTGGGAGCCGCGCTCGAAGCCGTTGATGACGGCGCTCCGGGCCGGCTCCACCCCCACCAGCCGCAAGCTGGGCTTCTGCTCCTTGAAGAAGCGCCCGATGCCGGAGATCGACCCGCCGGTGCCGCTGCCCCACACGAAGGCGTCGACGCGCCCCTGCATCTGGCGCCACAGCTCCGGGCCAGTCACGCGGTAGTGGACGCGCGGGTTGGCGGGGTTCTCGAACTGGTTGGGCATGTACGCCCCCGTCTGCTCCACGATCTCCTGCGCGCGCGGGATGGCTCCCTGCATGCGCAGCTCGCCCGGCGTGAACTCGAGCTCGGCGCCGTAGGCGCGCAGCGTCTTGACCCGCTCCTGGCTCATGCTGTCGGGCAACACGATGATGCAGCGGTACCCGCGCACCGCCGCCAAAAAGGCCAGCCCGATGCCGGTGTTGCCGCTGGTGGGCTCCACGATGCGCTGGCCGGAACCCGGCGTCAGGATGCCCCGTTCCTCGGCGTCCTCGATGAGGCCCAGCGCCGTGCGGTCCTTGATGCTGCCGGCGGGGTTCGCGCCCTCCAGCTTGACCCACACCTCGGCCATGTCCGGCTCGACCACGCTCTGCAGCTTGATCACCGGCGTGTCGCCGATGAGCGCGTCCATCCTTCGGGGTGCGGGTATGTCGGGGTCCATCGCGCGCCGGGTCATGCCCGAGTCTACGTGCGCTCGGGGCCGGCGGATGTTGCGGCTTTTGCTATCGTGAAGGGGTGAGCGAAGCCGCCCTGGTGCGCTTCTTCCGTGAGCTGAGGAGCGCGGTCGCGCGGGGCAACGAGGGCCTCGAAGCGCAGCCCTACCGGCACGGCACCTTCCTGGTCGACGCCTGCGCCGGCGACATCGAGCTCACGGTCAGCGACGTCACCGAGGAGGACGCGGTGCTCATCGCGGGAGAGCTCGGCGAGCTCGGCGTACGCGCCGTCATCCGCGGCAGCCGCATCTGCCCTCACTGCGGGGCGCGCGTGCCCGAGCAAGACTCTTGCGTCCGCTGTCGACGGCCGCTCGACGCCGCCGCCTGAGCCACGCCCGGGGCGCCTTCCGCCGCTCAGGCCGCCTTGGCCGCCGCCTGGAGCGGTCGCCTTTCGTCGTCGGTCAGCCCCACCAGCCGCTCGCTCAACGCCCACAGCCGCTCCGTGGTGTCGCGGTCGCGCGCCGGCGCCTTGGGCCGGATGGGCTTGCGATCGGCGTAATAGGCGCCCGACACCTGCGCAACCTCGGGGGAGGTCGCCAGGTAGAGCCCCGTCTCCGCACCCTTCTCCGGCGAACGCGCGAACAGGCGGGCGGCCAGCCGCAACAGCCGGTTCATCAGCGTGCTGCCGCTTCCGAACCCCGAGTCGACGAAGCCGGGATGGAAGGCGTTGGCGCTCACGGGGCTGTCCTCGAGCCGCCGGGCGAGCGCCACCGTGAACGCCAGGTTGGCGAGCTTCGACTGGCCGTACGCGGCCCAGCCACTGTAGCCGCGCTCCAACATGGGGTCGTCCAGGCGCAAGCGCGCGGCTCGCGCCGCCTCCGAGGCGGTGGTCACGACCCGCGCCGCGTCGGAGCGAAGCAGCGGCTCGGCCAGGAGATGCGTCAACAGGAAAGGCGCCAGGTGGTTGAGCGCGAACGTCGCCTCGTAGCCGTCGGTCGTGGTCCGGCGCTGCGAGAAGTAGGCGCCGGCGTTGTTGAGCAGCAGGTCGACCCGGTCGGTGCGGTCCCGCACCCGGGCGGCCACGTCGCGCACGTCGGCCAACGAAGAGAGGTCGGCGGGGAGGAAGTGGACGGCGTCGTTGCCGGTCGCGGCGCGAAGGCTCTCGACGACCTGGGCTCCGCTACCGCCGCCGCGCGACACCGCCAGCACGCTGGCGCCGCGGGCGGCCAACCCGCGCGCCATCTCGAGCCCGATACCGGAGCTGGCGCCCGTCACCACCGCCACCTGCCCTGCGAGGTTCGTTTCCATGCCCCATGCTAGAGGCGGCGTCCGTTCCGTTCGGTAAGGTACGCCGCCAAGCGGCGGCTCCCGCTCAGCGCAGCAGGCGCACCAGACCCACGGCGATCTGGTAGAGCGCGAAGCCGGCGAGCGCCACCACCGACGCCCCCATCAGCACGCGCCGCAGGCCCTCGCCGAGGCGCGCCGCGGAGCCGAACACCACGATCAACGCCCCGGTCGCGCTCACCATGACCCCGTAGAACGCGATCATGAACCCCAGAGCGTGCGGCGGCGCCGCGTGCCAGGCGGCGATCGCGATCGGCGCGCCGACCAGTCCCCAGAAGAGCCACGGGTTGGGGTTGAGCAGGTTCGTGACCGCGCCCTTCACCACGCCGCCGTAGGCGGGCCCGCCGGCGAACGTCCCCGCGATCAGGGCGCGCAGCGCACCGTAGGCCAGGTAGGCCACGAACAGTCCCCCGGCCACCCGCAGCCCGTCCAACAGCGCCGGCGGGAAGCGGCCGACCACCAGGAACACCAGCACCAGCACCGGACCGTCGGAGAGCAGCGGGGCGAGCGCCACCGGCAGCGTCCGCCGCCACCCGCGCCGAACCGACTCCGACACCAGGAACGCCTGGAACGGCCCGGGGAGCATCGCGGCCGACAGGCCCAGCACCGCCCCCTGGAGGAGCAACGCCGTCAAACCGGAGCGCCGGCCGGGCCCTGCTCCGCACGGCGCACCGTCAACCTGTGAATCAGGTCACGCTTGAGCGTCACGCCCAGCCCGGCGCCGGGCGGGAGCGTCTGCACGCCCGCCTCGGCCTCCAGCAACGGGTCGACGATGTCGTCGTCCCAGTAGCGGCTGGCGCTCGAGGTGTCCCCCGGCAGCGTGAAGGCCTCGTGCGTGGTCAGGTGCAGGTTGTGGGCGCGGCCGATGCCGAGCTCGAGCATGCCGCCGCACCACACGGGTGCGCCAAACGACAGCGCCACGTCGCTGACGCGGCGCGCTCCGAGGTGCCCGCGCACGCGCCCGAGCTTGACGTTGATGACGCGGCCGGCGTCGGACTCCAGAGCCTTGCGGGCGTCCTGCGGCGAGTGCACCGACTCGTCCAGGCACAGCGGCGTCGCCAGCATGGCCTGGAGCTTGGCGTGATCGGCGAGATCGTCGTGCGCCAGCGGCTGCTCGATGTAGTCGAGGCCGAGTTCGTCGAGCTGGTAGAACACGCGCGCGTCGGTCAGGCGGTAGGCGCTGTTGGCGTCGACGCTCAGCGGCATGTCGGGGAGCGACGCGCGCACCGCCCTCAACGGCTCGACGTCCCATCCGGGCTTGATCTTGAACTTGAGCCGCTTGTAGCCCAGCGCCGCGTGGCGCTCGGCCTGCTCGACGGTGGCGGCGACGCTGCCCTGGATGCCGATCGACGCCCCCACCGCGATCGGCCGGGCGACGCCACCCAGCAACGCCCACAGCGGCAGGCCGGCCGCCTTCGCCTGAAGGTCCCAGAACGCCGTCTCGACGGCGGCCACCGCCATGTTGTGGCCGCGGATGCCGTCGAGAGCTGCCAGCAGCTCGGCCGGCGTCGCGAACGAGCGGCCCACCACGCGGGGGAGGATGTAGTGCTCGAGCGCGGTCCAGGCCGTATCCGCGGTCTCGTAGCTGTAGCCGGGCACGTTGCCCGCGGTGACCTCGCCGTAGCCCTCCAGACCGTCGGCATATGCGGTGAGGATGATCTTGCGCAGTTCCTGCTCGACGCCGAAGCTCGTCTCGAACCGGAACTTGAGCCGTACGGACAGCTCGCGGAGCTCGACCCGCTCGATCTTCATGCAGACCTCCAGGCTGTCCAATATACCGTTGCCGTGGGGCGCGACGCCCCCGAGAACGCCGGCGGCGCCCTCACGGGTGCAGCTCAGAAGTCGTCCGGGAACTCCAGCCGCGGGCGCGGCTCGTCGTCCGCTTCCGGTGCCGCGCCGGAACGACCCTGCCCGCCGGTCCGCTCCGCATCCCGATCCTCGCCCGCGGCGTCGGCCGCGGCGTCGGCCGCGCGCTTCCGGCCGGGAGGCCGTCCTTCGGCCCCCGCTGGCTCGTCGCGTCCCTGGCGGGCGGGCTCTTCGCCGGCGGGCTGGTTGGCGCCGGGCTGCCTCGCGGCACGCTGTTCCTCCGCCACACGGTGCTGCTCCGCCACACGGTGCTGCTCGGCGGCACGCTGCTGCTCCGCGGCACGGGCGTCGGCCGCACGCTGCCGGGCCGCAAGGGCCTCGCGCGCCCGCTGCGCCTCGAGGCGCTCGCTGTCGCGACGCTCCGTCTCCGCGCGCTCCGCCTCCCGGCGCGCCCGCTGGCGCGACGCCTGCTCGCGGCGCTCGCGCTCGAGCCGCTCGCCTTCGCGCCGGCGCGCCTCGCGCTGTTGCGCTTCCCAGGGCCGCATCTCGCCCTCGGGCCGGGCCGCGTGACCTTCGGGGGGCGTCTCGGGCCGTGCCTCGCGCCGTTCCTCGCGCCGTTCCTCGCGCCGTTCCTCGCGCCGTGCCTCGGGCCGCTTGGCGGCAGGTTCCTCGGCCGGCGGCGACACCCGCGGTCGCGGGCGACGGGGCGGCCAGATCGCAACGGTCTCGTCGGCGCTCTCCCGCGCCTCGTCGGCCGGCGCGGCGGACCAGGTGTCCTCCGGGCCGGCGGAGGGCGCACGCCGTGCGGCACGGCCCGGCTCGCGCTCCGGCGGCGCGGCGCCGTACGGCTCCGGCCGGCGGGGCTCCTGTTGGTAAGGCGTCGGCCCGTTGGCCGTGCCGGGACGGTACGAGCGCGGTCGAGCGGACTCCGGTCGCGGCTCGAAGCGCACCTCGCTCTCCGGCTCCGCTTCCGGGAACCGGGCCTCGTAGGCCCGCCGGTCGGCCGCCGACCACCGGCTCGAGCCGCCCCCCGGCGACCGGCGCGCGGCCTCCCGGCGGCGCAAGCCGCGCTCGGCCAGGCCCCGCGAGGGCTCCACCTTCTGGTCGAGGGGGAGCACGCGGAAGCGGGCGTTCCAGGGTTCCCACAGGAGCCTGGCGCGCACGCGGAACGTCTTGGGCGGCATGTCGGGCACGTAGACGAACAGCTCCAACGTGCCCTCGTCGCCGCCGGCCTCACGCAGCTCCGCACTCACCTCGACCGCGCCGTGCGGGGGGAGCACGGCCGGCACCTCGGCCGTCGTCGGCTCGGGCGAGCCGTTGGTGCGCACCGCCAGCTCCAGGAGCTGCACCGGCACGGCGCTCAGATTGCTCACGGTCATCGACAGCGCGAACGCGCCGTCCTCGGGCGCGCGCAACGACGACGACACCTTCCCCGGCGCGTCGGTGAAGCGCAGCTCCCCGTGCGAGATCAAGAGCTCGGGACGGCGCCCCGCAGCGGGGCGCCGTGGCCTCAGGATGAGGACCAGCAGGATCACCAGCACCAGGGCCGCCAGCACCCACGTGAACGGGACCCAGGTGGACGGATCCGGCGACAGCGTCGACCACCAGTGGCGCAGCGACTCCACCGTCGACTGGACCTGGTTCGCCATCATGCTGAACAAGCGTCTCATGCGACCGGCCAATCCCGGCCCCGGTCGGGGACCGCCGCATCCAGCTTAGCGGTTCCCGAACGCCGACTCATGTGCCCTGCCTAGGGCTCGAACACCGACCAACCCAGGTCCGACGCGGTGCGCCGCAGCACCCTGTCGGGATAGACGGCCACCGGACGGTCGCTCAGGAGCAGCATCGGCACGTCGTCGCCGGAGTCGCCGTAGGCGGCGTAGAGCCGTTCGTCGCCCAGCGCCTCGTGCAGCCGGCGCGCCTTGGCGTCGCCGACGTTGAGCGGGCCGTCCAGGCCGCCGGCCAGGCGACCGTCGCGGACGGCGACCGGACTGCCGATCGCCGTGGGAGCGGGCGTCCGGGAGTGTTGCGGGAGCCGCCGGGCGAACGCCTCCGCCACCGGCTGGAACGCGCCCGAGGCCAGGACGAGCCGCTCACCCGCCGCCTGGTGCACGCGTAGCGCAGCGACCACCTCGGGCCGTCGTTGCGGCCAGAGCACGTGCTCCACGGCCCACGCGGACGCCTCCTCGAAGCTCTCGGCGGCGTCGCCGCGAAACAGGCTCAGGAGGCCCAGCATCCAGCGCTCGCGCACTACCTCGAGGGGCAACAGCCCGCTGCGCGCCATCAACGCCGAGGGGAGGTTGCGCGCGAACATGCCGCGGTAGGCGGCGGCGCGGCCGTGCGCCACCAGGTATGCGCCCAACGCGCGCCACGTCTGCCCGGTGGTGAGGGTCCCCTCGAGATCGGTCGCAACGGCCACGACCCTCGTTATACCCCGTTCCCAGCGCACCTCTCCGGCCCGCCCGCGGCTACAGTAGGGCATGGAGGTTCGCCTCACCACGGACGGCAGCCGGACCCTGCTGTCGTCGCGCTACCGCGAGACCTACCACTCGCACCACGGCGCGGCGGCCGAGGCCCGCCACGTCTACCTGGAGGGCAGCGGCGTCGCCCGCAGGCTGGCCGAGGGTAGGCCCACCACCGTGCTCGAGGTGGGTTTCGGGGCCGGGCTCAACGCTTTGCTCACGCTCGCCGAGGCCGATCGCTGGGGGACGCCGCTGCGCTTCGTCACGCTGGAGAGCGACCCGTTGCCCGTCGCCGTGCTGCGCGAGCTCGGCTACCGGGCACTTCTGCCGCGTCCCGAGCTGGCCGACGCGCTGCACGACTGGCTGGCGGCGCTGCCGAGCGGCGTGCGGGCCCACGCCACCGAAATCGCGGGAAGCCGGGTCGAGCTGCTCCTGGTCGAGGCGCAGCACGCCGCCCTTCCCGCCGCGGCGCACGCCGTCTACCACGACGCCTTCAGCCCCGACGTCAACCCCGAGCCGTGGGACCCGGCCTTCCTCGAACGCCTCTACCGCTCGCTCGAGCCGGGGGGCAGGCTGGTGAGCTACACCGTCAAGGGGATCGTGCGGCGGCGCCTCGCGGCGCTGGGCTTCGAGGTCGCCAAGGCCCCCGGGCCGCCCGGGGGCAAGCGCGAGATGCTCGTCGCCCGCAGACCGGCGGCACCGTGAGCGCGCGGCCGGTTGCCGTGGTGGGCGCCGGGGTGGCGGGCCTGTCGTTGAGCTACGCCCTCGGCCTCCGCGGCGTTCCGGTGGTGCTCTTCGAGCGCGGCCGCGTCGGCGCCCAGGGCGCGTCGTCGGGTCCCGCCGCACTGCTCAACCCCTACCGCGGCCGCAGCGCACGCGCGCACGCGGACGACCTCGCGGGCCTGGCCGCGTTCTGGCGGCGGGACCGGGCGTTGCGGGAGCAGGGGCTGGACCCCGGAGCCGAGCGCACCGGGGTGCTGCGGGTCGCGCCCGATGCGCGCCGCGCGCGGGCCTGGAGGCAGCGGGAGGGGGCGCGCTGGCTCGAGCCGCACGAGGTGCCGCCGCCCTACCACGCCCCGCACGGCGCGCTGCTCGCCGAGCACGGCGGGTGGCTGCGACCGCGCGCGTTGCTCGCCGCGCTCTGCAAGGCCGCGACGGCGCGCGACGCCGAGGTCCGCCAGGGGGTGCGCGTGCTCCGGCTCGAACGGGCCACCGACGGCATCCGCCTGGTGACCAGCGCCGGGTCGAGCACCGCCGCGCGGGTCGTGTTGTGCGTCGGGGCCGACGCCTCCCCGGAGCTACCGCTGCCGGAGTTGCGCTACGTCGCTGGCGAGATGGTCGAGGTCGCGACCGACGGGCTCACGCCGGCGCCCCGGCTGCCCCTGGGCGGCTCGGTGTACGCCGCCTTCGAACGGGGGCGCGGCTACGTGGGGGGCGGCCACCGCGATCCCGAGGCGCCGGACCCCCAGGCACCGCGCCGGCTGCTCGAGCGGCTCGACGAGACGCTTCCCGGCATCGGCGCGGGCCCCGGGCTGGCGCTCTGGAGCGGCGTCCGTGCCGCCGGGGAGACCCCCCGGCCGCTGGTGCTCGAGGCCGCGCCCCACGTCACCTTCTTCGGCGCGCTGAGCGGGCGTGGCTTCCTGATCTCGGCCTACCTGGCCGAGAGGCTGGCGGGCGAGCTGGCCGACCGCCTGGCCCGCGAGGGCTAGGCCGGCGCCTCGCTCGCGACGCCGTAGAGCTCGTCGGCCAGGCGGTAGAGCATCGCCTTGGTGAACACGCGCTTGCCCTCCGCCAGGTTCTCGCCGTCCGGCGCCAGCGTCAGCTTGCGGTAGGTGTGCGACTCGAAGGGGTGGAGCACGACCTCCTTGAACACGGCCTTGCGGGGGCTGGCGTTCACCAGCAACACCGGCTTGCTCCCCTCGTCGGACAGGCTCGCCGACATCACCGTGGTCGGGAGGTCGTAGGGACGCTCCATGCGGTAGATATAGTCGGTGAAGTCGGCTTCCTTCTCGAAGCGAGCGCTGGGGCGTTCCGCGGCGTAGTCTCGCATCCACTGCAGCAGGCTCGCCCACGCCCGGTAGAATGCGCGGTCCTTCTCGTCCATGGCTCCAGTCTACGGCACCACGCCCCCGGCCGTACCGCGCACGGGCGGACGCCGTCGGCCCCCGCCCGCCGGGCCCAACCGGCCCCCCCGGGCCCAACCGGCCCCCCCCGGACCGGACCCCCCTAGAGCCCGAAGCGCTCCCCGAGCAGGGCGTCGAGCGCTTCCGGACCGGCGGCGGCCGGGACGCCCAGTCGCGCACCCTCCTCGGCCGGGCCCATGAGGACGGCCTGCATCCCGTAGGCGAGCGCCCCTTCCACGTCGGCGGAGGCCGAGTCGCCGACCATGAGCGTCTCGCTCGGCAGGGCTTCGAGCCCGGTGCAGGCGAGCGAGAAGATGCGCGCCGCGGGCTTGCGCGCGCCGACGTCGGGATCGCCCGAGACCAGCACGCTGCGGAAGAAGCCCTCGAAGCCCAGGCCGGCCAGCGCGGCGCGCTGCATGTCGACCGGACCGTTGCTGACGAGCGCCATCGGCACGCCGCGGCGCTGCAGGCGCGCCAGCAGCGCGCCCGCGCCCGGCGCCGGGCGCACGTCCTCGGCGTAGGCGCGCAGGGCCGTGCGGGTCATCTCCTGCAGGTCGCCGGGAGCGCGCTCCTCGAGCCGGGCCAGCGCCCGCCGCAGGGCGCTCTCCAGCGTGAGCGGGCCGTCGCGCGAGAGCTCCTCGGTCACCACCTCCGCGAAGCGGTCGAGGTCGCAACCGTGGAGCAGGAGCTCGTGCCGAAGGAGCGCCAGGAAGGAGCGGAAGTTCCCGGCGTAGGCCGCCAGGGTACCGTCGAGGTCGAAGCAGAGCGCCCGGATCACGGCCTCAGCCTATCGCCTGACGGCATCCCGCCGCTCGGACGGCGACCGCCGGGACCCGCGGTAAGATGACCCGTTGTGCCGGAACACGAGCTGCTCGAACCCCTGAACGACGAACAACGTGCTGCCGTACGCCACTTCCAGGGACCCGCGCTGGTCCTGGCGGGGGCCGGGTCGGGCAAGACCCGCACGGTGGTGCACCGCATCGCCTACCTGATGGCCGAGCACGGCGTCTACCCCCAGCAGATCCTCGCCGTGACCTTCACCAACAAGGCGGCCGGGGAGCTGAAGGAACGGGTCGCGGCGCTCATCGGCGAGCCCGCGCGCGACCTGTGGGTCGCCACCTTCCACAGCGCGTGCCTCCGGGTGCTGCGCAGCTACGGGGAGCGCATCGGCCTGCAGCCCGGCTTCGGGATCTACGACGACGCCGATCAGCTCGACCTCCTCAAGGAGCTGCTGCAGCAGGTGCAGGGCCTCAAGGACGCCAACCCGCGGGCGCTGCGCGGCGTGATCGACCGCGCGAAATCGCACCTGTGGTCGCCCCAGCAGCTCGCCACCGAGGGGGAGCAGGCGTTCGGCCGCATCGTCGCCGGCGTGCCCCTGGAGCACGTGGTGGAGGTGTACGAGCGCTACCAGGCACGCCTCGAGCGCGCCAACGCCGTCGATTTCAACGACATCCTGGGGCGCACCGTCGAGCTGTTCGAAGCCCACCCCGACGTGCTCGAGCGCGTGCAGCAGCGGGCCGTGTTCATCCACGTCGACGAGTACCAGGACACCAACCAGGCGCAGTACCGCCTCACCCACCTGCTCGCCGACACCTACCGCAACCTGATGGTGGTGGGCGACCCCGACCAGAGCATCTACGCCTTCCGGGGCGCCGACGTGCGCAACATCCTCGACTTCCAGCGCGACTACGAGGACGCGGCGGTGTACCGGCTCGAGCTCAACTACCGCTCGGTGGGCAGCGTGCTCGAGGTCGCCAACGCCGTCATCCTCCACAACCAGGGGCGCCTGGAGAAGAACCTGCGGCCGATCAAGGGCGCCGGCGCCAAGGTGCGCCTCTACCGCGCCGCCGATCACCGCGCCGAGGCCGACTTCGTGGCCCGCACCGTCGAGCGCCTGGTCGCCGAGCGCGACCTTCGTCTGGACGACGTCGCGGTGCTCTACCGCACCAACGCCCAGTCGCGCGTGCTGGAGGAGTCCCTGCGGCGCACCGGGCTGGCCGCGCGCATCGTGGGCGGGGTGGGCTTCTACGAACGTCGCGAGGTGAAGGACGTGCTGAGCTACGCGCGCGCCGCGCTCAACGCCTCCGACGACGTCTCCTGGCGCCGCATCCTCAACCGGCCCAAGCGCGGCATCGGCAAGACCTCGGAGGACAAGCTGGTGGCGTGGGCGGCCCGCAAGCGCACCGCCTTCTCCGAGGCGCTCAAGCACGTGGACGACGTGTTGGGCGGCACGCCCGCGGTGAAGCGCGTGCAGGACTTCCTGGAGCTGATGAACGATCTGGCGCGCGAGGCCGAGGAGCTGCCCGCAGGGAACTTCCTCAAGGCGGTGATGGACCAGTCGGGCACCATGCGCGCGCTGAAGGACGAGGGCAGCTACGAGGCGCAGGGGCGCCTCGAGAACCTCGAGGAGCTCCTCAACGCCGTCGCGGAGTGGCAGGAGGAGGAGGGCGGCTCCATCGCCGAGTTCCTCGACGAGGCGTCGCTCATGAGCAGCGTCGACGACCGCGCGGTGGAGGCGGTCAACGGCGAGGCGGAGGGCGAAGCGGTCACCCTGATGACGCTCCACAACGCCAAGGGGCTCGAGTTCCCGGTGGTGTTCCTGGTCGGCATGGAGGAGAACCTCATCCCCCATCGCAGCTCGACCGGCAACCTGCAGGAGATCGAGGAGGAGCGTCGCCTGCTCTACGTCGGCATCACCCGGGCGCAGGACGAGCTCACCCTGGTGCACTGCGAGGCCCGCATGACCTTCGGCCGCACCGAGATCGCGCGCCCCAGCCGCTTCCTGGAGGACATCCCCAACGGCATGCTGCAGGAGGTCGACATCTTCGGGCAGGAGCTGGCGGACGCACGCCACCCCGCCAGGAGCCTGCGCCAGCGCTGGCAACCGCCCACCGCCCCGGCGTCGCCCGCAGGCGGGGCTGCCGCCGGAGCCGGCGGCCTCAGCTACCGGGGGGGTGAGAAGGTCCATCACCCCAAGTTCGGGCTCGGCACCGTGGTCGGGGTGAGCGGCGAGGGTGCGCGCGCCGAGGTGACGGTGGTCTTCGACAGCGCCGGGGCCAAGCGCCTGCTGGTGAAGTACGCCAACCTCAGCGCCGCCTGACCGGGCGCTCCTGCCCTCCCCGATGCCGTTCCCGTGGTGCCTTCATCGCAGGCGGGGAGGGCTCGCGCCGGTGGTATAGTTCCCCAAGTTCGCGGGAACACGCATCGCTTCGGCGCCTCGCCGGGCGCCCGCCGAGGAGGAACATCTACTGTGAACGCTAGAGCCATCGTCGTGACGTCCGGCAAGGGCGGCGTCGGCAAGACGACCACCACTGCCAACGTTGGCGCGGCGCTCGCGCGCCAGGGGGAGAAGGTCTGTGTCATCGACACCGATGTCGGCCTGCGCAACCTCGACGTGGTGATGGGGCTCGAAGGTCGCGTGGTGTTCGATCTGATCGATGTCTTCGAGGGCCGTTGCCGGCTGCGCCAGGCCCTGGTCCGCGACAAGCGCGTCGACACCCTCCACCTCCTCCCGGCCTCGCAGACCAGCGACAAGAGCGCGCTCTCCGAGTCGCGCATGCACGAGACGGTGCGCCTCCTCACCGAGGAGGAGGGCTTCGACCGCGTCATCATCGACAGCCCGGCCGGCATCGAGTCCGGCTTCCAGACTGCGGCCAGCGCCGCCGACGGCGCGCTGGTGGTCGTCAACCCCGAGGTGTCGAGCGTGCGCGACGCCGACCGCATCATCGGGCTGCTCGAGGCGCGCGACATCACCGACGTCCGGCTGGTGGTGAACCGGCTGCGGCCCGAGATGGTCAAGCGCGGCGACATGCTCGAGGTCGACGACGTGCTCGAGATCCTCGGGGTCAAGCTCATCGGCATCGTTCCGGAGGACGAGCGCATCCTGGTCTCCACCAACGTCGGCAGCCCGGCCGCGCTCGACGAGGCGAGCCGCAACGGCGCCGGCGGCGCCTTCCGCGACATCGCCAAACGCATCCGGGGCGAAGACGTTCCGTACGCCCAGCTCCAGGTCCAGGGGGGCTTCTTCACGGGGCTCCGGCGGTTGTTTGGAGGCAGCTGATGTTCGGGCTCTTCGGCCGCAAGCGCAGCAAGGACCACGTCAAGGAACGCCTCAAGCTGGTGCTCTCCTACGACCGGGCCAAGCTCTCCCCCGGCCGCATGGAGCAGCTCAAGCAGGAGCTGATGGGCGTCATCACCAAGTACTTCCCGGCCGCCGAGTCGGATTACGACGTGAAGCTCGAGCAGCACGGCGACCGCATGGTCTTCGTCGCCAACCTCCCGCTGTCGCAGGCCGACGCCTAGCAGCGCGCGGCCGGGCCTCGCCGGCCCGCCAGCGGACGGCCTTCAGGACGCGCGCCGGCCGCCCCGGCTCGAGAGCGCGTAACGGACCCCGGTCGCCACCAGCAACACCGCGAACAGCCACCGAAGCGTGTCGTTGGGGAGCGCCAGCGCCGCACGCCCGCCCAGGTAGGCACCCCCCGCCACGCCGAGCGCCAGCGCCGGCGCCACCCGCAGGTCCACGTGGCCGTGACGCAGGTGCTGCAGGCTTCCGGCCAGCGCCGCCGGCACCATCACCGCCAGGCTGGTGCCCTGCGCCATGTGCTGCCCCACGCCGAACAGCAGCACCAGCAACGGGACCATCACCGAACCGCCCCCCACCCCCAGCAGACCGGACACCGCGCCCGCCAGCAGGCCCGTGCCGAGGCCGAGCGGCAGCGCCCAGGCCGTGGCGACCGCATGGGCCGGCACCAGCGCGTCGAACGGCAGGCTGGCGCCCGTGACGATGACGAGGATGCCGAAGACGCGCCGCAGCGCCCGGGCCGGCACGCGCGGGCTGAGGCCTGCCGCCAGCGACGAGCCCACGATGGAGGCGACGGCCAGCGCCAACGCCAGCCGCGCTGCCACGGCGCCCCCCAGGGCATACGGGACGACGCCGACCACACCCGTGACCACCACCGCCACCAGGCTCGTGCCGTGGGCGCGGTGCTGCGACAACCCCAACCACGCGCCCAGCAGCGGGACCATCACCACGCCGCCACCGAGCCCCCCGATGCCGCCGAAGATGCCGGCGGCGACGCCGATCAAGAGCCCCTGCCACGCCATGCGGGCCATGGTACAGCAGGACCGCGTGCTATCGTCGTGGACGTAACCATGCCCTCGCGAACCATCCTCCTGGTGGATGCCGACCCTCTGCAACGTCAGCTCGTCGACCTGCTGCTGGCCGAGGACGCCCCGACGGTCGTGAACGCCGGCACGGGGCGGGAGGCGCTCGAGTACCTCAAGGAGCACACGCCGCACCTCGTGCTCATGGCGCTCGAGCTGCCCGACATCGGCGGTGACGTGGTGTGCAGCAAGCTCAAGAGCGTCAGCCGCCTGGCGAGCGTTCCCGTGATCCTCACCATCGAGCCGCCGGGACGGGCCGGCGTCCCGCACGACGTGCGGGACCGCGCCCGCTCGGTCGGCGCCGACCTGCTGGTGCAGAAGCCACTGGGCGACAAGAACCTGCGCGACCGCGTGCGCCAGCTGCTCGCCCGCTGGGACGCCCCCGCCAGGGCCGTCGGCCGCTCCACCAAGAACACCGTCGTCATCGAGGAGGCGCTCGACGCCCTGAGCGCGCCGCGCGACGACGACGCGGCGCCGCGTGACCCCATCAGCGACGGGCTCTACCGTGAGAACGAGGAGCTGCGGCAGGAGGTGGCCTCGCTCAAGCGCCGACTCGCGCGGCTCGAGGCCGGCCTGCCGGAACCTGACGCGCCCGTGCAACCACCATCCGAGATCGTGCCCGGGTCCGAGCCCTCGGCGCCCGCGCCGCCCACGGCATCCGCCGACCCCGAGGAGCCGCCTGCCGGCCGCCCCGGCGCGCAGGCCGAGGACGCCTTCGAGACGCTGGAGCACCGCGTGCGTGAGCTCGAGCGCCGCAACAAGGCGCTTCGGACCGCGTTGGAGGAAGCGGAGGCCCGCGAAGCCGAGAACCAGGGACGTGGGCTGTTCAAACGGCGCCGATCCTGAGGCGCGCTTCTCGAGCAACGGATTCGGGGGGGACGAGCTGTGAGGAACGGCTTCCAACCTGCGGGGCGCTGCGCGAAGGCGCCGGCAACGAACGCGCCCGCCTAGGTGGTGGCGGGCTCGGTCCTCTCTTCGACCTCGGACAGGTGCGTCAGCGCCCAGCCGCGGATCGAGTCGATGACGCTCTCGAGCGCGAGGCCGGCGTCGGTGAGGTCGTAGCTGCAGCGCGGCGGCGTGACGGAGTGCACCGTCTTGTAGACCAGCCCCAGCGTCTCCAGCCGGCACAGCCGTTGCGTCAGGGTGGTGGGGTTGCAGCCCCCCACCTCGCGACCCAGCTCGTTGAAGCCCTTGGCCCCCCCGAGCAGCGAGTGCACGATGTGGAGCACCCACTTCTCCTGCAGGATCTCGATGGCTTCGCCCGCGGGGCAGCTTCGCACATCGTGTGGGTCGTGACAGCGCTCGTTCATGGGTACGGTTCGAATCTAGCATGTCCTCCCGGGCGCCCCACCCCGCCAGCCGACATGCGTCGGGCACGGCACGAACGCCGCCCTCCGAGGGGACGTCCCTCCCTCTCGGAGAGTGTGGGCCGGTGCTACACTACGCTCAGCAGGCGACCTCGCGACCTCAGGCGAAGGGCCCGAAGGGAGCACCATGAACATCTACAAGCTCATCGGTCGCAACATCGACATCACCGACTCCATGCGCCAGTACGCCGAGGACAAGCTGCAGAAGCTCGACCGCTTCTCCGACCAGATCGTGGACGCTCGCGTGGTGATGTCCTACGACGGCAAGGGAACGGGCGCCAGCGGCGCGAACCCGGCGAAGGTCGAGGTGCAGGTCAACGTCGCCAACGGCATCGTGCGCGCCGAGGAGCGAGGGCAGGACACCTACGCCGCGATCGACCTGGTCGTCGACAAGCTCGAGCGGCAGCTCAAGAAGTTCAAGGGCCGCTTCATCGCCAAGCGAACCGAAGAGAAGCCGCAGCCCGAGCCTCCCGAGCCCGCAGAGACCGAGCCCGCCATCGTGCGCGTCAAGCGCCACGTGCTCCGGCAGA
>Ga0102956_1000323_pt1 | contig 17015 bp, 18 predicted proteins | sample SalPonF2_A_D2_MG_FD_84515 | JGI IMG/M metagenome (GOLD analysis project Ga0102956, IMG submission 84515) | Salt pond soil microbial communities from South San Francisco under conditions of wetland restoration - Salt Pond MetaG SF2_A_D2_MG ...
AAAAATGAGATTGTTATAATTCTTTTCATAAAATTAGCGTGTTTTGTTAGGATTATTATGGGTTTATTGTCTGAATTTATTTCCCAGGTGATAGAAAGCCGTATTTGTGATAAATCTTTTGGCTCTCATTACTTTTCAGAAAATTCAAAAAATCTTTTGCCGCTTGTGGATGTGGGGCCTTTTTCATGCTTGCAGCGGTGTATGTGACATAGACATTCTGATCATTTGGGATCTTTACAAGACTGACCGGATTACCAATCATTTTTTGGAAATAAGCTTCGGTATACCAGACAGGGCCGACATCCGATTCTTTTTTCATGATTCTGATAGGGCTTTGTCGATGATGAATACGGGTGAGATACGTAGTTCCGTTCTTTTGCTTAACTACCATTATCTGATGGAGCAATTGTTGTCCGCCGGCTTTTACATAGGCTTTCTCAATATGCCTGGCGATGCCTTCCCATTCCGGGTTAGGCATGGTGATTCTAATTTTATCTTTAGCTAAATCCCGCAGGGAATTAATGGCTTCAGGATTGTTTTTGTATACCATTAAAGCTAACCTGTTTCGGGCATAATCTTCCATGTGAGAGAACCAATGTTTCTGTTGCTGCATGGAGTGTATTCGACCTTTGCCAGCGGTGTAAATATCCGGTTTAACCGAAATCCTCACATTTCCCATTATTAATGCTCCCTGCTCAATTTGCTGGGCAAGGATACCGGGTGGGAGGGTTTCGGCATATACCCGTTTATATTGTGGATAGGCCTTTTTAAAAGCATTAATTAAATCGTTCACAACCATAAACTGATTGCCGGCAAAAAAGATATTGAGTTGTGGATTTGTAATATCCCCATGCAGGTCAGGAACATTATCAATGCCATCAATCGTGAAATATTTGCCATTTTGTGGTGGCCGGGTCCATGGCGGTGAAATATGGACACCTTCATTATTTTGAGCTGATGATGGCAGTGGTGTTAAAAAAACACATACCAAAAAAGCAATAATAAATGCGGGAAATGTATGTTTTTGTATCATAATGAATGATCAATAGAGTTAATGATGTCTCCTGGCGTTGGTAATGGGTTGAAACGGTCCAAATTGGTGTTGTTCCTGTGAAAAATGATCGGCATAGGGTGGATACGGACAGTCAACGGGCTTCAGGGAAAGATCAGGATAATCATTCTTTTTACCCTTTTTGTCAGGCCGGGTTTTGGAATTAATATAAGCGGCAACATCATAGGCTTCCGCATCCGTCAACTGCGGCTGTTGATACGTGGTACCGAAAGGCATATTTCCTTTGATAAAAGAAGCCGCCTTTAAAACACGATGCATACCGGCACCTTGATTAAAGCTGTCGGGCCCCCATAGTGGCGGGAAATCATAACCTTTGGAGGGATCCCCGGAATCTGTCATTTTACCTTGTCCGTTTTTACCATGGCAGGATAAACATTTGTTTAGGAAAATTTGCTTCCCATGGTTAAGATCCGCTTTTCTGTCCGGTGGGGTAATTTTCAAAAAGCCGGATCCTTGTATTTTTTGTCCGGATGGGACATCCCGGCTCAACCATTGCATATAAGCGACAATAGCGATCATCTCTTTACTGTCGGCCGGGAGCTTCCTTCCATTCATACTTCGCTGCATGCATCCATTTATACGTTCTTCAATAGTAGCAAGGGTATTGGCTCTTTTACGAAATTGGGGAAAACGTCCGGTTACACCTACGAAAGGCGCTGAAAATTTCTTTTGGCCGGATTCCAGGTGACAATTGACACAAGCAAGATTATTACCGGAAAATCGCATCTTCATATTTTTTACATTCGGTCCGATAATTGAAGATGTGTGCGTAATTAACTGATATCCATACCGAATAAAATCACCTTTTTGATCATGTGGTATGGTATCTGAATCAAACCGGCCGGAAGCAAAGTAATTTATCCCGGGGGAAGTGGCCTTTAGTGAACGGGTTTTGTTCTGACAGGACATAAAACCGGAAAGAAGTAATCCAATCAATATGAAATACTGTAAAGTATTAAAAGGGATCAAGTGTATAATCTTCCTCATATTGAATATTGCCTTTATTAAAGTGTCAGTACCTCCATAAATGTTTATATAGAAGTATACTTGATTACCATATATCAGAACAAACGAATATATTTATATAAATAATCAGTTTAATTGATGAATGGACTCAATTTTTGAATCATGATTACCTTAAACCAATTGAATATATTTCTCGCCGTTGCCCGAAATGAACATGTAACGAAGGCTGCTGAGGAGATAAACTTAAGCCAATCGGCCGTGAGTATGGCATTATCGGAGCTTGAAAAACAGTTGAGTGGGCCATTATTTGAACGGGCCGGCCGAAATCTCAGGTTGAATGATCGGGGACGCCTGTTACAACAGGAAGCCAACAAGCTAACGAACCATTTGGAGGATATGTTGGCGCTTTTTTCTGATGAGAGTGATTTGTTGAGTGGTGAACTGAAGATAGGTGCCAGTTCAACAATAGGCATCTATTTACTGCCGGAGATAATTGGGCGTTTTGCCCGGGAATATCCGGATGTAGTCATTAGCCTGGAAATAGGGAATACTGATTATGTTGAAAAACGTCTTTTGGATTATTCATTGGATCTGGGATTTGTGGAGGGGCCCATTCATTATGAAAATATTATTTCACAATCATGGTTACAAGATCAGCTAACCATTATCGCGTCTCCGGATTATTTCAAATCAAAAAAAAGGCAATTAACTATAAGGGAACTTAATCAAATGAAGTGGATTATGCGTGAGCACGGATCGGGTACGCGGGAAGTTTTTGAAAAAGCATTACAGCCATTTGTGGAGCGAATCAATACATTTCTGACTTTTGGTCACACCGAGGCCGTAAAACAAGCTGTTAAAGCAAGCCTTGGGCTTGGGTGCCTTTCATTATATACCGTTTCACAAGAATTAGAACGTGGCAGCCTGATAGAATTGAAAGTGCCGGAGGTAAATCTCGAACGGCAGCTACATGTCATTACACGTAAAAACAGCTTCCAAAGTCGATTGAGAAAACGATTTAGGGATTTTGTTTTTGATGTCGGTAATAATTGACATTAGCTCCCTCTTTAACTAAATGTTCATTACATACATGAATAAAAGTAAAAATTTCAGGTATTTAAATGTTCAGCGGCCGACTGAAAGATTTGATCGAAGGCGTTATCAACGTCTCTAATGTTATTTTTTTGCAGTGGAAAAGGATCAACATGAGTATAATCGAATGGAAAATCGAGTAGTTGTACATCTGCCGGAAGATCCCGGAAATCCCCTTTTAAGGTATTGAGCACTTCTACGGGTGGAATAATCTCATCTTTACGAAGTGCTATGGCTCTGATTCGGGATCCAATCTGTTTTAAACGTTCTTCTCGTGTATTTCGATTACGATGTAAGCTTAGCATAGATCGAAAAATAGTTCCTGACCTGTGATCCTCATTAAAGTAATGATTTAATCGATCGTTCATCCGGCATTCATTATCCAGGTGTTCGATAAAAAAAGCGTAAAGTGCAATATTAGCCTCACTATCGAGAATATAACGTGACACAGGATACATCCGGTCGAGTGTTGGTCCGCCGCAAAATATGAATAGCCGGGATTGGCCAAAAGTACCTTCATTATCCGTCATGATAAGAATTTCACTAAGAAATGCACCAATGGAGTATGCAAAGAAATCGATAGAGGAATCAAAAGAGATATTTGGATGTTCATTATTTCTGATTTGGGTAACTAACTGCTTAATATCGGAATACGTTTGCCGGCCAGACCAAAAGAATCGTTGTGGGACCATTTGGATACGGGTACTAATCGCAGCATTAGCAAATGATGATTTAGCTGCAGCAGGATATTGTTTACGTCGTTGAGTTGAAACTTCCATCATAAGTCGTGGATTTCCCCATTCAAGGGGAGCCCGGTTCATATGAAAAGCAATTGGGAATAAGATTACAGCTTTATCCGTTAATTCTGCCAGTCGATATGCCCACGGTAAATATTTATCCCATTGTCTCTCATTCAGTCCATGAAACAAAAGAATCGCACCATTAGATTTATCCTGGTCACCGGGCACAAATATGGAATAACGAAATCTACTATTGCATTGCAGTTCACTATCGGCAGTGTGAAGCCTTGTATGAAATTTGGTCTCGTTGCTATCTGACTGGAATGGTGTGTATTCTTCATGAAATAAACGATTATGTCTTTTACAAACATAATCTAAAGCGCCGGGTAGAATGTTGCTTTGCTCAGATATAAATGAACGGTTTACTATTTTTATATTACTTCCCGGAATGTGAATTTCATCCGAGTTTTGATCGAATAGTTGTCTTAAAGTTGGATAAAGCTTAGAATATTTCATCTAAAGGGTTCTATCATTTATAAATCAAACTATTAAGATAATTTGAAATTGTCATTTGTATTATCTTCGTATTCTATTGATAAACCAAAAGATACCCGATATCACAACGCTGAGTAGAATAGAAGTGGCTATTGGCAGGTAGATGTGAAAATTATTTCGATTGATCACAATATCCCCGGGAAGGTGAAATAATCCGATTTCACGTATCCATGGCCATAAAAATCCTGTCACAATGAGGATAATACCGATAACGAATAGTATTTTGGAAACCGGATGTATTTTCCAATTCATGTGATAGTATTAAGCTTCAATTTCAAGATAATCTAAAAAAATACACTCGTAAATACAGTGATTCACGAGTGTATTTGATTTCAACGTTGTGTTATGAAATTATTAACTTTTTAATACGAATAATTCTCCGAATATTTGGAGCCCAGCTCATATCCGGCTTCAAAAGCTTTCATATTCAAGCTGATATATCGAGGCTTGACCCGTTCAACGATGGCTTTCTCGATACTTTCATTGGTAACGATTTTCGTTAGTGATACAAGTGCGCCGAGTGCAACGACATTGGCTACGATGATATCACCAACTTCATGTGCTAATTCCTGTATTGGGAGCAGCAGCGCATTATTAACATCTGTTTCCTCCGTTACACGTTTTTCAACAACGCGGATACCATTAGGGGCCAATTCGACGCCATGTTTAATGTAAGCGTCTTTCGAAAGGCACAAGAGAAAATCAGGTTCCTCGACCTCAGGGAAAGCAATTTCTTTTGTCGATAGTACAACTTCACATTTACTGGCACCAAGCCTGGCTTCCGGGCCATAACTCTGAGTCTGTGCGACATACAAACCATCATGCATGCCGGCTTCAGCAATTAAAACTCCCGCCAACAGAATGCCCTGGCCACCACGACCTGATAGACGAATATAATAGGGATCTTTAGGAATCATATTTAACTCCGGCTTTTTGTCTAACATTTTGATATTGTTGTGTATACTCCGGCCTTGTTTCTTCCCGGAAGATGCCGATTGGCTTCTTACCAACCATTTCTTCTCTTGAGACATATCCCTGGGGTATGGTCAGATCTTTTTCATAATCTAACATTTGTGATGCATCCCCCAGTTTATTGATTCGACCATAATAAGTTGGACATTGTCCTAATATTTCAACAACTGAAAAGCCGGGATGTTGTATAGCCCGGGTGATCATATCAGGAATATCCTGAAAGTCGAAAGTAGTGGTACGGGCTACAAAAGTTGCGCCCGCTGCCAAAGCCAGGTTAACAACATCGAACGATTGATCGATGTTTCCGTACATGGTCGTAGTTGATTTTTCACCGGTCGGAGTAGTGGGAGCCGCTTGCCCACCTGTCATTCCATAAATGCTGTTATTAAAGACAAGAGCTGTAATATCGATATTTCTCCTGCAGGCATGAATGAAATGGTTACCCCCAATGGCGGCTGTATCACCGTCGCCCATGGTTGTTATAACGGTTAAGTCAGGATTAGCAAGTTTCGTACCGGTCGCAAACGCCAGGGCACGGCCGTGTGTAGTGTGCATGGCATTGGTATTGACATAAAAGGGGGTACGTCCCGAGCATCCAATACCACCAATAACAACCACTTCGTTCAATGGAATCTGTAAACGGTCTAATGACGTCATTAGTCCCCGTGTAATATTCCCGTGGCCGCAACCAGGACACCAAACGTTTGGCATCATTTCTTGTCGTAAATATTTGGATAAATCGTGTCCGGTTTTAGGCATGATTATTTCCTCCGTTTATTTGATTATTGCCTTTTGTAACCTCGACACATACTCTTGAATCCGTCATCTCCATAACCGCTTCGGCTATTTGATCCGGGGTGAATAACTGTCCGTCGGCTCTGGTCAAAGATTTTACGGGAACGGCGCCTTCCACTGCTGCTTTAAGCGGCATAACCATTTGTCCCAGGTTAAGTTCCGGCATCAGAATGCCTTTGACGTTACGGGCAAGCTCATTGATAAGTTTCTCCGGGAATGGCCATAAAGTTTGCATATCCAGCAAGCCTGTGCATATCCCTTCTTTTCGTAATATTTGAACAGCTGCTTTAGAAGCCCGGGAAGTGATACCATACGAAATGATCAGCATCTCAGCATCGTCAAGATGATATGTTTTGTAATGAAGAATTTCATCCAGGTTATTTTCCATGCGTTCATAAGTGCGGCGAAGCATGTGTTCGGCATTTTCACCATCGGACGCTCTGGGTAATCCATCTTCACCATGAGCCAATCCTGTGACAACTTTTTGTTCTCCCACTCCAAAGGGTAAAAAGGATTCATCGGCAAATGCCTTAAACCCGGTTATATTAGCCGGTTTTCTACGGTCGATGATTTCCATTTCCGGTATTTCAATATTTTCACGCATGTGTGAAATAGTGGCATCCAGTAATAATATAACCGGTATTCGGTAGGCTTCACTGAGATTAAAAGCTGTGACCGTCATTTCATAGGTATCCAGGACTGACGAAGTGGTCAAAACGATGATGGGATGATCTCCGTGCGTACCCCAGCGTGCCTGCATGACATCTCCTTGTGACGGGAGAGTTGGCAGTCCGGTACTGGGTCCACCGCGTTGTGAGTTAACAATGACACACGGTGTTTCTGTCATGGAAGCATAACCGAGATTTTCCTGCATTAAGGAGAATCCGGGACCTGAGGTTGCCGTCATGGTTTTTGCACCTGACCATGAGGCACCGATGATGGCGGCAATAGAGGCGATCTCATCTTCCATCTGTATAAATGTTCCATTCATTTTAGGCAGCAGCCTGGCCATCCATTCCATTATTTCCGAGGCCGGTGTGATAGGGTAGCCGGCGTAAAATGTGCACCCGGCTTCGATAGCACCGAGTGCACATGCTTCATTTCCTTGTATAAGTCTCATAAGAATTATTACTTATTAAATTTGATTCTGGGCGCTCCAGGGTGAAACAAAAATCAGGGCAACGGGCGGCACATATACCGCAAAATATGCATTTGGAGACATCGGTAACTTGTATCTTGTCCGCATCGTCCAATGTGAGTATATCACTGGGACAGGCCTCAACACATATGTTACAGCCTTTGCACCATTCATGATTAACCAGCAGGGCAGCGTCGCCTTGTTCATATCTCTTTATATTATTGAGCATAAGAAGACACCGAATTTTGTTGATGTGTTTGTTTTAGTGCTTCGAAATAAGGTTTGTCTGTTTCACACAGATCAATAATACGCTGCCATTCCTTATCAACATGTGTTTGTATCTCGTTTAGCAAGCCTTTGTTTTCAGGTTGGAACAAATGCTTGAAACGGCCCTGTAATCGCAGCCACCTTTCTATGGGAACATTATCAAGAGGTTCATGTGTAAGACGATAATGTCCATCGATTACTTCATATAATGGCCAGAAACGTGTTTCAACAGCCAGTCGTGCAATCATGACGGCATCCTTGGGTTCATGCCTCCATCCCAATTGACAGGTGGAAAGCACATTCAGAAATGCAGGCCCGTCAAATTGTGTAGTTGCATATTTGACTTTATCACTCAGGTCTTGCCAGTGAGATATGGACGATTGTCCCACATATGGAATGTGATGGGCAATTGCTATGGCTGTTAGATCTTTACGTTGTTGTGCTTTTCCAAAACTTACCGTACCGGCCGGGCTTGTGGTTGTGTCGGCGCCGAAAGGTGTGGCACTCGACCGTTGAATACCGGTATTCATGTATGCTTCATTATCGTAACATACATAAAGAAAATTATGGCCACGTTCCAGGGCACCAGATAAAGATTGCAGCCCGATATCGTACGTACCACCATCCCCACCAAAAGTGACGAAAGTGACAGGCTGGTCATCGGGTAACGCTCCACGCTTTACAAGTGCGCGAAAAGCCGTTTCAACACCACTTGCTGCGGCTGAAGCATTTTCGAAAGCGACATGCAGCCATGGTACGTTCCAGGCCGTTGTCGGGTAACGGGTTGTCGCAACTTCCAGACAACCTGTTGCATTAATAACAACGACCGGCGTTTCAATACTATTCAGCACGGTTCGGACAACAATCGGTATTCCACAACCCTGACATAGGGAGTGTCCACCGCGAAATCTCATTTCCCGTGACTCGTTTAATGCTAATGTTTTAATATTCGGCATGTTAATTCTCCTGCAGAAAATGACAAATAACCTATGATCTCAATCCGATATATCTCATATCGTTTTGAAGGCTTGGCTGTTTTAATTCTTCATATATCTTTTTGATATCGGCTGGAAATAAATCACGTCCGCCGAGACCATATATATAATTGCTTAGCTTGACACCGGATCCATATAACGCCCGGGATACTTCACTGAATAATGGGCCGTGGCTGCCAAAAGACATGGCACGATCAAAAACAGCTACTGATTTGAGACCTGTTAAAATGGTTCTGATCTTCTCGTCCGGGAAGGGACGAAATGAGCGGATTTTCAAAACTCCGACTTTTTCGCCGGTTTCTCTCAATTCATCCACTATATCTTTAACCGTTCCCGCCGTTGATCCCAGAACTACGATAGCGCGTTCGGCATCATCGAGTTTATAGCTCTCAATAGCACCATAAGTACGATTCGTTATTTTGGCATATTCCCCGGTAATCTTATCCAATGCTTCCGGGAAAGATTCCATGGCATCCTGTTGTTGCCGTTTGTGCTCGAAATAATAATCCGGCATATCAAACGGGCCCTGTGTTGTAACTTTATCCAGGTTCAGTAATGGATAGGGTATTTTATAATCACCGACAAAATCCTGTACGACCTTGTCATCAAGTAAGGTGACCGGTTCGGCAGTGTGCGTGATAGTAAATCCGTCCTGACAGATCATTACCGGCAGTAATACTTTTTCATTTTCAGCAAGCCGTGAAGCCATCACCATGAAATCGTACGCTTCCTGCGCATTTTCTACGAAGATTTGTACGGCACCCGAATCCCGGGCAAGCATAGAGTCAGAGTGATCGCAGTGAATATTGATAGGGCCGGATAATGCCCGGTTACCAATAGCCATAACAATCGGCAGACGCATGGAAGAGGCTATATAAACGACCTCGATCATCAGGGCCAATCCCTGTGAAGCAGTGGCTGTCATTGTTCGTGCACCTGCTGTGGCAGCGCCGACAGCGGCACTCATGGCCGAGTGTTCCGATTCTACATTGATTATTTCCGTTGTTGCTTTACCGTCAGCTACATACTTTGAGAACGTTTGTATGATAGGCGTTTGCGGGGTGATCGGATATACCGAAACTACATCCGGATTCACCTGCTGCATGGCCGTGGCCGCAGCTTCCGCACCGGTTAACAGGTGATATGGAATTTTCTTTTGCTTTTTAGGTATTTCAATCGTTGCTTCCATATTTTTCACCTCCTATTCTTCCCAATGCAGGTACTGTCTCCGCTTCGTCTACCATTTCTATGGCATTAGTCGGACAAACTTCCGCACATAGTTGACAGCCTTTGCAATAATCATAATCAAAACCTTTGAAGGTTGTATTATCAGCCAGTACGGCGGTATCCGGGCAGTTAACCCAACACAGCAGGCAATTAACACACTTTGACAAGTTGACGGTCGGTTTTAGTCCCGTCCGCCAGCCTCCCGTTTTCGGTTGTACGGTTTGATCCCATACGACTGTACCGCCGACTGGCAATTCTTGAAATTTCTTTAATTCAGGCATACATACTCCTGTTTGATGTATCTAAAACATTTTGATAACCCAGTTCGATAGCCACGAGATTATTTTTCACAACTTTTTCAGGTAATTTTTTGCCCAGCATTTTTGATGCCGTTGCTTTTAATATCTCAAGTGAGGGTTCGCCCATCAGGGCCGAGAGAGCTCCAACCATTACAACATTGGCGTATTTTACATTGGCTTTATGTGCCACCTCTTCCGCATCGAAACAGATTACGCGACCTTTATAATTCAAACGGTCAGCTAACTGTTCGGGTGTTGCCGTTGTATTGATAAGTGCCAGTCCATCTGATTTAAGGCCGGCTGTCACATTCAACTCATTCATTAATGTTGCATCGAGTACAACAACTATATCCGGATCGGTTACCCCGCAATGACGCCGGATAATCTTTTGATCACTTCTGGTATACGCCTGAACAGGTGCTCCACTACGTTCGGGACCATATTCGGGAAAAGCCTGAACGTAATCTCCCGCTTCCAGCAAGGCCATGGCCAATAGCTGGGAAACGGTTTTGGCACCTTGTCCACCGCGTCCGTGCCATCTGATTTCTCTCATTATGCTTTTCCTTTCAGATACTGATCTATTCCATTTGCAGCGGTTTTACCATCACGGATAGCTTCCACAACAGTTGCTCCGCCATTCAAAGCATCACCACCGGCAAAATATTTAGGATTCGTTGTTTGACCTGTTTCTTTGTTGATTTTTATCAATCCCCAATCGTCATCAAGATCATCGATCCAACCAAGAAACGTTTTACGTTTTTGTTGTCCTATGGCTTTAATAACGGTATCGACAGGTATCTTAAATTCGGTTCCTGTTACTTTTTCCGGGCGTGGGCGGCCGGAGCTGTCAGCTTCACCTAAACGCATATAATGGCATTCCATAGCTTCAAGGTGAGCGTCACCTATAAAGCGGATCGGGTTCGTCAAAAATTGGAAATGGATTCCTTCTTCGCGAGTTTCTACAATCTCATGCGGATAAGCCGGCATTTCAGCTTCAGTTCGACGATAAATCATTGTTACTTCCCTGGCACCGAGACGTGCAGCTTCACGTGCCACGTCAATTGCCGTGTTACCACCACCGATAACAGCTACTTTATGTCCGACTTTAGGTAAATTTCCGGTTTTTATGGCTTCGATAAAATCGAGTGACTGCCAAACTCCGGGCAAATCTTCACCGGGATAATTAACATCTACATCCTTACCTAAGCCGATTCCAAGGAAGACCGCTTCTGACTCATTGGTGATTTTTTCAAGTTTCTCTTTAGTGTCCACAGATGTTTCCATCTGGAATTTGACACCGAGATCTGCTATCATTTGAGTTTCCTCGGGCAGCGGATTATTTAAAATTCTATAAGGTGCGATCGCATATCGCACTAAACCACCAAAATCTTTACGTTCGTCATAAACGGTAACCTCATAACCCTTACGAGACAATTCAGCCGCACATGCGAGTCCGGCGGGGCCGGCACCAATTACACTAACTTTCTTACCGTTCGTCTGAGTGACTTTTTGATGACGATATCCGTTTTTTAGGGCTGCATCGGTTGCATACCGTTGCAATCGTCCGATATCTACCGGGCGCCTGCCTTCTTCTTCTAATACGCAGGAGCCTTCGCAAAGCATTTCTACGGGACAAACCCGCGCACAACTTGAACCCAAAATATTTTCAGCATATATCGTTTCAGCGGCGCTGAAAGAATCGCCTCTGGCTATAGCTGAGACGAATCCGGGTATATCAACATTAGCCGGGCAAGATACGGTACAAGGGGCTTGTGCATAGGGCCCACCGCATTCAAGACACCGGTATGCTTCTGCAAAAGCATCTGCATTTGTGAGTGGAGGCTTGAGATCAGCAAAGAGGGAATTATTTTGCGATTGGTTAAAGGACTTTTCCCGTATGTTATTACTAACCAGGCCAATATTCATTGTTTCCATGCCTTTTCTTTCATGTGGTATTTTCTGTTTTCTTTCCATTTATACACCACATTCTTATGCTACACTTTACATAACCTGCACTAACAACATCCATTTGTAAAGATGCAGGTATAACCTGATGAACAATCTTACTTAGAGGTTAAAAATAATCTCTAATTAAGACAAGCTACTCCTTTTTAAAGAGTTAACATATTTTGTCCAATACTTAGACATATTTGTTATTTTGAGAGCATATAGAATTGGAATTTATTGTAACGTTTTGAATTACAGTAGATTAGAAGAGGATGAAGGAAATTTCTCATATATATATAATCTGTTTAAAAATGGGCCTGTCTAAGTGGGAAACTTTCAATTATTGTACGTTAATAAGATTGGGTTTCCCCCTATTTGTTGAATATTTTTTTTGGAGAGATATATTCAACCCCGTTCCCTGTGGTAAAATGATGGTTAATTATCCCCTTTGCATATTTATGGGGCTAATCACATTAACCCTATTCAGATATTTCTAAGAAATGATGACGTCTATTGTCGCAAGCACGAAAGTCATGAATAGGCATAGCCTTCTATGATACGTTAAATGATTAATCTGTTTTTTATGTTATCGGAATAAACCAAAAATAAAATATTAAAGTGATCAGGGATGAGTACCATTATAGAAACCTACCATTTAGGAGATATAAAAGTGACCATTAGCGAAACGGAATCGAATAACCGATATTTAATTCATTGCCAAAAAGGAGATGACGTTTTTGAATTCAAAGCCAAAAAAAATGAATATGAAGATTATAAAAGACTCATGAACCGAAGGATTCAGAAACATTTTAAATCCTAATCCTTTCCGTAGGTAACAGATTTTATTATCATTAAGTAGATATAGTAAATGTTGTTCATTTTAACAGAAGGGAGATGCTCGTGAAATCAAATATCGAGCTGCGATACGCTCTTATAATAGCTTCCTTACTATTCGTTTGGGTATCTCTTGAATACATTTTCGGTTTACAGGATAAATACATAGCATATCATCCAATAATAGCCAATTTTGCAGTCATTATTCCTGTTATCGGAACCGTACTGGCAATACGCTCTAAGAAAGTGAATACCTGGGAAGGAGAAATGAGTTACTGGCAGGGGTTTCTCAGTGGCTTATTGGTTTCCAGTTATGCTGCCGTTTTCTGGGTGATTGGATTGTTTATATTTTTCACGTTGGTTAATCCCCATTTTTTTGATGAAATGATTAAATATTCGGTTTCAAGAGCAGATATTCTCGGTTTGGATTCAACCGATGCCGCCATTCATGCCCGGCATTTTTTTAATATGCCCTCTTACCTGTTACAATCATTTGTCGGGGTATTTATTATTGGTGCCATAACTACATTAGTAGCTTCGTTTATTTTTAAAAGTAAAATTTCAAAACGAGCATCACCAGGCATTGGTGAAACCTGAGATGTTATATTCAGCGTTTGGCTCGTTGATATTGTACAGGCCACTCGATGTCATCGCCCAGTGCCTTAGCGGCATGAAGAGGCCAGTAGGGATCACGCAGGAACTCCCGGGCCAATAAAACGGCATCCGCCTGACCAGTGACGAGGATTTGTTCCGCTTGATTAGGTTGCGTGATAATACCAACGGCTCCAGTCGGTATATCAGCATTTTTTCGTATCTCTTCAGCAAATCGTACCTGATAACCCGGACGTGCCGGTATTTTTGCATAAGATACTAATCCGCCACTGGAACAGTCGACGAAATCGATTCCGATTTTTTTAAACTCTTTTGCCAATTCAATGGATTGTGCCAGATCCCAGCCTCCCTCGGCCCAGTCTGTTACTGAGATACGAACAAAGAGCGGATGTGTTTGCGGCCATATATTTCTTACCGCTTTTGCCACTTCCAGGGGAAAACGTACCCGGTTTTCATAACTTCCGCCATATTCATCCTCGCGCTTATTGGACAGCGGAGACATAAACTGGTGAAGCAGATACCCGTGGGCCATGTGTAATTCTGCTACTTCAAAACCTGCTTCCAAACTTCTGACAGCTGCCGCTTTAAATTCAGTTAACAATAATTGCAAATCACCTTTCGTGAGTTCAACAGGGGCAGGATAATCTCCAAACGGAACCGCACTGGGGGCTACCGTCTGCCACCCTCGGTTGTGTTCATCTACCGGTTTACCACCTAACCATGGCGCCGCGGTTGAAGCTTTACGTCCGGCATGGCCTAACTGAATACCGGGAACAGAACCGTGTTCTTTGATAAAACGGGTAATGGGTTTTAGTGCTTCAGCATGTTTATCCGACCAGATACCCATATCATCTGGTGAAATTCGTCCTTCAGGAACCACGGCGGTAGCTTCCGTGATAATCAAACCGGCGCCTCCGACAGCCCGGCTACCAAGATGTACCATATGCCATTCGGTAGGTAAACCCTCGATGCTGGAATATTGACACATCGGTGATACAAAAATACGATTTTTAAAAGTTACTTCCCGGATTTTTAATGGTGTAAATAATTGACTCATAGTATTGCTTACCGCCTAATGATTTTATGAATTAATGTGTACGGAAGTTATGTAATGATTTTGATTAATACTGTTAATGGATGCAGGGACAGAATAATTCCACATCTTGATAAATACATAAAGATAACGGGATCTGTTATTTATAAATATGAAACGGCAAATGGTGAAAAAGAGATATTCTGTTCACCACATTTTAAAGGTATTGGACACTTATGAAAGGCGTGTTATAAAGGTCTTAATTGAAGGTTTGTATTGTTATTAAATTATATATGCGTTAATCATTTAAAAACCATTATATAGGTCAATTATGTGGTCCGGAAAGAATTTTACCACAAAAATATTAGCAATTAAAAAGACTTGGCTTAAATTGACGCACGAATGCCACACTATCAGTCGGATGAACCGAAAATTATAATTATTTGGTGATGAAAAAAGACAAGAAAGAATTTATTTCAAAATATAGCCAGGAACCCGGTTTTACCATTCTCAATCAGGGTACAGAAATAGAGGGTGATATTAACACCGACCGGAATATAAAGTTAAACGGTCATCTAAAGGGGAGTTGTACATCCAAAAATAAAATTATCATATCGGAAAACTGCCTGATTGAAGGTGATATACGTGCATCTTCAATTGATATTTATGGAAAGGTGATTGGAGATATCAACGTTGATAATGTTCTTTTTTTAGCCGAATCATCAAATATTGAAGGCAATTGTTATACGGGAAAAATCAAAGTAGAAGAAGGAGCAGTTATTCAGGGATATATCAATAAACCGGGTGGACAAAAAAGGAATGTTTCAGCTGAAGGGAAGAGCCTGCCGGCAAAAAATGATAAGTAACAAAAGCCGTCATATATTAAACGTGTATTAATAAATGGTTACATATTTAATAAAATTTGAATAGGATGGGCTGGATTTGCTTTGTTTTATATTTATTACCAGGTAAATGATGAATATTAAGTTTACAAATTTTGATGTTTTCTATAATTCAAAATGAATTAAAAAGGATTAAAGTGTTAAATGTTGTAATGCATTAAAAATTAATTACATTATACATTGTTTAAATATTGAAAGATAAACGCAATATTCATATACTAAAAAACCGTTACAGGGGCTTATCACAAAAAAAATAGTAAAATGATCAAATCATATATATTTCCAAGCGCTATCGAAACAAATAATAGTAACCTGGCAAACGTTTCAGCAAATCTTCTAAATGGTTTAAAGTTATACCATGATGATGAAAGTTATTTAATTGGAAATTTAGCACTAACAGAAGGGATCTCACCTCACAAAAATGTGAATAGCGCTCCTTCTGATTTGGATTATCAATTACTGGCAAAAGCAGGTATGCTTTTAAGTCACAACAGCAGGGAAGAACCGGTTACCGTTACAACAGGATTTCCTTTTTCTACCTATCAGTTGTATAAAAATCAGGCAATGAATCTTCTTTCAGAAGAAAATGTGATTGATTATGATTCATCAACTTTTAATGGTGGTGGTGTTAAATCTGTAACTGTTCGTGTTAATAAAATTGATGTTCTACCTGAGATCGCCGGATGTATAATCGGACTTAGAAAAGGAGAACAACAGATAAGTGGAAACTTTTTTGTAGCAAGTTTAGGTTACGGAACATTCGAATCCGTTTTATCAACGGAAAGCGGGATTGTACATCGTACCGCTGTCAGTGTTAATGGGTTACGATATGCACTGAACAACATGATTACAGAATTGAGAAAAAATAATTATTTGGGTATGAAAACAGAGCATCAACTTGATGCCGGTCTCAGGAATGGATATATCATACTTAATAGGAAAAAAATTGATTTAAAACCGCTTAGAAAAGAAGTTCTTACCAATTATTATAAGGATATTATTTCCCCCGAGTTACGAAAAGCATATTCAGATGCCGATTTTGAAAAATCACAAAAATTATATCTGACAGGTGGCGGTGCATTGTATCCGGAATTGGTAGACTGTTTCAAGGAAGAGTTTGATGGCGTTCTTGAAACTCAGATTGTTGACGATCCCCAGTCCCTGGCCAGTCGGGGATATTGCTACAACTCGTTACATTTGAATGGCGGTGACCGATCTACTGCTGTAGGTTTAGATATCGGTAATTACCAATCTGCAGTAGCTTTGTTTGATGATAGCATGTGATAGACCGGACTATAAGAAACGGTTTTATTATTTAAAAATCGCCATGGGGAGAAGTGTATAAACTACAAAGTGTAATCACTATGACAGACCGGATGTAGTGAAGACTTATACTTCATCCGGATTTTTAAAATGGCTGGTTTTCTTAAATTGATGGTCTGTGTTAATTACTGTCAACTGTAGAAGTTTTGCCCTGATATCTAAGTAGTTATATTTGGCTTTTGGTTATTTAATAATGTTTTGGGATTAACATAACTTTACTCTTCAGTTTTTGTAAAGAGTTGGAAA
>Ga0102956_1000325_pt1 | contig 16996 bp, 15 predicted proteins | sample SalPonF2_A_D2_MG_FD_84515 | JGI IMG/M metagenome (GOLD analysis project Ga0102956, IMG submission 84515) | Salt pond soil microbial communities from South San Francisco under conditions of wetland restoration - Salt Pond MetaG SF2_A_D2_MG ...
CCAAACCTCGTTCCTCGCGCCTTGATTGGCGGCTTCTCAGCCACAACAGCGATGATCCCTATCGTGTTAACAGGCCCTAAGATGCGGCGGCGCCTGCTTGCGTGTTCGACGATGCCCTGGCGGCCGGACTCTGGGCTCCCTAGCGGTTTACCCTGTGTTGAGCCGCGCGAATCGGTGGCCGCGCCGGATTTCGCGGCCATTTGGCACAACGTCAGGGAGACTTTGCACCATTGGCGCCGCAGGGTCGTCGACTGTGCTCCTTCCGTGTCTTCCGTGTCTTCCGTGTCTTCCGTGGCGCTTTCGCGTGGCTTGGGCCCCTCTGAGGCGGTCGCGGGCGGCCGACCGCTGCGTGTACAATAGCGGCCTTTTATGCCAGAAGGATGAGGTTATGTCGCTGATTCGACCGTTCCCGGGCCTGCGACCGGCGGCCGGCCGGGCCGCCGAGGTGGCCGCTCCGCCCTATGATGTGCTGAACAGCGTAGAGGCGCGGGCGCGGGCCGCCGGCCGTCCCTGGAGCTTTCTGCACATCTCCAAGCCGGAGATCGACCTGCCCGAGGACACCGACCCCCATGCCGATGCGGTCTACGCCAAGGCGGCGGAGAATCTGCGCCATATGATCGCCGAAGGCGTGCTGGTGCGCGATGCCGGCCCCTGCTACTACGTCTATCGCCTGCGCATGGGCGGGCATGTACAGACCGGGCTGGTGGCGGCCGCATCGGTGGCCGACTATGACAGCAATCGCATCCGCAAGCATGAATTCACCCGCCCTGACAAGGAAGACGACCGGGTGCGGCAGATCGATGCGCTGAACGCCCAGACCGGGCCTGTGCTGCTGGCCTACCAGGCCGACGCGTCCGTCGATGAGCGGCTGGCCTCAGTGGCGCAAAGCGAGCCCGATGTGGATATCGTCGCCGACGACGGTATCGGCCACCAGCTGTGGGTGGTACGGGATGCCGGGGTGACTGCCGAGCTGACCCGTCGGTTCGACGCCATGGCGGCTCTGTATATTGCCGACGGTCATCACCGTTCCGCAGCGGCTTCCCGGGTGGCCGCCGCCCGCAAGGCGGACAATGCCGATCACACCGGCCAGGAGAGCTATAACTACTTCCTGGCGGTGATGTTTCCCCATGACCAGATGCAGATCCTGGATTACAACCGTGTGGTCCGGGACCTGAACGGACTGACCGAAGACCAGTTTCTGACGGCCCTGAGAGAGCGTTTCGACGTCCAGGCGGCCGATGATGCAGTGCATCCGACCCGCTCCGGCGAATTCGGGCTGTACCTGGCCGGGCGCTGGCATCGCCTGGCCATCGATCCGGCGCGGGTACCGCAGGACGATCCGGTTGCCCGTCTCGATGTGAGTCTGCTGGCGGACAATCTGCTGGAGCCGGTGCTGGGCATCAGCGATCCCCGCCGGGATCCACGCATCGACTTCGTGGGCGGCATTCGCGGACTGGGGGAGCTGGAAAAGCGGGTGGACAGCGGCGGGATGGCGGCGGCCTTTGCCATGTATCCCACCCGTATGGAGGAACTGATGGCGGTTGCCGACGCCGAGCAGGTCATGCCGCCCAAGTCCACCTGGTTCGAGCCGAAGCTGGCGGACGGGCTGGTGTCCCACGTGCTGGACTGAGGCGCCGCCGCAGCCCTGCCGGGCCGCTTCGCCCTCAGACCGTTTCCTCGGAAAAATCGTAGGCCAGCTCGGCGTCCGGCTCCTGCAGGAAATAGCCCTGGATGTACTGGACGCCGTGCTGCCAGAGCACGGCCAGGCTGCCGGCGTCTTCCACGAACTCGGCGATCACCGGTTTGTTCAGGGAGCGGGCCGTCTCCACAATGGACTTGACCACTGCCTGATTCTCCTCATTGCTCGCCAGGTTGTGAATGAACGAGCCGTCGATCTTCAGGTAGCTGACCGGCAGGTGCTTGAGCAGCTGGAACGAATTCGGGCCTTTGCCGAAGTGTTCCAGGGCGGAGCCGCAGTGCAGCGCCTGCATGGCCTTCACGAAGGCTTTGGCGTTCTTTAGGTGTTCCACGGCGGTCTGTTCGGCGAACTCGAAGGTGACGGAATCGCCGGGAAGTCTGGCCTGCTGGAGCCGCTGGCTGACCCACAGGGGAAAATTCACGTCCTCGATGGTAGCCCGGGACACCTTGATGAAGAATGTCGTGCCCAGGCCCTGACCGCGGCGCTCCGAAAGGATGGCGACGCACTGTTCCACCACCCAGCGGTCGATGGCCGCGATCTGGCCGGTCTGCTCGGCGACGCTGATGAACTGGCCCGGCATGATGTCCTCGCCCTGGCTGTCCTTCATGCGCAGCAGCACTTCGTACTTCTCGTTGCTGTCACCCTGCAGGCTGACGATGGGCTGATAGACCAGGTGGAAACGGTTTTCCCCCAGAGCGTCCTGGATCAGCTGGTTCCAATGCTGCTCGCGTTCCTTGCCCAGCTGTTCGTCCACCACGGGGTTGTGCATGTGGATGCGGTTCCCGCCCGCGGAGCGGGCCACCTCGCAGGCAAGGTCGGCCCGGGAAAGAATCTCCTGGGCGCTGGGTGCGGTCTCGGTGATGGGGCTGATGCCAACGCTGCAGGTCAGGGCAATGGAGCGTCCCTCCACTTCGACGATCTTTTCCTCGACGCTGTGGCGTAGCGCATCGGCGATGGCTTGGGCATTTTCGATGGTTTCCGCCCGCACCAGCATGGTGAAGGTACTGTCCCCGAAACGGGCGGCCAGATGTTTTTCGCCGGCGTGTTCCTTGAAGAGTTCGGCGATGTCGCTGATGACCAGATCGCTGCCCGCGATGCCCACGGTCTCCTTGACCGCCTTGAAGTTGTCCAGACCGATATAGAGCAGTGCGTTGGGCTCGGAACCCGAATGCGTGTCGGTCACGGCCAGTTCGAGCTCCTCCATGAAATACTGCCGGTTGTACAGGCCGGTCACCAGATCCTGCTTGCTGAGATACTTGAGCTTCTGCTCCAGCGCTTTGCTTTCGGACTGGTCCCGCACGACGATCTGGGTGCACGGTTCGCCTTCGACAGTGGCGTCGGTGAATTCCATCAGCACATTGAAGTTTGTGCCTTCGGGGCGCAGGCCGCGAATCTCCAGGGCGCGATTGTTCCCGACGGCCTTGGCGTAGCTGCGCAGGAACTCCTTGAACTTGCCGTGGTCGTCCGGCTCGACCATGTCCATGATGGGCGTGCCTTCGATTTCTTCCGGATCGTCGAAGCCGAACATCTCCAGGTAGGAGCGGTTGGCATAGATGTGCATGCCTTCGTGGACGTAGGCGATGGCGTCGCGGGAGCTGTCCAGCAGGCTGCGGCAGCGCTTCTCGCTTTCCTGGAAGCTTGCTTCGTAACGCTTGAGCTTGCGGTGGCAGGCCACCGCCCGCAGCTCCCGTGTCACCGCCAGCTGAAGGTGCTCGGGAAAGTCGAAGGACACCAGGTCGGCGGCGCCGGCGCGCAGGGCGTCCACCACGGCGGATTCCTCGTTGCTGTCGCCCACGGCGATCAGGGGGACGCCGGGGGCATGTGCCGCCACCGCGTCGGCGGCCTGCGCCAGGCTCAGGCTTTCCAGCCCGGTTGCGCACAGGACCAGATCCGGAGACTGGGCGAGAGCCTGGTGCAGGTCCTCGGCGTCCTCCACGTGCACCAGCCGCAGGATGTGGCCGGCATTGCGCAGTACGTTGGCCAGCGCTTCCGCGTCGTTGCGCGACTCCTCTACCACCACCAGGTGAAGTGTCTGATCCGTGTCCACAGAGTACCTCTATAGCGATTCCAGGGCAGGCGCCCGCCGGCCGGCGGTGAGCCTGTTGCGATTCTCCTTCTCGATGTAGCGGCACGGCCCGGCAACATCTTTACCGATCTCACGCCCCCTGACGGTCTGGATTCGGCGCGCTGTGGGCCGACATCTGTCGCCAATCCGACGACAGTTTGCCACCGGGTCGATTCCTGCTAGGATCGAATTCAAGAACACCGATTCGCCCAGAATGCTGGCTGGGCGTCCGGCGCCAAGTCCAGCATGACCGGAGAAGCGCCATGCACGAAATTGTTGTCAGGGCCGAGACTCACGACGATCTGCGGGCCATCGACGTGGTCAATCTCAGTGCCTTCCAAGGGGAAGAAGAAGCACGTCTGATCAGTGCCTTACGTGCCTCCAAGGACTTCATGCCCGAACTCTCGCTGGTGGCCGAGCTCAACGGCCGGGTGGTAGGGCATCTGCTGCTGTCCCGAGCCCGAATGCGGCGCAACGGCGAAATCATCGATGTCCTTGCGTTGGGACCCATGTCGGTGGTGCCGTCCCAGTCCCATCGGGGGATCGGCTCGGCCCTGGTGGACGCGGCCATCGCCCGTGCCAGGGAACTGGGCTATGGCGCCATCGTGGTGGCCGGGCGGCCGGACTACTACCAGCGCCTCGGATTCAGCCCCGCGTCGCGCTGGGCGCTGTACTGCAACATCGATGTGCCCGACGAGGCGTTTACCGCGATGGAACTGGAGCCGGGCCTGCTGACCAAAGGCGGGGAAGTGCAATATCCGGCGCCATTCGCCGAGCTCTTCTAGGTAAAGGAAGCTCTGCACAGGCCGCTGAAGCGGCGCTCACGGCGTTGTAAAGGCGTTCGGAATGCTCTTTGCGCCCTGTAAACGGCCCTTCCTCCCCCTTTGCGCCTTGTGATCATCCGCTTGATCGACCTGCGCAGAATTCCCCTGCGCCCTGTCGGCGGACTCCGGATCTTCCGATGACCGCCGGGGCAGGCCGACGCGCGGCCGGTGTCGGCCCGTGCGGGCTGACGGGTAAGCTAAATGGAATCCCAGATGCCTTCGAAATCGGGGTCCTGAGGACCGTTTCCGGCCCGGGGGAGGCCGTTGCGCGTTTCCAGTGGTGAGAAGTGGAACTGGGCAAACGTTCCGGTGTTCTCCACCATCTTGGTGAGCCGTACCCGGGTCTCCTTGCCGTGGCTGTACACGGTCACCGTGTCGTCCACGCGGTAGGGCAGCGCCGGGGTCAGCAGAGTGGCCGGCTGAGCGATGGCGCGAATCTCCGGCAGCAACAGGCTGCGGGCATACCCGGCTGAGCGGCTGTTGCCCCTGCCGGCCTTCAGCCCGACGGCGACGGCGCCTGGGGAAAGCATTTGCACCCCCAGTTCCAGGCCGTGGTTCTCGATCCATTTCATCCAGCGGATGACGCCCAGGCCCCAATGAAACTGATCCGGATCGGTCTGTTCGCGCACCGCAATCAGTTCGCCCACCTGGGCGCCGGAAGCGTCGTCGTTGTCCCACAACAGGCAATAGCCCCCGGCACTGACATTCACCATCTTCCACGGTTGAGCGTCATAGTGCACTTCCCCGGCTTGATCGTCACCGGCCCCTTCGGGCTCCAGGCTCAGGGTGGTGGGAGTCGCCGCGTCGTTGTGCCGGTGCAGGTCCCACACGTCGGGAGAGCGCCCGCGCTCGCCGGCAGGCGCTTCGGCGACGAAATGGGCGCGCTGATCGTAGACCGGATACGCCTGTGTGCCGTCGCCGTGTTGTTCGGCATCCATTTCGCCGCCGGTGGGGCTGAATACCATTTCACCACTGATGTAGAAATGGGCGGCGCTCAGTCCGACCGTCGCCATCACTGACGAGTGTTTGCTGGTGCGGCTGTAGCGGCGTTTGGGCATGACGCCCCAGGCCAGCATCAGTCGGCGCAGTACGCTCTCCGGCAGCCGGGCCGTGGACGTCCGGGTCTTGTCCCGGGGTGCTGACAGCTCGGTGCGCACCACGTCCGCCAGCTGGCCGGTGTCCACAAGGCGGCAGTTGGCGGTGTCTTCCGGCCGGTGCTGGAGGACCAGGTAGCTCGGCGGGCTGTCCGATTCCAGGTTGATCATGAAGATCCCGCTGGGATTGGCGGGCTCGGCGAAATCCATCAGCCGGGCAAGCGGTGCCCAACGCTCGAGGGCGCGCTCGACCTGTTCGACCTCGCCCTGGCGCAGGCGGTAGGGGCAGGTCAGGGCCAGCAGTACCGCCTCCTTGTAGGCGTCGGTGATGGTGCTGGCCTTGACTTCGTGATAGCGCTCGTCCTTGACGGTCACGCCGTCCAGGTTGTGGGCGTTTGCCAATCGCAGCAACTGATGGAGCTCGGCCCATACCCGGTCAGGGTAGGGCGCGTAAACCTGGTAGGCATTGAGCAGTACTGCGCCGAAACAGCGCATGGCGCGATGGATCGCAGTGCCTATGGCGCCCCTGTCCCGGCGCAGTCGGCCTCTGCGGCTTTCGTCATGAGCGACGATGGCGTAGCCCAGTGCCGACTGTCGGCGCAGTTCGCGGGCCAGGCGGGCGACGGTGCGGCTCTTCTCCGGCAACGGGAAGTCCCGCCCCACATAGTGTTTCTTCATGGCGTCGCTGACGTGCCCCAGCACGGGACGCACCGATTCGAGAAACTTGAGTCGCTGCGAGGGGCTGATGTCGAGGCCGTTCACTTCCCGCAGGGCTTTGTAGAGCTGGCGGGTCGTTTCCCCCACATTGGCCATGGGCAGGGCCGCCAGCCAGGCTTCCACCCGTGCCGGGCGGGTGTCGAATGCATTTCTCGAGGGGCTTTTTCGTTCGGGCAATGTCAGGTCGTTCATGGGCGCGGCTCTGTACCGGTCTTGTTATGGAGCAGCGGTGCTATGACCGCTTTTCCGCGGCGCCGCGCCAACCCCGTCAAGGCCGGTGATCGCGAGACAGCCGCTCTAATGTACAGTTTTTCCTGCAATGTTGCAGCCTTATGTTCAAATGGGCTCGGTTCTCACGCTCGAGCTCAGCGCTGTCTTGCCGGGCGCTCCGGGTTCTTCGCGCACCAGCCGCGGCACCAGGTAGCCCGGCAGGCGGCGGTGCAGTTCGCCCATCAGGGCGAGGGCGCGCCGGTCGTCCACCTCGAAATGGGCGCCGCCGGCCACTCTGTCGAGCTGATGCAGGTAGTAGGGCAGCACGCCTGTATCGAACAGCGTTTCGCTCAAGCTGGTAAGAATGTCGGCACCATCGTTGACTCCCTTGAGCAGCACGGACTGATTGAGCAGCGTCGCGCCGGTGCCGGACAGGGCCTGCATCGCCTGTCCCACCGAATCGTCGATTTCATTGGGATGATTGGCATGGACCACAATCACGGTCTGCAGGCGGGTGGAGCCGAGCCAGTCCAGCAGTTGTCCGTCCACCCGTTCCGGCAGCACGATGGGTGTGCGCGAATGGATGCGAAGGCGCTGCAGGTGCGGGATGGCCGAGAGGTGACCGACCAGGGCCGAGAGCCGGCTGTCGGCAAGCGCCAGGGGGTCGCCGCCGCTCAGGATGACCTCCGACACCTCCGGGTGGCTGCCAAGATACGCCAGGGCTCCGGCCCAGTCCTCGGCGCCGGCATTGGCCTGAGCGTACGGAAAGTGACGCCGGAAGCAGTAGCGGCAATGGACGGCACAGGCGCCGGTCACGGTCAGCAGCACGCGGCCATGGTACTTGTGCAGCACGCCCGGCGCCGTCATGGCGGCGCTTTCATCGAGGGGATCGGGGCCATAACCCGGGGCGGCCAGGGTCTCCGCCTCGATGGGCAGGACCTGGCGCAGCAGCGGATCGTGGGGGTCACCGCGCCCCATGCGGGCGGCGAAGCTCCGCGGTACACGTACGGGGAACTGCCGGGCCGCCTCCCGCACAGCGGCGCCCACCTGGTCGTCCAGGTCCAGGGCCGCCAGCAGTTCACCCGCTGTGCGATAGGCCCGGGCCAGGGCCTGCTGCCAGCCGCTACGGTCCCCAGCGACGGCCGTTCGCGGTATGATAGGCGCTTTGATCACGTTACCACAGACTCCTGCGCAACATCCGGAAGGTATTCGATGGCCACCTACAGCACCAATGAATTCAAGAGCGGTCTGAAAATCATGATGGACGGCGATCCGTGCGCCATCATTGAAAACGAGTTCGTCAAGCCGGGCAAGGGCCAGGCTTTCAACCGCGTCAAGATCCGCAATCTGAAGACCGGCCGGGTCATCGACAGAACCTTCAAGTCCGGCGAATCGGTGGAAGGCGCCGACGTGGTGGACACCGAAATGCAGTATCTGTACGCCGACGGAGAGTTCTGGCACTTCATGACCCCGGACACCTTCGAGCAGTTCGCCGCCGACGCGACCGCGGTGGGGGAGGCGTCGAAGTGGCTCAAGGAACAGGACATGTGCCAGGTCACGCTATGGAATGGCGCGCCCCTCAGTGTGACCCCTCCCAACCATGTGGTGCTCAAAATTGCGGAGACCGATCCCGGCGTCCGTGGGGACACCTCCAGCGGTGGCGGCAAGCCGGCTACCCTGGAGACCGGCGCGGTGGTGCGGGTGCCGCTGTTCATCGACGTCGGGGAGCTGATCAAGGTCGATACCCGCACCGGCGAGTATATTTCGCGGGTCAAGGAATAGCGCCCCGTTTTGCCGGTCCCTCGCTCCGTCCGGTGCCTGTTCCTCCCCCTATGACAGACTGGCGGCCCACGGCAGACCTGGATCGCCTGCGGCGCCGCGCGGAGCTACTGAACGCCATCCGGGACTTCTTCCGCGTCCGGAACGTCCTGGAGGTGGATACGCCGGTGCTGTCCGCGGCCGCCGCGACCGACCCCGCCCTGGCCAGTCTGCGCACCCGCTACACCGGCCCGGGCGCCCCCCGCGGCACGACGCTCTACCTGCACACCTCCCCCGAGCTGGCCATGAAGCGGCTGCTGGCGGCGGGCAGCGGCCCCATCTATCAGGTGTGCAAGGTGTTCCGCGACGGTGAGCGTGGCGGGCGCCACAATCCCGAGTTCACGCTTCTGGAGTGGTATCGGCCGGGTTTCGATCACCACCGGCTCATGGATGAGGTGGAGGCACTGCTGGGTGCCGTGACGCCGCGTCCGCTCCCTGCGGCCGCCCGCTGGGCGTATCGCGACCTGTTCATTGCCGTTGCAGGCGTCGACCCATTCGCGGCGGCCGTCCCGGAACTGGTCCGGTGTCTGGACCGCCATGGTGTGGCGCCGCCGCCGCACATGCCGGATACCGACCGTGACCCGTGGCTCGATCTGCTGCTCACCCATGTGGTGGAACCGCGCCTTGGCCCGGCGCCGGTATTCGTTTACGACTACCCGGCCACCCAGGCGGCCCTGGCGCGCCTGCGGCCCGGCGATCCGCCGGTGGCCGAACGCTTTGAGCTATACATGGACGGCATGGAGCTTGCCAACGGTTTTCATGAGCTGGCCGATGCCGCCGAGCAGCGTCGGCGCCTGGAACACGATATGGCCCGGCGCCGCGCCGCCGGGGTTCCCGAGTCGCCAGTCGACGAGCGCTTTCTCGCCGCCCTGGAGCATGGGCTGCCGGACTGTGCCGGTGTGGCTCTGGGCGTGGACCGGCTGGCGATGTGCACCGCCGGGGTTTCCTCCATCGATCAGGTGATCGCCTTTCCGGTGGATCGGGCATGAACGGCCCCGGCGGTCGTGTTGCAACCGGCATGTCGAACCGGGAAACTCTAACGCCATGAAACAGCCGCAGAATTCACGGGCTGGAGAAGATGCCGACCTGCAGATGGCCGGCGTCGATCGTCTGCGTTGCAGCGGTTCATGGACGGTGCAGACCATCGGAGCCCTGGACCGCCGGTTGTCCCGTTTTCCCTGGCCGGCGGCGACCACCGTCACCCTCGACGGCACGGCGGTGGATAGGCTGGACACCGCCGGTGCCTGGCTGCTGGTGCGCACCCGCCGGCAACTGGAAGGGCTCGGTAAGACGGTGCAGCTGACCGGCTTCGGCGAGCGTCACCAGACCATGGTGGATACGGTGGCCGAGACCGGGCCCGAGCAGTTGCCTGCCGGACCCCGCTACCCGGGGCTGCTGGAGGGCATGGGACGGCTGACGGTGGATGCCCTGGGCGGCATGCTCACGCTGCTGTCGTTCATGGGCGAATGCGTCCTTCACCTGCTCGCCACTATCGTCCGACCCTGGCGGGTGCGCTGGCGGGCGGTGGTGGCGGACATGCGCACTGCCGGGGTGAACGCATTGCTGATCGCCGGCCTGCTGTCGTTTCTGATGGGCATCGTCATCGCCTATCAGGGCGCAGCGCAGCTGCAGCTGTACGGCGCCAGTATCTATGTGGCCGATCTGGTGGGTCTGTCCATGCTGCGGGAGCTGGCGCCCATGCTGACAGCCATCATCGTCGCCGGGCGCACCGGCTCGGCCTATGCGGCACAGATCGGCACCATGCAGGTCACCGAGGAGGTTTCGGCCCTGCGGACCATCGGCATTCCGCCCATCGATCAGCTGGTCCTTCCCAAGATGCTGTCGCTGATCATCGCGCTGCCCCTGCTGTCGGTGTTCGCCGACCTGATGGGCATTCTCGGCGGCATGCTGATGGTCAAGCTGAAATTGGGTATCGGTGCCTTCGCCTACCTGGACCGGCTTCAGCATGCGGTGACGGTGCGCTCCTTCATGCTGGGTCTGGGCAAGACCCCTGTGTTTGCGGTCATCATCGCCGTCATCGGTTCCTACCAGGGCTTCCGCGTCCAGGGCGGGGCGGAAAGCGTCGGTCACCACACCACCATGGCGGTGGTGCAGTCCATCTTCCTGGTGATCATGACCGATGCCCTGTTCTCCATCCTGTTCAGTTGGCTGGGAATCTGAGCATGTCCGCGATCATGCAGCAGACCTCGCAGGCCGGCGAACCGGTCGTCGAGGTGCGAGGGCTGTCCACCCGTTTCGGCGCGGCGGTCGTTCACCGCGATATCGATCTCACGGTGCAGCGCGGCGAGATATTCGCGCTGGTGGGTGGCAGCGGTAGCGGCAAGACGACCCTGCTGCAGGAGATGGTGATGCTGCAGCGGCCCACGTCAGGGTCGATCCGGATGTTCGGTCAGGAATTGGTGGGTATTCGCAACCGTCAGGCCCAACAGCTGCGTCGACGCTTCGGCGTGTTGTTCCAGCGCGGCGCGTTGTTCACTTCCCTGACGGTGCTGGAGAATGTCAGCGTAGTGCTCAGGGAGCAGACCCGGCTTACGCCGCGCCTGATTCGCGAGCTTGCGGCGCTAAAGGTGGCCCAGAGCGGGCTGCCGCCGGACGCCGCGGGCAAGTATCCCAACGAGCTCAGCGGTGGCATGGTCAAGCGCGCCGGACTGGCGCGGGCCATGGCGCTGGATCCGGAGGTGCTGTTCCTGGACGAACCCACCTCCGGACTCGATCCCACCAGCGCCGGGGCGTTCGACGAGCTGGTGCTGCGCTTGAAAGAATGGCTGGGCTTGACGATTATGATGGTCACCCACGATCTGGACTCCCTGTGGAGGGTCGCTGACCGGGTTGCCGTGCTTGGAGACGGGCGACTGCTGGCGGTGGGCACCATGGAGGAGTTGTCACAGGTCGCGCACCCGCTGGTGCGCGAATATTTCGAAGGCCCGCGCGCGCGCGCGGCGCGGGACTCGCGATGGAATCCAGAGTAAGTTATATCGTCATCGGGCTGTTCGTGCTGGTCTTCGGGGCCGCCGGCGTCGTGCTGGGTATGTGGCTGGCTTTCGGTGACCTGGGCCAGGACTACCGGACCTATTACGTTTACATGAAGGAATCGGTCTCCGGCCTGTATGTGGATGCGCCCGTGAAGTACAAGGGCGTGGAGGTCGGCAAGGTCAGCGACATCGAGATTGCCCCGGAGAATCCTCAGCAGGTGCGCCTGACCCTGGAGATACAGGCCAAGGTGCCCATCAAGCAGAACACGGTGGCCATCCTGTCGGTGCAAGGCCTCACCGGCGTTGCCTTCGTGGACCTGACCGGCGGCAGCGCCGACTCTCCACCGCTTACCGCCAAGACGGGCCAGACCTATCCGGTAATCAAGAGCGGCCCCTCATTGTTCGTGCGCCTGGACAAGGCGGTATCGGAAATGCTCACTAACGTGAACGCGCTGGCGAAGGATGCCCACGAGCTGCTCAATTCCAACACCCGTGAGTCCATACAGCAGACGCTCAGCCACATTTCCACACTGACGGCGGAGGTCGCCCAGCACCAGAAGAGCCTGGGCAGTGCGCTGGACAGTGCGGCAAGAACCATGCAGAACACCGCCAAAGCCAGTGCAGCGCTGCCCGGGTTGGTGGATCAGGTTCATCAGAGCGTCGCCGCACTGAACAGCATGGCACGGAACATCAGCGCAACCAGCGAAGCCGTGCGGGGCGCGGTGAAAAGCGGCTCCGGAGAGCTGAAGACCTTCGGCCACCAGACCCTGCCCCAGGTGAACCAGCTGCTCAACCAGCTGCAGCAATTGACCGGCAGCCTTCAGCAACTGACCCACAAGCTCCAGGAGCAGCCTCAGGTGCTGATCTACGGCAACCAGCCCCCAGCGCCCGGGCCGGGAGAATGACATGAGGCTGGAGAGGAACGGTACGTCAATGAACCGGTTTGCGAGTTGCGCGCGGCTGTTTCTGACCGGCCTGTTGCTCGCCGGGCTGAGTGCATGCTCGGTGCTGCCCAAGCCCAAGCCCGGCAACGTCCATCAATATCTGCTGGAGTCTCCCGCCGTCGCCGGGCAGGTGCCGGCCGCTGCCCACGGGCCGGTGCTGGTGGTGGCGCCGCCCCAGGCCGAGGCGGCGCTGAATACGGCGCGTATGGCCTACGTCACGCGCCGCTATGGCATTCGGTATTTTGCGCACAACCGGTGGGTGGCCGCGCCGGCCCATATGCTGGAGCCGCTGATGATCTCGGCGCTGCAGGCCAGCGGGGGGTTCGCGGCGGTCATGGCGCAGCCGGCCAGCACGCCGGCACAGCTGCGTCTGGATACCACACTGATCCGGTTCCAGCAGGACTTCACCGTTCAGCCCAGTCGGTTGGAAGTGACCCTGCGAGCCCGTTTGACCGACCTGAGCAGTCAGCGCGTGCTGGCCACCCGGGTCTTCCATGTCAGCCGCCCGGCGGCCAAGGCCGATCCCTATGCGGGGGTGGTGGCCGCCAATGAAGCGGTAAAGACCCTGCTCAAGCAGTTGACGCAGTTCTGCGTCGAGCACGGCGGTGGTGGAAATCAGTGACGACGACGCCAGCCCATCCCGGCAGAGCCGTTGAGTGATGTTGGCGAATATCCGCATCGTACTGGTGAGTACCAGCCACCCGGGCAATATCGGGGCGGTCGCGCGGGCCATGAAGACCATGTGCCTCGAGCAGCTCTATCTGGTCGGACCCAAGACCTACCCCAGTGCCGAAGCCACCGCCCGCGCTTCGGGTGCCGATGACCTGCTGGCCCAGGCGCGGGTGTGCGACACCCTGGATGAAGCGCTGGCCGGCTGCTCCCTGGTGGCCGGCGCCAGTGCCCGCTCGCGGGCCATCCCATGGCCGCTGATCGACCCCCGGGACTGTGCCGACCGGCTCGCCGCCCGCAGTGAAGCGGGGCCGGTGGCGCTGGTGTTCGGCCGGGAACAGTCCGGTTTGAGCAACGAGGAGCTGGACCGCTGCCAGTTGCTGGTGCAGATCCCGAGCAACCCGGAGTACGGCTCGTTGAATCTGGCGGCGGCGGTCCAGGTGCTGGCCTACGAGTTGCTGCAGGCCCACCGTGGCGGCCCTCGGGATGCGGACGGGGCGTCCACGGAGCATCCGCCGGCCACGGCGGACGAGTTGGAAGGCTTCTACCGCCATCTGGAGCAGACCCTGGTGGCCCTGGAGTTTCTCGATCCGGACAATCCCCGTCATTTGATGCGGCGGTTGCGGCGGCTCTATCATCGCGCTGCGCTGGACCGGAACGAGGTCAACATATTGCGCGGTATCCTGTCGGCCATCGAGCACAAGAGCTGAGACGGCCGACCCGTGCCGGCGCACGTAGCCCGTCCATGACAGCCGGTCAATACCCCAGTATAATGCTAAAGATTATGCCGGCGACGGATGCGTCGTTCGTTATTTTTTAAATACAACCGGTTAAGTATTGCGCGTCCATGTTTGAGCACTTGCGTGAAGACATCAAATGCGTTTTCGGTCGCGATCCGGCGGCGCGCAATACGTTTGAAGTGCTCACCACCTACCCGGGTCTGCACGCGGTCTTGTTGCACCGCCTCAGCCATCGCCTCTGGAATGCCGGGATGCGCTGGCCGGCGCGCTTTCTGTCGGCGTTCGCCCGTTGGTTTACCGGCATCGAAATCCATCCGGGTGCACAACTCGGTCGCCGCTTCTTCATCGATCATGGCATGGGCGTGGTCATCGGCGAGACGGCCCAGATCGGCGACGATTGCACGCTGTATCACGGCGTCACCCTGGGCGGTACCACCTGGGAGAAGGGCAAGCGCCACCCCACCCTCGGCAACGATGTGGTCATTGGCGCCGGCGCCAAAGTCCTGGGTCCGATCACCATCGGCGACGGGGTGCGCATCGGGTCGAATTCGGTGGTTCTGAAGGACATCCCGGCAGGGGCGACGGTGGTAGGCGTGCCGGGCCATGTGGTCACCCGCCGGGGCGAACAGGACCAGCGCCGTGCGGATATCGCCCGCAAAATGGGGTTCGACGCCTACGGAACGACCCGCGATATGCCGGACCCGGTTGCCCATGCGGTCAACTGCATGTTGGACCACATTCACGTGATGGATCGGCGTCTTGAGGAAATGTGCGGCGCGATCAAAGTGTTGGGGGCAGAGGTCGGAGAGGCCGAACTGCCGGATCTGCAGGCCTGTGAGCTCAATTCCGCCGCCCCCATCGAGGGTGTGGATGAGGCTGGACCGGACGCGGGCGCGGCTAAGCCGGACCGGGATAATTCTTGACTGTTTTAGTAGGGTATGGCATCTTTAGTTAAAATATTCAGTGGGTAGTGGATTATCACATGAAGTTGACCACGAAAGGACGGTATGCGGTGACAGCGATGCTGGATTTGGCTTTCCACGGCAAGGAAGGCCCGGTGTCCCTGGCGGACATTGCCCGCCGTCAAGGTATTTCCCTCTCCTACCTGGAGCAGCTGTTCACACGCTTGCGCAAGGAGGGGCTGGTGACCAGTACCCGGGGGCCGGGCGGAGGCTACACCATGAGCCGCCCGGCGGATCGTATCGCGGTGGCCCAGGTGATCAGTGCTGTGGACGAGAGCGTTGATGCCACGCGTTGCGGTGGCCTGTCCAACTGCCAGAACGAGCAGCAGTGTCTGACTCATGACCTGTGGACGGACCTGAGCCGGCAGATTTTCAACTTCTTGAACGAAATTACTCTTGGGCAGCTCATGCGGCGCAGCGGCGTGCAGGAAGTGGCGCTACGCCAGGACGCCAGCATGAAGCAGTCGGGGCTGGAGGATCTGAACAGCGCCAGCCCCGGCGCGTAGCCGCCCTGCAGCCGCCGGGCTTCCCGCCGGCGGCTGGCTCCGAGCGACAGCCGTGACGGCTCCTGTGCAGCCGTGGCGGCTATTGGGTTTGGGACTGCGAACTGGTGAACAAGGCAATGAGCGTACAGGTACCGATATATCTGGATTATTCGGCGACGACGCCGGTGGACGATCGGGTGGCGGAGACGATGTGCCGCTATCTGAGCCGTGAGGGTGTGTTTGGGAACCCGGCCTCGCGCTCGCACGTGTTCGGGTGGCAGGCCGAGGAGGCGGTGGAGCAGGCGCGGGCGAACGTGGCGGCGCTGGTGGGGGCCGATCCGAAGGAGATCATCTGGACGAGCGGGGCGACCGAGTCGGACAACCTGGCGATCAAGGGGGCGGCGCACTTTTACCAGAAGAAGGGCCGTCACCTGGTGACGGTGAAGACCGAGCACAAGGCGGTGCTGGACACGATGCGCCAGCTCGAGCGCGAGGGTTTCGAGGTGACGTACCTGGAGCCGCAGGCGGACGGGCTGGTGGATCTGGGCAAGTTCGAGGCGGCGCTGCGCGAGGACACGACGGTGGCCTCGGTGATGCATGTGAACAACGAGATCGGGGTGGTGCAGGACATAGCCGCGATCGGGGAGATCTGCCGGTCGCGGGGTGTGGTGTTCCACGTGGACGCGGCGCAGTCGGCGGGCAAGGAGCCGATCGACCTGTCGGCGCTGAAGGTGGATCTGATGTCCTTTTCGGGCCACAAGGTGTACGGGCCGAAGGGGATCGGTGCGCTGTACGTGCAGCGCAAGCCGCGGGTGCGCCTGGAAGCGCAGATGCACGGCGGCGGCCATGAGCGGGGTCTTCGCTCGGGGACGCTGGCGACCCACCAGATCGTGGGGATGGGCGAGGCGTTTCGGATCGCGCGCGAGGAGATGGCCGAGGAGAACGCGCGGGTGCGGGGTCTGCGCGAGCGGCTGTGGGCGGGGCTGTCGCAGATCGACGAGGTGTACCTGAACGGGGACCTGGAGCGCCGGGTGGCGGGGAACCTGAACGTGAGTTTCAATTTTGTGGAAGGCGAGTCGCTGATCATGGCGCTGCGGGACATCGCGGTGTCGTCGGGCTCGGCGTGCACCTCGGCGAGCCTGGAGCCGTCGTACGTGCTGCGGGCGCTGGGGCGCAACGACGAGCTGGCGCACAGCTCGATTCGCTTTTCGCTGGGCCGGTACACGACGGCCGAGGAGATTGACTACGCGGTGGAGCTGATCAAGGAGAAGGTGGCGAAGCTGCGGGCGATGTCGCCGCTGTGGGAGATGTACCAGGACGGGGTGGATCTTGAGAGCGTGCAGTGGGCGGCGCACTGAATCCAAAGGGCAAAAGGTGTTAAGGAGAGAGTCAGATGGCATACAGTGACAAGGTGCTGGACCACTATGAGAATCCGCGCAACGTGGGCGCGTTCGACAAGGGCGACGGCCATGTGGGCACGGGGATGGTGGGCGCGCCGGCGTGCGGGGATGTGATGAAGCTGCAGATCAAGGTCAACGAGCAGGGCGTGATCGAGGATGCGCGCTTCAAGACCTACGGCTGCGGCTCGGCGATCGCCTCGAGCTCGCTGCTGACCGAGTGGGTGAAGGGCAAGACGCTGGACGAGGCCGGCCGGATCAAGAACACGGACATAGCCGAGGAGCTGGCGCTGCCGCCGGTGAAGATTCACTGCTCGGTGCTGGCCGAAGACGCCATCAAGGCCGCCATCGCCGACTACCAGGGCAAGTCCGGCAGCGG
>Ga0102956_1000326_pt1 | contig 16976 bp, 13 predicted proteins | sample SalPonF2_A_D2_MG_FD_84515 | JGI IMG/M metagenome (GOLD analysis project Ga0102956, IMG submission 84515) | Salt pond soil microbial communities from South San Francisco under conditions of wetland restoration - Salt Pond MetaG SF2_A_D2_MG ...
CACAAGGGTAGGGACATTGCATGCAACGTCCCTACCCTTGTGATATCAGGTAATAACGAAGTAAATACGGCCCGTCTTCAGCATTATATTTCCTTTCCTGGATTTTTATAAACTATTCCGAAAATCATTTCATGCTTGATTGGCCAAATATAAATAACGTGAATTCGATCTTATTATAGACTTATTCTGTTTCATATTCATGTTTCGAAGATCTCTCACGCAAAAGCGGGTTCGAGATTTCGCCTATGAATGATTTTTTTTAAATATCAACATCATCTTCGCCCATTCGCGTCATTTCAACCGTAGGGAGAAATCTTCAAAGTAAAATATTCATTTCAAGACACTGTTTTGAGTAGATTTTATCTCGAACTCACGTTAGTGACTCCTTTAAATAGAGGAAACAAGACGATATTAAGAAATACAGTATAAGATAAAGGCTTGCATTAGAATACAGATAATATTACTATCAACAATAACTTACGTCTAATGGAGGTTGTGAATGTCGAAGAAAAGTATACCTGTACTACTGCTATTATTTTGTGTAGCCTTTTTTTATAGTTGTAAAAATAGCAGAAACACGCATTCTTCAAGATCAGGTAAGCCGAACATCATCATTTTATTTACAGATGATATGGGTTATGGCGATTTACAGGATTATGGAAATCCCAATATCCGAACACCCAATATTGATAGATTGGCTGATGAAGGAATACGATTTACTTCATATGAAGCTGCTCCCTGGTGTGTACCGTCACGTGCGGAATTAATGACCGGTGAATATATTCCCCGTCTTCATTTTGGCGGCGGGACCGGTGCCGGCGGACATGGTGGTTTATCTGATAGTGTGCTGACGTTAGCTGAAGGACTTAAAAGGGCTGGGTATGCAACAGGTATGGCAGGGAAATGGCATTTAGGTTATGATCCGAAAAAATATTTACCCACCAATCGCGGATTCGATTCGTGGCTTGGATTACCATATTCCAATGATTATAAAAAACCGTACGTGCAGACCGATGTGCCTTTGGTTATGTATCGAGATACAACGGTTGTTGAATATCCTGTAAATGAAGATTCGTTAACCATTAAGTATACGCACGAGGCGATTCGTTTTATTACTGATCATAGCCATGGCAAGCAGCCATTTTTCTTCTACTTAGCCTATAATATGCCGCATTTACCTATTCACACAACGACTCAATTCCTGGGAAAATCAGGTGCTGGATTGTATGGTGATGTTGTTGAGACTATCGATTGGAGTGTAGGTAAAGTTATGCAAACCTTAAAAAATGAGCATCTCGCAAACAATACGATTGTCTTTTTTGCTTCTGATAATGGTCCCTGGAATAATGCCCCGCCTCGTATGTTTCGTGTACCCCAAACACCACCCAAAGGTGAGCATTGGGATTTACGCGGACCCAACAAACACTGGTTTACAGGCTCTTCAGGTCCCTTAAGAGGCTCAAAGCATACGAGCTGGGAAGGTGGAACACGTGTTCCTGCTATGATCAGATGGCCCGGTCACATTGAACCAGACCAGGTTTCCAGTGAATTGGTCACTAATTTAGATATGTTCCGAACATTTTTGACCGTAGGGGATGGTCACTTGCCAGATTATCCTCTTGATGGATATAATATGCTTCCTTTTTTTACGGGCAAATCCCAAAAATCACCGAGGAAAGAGTATGCATATTTTCTTCATGGAAAATTTACAGCACTCAGGGTCGGTAAGTGGAAACTGAAAATCAATGATAAATATCCCGAGTTATATAACTTGCAGGTAGATGTTTCAGAAAAATATAATGTGGCTGATTCTCATCCTGATATTGTCCATTCATTAAGACAAAAAATGGATTCTATTGCCACCAGATTGGGAATGAATGGTATGACGTTTCATTCGTTTTAATCAATGGTATAAATTCTTTACCGATCAGACCTTAGAAAAATCGACGTTAAGAATTTGAACGAATGTAACATTAAGAAAAAAATCTATACCGCGTGGTAACTGAAATCAAGTCAGTTCCGTTATGGAGCATTAGATTTTTAGTGGAATGGAGGCAAATTTAGCCTATTTTTTGTCAGACATCGATTTTAAGTTACTTTTCATCAGTGAAAAGTAACCTAATGAATTAGGGAAATGTAATTCATGAGCCATATAGCACCATTCAACAAAAATTCTAAGCATGAACTCAAGTTATGGGGACTTGATTTTGTAATCCCTCCAAACTTCTTCATTCATCATCAAAATCCTTTTTAATCCTATAAATCGAATTCCTTGTTTCTTTACTGAATTGATCAACTTCATCATCACTAATCAGATCTTCTCCGTAAAACATCATCAATTGTAATTTGGCTTTGGAACGAGCAAATCCATCGAACATTTGAGCTAAGTTCTTATCACGATTTCGCATGAGCTTATAAATTTTAAGATATCGTTCGTGTGAACTTTTCTCATTATCACCAATAATATTATTCACATCATTCAGAACCTGGTCACAATATCTTTTTAAAGCTAAAGGCCGTAAATTTTTAAATTTTTTTCAATCAGATTCAGGAATTTGGTCAAACATAACAATACTTTAGTAAGTTGTTAATTAATTTTGGTTGTTTATTCATAAATGGTAATATTATTTCCAGAAAAATTATTGGGAAAAGCGTACGATCCTTTTTACAATCCTTCATTAATATGCTAATAATTTCTGTAATGTATTTTCAAATCGAGAATTAGCTAAATAACTCGATTCGAGTGGGCCGGCTGTTGGGACAGGAGTATCAAGGGATGCACATCTCATAACAGGAGCATCAAGGAACTCAAAACAATGTTCATTGATCAATGCGGAAATTTCACTCATAGGTCCCATCGTCAAATTCGGTTCCTGTAATAACAAAATTTTATTTGTTTTTTGAGCAGATTGTTTGATCGTTTCCAGATCAATCGGAATCAGGGTACGGAGGTCTAAGACTTCCAATTCGACATTTTTATCTTCCGAATAGGTATGGGCTAATTGTAATGCCCATTGAAGTCCCAAGCCATACGTTATGATTGTCGCATCTTTTCCTATTTTGCGTATTTTCGCTTTCCCCAACGGTTCATACGAAACTTTGTCAGGAGTCTCTGCTTTTATACTTCGATAAAGCTTTTTATGCTCGAAAAATAAAACCGGATTGGGATCCTGTAACGCACTGTAAATTAATATCTGAGCATCTTCAACCGTACCGGGAACGACAATCTTCAAGCCCGGATGTTGCATAAACCATCCTTCCGGAGAAGCCGAATGAAAAGGTCCCGCACCAACACCACCGCCACTAGGACACCGAATGGTCACATTGACAGGTGGTGACCAACGATAATGTGATTTCGCCAGGTTATTGACGATTTGATTATATCCACAGGTGATGAAATCCGAAAACTGCATTTCAACAACCGGTTTGAATCCTTCAAGAGCCAACCCATAAGCGGCACCTAAAGTACCGGATTCGATGATTGGTGTATTCCGGATGCGATCTTTACCATATTTCTCAAAGAAACCTTTGGAGACTTTAAAAACACCGCCATATTCCGCAATATCCTGTCCCATCATCAAAAAGGATTCATCTTCATCAAAAGCCTGTTCTAAACTGTTTTGAATGGCATCAATAAATCTTTTAGTTGATACGGACTTTGATTTAAATTCAGATCTGTTTTTATTAGGCAACGGAGCCCATATAGCGTTTGTTTCTCGTTCCTCATCGGGTTCTGGAAATGGAGCATCAAGTGCTTTTTGTAAATCATCTTGAAAGGATAGATCCACTTCATCATAAATCTCATCAATTGATTTTTGCTCAATAAGTTCATTTTCAACGAGCCATTTTTCCATTTGCAGGATGGGATCCTTTTTTCTCCATTCATCAAATAATTTCTGAGGAACATACGCCGTACCGGATGCTTCTTCATGACCACGCATCCTAAATGTTTTAGCCTCAATCATAAGAGGCTTCCCACTCTCAAGAACTCTTTCCCGGCCGTAAGAAACGGCATCCATTACTTCAAAAATATTATTACCATCGATTTTGAGTCCTTCGATACCATAACCTTTTGCTCTGTCTACCAGATCATCACAGGCAAATTGTTCACTAATCGGGGTAGAAAGGCCATAGCCATTGTTTTCAACTAAAAAAATAACCGGTAATTCCCAAACAGATGCTAAATTAATCGATTCATGAAAATCTCCTTCGCTGGAAGCTCCATCACCGGAGAAGCTGAGAGCAACAAAGCCGGCATCCTTCATTTTTGAGGCGAGAGCCAAACCGTCCGCCACGGGCATCATTGCTGCTAAATGGGAGATCATGCCAACAATACGATGATCAAGAGTTCCAAAATGGAAAGAGCGTTCTCTCCCTTTGGAGAATCCGTCTTTTTTCCCTAATAATTGACAAAAAAGCTCATATAAGGGTACTTTTCGGGTTGTAAATACACCAAGATTTCGATGCATTGGCAGAATATAATCTTCATTGAAAACGGATAAAGTAGCGCCCACAGCAATAGCCTCTTGTCCTATGCCGGAAAACCACTTACTGATTTTGTTTTGGCGTAACAATTTCAGCATTTTTTCTTCAATTCGGCGGGGGAGGAGTAAACTTTTGTATAATTCAAGCGCCTCTTGTTGAGATAATTTATTTTTAGTTGTAATCATCTATTTAATTAGAATAATTTCTATTTTATGAGGATTATTAATTGAATTTTTAAAAAATATTGAACTGTTTTAAATATAAACACGTTTCATCAATACAAGTTCATTTAGCATAATTTATTCAGGAGTAAGTTATTTTTTTAACATAATAATTCCCAATTATCTTATATTTGGTAAATTATTTTTAATGAGAGTGATTGTTTGAGATATTATAAGACTTATTTGTTTATTAATCAGATGTTTATGTGTTGTAAATATTGAAGTGGCAAAGTTGCAAAATAGTAGACGTTTCTGGAATTTAAAAAAAGTCAACCTGGATGCGACCACATGCAATTTCGGTATACTATCGAAATTACACGTAGAGTTGCATTTTTTCATATATAACATCGGAACCAATAAATGTTACCGGATTTTCAACAATTAAACTTTTTATATGAAAGTATATAGGGTAAATGAAAGCATTAGGAAGACAAATACTAGTTGAGTATTACGATTGTGATACGGAAGTCATCAACGACGTTGCTGAAGTTGAAAAAATCTTGTTAGTAGGCACCAAAAAGTCGAAAGCAAGTATCATTTCTCACAATTTTCATAAATTTAGTCCTCATGGTGTAAGCGGTACAGTTGTCATTGCAGAATCTCATGTAGCGATACATACGTGGCCGGAATATGGTTATGCCGCTGTAGATATTTTCACCTGCGGGGATACGATCGATCCCTGGGTCATTCAGGAACATCTCAAAGATGCCTTTAAATCAGAAAATGTGTCCAGTATGGAACTTAAAAGAGGTATGTTTAAAAGAGGTCCGGGAGAGGATTTACTATTTAAACCCAAAAATGCTGAAAAGATCAATTCAATCTATTAATTAACAGTTTATTAACACGGCCGATGAACACTAAGCCTTATATTGACATCAGTAGTCATTTGATGGTCAATACTCCGAATATATATTGCCTTGTTAAGGGCTCTTCAGAGGGGAGAACGCCTTTAAATGCATTCGATAATGCGTTATTGAATGCTGGGGTAGGTGATACCAACTTAATGAGAATGAGTAGTATTCTTCCTCCTGATTGTAAACAGGTGGAGGAATTGAATTTACCTTTTGGCGGACTCATTCCTCTTGCTTATGCTTCTTTGGAATCAACTAAGCCAGATGAAGTCATTTCTGCTGCCATTGCGGTTGGAATTCCCGAAGATCCTACATTACCAGGCGTTATTATGGAACATGAAGATACAGCCCTATTAGATATGGTTGAACATAAAGTCCGTCAGATGGTTATAGATGCATTTGAATATAGAAAACGTCAATTGAAAGAAGTGAAGTCGATCGGCATACAACATACCGTACAAAAATGCGGGGCTGTCTTTGCCGGTGCGGTTCTTTGGTATGATTAACAAAAATTAAATAATGTCTTTAGTTTATAACGAATATTACAATAACTCCACTGGACTTACAGTCGGAATAAACAAATTACTTTTTTCCGAACAGTCTCCTTATCAATTAGTTGAAGTATACGATACGGATACTTGGGGCAATTTATTAACGATTGATGGCATGGTCATGCTGTCTGAAAAAGATGAGTTTGTGTATCATGAAATGCTGATTCATGTTCCGCTTTTTACGCATCCCAATCCCGAAAACGTATTGATTATCGGTGGTGGAGATGGTGGAAGTGCCCGTGAAGCTCTCAAGCATAAAGATGTAAATAAAGTAGATATGGTTGAAATTGATGAGACGGTTGTGAGAGCTTCAAAACGTTTTTTACCCAACGTAGGCGATTTTAACAATCCAAGACTGAATGTGATTTTTGATGATGGGATTTCATTCGTAAAAAATGCCCATGATAAATATGACGTCATCATCATTGATGGATCGGATCCGGTAGGGCCCGCTGAAGGATTATTCCGTAAGCAATTTTTCGAATATTGCTATAATGCTCTTACCGATAATGGGGTGTTAGCGACTCAAACGGAAAGCCCCTGGGTTAAAAGTTATCATAACAGTATTAATCAGGTCGCTAAGGGTCTGCGGGAGACATTTGCAATTTCCAAGTTTTATCTGGCTTTCATCCCATTATATCCTACAGGTATGTGGTCGATGGCTTATGCCGGGAAAAATATTGATCCTCATTCCGATGAAGTAAAGCAAAGAGTAGAAGCTGGTTATGGAAAGATGAAAAATAATCTTAGATATTATAATGCAGATATACATACCGGTGCTTTTGCGATCCCTAATTTTATGAAAGAGATTCTTAAATAATCTGAAAATAATTTTAAAATTATTTTGATAAAAACAGAAGGGACGTAGCATGCTACGTCCCTTCTACTATATTTAAAGAATATTATCTAATTATCCCTTTACAGTTAGGTATGGAGATGAGATATTTATGATATGAAACATCCATTTCCATACCTTTTTTTTATCCTGTTGAGTTTATTCCCCTTGAATAAGGTTTGGGCACAAAGTAAAGTTACTCAGCCCAAAACCGGTATTAAATGGATAGACCAACGACATCAGGAGAATCTTCCGGATAGTTTGCGTCTTGTAAATCAAAAAGATACAGCTTTTGTATTCAATGAAATAAGAGCTTATATCTTACATCAATACTATTATTCCGGTTATTTTTCAGGAAAAATTGATTCCATTAAACTGAGAACATCGCAATCTTCAAAATCACAATATTATTTCTATAGTAATCGGGGGCTACGTTATCGTATAGGCTCTTTAAATATTACATCAGATGCTGATTCGGATTCGGCCGAAATATTACCCCATTGGCACCCTCGATATTTATTTAAAAGTAAACCCTATTCTCAAAAACTATTAGAGGAAGGTATCAATCATCTCATTCAGTTTTATGAAGATCATGGATATGCTTTAGTTAAAGTATTTATTTCGAATTTTAAAATCGATCCATCGAATAGAAGTGTTCATATTCAATTGCGCGTTCATAGAGGAGGACGGATTATTGCGTCTGGAGTCATGATTACCAATGTTCATAAAAATGATCCGGATTATTTAGCAAGAATTACAGGAATCAAAGATTCTTCTTTGGTAACTCCACATCTGTTAGCAACAGGACGTACGAATCTTCAAAACTCAAATTTGTTTGATGAGGTTGGTAAGGGTGATATTGTCAAAGAGGATAATAGATATTATGTAGAATATCGTGTGAAAGAGAGAAATCCCAATTCATTTGATCTCTTGGTTGGCTATGTTCCTAATCCTGGTAGAGGTGGAACTATTGTTGGGAATGGAGAATTGCTTTTACGAAATGCAATTTGGAATGGAAGCAAACTGAATTTATCGTTCAATAGACTTCAGAAATATGTGACGAAATTGAATATCGGTTTTAGTAAAGAATGGTTATTGAATATTCCTTTAGGAGTTGGAATGAATTTTCATTTCTTGCAGCAAGACAGCAGTTACCAGGTCAGAAATCTTAAGTTTAATGGTTCGTATAATATTAATTCGGCTACCCAGGTATTAGCAATATTTCGCAGACAAACCGTAGCAGTAAATTCCAATATAATCAATTTACCACCTGTTTTATCCGGTAACGGGACTTACGGTGGTTTGGGATTAAACTACCAAAATGTCGATAATTTATTGGTCCCCAGACACGGCATGAAGCTATCGATTATGATTCAGTCCGGTTTAAAAAGAATTTCAGATAACAGCCAAATTCAGGATACGACACGGTCACGGATTCATCAAAAAATCTTACAGTTTAATATGCAACCGTATTTTAATCCATTTCGACGACAAGTATTTACTTTATCTATTCATGCTTATTTCATTGAATCCGATGGTTATACCGAAAGTGATCTTATACGATTTGGAGGAGCAAAATCATTAAGAGGATATCGGGAAGATCAGTTTATGGCATCACGAATGTTATGGGGAGATGCTGAATATCGTTACCTACTCGACCCTACAAGTTATGCATTTATTTTTGGTGCCGAAGGAACCTATTTAAGGCCACGAATATCCATAGGTAATAAAACAGTCGCAAAAACGGTAGGGTGGCTGCATTCCTTTGGATTTGGTTTTGCGTTTCAGACAAAACTCGGGCAACTTAAAATAACGTACGCGAAATCACCACAGGATACATTTTCGAATGCTAAGATTCACATCAGTATAAGTGGAAATTTGTAGAGAAGGATGTTATTCGAATGTTAAAAGGCCCGATTTTTTGTTGACAGTCTATTATTATCAATGGTTCCTAAATCAAGTTTAGGATGACGTCGTTTGGTGGATTGTGGAATTAGCTTTAGTGGCTAATGGTTTTCTTTAGTGCCTTTTTCCTTTTGCAATCGATAAAGGAATGTATCTGTTGAAACCAGCACTATCGTAATCAATGAGAAGATTATAATGGTTAAAATTGGAGCCCAAATTACAAATCCACCAATAGTCCCTAAAACAGCTCCAAGATATTGAATATATTGTAATTGCTCATTTGTCGTTCCTTTAATAAGCATTTCTAGCCGGCTTTCATCTAATTTCAGAATATTTTCTTCGATGAGTTCACGTACATCCAGTTCATTAATCATGGTGAAAATCAGTTGAGTGACCAATGACTCAATCGATTCACTATGATATTCTATTGTATCAGGAAGTTGATCCAGAACATCATCGATACGGTACATCTCCTCGTCTAACTGATCCGGCACCTTTTTTAACCCTTCATCAATCATTCTTTCGATTTCACGTCCTTTGACAAATCGATAAGCTTTTAAGGCCAGTTTTTCAAGACTATTATCTTCAAAAGCCGTATCCAGTTGTTTGACAATTCCTTCGGTCAGTGTTTGGCGAAACTCATCATCATTCATTCGATCCCGGATGTACCAAATAATCAACTCCTTTAATTCCGTCCGAAATTCATTATTATTAATAATATTTTGCAAATAATGTAATGATCGTTTACGATAGGTGGTGATGATTTCCGCATTAGAAATCTTATCTTTAATAATTTCAGGATTAATAAGATCTCGTGATACCGCTTCGGCTAAACGAAAAGCAATACGTGATTTTTGGGAAGGTATAAGTCCCTGACCTAAAATCGGGTGTTTTTTAAGCGGACGGAACAGCATTGTTATTGCTAACCAGTTCGTACCATATCCGATCAATCCACTGACTGTTATTATTCGAATGAGTCCATCCAGGTGAAATGTAAACCCTTCAACAAAAAACTGATAATTGGGAAAATCCCAAAAGAAGGAATAAACGAAAAATGCCAGCAGAACATACGGGTAAGTAAGCAATGCCTTCATCCAAAAGGAACGCCCGAATTTTTGTCGTGCCAATTTCCTGACATTTTCTGATGAAACTGTATCATTTTCAGAAGAAGTAGGACTGTATTTTTCGAAGAGTTCCCAGAAACTTTGAAGATAGGATTGTTCGGAATCTACACCGTTCGTTTTTAGATTTGAATCTTCTTCTGAAGCTTGTTCTTCTATGTTAACTATTTTTTCTTTTTCCATCGGATGTTATCACACCATACTATCGTATAATGATTAATGTACTGTACTAACAATACGTTGAATCATATCAAAAAGTTTAGAATCAGGCCATATCAATTGATTTGCAATGCCTTCTTTAATGAAATCAAGACCATTTTTCAAAGTTTCCCAATCATCCACATTCTGTAAATGTTTCTCCAATTTCTTATCAGGATAAATACAACCATTATTCGTATAAATCCAGTTATCTGCTATTAATTCATCCATAATTTGACCGTAACCGGATGGTCTAGCCGCCTCATACGTTGTCAAATATAATAAGAAATCGGATATTTTTAATAACGGAACCAATTCGTTAGTATTGTTATTGCTGGATTTAGAAAAAAAGCTGTTTTTGATATTTTCTTGCAGCGGTTCGTAAACAATCCATTCTGTTTTTTGTGGCATTTGCAGAACCATTTTATGATGTTCATAAATCAGGAAATACAGATCGTAATACTTTTTTCTCATCTTCGTGCGAACCTCTGATGGCTTTAAAGCGAGGTCTATGGGATGTATACTCTCGTGTGGGACAATAGGTTCTAAACAATTCCATAATGGATTTGGCAAAAAAGATTCCATTGCATTATTTATGATCCACTTGTTGCAATCGTATTTCCAGCTTTGCTCATAATATCCATTTGAAGATGTTCGCGGGTAACTAATCAAACCATGGTTCCAATCCTCCGGAACGAGTGTAAATAAATCATTTAAATCAATTTGTGCCTGTTTCAAACTTGAATAATTATCCGAAATTTTTTCAAGTATATCCGCCGTATTCCACGGTTCTTTGATTTCGTATCGTTTAGATTTCCCCGTTTGCTGGATTTTTATTTTTCCTTTGAATGGTATTTTAATGGCTTTATCACTGAACCAATAATTAGTAGTAGGTTCACCAAGTTTCTGAAAGATTTTCGCTTCTACGGGTCCTTGAAATAGTGATGACGTTAATAGTTTGATCCAAACGAATTTACCGAGCTTAGAGGATAACTTCTTTTCTAAAAGTAAATTACAAACATACCGATTGATCAGCGATTGAAATTGAAGATCTTCAAAAGGCCGGGAATGTTCAATAGTATTTAAAATTCCCGATTTAGATAAATTCTGAATATATCCACGTTTTAATGAATGTTTTTTCAGATACTTACGTATGGTAAAAGCAATGAACTCGCCGGCAGAATCGGTATCTGTGGCAACAACGATCATATCCGCCCAGGGGACACGCTCTTTTAATTTCCTTCGAATATCACGTTTATCCGGATCGGCACGATAATGGAGTTTATTGTTACTGAAATCATATATTGGTTTCCAGCAAAATCCATGAGTTGCGATGACTTCGAGATAGGGAATATTAAAATGACGAATGATACTGGCGATCGTAGGTGATTCAACAATGAGAAGGGTATATTGGTACGATTTAGCCACATTCGACTTATAAAAAGGATCAGATCTTAATTAATTGATGGATTCATCTCCCGTAAGAAACATCGACTGACTAAATGGATTTCCATCGTTTTCGAAGAACATCCGGGTAACAATTTCTTTAATTTTACCAAGTGATACCCGTTCTGTGGAGTTAAGCATCACACGTTCAATAATTTTTTCAAGATTTTCGTAATCGATCAGACCGATATTCATTAATTCTAAAAGGTACCCATAAGCCTCGGGAGTGATGACCATGCGTTCCGCAATATGTAAAATACGTTGTGGGGATTTTGCAGTCCCCAGAAGTTTTTGACGTTTGATGATTTTATCCAGCTCACCGTTATCCTTTTTTTGCATAACCCAGGAATAGGCCGCACTGATTTCTGACCGATTATAGTTTTTAAGATTTTCGGTTCTGATATCGCTTAAGGATTCTCCAACTTCAATACGCTCTATCAAATAAACGATGATATCTATGACATTACTTCTCATAAGGCAAGGCTAACAGATTCAGATAAAAATCTTCTTTATTTCGCATCTCCAATTTTTCTTCGGGTGTTTGATCTTCATAACCAATCAAATGCAATAATCCGTGGATGAAAATACGAAAAAATTCTGTTTTATGTGGCTGATTTAATTCATCAGCTTGTTCTTGTATTCTTGGAGCGCAACAATATAACGTACCTTCGATACTCGCATTTTCCTCTTCTGTATAATGAAAGGATATGATATCCGTCACATAATCGCGATCTAAAAATTTCTTGTTGACAGAAATAATTTCATTTTCATTTACAAATACAACTTCAACAAATTCAAAAGACCTCTTTTCCTTTTCACTAACTAAGGATAACACTTTTTGAGCTTCCTCGACTTTTAAGGGAATGGCGAGGTCCGTTTCATTGTATATCGTAATTTTATCCGAAATTTTTTTATCCTCTTCCTCTAAGTGAACATGAATACGTAAAAAATGATTATCCTTTTAATTAACGTATGTTCGAGATAAAATCTTTATAAAACAACGTTTGGAATGACTACACTTCACTCTGAAGATTTTTCCCTCCGGTCGAAATGACGCGAGAGGACGACAGATGATGAGATCTTAAAAAAATCACTCAAAAGTGGGATCTCGAACCCGCTTTTTGGGTGAGATATCTTCTAAACGTGGATATGGAATAAAATAAGTTCATATTCATGAATATAATTATATAGAACTCACATTAAATTAATCGTCATCAAAACTAAAGCCATCTAAATCGATGGTATCGGTTAATGATAATGCGACACTGCACATCATGACTTCCGTCGGTAATTTTGTAAAATCACCGGTTAGTAAGGATTCATTTACATTAGCATATAAACTACAACCCGCTTCTTTCTCCACGATTAATCCTGAAACCTTACCATTACTTTTCCCAAAAAAAGTAACCTGATGTAATAAATCACTTACAATGAAACCGGTACAATTATGCAATTGCAAGAAGGTGTTTTGAGCGTATACAGAAACCATATTCATGGCTTCCCCATCGACATCAAGACCGATATGTATTTCCAGAGCTAATTTTCGGCCCGATTTTTCATTTTTAACTTCAAGTCTTGAAACAGCACCGATCTGCTTTACATTGGTTTCAAAGACCTTGCCGATTTGCTCAATATTTTCAGCACTAAATTCATTTATCATAGTAGGCTGATATCTAAATCTTATTTATGTACAGTTTTGCATTTCACTTTAAATAATATACCAATCTGAATCCTAACAATAAATTCTATTTATTTGTACGATAAAACTTATCATTAAGATTCAGTTGATTATCAATTTAAAACATCCGGTCTACAAATTTTTTGTTCTGTTTAGCCGTTTTGGGAAATCCAACCATGTCTTGTGTTATACTATCCCCAACCGTGGCGATATGTTTAGCTCTTGTAGTATCGTTCGCTATGTAATAAATACGTTGAAGGACGAACATCCTGCTGGCGGCGTAATATACATTTTGAACAAGCTGCCGTTGACTACTTGACAAATTTGAAGCCTGAGATTTAAGTTTTCGGCTCTTGTCTATATCAGCATTCATTCGAGCTTTTTTACTGGCCGCTTTCAGATCATTCACTTTAGCCATCAGCCGATTCAGATTATCCATAGCATATCCAAGTTCAGATTTTAAGTGAGGATAAGCCTGTAGGCCTAAACGAACAGCATCAGCAGTATCACCCGCTTGAGCATATTTGAAAGCATATCGAATCATAGAACCCTGACTACCGCGTACATGGGAGAATGGGATTTTCTTTTCACCCCATTTCAGCCATTTAATGGTACTATCCGGTTTGTTTTCATTTAAGTAAGTAGAAGCTTCATTGGCAATCAATTCCCGGTCATTGTCAACCATGCGGCGAATATTTTGATCCAAATAGACATGTGGGTTATTCAACCCTCTGTATTTGAAATTTCGCAGACGATTACCATTAACCTTCGTATCGACATATGGCTGATGAGACGGATTCTTTTTAGGAACAACCCGATAGGCATCACCTTGTAACCTGAAATATGATTGTAAATTCAATTGACTGTTATGAGCTACAGTTACTGCAAAATAAACCGGTCGGGCCCATTTATTATTCTTAAGGATATTCAGTACAACATCGTCATGAATCATGGTATAATACAGTTTCTTACCGGATCGGTTCGTTCCTAAATATCTTCCCTGATAATGCCACGTCACCGTACTATCCAGAGAATCAATAGGTATACTGTATTTCATCTTAGGTGATCGCAATACATAATTCTTATTTTTAACGAGACCAATATGGCCTTCCTCCGCATATTTTTCCGTATTATTGGGATCTGATTGGCGATACCGAATGTAATTTTTATCAACCGGAATCGAAATTGTATGCGGCGTATAAAAATCAGATGGTTTATTAAAATTGAATTTCTGTGATAATTGATCTAATTGTTTATTCGTAAATGATATCGGAAGTGGTGGCGATTTATGCGACCATTCATCACGTAGTTGTTTGATATACCATTTCGTATCCAACAGGCTCAGACAGACTACTCGCACATCCGTACGGACGTGTTCGACTTCCTGCAGATACCAGAGTGGAAAGGTATCATTATCTCCATTGGTGAATAAAATAGCATATGGGGCGCAAGAGTTTAAAAGATTATAAGCGTAATCGGCCGCCACATAACGTTTGCTTCGGTCATGATCATTATAATTTTCACGAAGCATATTAAAAGGAACTGCGATAAAACATAATCCCACGATACCATACATTATAAATTTATTTCTCTTCACACTATCTTTGATCAACTCTATCAAGCCGGTTACACCTATACCTATCCAGATAGAAAAGGCAAAGAACGATCCAACATATGAATAATCACGCTCTCGAGGCTGAAATGGATATTGATTCAGATAAATGATGATCGCGATTCCGGTCATTACAAATAAGGCTGTGACACTCAGAGCTCGCTTCCAATCTTTTTCATAATGATAGACTAATCCTATTATTCCCAATATGAAAGGTAGGAAATAGTACACATTATGAGCCGGATTGTTTTTATACCGACTATTAGATGAAAAGCCGGTCGCGACCCCGGTATCCTGTATATCGCTTTGTCTGCCTATAAATTGCCAGGAGAAATAGCGTAAATACATGTGACCGATCTGGTAATCCCAGAAAAAATCCCAGTCATTATTGTATTGAGCATATTTATTCAGATACTTCTGTCCCTGTCCGTAGTAACGCCGTGGGAAAAGTACCTTATGGCTATGATCAATTCGTCCGAGTCGATTATTGTAATCATATCCATAAAGCAAAGGAGTACTTCCATACTGTGTCCGGTTGATATAATTCACAAACGATTGAACTGATTGCGGATCATTTTCGTCGATTGGGGGATTTTCCTTAGATCTGATCATAACCAATGAATAACTGGAAAACCCAATAAGAATCATAGAATAACAAACAAACGCAATATTTAGTAAGCGCATTTTTTTCTTATGCGTATAATAAATCGCATAGACAATGACAGCTAAAAACAAAATCAGAAATACAAGAGGGGAGATGATTCCTACGGTCGCATTTGAAATATCCCCGGATATTTTAGGTAAATCTGAAATAGTTATAGGATAAATCACAAGTAAAGATGCCGAGGTGGTAAGCATCATCATCACAAAAGAAAACAGTGTTACTCTGAATTTTTTGAAATAGACAATGGGAATTACAAAAAATATGGCAAGAAGACTTAATAAATGAACTCCGATAGCTAAACCTATAACATAAGAAACCAGAACGAGCCATCTTTCATTATAGGGACTATCATGATGTTCCGCCCATTTCAAAACCAGCCAAACGACCAAAGCCATGAAAAACAAGGAGGTAGCGAACACATTACTTTCCACAGCGTTAAACCAGAACGAGTCGGTAACCGCGAATGTGATAGCTCCCAAAATTGCGCCAGCATATAAAGAAACTTTTTCCAGATTTGTATACTTGTCGGGATTACCTTTAAACTCGGTAATTAACTGAACTATGATTAGGTATAGAAGCATTACAGAAACGGCAGAGACAAAACCGCTCATAAAGTTTATACAATAGGCCACCTTGTCAGCAGGGGCAAACATCGAAACCACATGGCCTAATAAGATAAATAACGGGGCACCCGGCGGATGAGCTATTTCAAGTCCATGTGCAACGGCAATGAACTCGCCCGGATCCCAAAAACTTGCAGTAGGTGCCAGCGTAAGGATGTATAAAATCAGAGCATATAAAAATACAAGAGCTGCGAATAATTTATTTAAAGTTTTGTGTTCTGTACGTAACTGCATTAATTATTAGTAGTTATTGTTAATAGCCATCTGTTGAGAAAATAATTCATACAATAAGATGTAGAACCAACGCATCAAATGGCCTAATTAATATAAATTCGATTAACAAGTTTTTGATTTTCTTCTTTTGTTTTTGGAAAACCAATCCTGTTTTGTGTTATCTGATCACCAACCTGAGCAATTTCTTTTGCTTTAGCTTGATCACCAGCCATATAATATATGCGTTGTAGAACGAATAATCGACTCGCAGCAAAGTACACATTACGAATGTAATCTTCTCGATTTTTTGCCAAATTATTTGCAGCTGTGTCATATTTTCGGCTTTTATCAACATCAGCATTCATTCTTGCCTGACGACTTTGGGTTTTTAAATCCGAAATTCGATTTTCCAGCCTATTTAATTGGTTCATATAATATTGAAGATCTTCTTTCAAATCATGGTATGTTGCCTGACCAAGTCGCACCGCATCGGTTGTATCACCAACTCTTGCATATTTAAAAGCATACCGAATTTGAGAACTCGGATCTCCTTTTACTGTTGAAAACGGGACA